>Ga0315273_10003283_pt1 | contig 19439 bp, 12 predicted proteins | sample YL17G02_0_MG_FD_205753 | JGI IMG/M metagenome (GOLD analysis project Ga0315273, IMG submission 205753) | Sediment microbial communities from Yellowstone Lake, YNP, Wyoming, USA - YL17G02_0 | ecosystem: Environmental > Aquatic > Freshwater > Lake > Sediment | place: USA: Wyoming | collected...
CCAAAAGACCAGAAAATATCCCATGAGCCTCCCTGTTTTTCTTGAAACTCAGGCAACGTTGCGCGTCAGGCATTGTATTCGATTCTTGGCTATGATGGTGACGTATTTGGCCGGCGGATCCCGAGACGTTGCCTTCCTGCTCAAAGCGGGCGTGGCCCCGATCAACATGCCTGCCAGAACCGCCGCCGTGGCGCCTCCGATTATTCCAAAGTTCCGAACGTTTTGCGACGTCATGGTCTTGGATAGACTGAAGGCTCATGGCGATTGCTGATCAAATTCGCGACTTAGACTTAGTTGCCGATGCTCCAGCTTTTGCCGTGCACATACCAGAGATGCACCTCCCAGGGCGCCAACTCCAACTCGCGCGTGCAGGCGCCGGATGGAAGATCGAACTCCTCCGACATCCGAATCCGGTGGTTCTCGTCATTCGAGGGGATGAGCGGATCAAGGACAAAGGGCACCGCCTTACTCTGGGCCGGCACGTTCTCGAGAACCAGCTTGACCTTGACCGGCGTCCCGGAAAAGTTCCAGAAAAGCAAATGACGCATCCGGAAGACGGGGTCGTCGGTCGCCAGGGCGTGGACTTTGTCATCGGTGGATTCGGCAGGCACGCGGTTGCCCGTTAGCCGGGAAAGCAGCTTGAAGCTGAAGTAGGCGGGGCGCATGGTGTTCTGGAAATCGAAAAGCCCACCCGGCTGGGGCATACGGTTCCACCAGCGAGTCATGAAGGCGGCACCCTTGGGTGTGAAGAATTGCGCGAACTCTTTCATGTCAACGTGGTAGTCACGGATTTGATAGTAGCAGGAGTAGTCCAAGCCCGCATTTTTCATCTGCCAGATGGTTTCCGGGATGAAGCAGCAGTGGAATCGCGGATCCGTGCCCTGGGTGTTGACCCCGAACATGAGGCACCATTCATCCAGGACGGTCTCGACCTTGAGTGTCGGATGCTTCTGCAGCAGACTTTTGACGTGATCGACCGTTCCGCGAATGTCCAGCGGATTGTTGGAGTAGATGTGCCAGGAGACAAAATGCAGGGGAATCCGGCCCGAGTCGCAGTGCTCCAGTAACGCAGGCAAGATAGGACTATGACAGGATCCCAGCGCCGGGCCGCCAACTTTGGCGGTGGGATCGGCGCGCAGCACGGCCGCGACCGTGTGGTCATAAAACGGAGGATAGGTTTCGGGCGTGCCCAGATAGGGACAGCCACCGCCCTCGCCACAGTCGGTTTCGCCGATCACTTCCCAGTACCAGCCGGTGTGCCCCTGATCGACATAGTGTTTCACGAACCGGTGGATCAGGTCCTCCCATTGGTTCCAGTTCGCAGGGGTGAGATTCTTCTCGTCGATCACCGGAAAAAGCGCCCGCGGTTTGAAGTTGAGGCTGACCAGCGGCGTGGCGCCAACCTTCAGGATGGGCTCGATGGCGCGATCCACCGCGGCAAAGGAGTAACTGCCCGGGGCGGACATGGGATGAAAGTACTCCTCGGCCCAGAAGCGGATGATCCGGGGATTCAACGAGCGAATTTCCCGGACGCGCTCCTCCCACATCGGATCGCTGGACAGGCCGCCCTGGCCCAGGGCCATCTTGTCTATCTCCATCGGTCCAAGATTGCGGCCGAAATCCACGGTGATCGTTGCGCTGCGCGCGGTCTGGGCTTGGGCATTGAGAACTGCCGAGGCTGAAAGCAGTAACGCGACAAGGATCTGTTTCATAGATCGGACATCCATGAGAATAGGGCCATTTTGGATCTTTTCCTGGCGATCAATCTACTTCGAACTCACTCCCCAAGGCAAGCACCCGACTCCGCCGGACGAAACTCGTCATCGAACTGATTGAGCCGCAGCCGCTTTTCGGCTCGATCATCTTTGTGGCGATTGCTTCCACCAGTTCGGCCAAGTCCTTGTGATGCGCCTCCGTGCTGGAAACCTCGGCCAGCACGGAATGATCCCGTTTTGCAGGTGATCGGAGAAGCTGCTATGCAGGTCCGCCAGCCTCCGACGGATCGCGGCCCTGCCCATCTCTATATTGTCCTCGTGGTCCGCCATGGAGACTCCGTTCACGTTGATTCCTATTAGCGGTCGCCGAGGCGATTTTGCATCATCATCGCTGCGAACGACGCACAGCCGGATCGCGCGCTTCCTATTCCATGCCAGGCAATCCCACACCGAGGATCGGCATGCCGAGTTATCCCGCCGCGCCGGCTGCACATGGATGTGGTGCCGCTGGATTTGGCCTGTGCCCTGCCGATGAGCCGGCCGGACAGCGAGTGGATTCCGCGCCGGTCCTTCGACGGCACGAACGTGCTTTCCCCTCCCGGCACGCGCATCCGCGAGGATGCGGCGGGCAACTGGTTCCTGCTCAACGCGGATGGCTCGCCCACGTCGTTCCAGATGCCGAGGGGCGGCTAATACTTCGACGACGTGTCGTTCAACCGGGGTGACCACATTGACCCGGTGAAGTTCCGCCCCGTGTCCGACATTTCGGACGAGCATCTGGCGCTGCTGCGCGACCTCGGACGTTCGCTCTACCGGAACACCGACTGTGCGATCCTCGGCTGGGGCTTCGGCGTGTGTTTCCTCGGCCTGAGCCTGATCACCGACCGCACCAGCAACGTGGCGCAAGGGCTCACCAACAAGTGGATGATGATGCTGATGACAGAAAAGGAAACCTGCCACGAGATGATGAACCGCTCGGTGGAGGCCACGATCAAGTGCCTGAAGCTGGTGAACGAGGCGGTCGGCGAGTGTGTCTTCGCGTGGCGCATTGCGGCCGAGATTACAGCGCGCGACTGCGAGCTTGCCGGGACCCACCACGCGCCGCCCGCCAGCCCCAGCCTGAGAAAACCAGCGCGCGTCACAAGTGTCCCTTTGACTCAACCGCCGAAAAGATGCCGGCGCGGATTCGTGACCATGATCTGGTGGATCTCATCCTCTGAAACACCAAGCTTCCGGAGCATCGGCAGCACGAAAGTGAAGGCGTAGTTGGATGTGCGCTGGGGGATCTCGTACAGGTGGAGATCGATCCCCTCACCGATGGGGCAGGTGGGGGCGAAGTCGATCGAGAACATGATTTGTTTGACGAGGCCCTTGTCGAGCAACCCGCGAATCAGGCGCGCCGAATGATCGGCGGCGACAGGCTGCCGCGAGCCGATCAGCCTTGGGTTGGTGATCCCCCAGATCGTGTACAGAACATAGCCGACGCGAGAGAGGAGCACGATGCTCTCCTCGAGTGTTCCGTTTGTGTCCGCGTGCCCGATGGCGACGCGTGACATGTCGGCGCCGTGCTTTTCGAGAGTCTCGGCCAGATGGCGGCGGTCATCCGGACTTGTTGCGTGGCAGGAGATGCCGACGCCGGTCTGCTTCTGCGTTCTGGCGGCAGATTCCAGCAGCACGATGTCCGAACGGTTGCCAGGCGGGCCGCCAACAGCGACCTTAATGACTGCCGCACGCACCCCGGTATCGTCGATTCCCTCTACCAGTTCGCGGGTCATGTACGCTTCAGCAGCTCCCGCTCCGCCCATGAGGAAATTCGCGGGGCGTCGGGCCGCTAAATAGTACCCGGTTGCGCAAAGGATGTTCAGCCCCGTTGCGACGGCTACCTCCTTCATCAGCGAAACATTCCGTCCGCTGTCTTCCGGAGTCAGCTCGACGAGGCTTTTCACACCGTTCTGCTTAAGGGGGGCGCTCACCAAGTCCCAGATACACTTGACGCCGTCCTTCTGCGCCGCCGTCATCTCCACGGAGCTGACCGCGATGTGTTCATGGGGAAGGGTCATGCCGAGCTGGTCTGCTGCGAGCGGGCCCAGAACGGACGGCAGCGTTTTCATTGTTTGAGCGGCAGAGAGTGGCAGAAGGGTGGCGCCCGCAGCGGCGACACCTGTTCGGAGGAATTCGCGCCTCAGCATGAGATGACCCACCTTTCTTCGTCCATGTTGACCTTGCCAGTCTTCCGAGCACAGACGGGATATTATGCCGAAACGATGCTACCGGATAGGAGATTTTGACACACGTCTAACAGCACGGCGGATGAGTCTCCCTTGCTCACGAAAAGCAGGGATCGTCCATTTCCGATACTGCGGACGCAATCGGTGGGGATCTTGAAGGGAGGCCGATGTACTCGAGAATCTTCCTGATCGCCTCAGAAGAATGGGTTGCGGCTAAAACGTGCGTGAGAACCCTGTATCACTGGGAAGAGCAATTCCGAGGCAGCAGACGGTCACGGATATCATGATTGGCATCTGATCTGCATCTCGGACCGGTTGGCGATGCCGTTCGCTCTGACGGGCCGAAGAACGTTGCTGCGGCGGGCGGGTTTGCTATACTCGGTGGCGAATCACCTTGGGGCGGCATCGCTGGCTGTTCTTGCGCGGGATATAGCCTTGGTGCGCATGCCTTATGGACGAGATCGGTGCTTCCGCCATCCAGTGTTGCTACGCGGCCATAGAAAGGCGTGAATCGTCCACATTGACCAACATGGCCGGGTCGAAGAACACGAACCCAACTCTGAGGACTCCAAGTCAAGGTCTCTCTCTCGCAGGCTGCCAAGGCACAAGGTCCCACCTCCACCAGCGCGGTTGTATCTGTATATTCTGTGGTCGGTGCCCCGGCATTCGAGTGTAAAATATAGCCAGAGCAGCTCACAGCCGCGATTGGGGGAGGCCAGGAAGTCAGCGGATTTCGTGTAGGAACCTGGGGATTCAGCATGAAGGCAGCTGATCGGACGCCTTGCTGCAGGCCTCAATTCAATCCGCGGCTTGTGTTCCCTACCTGCTCACGAGGTGAAGCTGATGACCCCGCATGAAAGAGTCTGGGCGGCCGTGAGCCACAAAGAGCCTGATCGGGTGCCGCTCGACATCAACGGCACCTGCTGCACTTCCCTGACTAAGGTGGCCTACGAAAATCTGCGGGAATATCTTGGGCTTCCGGTGGACAGCCAACCGCACATTTCGAGCCGCGTCATGTGCACCGTACGGGCACTGGAGGACCTCCTGCTTCACTACAGAACCGATACGCGACCCGTCTTCTTGAAGCCTCCGCGGGTCTCCAAGATCCGGGAAATGCCCGATGACTCCTTTTATGATGCTTTCAACATACGGATCAGGAGATCTTCAATTCTCCCGCGTCTGTTGGCTCCTGAGGATCCGGCAGGCGGATCTTCACCTGCGTGCCGGACGCGTAAACAGTCTGCTGCCGCTGCCCATCCTCGGACAGGAACTCGTGGTGGATCAAGTCATCAGTCGCATGGGCAGCGTTGAAACGCGATACTTCCACGGCGGCGTCAACCGCCCTCAAGGTAACGGGATCATCCCATTTGTATCGGTACACGAAGATCTCCCGGTCAGCGCTGCCAGGCTTCTTCCAGCCGTACATACGCCCTACCGGACAAACCGACGGCAAGTCTCCGGTCAGAATGTCCAGGAGCATTCGCCGGCGAATCTCCTTCCCGGTAAAATCGTGGCCCAGATCCGGATCGTTGTAGGTGGAGTGTTCCCACCAGGTCGTCATGACCGCATCGTGAAAGGCCAGTTGCCATAAGGGCACGGGCCAAAACGGAGCGTCTTTGCCGTAAGGCCCCGGCAGTTTCGCAGTTCCAAAATGCTTGTATGGGATCGCCCAGTCCTTATTCTGTTCACACCCAACCACGCGATCATGTCCGCTGAATTGGGCAAACATGGCGCTGCGAAATTCCGAATCCATCCTTCGATCATAGGCCCAGGAGCCGTAACTCTCCCGACAAATCCCTGCTGTGAGCACATCGAAATGAGCGGCTGTGTACTTTTCCCGCAACTCCGGAGCAGCCTGCTTGAGGATTTCCAGCACGCGACCGGTATGGCTGTCGTACCACTCGAGTTCCCCGATCTTCCAGTCCCGGCTCTTCGATCCATCCGAACGGGTCAAGGTCAGCCAGTCCTGGAAGAATGGACTTTGTTTCAGGATCTCGTTCAGCCAGATCCAGGGGGCATACAGATAACCAAGGCGGTCCATTTCCCGGAGCGTCTCCTGATCCAGGTTGATCCACTTGTAGCCGGGATAGAGTTCATCACGCCCGTTGAGGTTGTAGTAATTCACGGGATAGACATAAGCCTTTGCCACCCCCCTCTGCTTGAGCTTCCGGAAAGTGCCGGCATAGTCCGCTTCGGAATCGTGCAGGTACCCGACCATCACCAGTACAGCACCAAGGAGCTTTTCGAGCGATGGGCACTCTTCCAGCTTTTCCCGTAAACTCCTATAAAAGCCCTCCTCTTGCGCGTACTGGCGGTAAGCCCGCGCGGTGGCTACGGGCGATGCGGATGGAACAAATCGAAAGCGCTGGGTCCGGACTTGATCCAGCCATCCCAGACGCGGGATGCTAATCCATCCAAAGTTCAGAGGTCCCTTTCCATCGTCAACATAATGGAGGGCCGCGTCAAAGCCAGGCTCCAGTATGGCCATGACGGAAGACTTCTTGCCCAGAGCCGCCCAATAGCGCATCCAACAGCGATCGGCGACCACCGTGAAACTGTCTGACCGGGAAGCGGAAGGCCGATGCATTCGCCCTCCGGAGGTTGTGTCCAGGAAGACGGGTCGCAGTTCCGTTTCCGGACGAAGTGTGCTCGGAAACTGGATAGCTGACAATTCGCAGCGGTAGCGAATATCCGGCTCGACTGTGAACAGAACATCCGGGTGCTGACCAGACAAGCGCGCAGAGCAATCAAACTTCCCCCAGGGCTGGTCATAATGAATCCGGAATCCGTCCGGCAGAGGATCAATGGATGCCGGTGAAATCGCCTTCAAGCGCCCGGTAATTTGGCGCATGTCGTGTTCCGCTGCTTCCAGAGAGAGAATAGAGGCATCTGAAGCCGCAGCCCTGACATCTCTCCAATCCCAGACCCAGACTTCCCCTGAAGCTTTCTCCTCCACAAAGGCGCGTCCGGTTTTCCGGTTGATTCCGATTGTCAAATACTGATTCGATCGGATAATCAGTTCTTCGTCGGACTGCCCTCCCGGCGCCATGGGTAAGGCTGGCCCGGTCACAGCCAGGGTTCCTGCTGACAATCCTGCGACCCTGCAGAAGTCCCGTCTGGAAACTAGCGGAGGAAATGACATTTTCATAAGTTCTCCTTTCGACCGGCGCTGTCGTGAGGCATATTCTATGGCTCGTGCCCCGGCATTGAAAGGAAAATGAAGTCCGGCTCAGGCGACGGACACCAGGGAGAAAGCATGTCAGGCAGCATCAGACCTCGTGTCAGCCGGCGAAGGTTCTTCAAACAGGCTGGAGTTTCTACCCTCGCTTTCATCGGCCAGCCTGAAGCCGCGATCCCGGCAGAGACCGCCTGTCAGAACACCGGCTCGCGCGCAACCCAAACAACGTCGCCTTGCGAGAAGGCCTCAATGGACTGCGTCGTCCGTCCTGCGGTGTCATCCAGAGCTTACGCGCTTCTCAAGAAAGGATGCAGAGTCCGGCAAGAGGGATCTGCTGTCATCCTGGCTAACGATTATTTGAGCGTAGCTATCTCGGCCAACAATGGGCAGATTGAAGCCGTCACGAACAAAATCACACGTCAGCGATACGCTCTCAGCCGGGATCACGCCGGATTCCGGGGCGTTGATGGAAGCGGGGAAAATCTTGAGTGGATGGCGGATTCTCAGCAGAGCCGTCACATCACGGTCACCCTCGAAAGTGAGGCTGAATCTTCGAGAGTCGTATTATCCGAGAATCTCAACAGTCTTAAGGCTTCCCTCGTTTACTCGCTCAAGAGAAGGCAGTTTTGGATTGAACGTCAGATCATTGTGGAGAGCGTGGGACCGCCGGTCGAATTGTGCCAGCTGATTTATGGACGGCTGGAAATAGCCGGCGCAACTCCTCGAGTTCTTCGCTTGGGCAAGTTCGACCGGCCCCTGCTGCTATCCAAGGGGACGGGTGGCGTATTCGCCGGGGTGGGCTTTTGGTTTTACGAGGTCGATGACAGCGGTGTCTATCAAAACGCCGACATAGCGTGCAGAGTGGAAGGGCGATTTGAAAGCGAACCCTGGTATTTGGGCGTATTTCAGGCGGAGGAGAGTGAGCCGTACGCGGGATGGTTGTGGTACAAGAACTTCCTTGAAATGCGAAAGGCAGCCTACGACAAGCAGGAGCTCTGGTCCTATTGGAATGCGGGATGGGGGCAATGGGGCATCGACATCGACGATGCCTCGGCTCCTCCTTACATCGACCTCGCGCATCAGCTCGGTGTGCGGAGCATCGCCTTCGGCAGCGGGGATGCCGGAAAAGGACTCCCTGCCTATCTGGAGCTGGCAAGAGCATCCGCAGTCGCGAAGAAAAATCTCACAGAGCTTAAGAAGAGCGGAATTGACGTTGGCTTTCTCGAGAGCGGCGGCCTGATGGGAAAATGGGAACAGGAAAGCGTCCTCAATACCAAACTAAGCGCGCTGAAAGCCGCCGCGGAGGAAGGTTTCGGGGCGCTTCACTTTGACTTTTTTTCCACCGTCGATAGTTATAGGGCCCATAGAAATGTGGCCATGTACCTGCGGGCTGCGCGCTCTCTGTCGAACTACACCGAGTGTCATCTGGGCATGGCAGACTATGGCCCCCAGTTTCAGCGCGAAGTTCTGGTGAATCATCCCGCCGACCTGCGCGGATTTGAGCTTTCGCATTTTTCGTCCGACTGGACGACTCTCTTGGGTTTCCGTCAGAGCCGCTCCGAGTGGCAGCGGCGCTTCCAGTATTTGATGCCGGAATATGGCCTGTATTATTTTCTCACTCACTATTCCAACTGGGGTCATCCCCGCCAGTACTCGGATCCCGAACCGCAACAGTTTCTGTATGAACCGCATTCGTATTGCGGGATCGCATACAATTTTCACGATAAGATTGGATTTCGAGAGTCGATCGTCGCAGCTTCCGCATTCAGCCCCTTCTTCGTGTTTGGCCACCTCGATCTGAAGATGCCGGCAAGTGATGCCGCGTTCGCCCGGGACTTCCAGAGGTGGGTAGCCGAGAACATTGAAATCATGCGGCTGGGCCGCGTGTGCCTCGAGAATGAGCATTGCTGCGTCATGAGCAAGATCCGGGATGGCAGGGGATGTCTCTTCGCGGTCAATTACAGCCCGGGGGAAAAGACGTTCAGAATGCAGCTGGAGGGGCTCTCCGGTCTGCGGGCTCAGCAGGTCTACCCGGTGCGTGAAAGAGCATTCAGCATTAAGAATGGCAGCCCGGTCGAGGTTAAGGGGAGAGGTGAAAGCGTGGTGATTCTGGACATCAACAACGGCCTCAAGTCATTCCCGCCGGAAAACAAGGGAAACCTCCGCATTGACCTGACAGCCTGGGAGCGACTCAAGAGCGGATGGAAAGCTACCTTCATGATCCCGGACATTCGCCAGGGCCTGACAGCAGGGAGAGATCCATCCCTGCCCCGGAAATTATTGAGTCTTGATCAACTTGAGGCCCCCCCCTCCTCGATTCAGCCAATGGCTCAGCCTCCAAAAGCGATGACAGTACTGGGTAGAGGAAAGCTTCCCAGCCAATTTCTCGATGCTTATGGTTTCCAGGAAAACAAGATTGTAGACACCTGGAAGATCGCGCCGTGGGCTTTTGCCGATCGGGTGTGGTTGGTTTACTATCCTACCAGGCCGTTCTTGCTAGGGGACAAAGCGCCGGCACTCGAAGTCAACGGGAAGCCCACGCCATTGATTCCCAGGGTAGATTATCGGCCTCAGAAAGTAAGTGACTGGAAATGTCCATTGTTGTTTGCTGATGTGACCGAACAGTGCCGCTATGGTCAAGTGAACCAAATCATTATTGCAGGGAGCGAGGAAGAGCAACCCAGTGCGTGTTACATCATCTCGGCAGCCGGCAGCCCATGACTTGGTGAATGCTCGGATTGGCTAGAAAGGGAAATGAGAGGAATGATGCTCAATCGACGATTTCTCATCTTTGGAGCAGCCGGAACCGCAGCCATGCGAGCGTCTCAAGGACGCGCCCCGGATGGAAGAGACTTCCAATACGAAAGTCTCGGGTGGGTAGAGGAGCGCGAGGACCCATCGATTTCTCTCGAAACCGATGAACTCATGGTCAAGGTCATCGACAACAAAGGATTGCGACCGCGTCCAGAGAGCGCCTGGATGGAGCAGGGCTATAGTCACTATCTGGGTTATCACGGTATCCGAGCTTTTTGGAACAAAGCGGAACGACGGAACATCGTGGCACCTTTCTTCTCCTGGCTGAATCTCCAGGGTCTTCAGGTACAAGGTCTGGATCTCGACCCGGTCGATGCAAGAGCTCGTTTCGGAATCGGCCGTGGCTGGCCGATCCAGATGAGAAAAGACTCGGACGGCGTATTGCTGAAGATTCCCGAGATGCCGCTAAGCGGAGTGGAGTATTCGCTTCTGTTGTCGCCCTCAGGGTCGGATTCGCTGGACTTTGTTGTCACATTCATACTGCACAAGAAAAAGCAGAACCCTGCCTCCTTCTTCGCCTCATGGCCCTGCTACATGTCCACTTACGACGAGGTTCAGCTCTACTCTCCATCGGGGAATCCTGATGCGCCTTCCTGGGAGCCCTTTGGCGAGCCGGAATCCTTCATTGTTGGAGAACCGGTGGGCTTCCTTCACAGCCAGCGAACCTTCCCCCCCCGGAAACCGCCTCTGTTCCCTGCGGTCTATGGGAGGATAGGTTCCCGGGTTCTGGCGATTATGGCAAGCCGGCCTGAGGTAAAGTTCTTTCTGGTCAATGCAGGCGGCCATCGACCCTACCTGCCTGTGCAGAATCCAGCCTGGGACTTTTCCTTCAGTCTCCCTGACTACAAGGCGGGCCAGGCTTTTGGCTTCAGGGGGAGGATCATCTACAAATTGTGGCGAGGCCCCGGCGAGATCACCGCCCGCTATCGGGAATGGAAAGAGAGCGTAGCGGAAAAATCCAGCTAACTGCGCTGGACGGTACTGAATTCGCCCTAACTCGATTCAGCTAAATCACCGCCCCTGGCGGTGACTCGAGTTTGGCCAAATGGCGTCCCGGAGGGACGCGGTGAAAATAGCACGGCACTTCAGTGCCGTGATTATGCATCGGGTGCAAAGATAAGTCCCGGCGGGACGACTGATATAGCGTGTCTGATTCAGTCGTCCCTACGGGACTGACCGTCGAGCCACGGAATGGATCCCGGCACTGAAGTGCCGGGCTATCATCGCCTCGTCCCTATGGGACTCAAAACGCTCAAACTCCTGACCCCCGAGGGCTTCTTGAGACCGTCGCGCAGAGCGGGGTGGAGATTCACCCTTGCTGTCTCAGCGCCGCGGCTGCTTTTGCGATTGTTTTCCTGAAATTGCTTCTCTCCGAATCCCCTCTGCCTCATCGATGACGTAATGGGCGTCAGCCGCAACATCCCTGAATTGCTGGGCCTTGCCACTGGGCCAGTGGACTTCCAGCAAGCCTACCTTGTCGCAAGCTCCCAATCCGAAATGCGCCCGAGGGTCACTGGCCGAGTAAATCCCGACAGTCCTTCTGATCTCCCAGATTTGCCGCAGTCCTCCCGTGACCACTGCAATCCGGGCGCCGATCCCGTCCCGATTGCTTCTTCTGCCCACGGTCTTGAGCATGATCCAATGGTTTGGATCCGATCGATCGTTGCGAACCAAGCTCGGGGAATCACTCATGTTCACTGTGATCAAATCGGTGTCACCGTCGTTGTCAAAATCGGCGAACGCCACTCCCCTGCCCGACTTCTTCGTCTGAATCCCCGGCCCGGCGTTTGAAGACACATCCAGAAAGGTGCCATCCTTCCGATTGAGAAATAAAGTTCCCGGTTGGTCGTACTGCTCTTCAAACCGGCTAGCCTTGAGGAAAGGGTATACATGGCCGTTGGAATGGTAGATGTCTTTCCATCCGTCATTATTGAAATCGGCAAAACGGGCGCCCCACCCAACCAGCAGTCCGTAGGTCATTCTCAAACGTGATTGGATCGTGGCGTCTTCCCAAATCAAGTTGCCCTCATTGTGGTAGAGCGTCCCGTAGTCACCTGCAAAATGGCTTATGAAAAGATCCATCAGGCCGTCGTTGTCATAATCGGCAAAATCGATGCCCATATTGGCCTGTGCTCGTCCGTCCCCGCTTAAGGCCAGTCCGGTGATCAACGCTCTTTCCTCGAAGGTGCCATCGCCCCGGTTTAGAAAGAGATAATTAGGTTCCGCGTCATTGGCGACGAAAAGGTCGAGGTCGCCGTCATTATCCACATCGGCCCAGATTACCCCCAACCCGGGAAGGCGTTTGCGGTCGAGCGCCCCGGTCTTCTCGGAGACTGGGGAGAAGGTTCCATCTCCGTTGTTGTGATAGAAGACGTCGGCGGCCCCCGGGATTCCTCTCGGCCCGCAAAAGACCGGCTCGCCCAAATAGGTACAGAACTGACCCACGCCAGGCGGAGGCAGATCATTCAGATCCATGTCGAGGTAATTGCACACATAAAGATCCAGATAGCCATCCTGGTCGTAATCACCAAAGGCTGCCGAAGTGCCCCACCTGGCGTCACCCACCCCTGCTCGATCTGTCACATCGGTGAATGTTCCGTCTCCGTTATTGTGGTACAAGATATTGGGGCCCAGACATGTCAGGTAGATGTCGGCGAACCCATCGTTGTCATAGTCCCCAAAACCAACCCCCATCCCCCATCCGCTCTGTTCTGCTTTGAGCCTGGATTTGGCCGTCACATCCTCAAATGATCCATCGCCCTTGTTGCGGTAGAGGACCGGCCCCGGGTTCTTGCCTTGTCTGAACCTCTCCAATGTCGATCCCTGAACCAGTAGAATATCCATCCACCCGTCGTTATCGATGTCAAAAGCCCCGACGCCTCCCCCCTTGGCTTCAAAGATGTAGTTTTTGGCGGAAGCTTCGCCATTGAGGTGACGAAAAGTAATCCCCGAAGCGGCAGTGATATCGATGAATTGTGGAATCTTGAGATCTTGAGACTGCGGTTGAAAAGCCGAGAGGGAGAGCGCTCCGAGAAACACCCAGAGGGAGACACGAGCGGGGCGAGGAAGCCCGATCATTGGTGACCAAACCCCGGCGACGCAATTCCCTTTTTCTTGATTTCCTGGAACAGTGTCATTTCCCGGCGGGCGAGTTCCGCCTGACCGGCTTGCCGGTAGAGCTGCGCCAGGAGGTAGTGACCCTCCGCAAAGTTGGGGTCGAGCTTGATACATCTTTCAGCCGCCTTAATCGCCTCTGTCGTTTGAGCCTTCTTCCGGTAGACCATCGCCAGGTTGTAGTGGACCATCGCTATCGCGGGCGCTTCCTTTTCTGCCTGGACGAAATGTTCGTAGGCCTTATCGATCTCACCCCGCTTCAGCAGGATTTCTCCTATTTCCATCCGGGCCTGGACATTCCTGGGGTACAACTCGAGCTCTGTCGTTAATTCCTGGAGCGCCTTGTCCTGGTCCCCTGCATTGGCGTAGATCATGCCTATGTGAAGGTGAACGGTAGGAAAACGCGGGTTCCTTTCGGCAATGAACTTGAACTGCTCGAGGGACAGCTCGCCAAACTTGTCAATGTGCAGGGAGCCGTGGCAGATGACATAGGCCTTCCCCAGAAGGTACCGAGCCATCAGATTCTCCCCGTCAAGTTCAACCGCCCGCTTCAGGACCGGCACCGACTGATCGTATTTCCTCTGCTGATAGAGAACATATCCATAGTCGTAGTGGAAACTGGGCTCGGCAGGTTCCAGGGCAATGGCCCTCTGAAGGTTCTCCTCGGCTTCTGCAAATTGCCCAAGTGCAGCATGAGCCAATCCGTAAATGTGTATATAGGCAGCGTTGTTTCCGTCTTCCTGCAAAGCCCGCTGTGCAGCCGCCAGGGCTGCCGTATAGTCCTTGGCTCGATATTTCTCGATGGCTTCCTGGTAGGAGGGTGATTCACCCTGCGGAAAGGCCGGAAAGGTTGTCCCTTGGAAGAAGAGGAAAGCGCATAAAAAGCTCTGGCTCAACCTGAAGACGAAGGGTTGCCATACCCGCGCTCCGCCGCCGATCTCGCAAGAAGGCACCCTTGTCGCCCTAAAATCTTTCATATCTCGGTCGCCCGACAGCCCTGGCCTGTTCCCCTGGTCTAAATATATCGCAAGCTTTTTGTAGCTACAAAAAAATAGCCTGGCACCCATGTGAGTGCCAGGCTATTGAAAACCAAACCATTGAATCTAGAAAATAAACTTCAGGCCAAACTGCATACTTCGAGCGCTTCCAGCTGAGTAGATCTTTCCGGTCGATCCTTGACCTTGGGTCGTATTCGGATTACTCAGGTTTACGTGGTTGGGCATATTAAACATTTCCCAGCGGAATTGCACGTATTTGTCTTCCGTGATCATGAATCTCTTGGATAAACTCGTATCCATTGCATGGACCCCAGGGCCGTCATAGATGCCGATCCCCGAACTCCCGTAGACATAGCGTGGAGGCGCCGCCAGAGCCGCCGGATTGAACCACTGGACGTCGCTGGGGTTGTCGACACTGAGTTCCCCGACGATATTGGCCCGGGTGCCGTAGCCGTTCCCCAGAGTTCCTCCGGGCACGCCGAAGCTTAGAGGCGAACCGGAGGTAAAGCTGTAAATACCGGCGAGCTGCCAGCCTCCCAGAACGGCATCGCCCACGGCGTTCATACTGCTCAGGTGCGCTTTGCCCTTACCGAAGGGAAGCTCGTAGATCCCGTTGATGGCCATGATATGAGTTCGATCCAGGCCTGACCGTCCTCGGTTGTAACCCTCCGGCGCGAAAGGCGTGGGTTGCCCCCAAACGCTATCCGAGCCGATTCCGATGTTCTTGGCAAAGGCGTAGGACACCAAATAGGAGAAACCCTGATCAAAGCGTCTTTCCAATTTCAGCGTCCCGGCGTTGTACCAGGATCTCCCGATATTCTGATAAATCAGGATACCACCCAGCTCTGGATAAGGCTTGGCAGCTTGAAGATTGTCATATTCTCCGGCCGGCACCGCATCCAGGTCGTTCTGGGTGATCAGGTCGTGGCCTTGATTCCCCACGTAGGACAAGGTTATAGCCGACTTCCAGGGCAATTCTCTCTGAATCGAGACATTCCACTCGTGGACCTTCTGGCTCTTGACCCTGGGATCAGGGGCCTGAACAGAAGGCGACACGAATTTCTGCGGATCATCCGGCCAGACCGTCTCCCAACGCTCCATCGCCGCCTTGCTCCAGTAAGCGTATTCGAATGTCCAGTAAGGAGGGCCGACGATGGCCGAGGCCGTCATATTCCCCCGGAAACTGCTGGTGAATATGCCGTATCCGCCGCGAACCACCGTTTTGGTGTCGCCGAAAGGACGCCACGCGACACCAACCCGCGGGGACATGTAACCGTTCGCCTCGAACAGGCCGGGCTGCAGACCGGCTTGTGATGCCGGAATCCACATATCGGCAGTCGCCGCAGCCAGGTATGGGGCTACCGGCTGGGAAGTCAAATCCACCTTCCCATCAACCTCTCCTGCGACGATTTTCCCGATAGTCTCGTCGAATGTGCCAACGTTCCCCCGGACAGCCGCCTTGTTATGCCAGTAGTCGTAACGGAGGCCCAGGGTCAGAGTGAGCCTCGGATGGACCTTCCAGAAATCATTGACGTAAAAAGCAGAATACGGAGAGGAGTGCATCCCGAAAGTCTGAAGGGGATAATTCCTCCCTCCCTCGCTGGCATAGCCCAACAGATAATCGGCGAATCCATCGCCGGTCTGCTGGCCGTTAAAACCGAAGTTCCCACGCACGCAGCACGACCCATGCCTGCCATACGTGGACCGGTTGCCGTACTCATAACCGATACCTATGGAGTGCGCGCCACGAATCAGGTTGGCGCTGGCCTTTCCGCCGTGGGACTCAAACCAGAGCCGCCCGTTCACGCCCCAAGGGGGCGCAAACCCTGTGTAGCCGGAAAACCATACGGAGGGCAGTCCTACAAACTCATCCCGGCCGGCAGTCGGGAACCCGCTGATACCGGCCTCTTGCGTCAGGTTGGAGGTTCCGACTACAGGCGAACTCAACAGGTTCAACGATCGAAGATAGTTGCCGCCAAATGTGAACAGTGTATTGGCGGTCAAGGCATAGCTGTAATTCATTACCATGCTTTGCTGCTTCGTATCGTAGTCCGTTGTAACGTCAGGCCTGTACCCGGGGTCGATTCGGTTGAATTGGTTAATGTAATAGCGGCCGTAGATCCTCTGCTTGTCCGTCAGCTGATGGTCCACCCGCACCGTGAACTCATCGACGCTTTGCGGTCGCGAGGCTGTTGCTTTGTACAGGTTGCCCGGAGAGTTGGGCAGCAAGATATAGTCGAAGAAAGACTTTGAGGAATTCGCAATCCGATCGGCCGGGATCTGGTTGCCCGGGAATTGCGCCTTGGTTAGCGGGTCGATGATAGGTTTCGAGAGAGATGAAAAATCACCCTCCAGCATAGCCGGGCTGATGGTATAGGAGTTGTAGATCGAGTCCTGGCGGATGCGGGTTCCTTCGTAACTGGCGAAGAAAAAGGTTTTGTTCTTGATAATCGGCCCGCCGCCGCTGGCCCCGAACTGATTCCGGCGCAACTTGGGCTTGGTGGTGGCGAAGGTATTGCGAGCATCCAGCGCATCGTTGCGCAGAAATTCCCAGACAGAACCGTGAAACGCATTTGAGCCTGACTTGGTGACCGACAGGATCTGTATCGGATTCCTGCCGTGTTCGGCGCTGAAATTGGACGTTTCGATGTTGAATTCCGCAATGGTATCTACATTGGGAATGGCAATCCCTCCTTCATCCATCGCGGCATTCGAGTTCATCCCATCGACCTGAAACTCGTTCATATCGTCCCGGGCTCCGAAGCCTTGAACTCTGAAGGCCCGTTCTCCCTGGGCGCCGTCCTGTCCGAGATAGCGCATGCCCGGAATGAGTCTCACGAGTTCAACCGGATTCCTGCCACTGAGAGGCAGTTCCAGGATCATCTTTTGGTCGACCACCGATTCCACCGAACTCGTCTCGGTTTGGACCAGATCGGCTTGCCCCGCGACGGTGACCGTCTCGCTAACTTGACCGACCTCGAGAGCTGGAGTGATCCGTTTACGATCTCCCATGGACAATTCGGTACGTTCCAAGGACCAGGTCTTGAATCCCGTGTAGGAAACCGTCACTGAGTAAGACCCGCGAGGCAGAGCAAGGATTTCGAAATCCCCAGATGCGCCTGACAGGGCAGTTTTTGTTAGACCTGTATTCAGATTGGTGACCGTCACCTCCGCATTGGGGATAACCGCCCCTGAAGCATCTTTGACGACTCCCAATATCGAACCCTCTGTTCCCACCTGGGCCTGTAGCGTGGGTACCATGAGGATAAGCATGAGTGAAAAGCCAACAAGCACGGAACGAATCTTCATGTTGTAAGACCCCTCCATTTGAACTTCCTTTGATGCCAGAGATTTAGGTGTTTCGAGGATAGCTGGCACGAAATCCGATTGCAACAAGAATCTTCAGCCGAATCCCCGGCCTGTCCCAGGAATGAGACGATTCCGTTCATCCCTATTCGCAGATGAACCAGGCTTGTCAGATCGATCATGAATGGGCGAGAGGGGAGCATTTCTGGGCACCGATTGAAAAATCAGGTTCGATCGGCGTCCGTCGGCGTTCATCTGTGTCCCAGAGTCCGTTCTCCTGGATGCTTCATCAATCTGGATGGCCTCGCTTGCCGCGCTTGACTTCCGATCGGCTACTCTTCCACAATCCTGACCGTGTCCAGTCAGCCAGGAAAGACTCACTTGGGCCCAGGACAAGCGGCCGCAAAGCGCAGGGAGGCGATAGCTGGGCGCGGTTAGTGGGGCGGTACTGGTGCCGAGATCTCTGAAGGGGGTGTCACTTGAAAAAAATCACCGTTGTCATGTTCGCCTTGCTGCTTGCGGGGAACGCTTTGAGTGCCGATGCGCCCAAAACTGCCGGGCTGAGAATCAGTGCTTGGTACTGGTTGAATTCCGTTGAAAAACAGCAGTGGGAAAAGGATTTCAAGTCCGCCGCGGAGACTGGGTTCACGGATATGCTCCTCTGTTGGGGGCTGGACTCGGCTGCGGTGTCGTTTCAAAAGGAGAACACCCGATGGGCTCTGAGCCTCTGCCAGAAGTTCGGGATGAGGGCTTACCTGCTCATATGGCATCCAAGCCATAACAGTCTGCCCAGGCGGGCGGAGTTCCAGCAGGTCGACAGCAACGGGAACCTTCTTTTTACGTTTAATCTCTTTAATCGCCAGTGGCGGTCTACTCAATGGAAAGAGTACCTGCAGACTATCGCCGGCGCGTACAAGGATCATCCCGGGCTGGCCGGCTATCTTCTCGACGATACCTTCGGACCCGGCCCTGTCGGATCTTTTGAAGGGGATAAAACCAAGGTCCAGGGCGAATTCGTCAGCTACTCCCCCTATGATCATGAACAGTTCCGGCAACGGTTGCGCAAGCAGTATCAAACAATCCCAAAGCTTGAAAAATCATGGGGCATAGAGGTCGGAAGCTGGGAGAAGATCGAGCCTCCCAAGGAGATCACCGAAAAGAACCAACCTGCCTGGAATGACTGGTGTGAGGCTCGGTCACAGTGGTATCGGGAATGGGGCGAAGACACGGTGAAATTCATTCGGGAAGTGGATCCCTCCCCCGATCATGAGGTCTATCTGGAAGACGGTCAATATGTGTTGGGTCTGGAGACGCATAAGTCCAAGAACAGCTTTCGCCCCGTGACGGTGAAAGACACCCTGGGCCTGCAATTCGGCGTCGTCGCCTCCGTCTTTGATGCCGTGTGCGGTTACACGGCCTTTCGCTGGGAGATCCCCGACGCCCTGGCCAAAGCCGTGAACAGGACTCGAGAGACGTTGAAATTCACCCGGGAGGTGGCCGGCAAAGAGAAGAAGATCATCTACACTTTCTGGGTCGGCGATTTGGATACCGACAAGCCCTTGCCGCTCAAGTACCCGGATGCACAGCAGATCATTGCCGTCACTCAAACCGCCTTGGAACTTGGTATTCGTCACGTGGACTGCTACGCCTACCGAGTCGGGGACTGGCGGGCTGACAATGCCGAATGGCTGGTCCGCCGGCCCGGCCCGAATCTGGATTATGTCCTGACGAAACCAATGCCCGGCCGGTACTTGTGCGACCGTCCGGACCTGTTAAAGGACCTGGGTGTTCAGCTGCGTCAGCTGAAGGCCAAGTATCAGTGATCGTGCTTCTTGTAGAGTGATCAGGCTGACTTCGTAGGGGCCGGTCGGATATCCGGCTTCCGCAGCTCGGAAGCACACCGCGTCGATTCCGGTCCGTCGTCAACCTAAGTGCTGGCATTTATAAATACGGCAACGAATTGGGGACTCGGAAGAACGCCGACGGACGCGGTTGCGCGGTGGCTATGTCAGTGAGCAAAGGTCGATGGGACGCTGTGAATGTTTTTCTCCGAACCAGCGTTGGACAAGCCCGTCTGCACGGCGCG
>Ga0315273_10003284_pt1 | contig 19438 bp, 18 predicted proteins | sample YL17G02_0_MG_FD_205753 | JGI IMG/M metagenome (GOLD analysis project Ga0315273, IMG submission 205753) | Sediment microbial communities from Yellowstone Lake, YNP, Wyoming, USA - YL17G02_0 | ecosystem: Environmental > Aquatic > Freshwater > Lake > Sediment | place: USA: Wyoming | collected...
TCGCCCAAGGGGCGGAGATTGGAGATGCGCGCGCTGTGCGCGTACTGGCAGTCTTCCGGCGCCGATACTAGGCCTACGCTGTGCGCAGCACAACAGGCGATTCAGGCGGCACTGCAGGCCATTTGGGGGGGCACATCGACCGACGCCACTTGGTCGAGGCCTACCTTCGGCACTTAAACCGAATTTGCATTGATCGCTCGTGGCCGACGAGCACCGACCTATGACCGCAATGGAGCGCAATGCGCTATGGCCGGACTTGGCCGGTCAGCGACCGCCGAGTCTGAACGCGAGCGGTTTGATCGGCGACGGTCGCAGTTCGGTAGAGTCGGGATGTGGCGCGGTGGCAGTAGGTCTGGGTTGTCTGTTGCCGCCCCTTTCGTCTGGCGGTGCCCGAGTACCCTCGCCGTAGCTCCGTTTCCACACCCCTCTCATCGAACCGGACCTGCAGATTTCCCGCATCCGGCTCTCGGACAAGACTTCACGCCTTCGCCCACGGCTCGTCATGCCCCAAGCGTGAGAGGCGTACGAGACCCATGGTCCCGTAGAGATACGAGGGAGGATAGTCCCCATACCCGAAGGCTTCAGCCATTTCGTTACCTCCACAACTGCTCCGGTTGCTTCCGGCCGGAGGGTTTGCCGGGTGGGATTCGCCCCCACTGGAAAGCGCCGCCTTAGCACGGCGCACACCCTGAGCAGTCCGTCCACACTGTGAAAGCGGACGCCCGACGTCGAGCACCGACAACCGTCAGGTACGCGTTCCGAAACTCCTACTTCGTTGGCGACGCCTCGACCGGGTATCCGGCTTCTTTCCAAGCGGGGAAGCCGCCCGCAAAGTAGTACACCCGCTTGAAACCCCACATCAGCGCCTTGGCGCTGGCGTAGGCCGAGTCGGGGCAGGTCTTGCCATGACAGGACAGGACGAATTCCTCATCCTTGCTGACGATGCGCGACAGGCTGTCCCGTGACAATTCGGTGGCGACGTCAAGGTTGAACGCGCCTGGAACATGGCCGCTGGCGAAGCCGTTGGCAGCGCGCACATCCACGAATTTGACTCGGCGGTCGTGCAGCGTCCTTGCTTGCTTGTGATCGATCGTGGTGGCGCCAGTAACGTCGAAATAACCGCCGCTCTTGTGCAGCAGCCGGCGATATTTCTCGAAGGGTATATCGGTTCCCGCGCCCTCCGGAACACCAGCCTTGCGCAGGCCCTCCATCAGCCGGTCGCGGTACGCCGGATCGTAGTTGAAGATGTCGCCGTACCACCACCAGCCTCCAAACATCTGGACGGTAATGGTGTTGTAACCCGCGGACACACTCAATTCATTAAACATCTTAATTGCCTCGGGGATGCCACTCTTGCGTCCAAGATGTCCAAGGCTCGCAATCAGTGTGATGTAGTCGTCCGCGACATCGGTTTGCAATGCCAACAGTCTTTCGAGGGTCCCGACCGCATCCTCGTAACGTTGCTGGTGAAAAAGCGAAATCGCGAGCGTGCGCAGATAGTCCGGCGAATACAGGGGATCGAGCCGCATCGCCCAGCGCACCGACTCCTCGGCCTCCGCCGCCCGCCCCGTTGCGTTGAGGATGCGCGCCTTGCTGAGGTAATTGTCGGGATCGTTCGGAGCAAGCGCCATGGCGTGGCCAATCTCAGTGAGGGCGTCCTCGTAGCGCCCCTGCTTCGCGAGGACCTCGGCCGAAACGGCGTGAGCCAGCGCATTGGGTTGCCGCATCGCCTTGGCGAGAGCCGCTTGCATACGGTCAAACGCGCGCTGGTATCCGCCCTCGGTCGTCGACTCCCAGAAGGATTGGACGATCCGCCAGGACGCCGCCGCCAGGGCGGCATGTGCTCGCGCGTACCCAGGGTCGAGCGCGATCGCCTGCTCGAACAGTGCAATCGACTTGTTGGTTTCATCCTCGGAGCCCTGGCGATAGTGTGCCCAGCCGCGCAGCACCGCATCGTAGGCTTGGGGGCTTCGGGTCTCCGCAAGCTCAACTCTCGCCTGTTCGTCATGAGTGAGCTTTACCGCAAGCGCGGCGACGATTTGCCCGATCACTTTGTCCTGCAGCGCGAAGACGTCCCGAATCGACCCATCGTAGCGCTCTGCCCAGAGGTGCTGACCAGCGAGCGCGTCGACGAGCTGCGCGTTGATACGAACGGTGTCACCCTCGCGCCTGACACTTCCCTCCAACACGTAGCGCACGCCAAGATCCTTGGCGACCTGCTGCACCTTCACGGATTTGCCCTTGTAGGTCCAACTGGAGTTGCGCGCAATGATCAGGATTCCGGAGAGCTTGGAAAGATCGGTGATGATGTCGTCGGTCATGCCATCGGCGAAGTAACTGTTCTCCGAACTGCCGCCGAGGCTAATGAACGGCAGGACCGCGAGCGAAGGCCTGTCCGGAAGCATTGTCGCGGGCGGCACGGAAGCGGCCTCACGGTACGTCGTTCGCGAGGATTGGATGTACCACGCTATCGTTGCTCCGATTACCAGCAGCGCAACAAATACTGCCCCGAGCCACCGCCGCTCGCGAGATCGGGGCAAGCGCTGCCACCACCTTCGACCCCGGCTTTGCGTTTGCGGCGTCCCGCTTCCGAGGTCCACGCGGAATACCTCGACTGGCCGCGCGATGTTCTTGACTTCCTGAGCCCCGAGGTCCTCGAAGGCAAAGCTCAGCTTGTCCAGCACCTGATCGCGCACGACCCGGCTGACGCAAATCCCGCCGGGATCGGCCAGCGCTTCCAGCCGCGCCGCGACATTGACGCCATCACCGAAGATGTCGTCGCCGTCGATGATGATGTCGCCGACGTTGATGCCGATGCGAAAGTCGAGCCGCTTGTCGGAGGCAACGCTGGCGTTGCGCTCGGCCATGCCCCGCTGCACGTCGACCGCGCAGCGCACCGCATCGACGACGCTCGGGAATTCCAGCAGCAGGCCGTCGCCGGTCGTCTTGACGATGCGGCCATCATGCTCGGCGATCTTGGGGTCGATGAGCTCCCGCCGGTGCGCCTTCAGCGCCGCCAACGTGCCGCTGTCGTCCACACCCATGAGGCGCGAGTACCCGGCCACATCGAGCGAGACGATTGCCGCCAGTCGTCGGTGGTCCCGCGCCACGTACCCCTCCTCCGGGCGTTGTTCGCTGCGCCATGGTATTGAGCAGGCGCTAGGCACCCAATGTATCACCCGCCTTGCTCGCGCGTGCCCGGAACGGGTTGGTAGAGCCGTTGAACGACCGGTGTCGGGGACGCTGCACTCCGGCCGATTTCCGCCGGTCAGGCGACAGCGCGGGTCCTGGGCCGATTGAGGCGCGTATGCACCGTAGTGCGGGTTGCGAGGTGGCGCTCGGCATAACCGTCGAGGCGCCCATCGGCGACCCGAGCCAGCCCGAGCGCCGCGGAACCGCTCTGCGTCACATTGATGCCGCGGTCGAGCAGTCGCGTCATGATGCGGGCGAAGTCGTCGATCCCGGTGCGGCGCGAGTACCCGGTATCCACGGTCGCTCGTGTGAGGTCGTGGGTCGCGCTCACGCGAACCGGTGCCGCGTTCCGCCAGGCGCCACCGCCTTCCTCGCCGATGAACGCATCGTCGGGAAATGCCGAACGCTACGCCGCGACGATCATGCGCTCGACCACGCCGTCGGCATCCGTCACAACGTCCTGGGAACCTTTCAACGCAGCATTGAGCGCGCGTGCGTCCGTGAGATAACTGCCGGCGAGCCGGCCGGCGTCACGCGCTACAGTCCCCGCCGCCTGCTGACGCAACGAAAGCTCGCGGGAGTTCATCGGACCGCCGCGGTCCAGTCCGGTGCCTCAACCGCGTTTGGCCGCGGTCGCCTGGTATTTCGCAAGGTGCCGAGTAGGCAGCGCCAGTGCGTCGCGCCGGAACGGGTCGCCCAATTCGCGCGTGACCATCATCTCGAGGATCGTGGTCTTGCCGTCGCCCTGGGCCTTCGCCGCGGCGCGCAACGCCGGGCCGACATCGGAAAGTTTTTCGATCGTGTGCCCTTCGGCGCCCATCGCCTTGGCCACGGCCGCCCAGGACGGCTGCCTGTCGAGGTTGACGCCGACGAACCGGTTCTCGTAGAAATCGACGTGATTTTTCTTCTCCGCGCCCCACTGGCCGTTGTTGAAGACGACCGCGGTCACCGGGATGTTCTCCCGGATGCAGGTCTGGATTTCGCCGAAGCTCATGCCCCACGCGCCATCGCCGACGTACGCGATCGCCGGCCGGTCGGGCGCGGCGACTTTCGCGCCCACGATCGTCGGGAACGCATAGCCGCAGTTGCCGAAGCTCATTGCCGCGAACATCGAGCGCGGCCGGTCGAAGCGCAGGTAGGAATTCGACACCGAGCAGATGTTGCCGATGTCGGTCGAGACCATCGCGCCTTCGGGCATCGCCTTTTCCAGTTCGCGCAGCATCTGCCGCGGATGCATGTAGGTCGAATTCCTCGAAACCTCGAGCGACCATTTGTCCTTCTCGTGCGCCCAGCCGTCGAGTTCGGCTTCCCAGGACTTTTTTGCCGCGGCAACTTCGGCGAGCCGGGCACTCTTGCTCGCGCTGCACGCGAGCGATCGCGTCTCGAGGCGCGCGACAAGCGCCAGCGCCGCTGCTTTCGCATCGCCGCAGATGCCCACCGAGATCGGCTTCACGAGCCCGAGCATCTTCGCGTCGGCATCGACCTGGATGATCTTCGCGTCCTTCGGCCAATACTCCATCCCGTATTGCGGCAGCGTGCCGAAAGGGCCGAGGCGCGTACCGAGCGCCAGCACCACGTCGGCCTTGGCGATCAGCTTCATCGCGGCCTTGCTGCCCTGATAGCCGAGGGGCCCGACCCACAGCGGATGCTTCGCCGGGAAAGAGTCGTTGTGCAGATAGCTGTTGGCGACGGGCGCCTGCATCAGTTCCGCAAGCGCCATCGCCGCCGCCTGCCCGTCGGCCATGATCACGCCGCCGCCGCAGAGGATCACCGGAAACGTCGCGCTCGCGATGAGGTCGGCCGCCTCGTCGAGGCTCTTCTCGCCGCCCGCGCCGCGCTCGATTGCGATCGGCCGCAGGATCTCGCACTCGATGTCGCCGTAGAAGAAGTCGCGCGGGATGTTGAGCTGTGTCGGCCCCAGTTCCAGCATCGCGCGGTCGAACGCGCGGCCGGTCAGTTCGGCCATCCGCGTGCGGTTGTTGACGTGCGCCTGGAACTTGGTGATCTTCGAGAAGATCGGCAGCTGCTCGGTCTCCTGGAATCCGCCGAGGCCGAGCGTCGCGCTGCCCGTCTCGGGTGTGATGACGACCACCGGAGAATGCGCCCAGAACGCTGCCGCCGTCGACGTGACGAAGTTGGTGATGCCGGGCCCGTTCTGCGCGATGCACACGCCGTGCCGGCCGGACACGCGCGAATAGCCGTCGGCCATGTGCCCGCCGCCCTGCTCATGCGCGACCGAGATGAAGCGGATCCCCGCGAGCGGAAACAAGTCGAGCGCGTCCATGTACGCCGAGCCGACAATGCCGAAGACGTCCTTGACGCCGTTGGCGACGAGCGTCTCGACAAACGCCTCGGACGGCGTCATCTTCTGTTTGCCGGTAACGGCGAGATTGTTCTGATCGGTCATCGTGTTCATGGGGATACCTCGAATAATGGCGGGCCGAGTGTGGCGATCGGCCACTTGCGGAGGCGATCGACTTGCGCCGTCACCCCATCACGGTCTCCGGCGCCACGAACGCGTAGCCAAGCGCCTCCGCCACCGGCTGGCACGTCACCTTGCCGAACGCGACATTGAGGCCGTTCCTGAGATGCGCGTCATCGGCGAGCGCTTTCTTCCAGCCCTTGTTGGCCAGCGCGAGCACGAACGGCAGCGTCGCGTTGTTGAGCGCGAACGTCGACGTGCGCGGCACGCCGCCGGGCATGTTGGCGACACAGTAGTGCGTCACCCCGTCGACGACATAGACCGGATCGGCGTGGGTCGTCGCGTGCGAGGTCTCGAAGCAGCCGCCCTGGTCGATGGCGACATCGACGATCACCGAGCCCGGTTTCATCCGCTTGACGAGCGCCGCCGAGACGAGCTTCGGCGCCGACGCACCCGGGATCAGTACCCCGCCTATCACGAGGTCGGCGCTCGTCACGTGGTTTTCCAACGCGTCGTGCGTCGAGAACACGGTGTTGAGCGGCCGTCCGAATTGCCGCCACAACGCGCGCAGCACGTCGACGCTGCGATCGAGCACCCAGACTTCTGCGCCCATGCCGAGCGCGATGTGGCACGCGTGCGAGCCGACGACGCCGCCGCCCAGGATCACGACCTTCGCCGGATCCACGCCCGGCACGCCACCGAGCAGCACGCCCAGGCCCCCGTGCGGCTTCTCGAGGTAATACGCGCCCGCCTGAACGGCCATCCGGCCGGCGACCTCGGACATCGGCGCCAGCAACGGCAGCCCACCGGCGGAAGACGTGACGGTCTCGTAGGCGATGCAAACGGCGCCGCTCGCGACGAGATCCTTCGCCTGCTCCGGATCCGGCGCGAGGTGCAGGTAAGTGAAGAGAATCTGGCCGTTGCGGAGCATCTTGCGCTCGACGGCCTGCGGTTCCTTGACCTTGACGATCATGTCGGCGGCTGCGAATACCTCGGCCGCGGTGCCGGCGACTCTTGCGCCGGCCTTGCGGTACGCATCGTCGTCCATCCCGATCCCCTGCCCCGCATTGTGCTCGACGACGACCTCGTGGCCGTGGGCGACGAGCTCGCGCACGCTGCCGGGCACGAGACCGACACGGTTTTCGAGGACCTTGATTTCTTTCGGGACGCCGACGCGCATGGGAAATTCTCCGGGAAGTGGCAGGGTCGAGACGACGGTACGGGGAAGGCAAGCCCGACGGACGGCAGGGCACGCCGCATCCCGGTCACAAAGGTGTAGGATTCAGGGTTGATCCTAGCATAACGCTGCCCCGGCGCCGCCTCCTGCGGCGGCCTTCGGGCAACCTGAGGGAGACCGCCATGGGCCACGCCGAACTGACTATCCAGGACCAGACCGCGACGAAGCAGATCTCGCTCGACGAGTACTGGATGCCGTTCACGCCCAACCGCGAGTTCAAGGCCGATCCGAAGATGATCGTCCGCGCGGAAGGGATGTACTTCTGGAACGATCGCGGCGGCAAGATCATCGATGCCTCGTCGGGGCTGTTCTGCGTGAACGCCGGCCACGGTCGCCGGGAAATCGCCGACGCCGTCGGCAAGCAGCTGCGCGAACTCGACTTCTGCGCGCCGTTCACGCGCGGGCACCCGAAGCAGTTCGAACTCGCGACGCGCGTGGCCGAACTCACTCCGGGCGATCTCAACCGGATATTTTTCTGCAATTCCGGCTCCGAGTCCGTCGACACGGCGATGAAGCTGGCACTCGCCTACCACCAGGCGCGCGGCCAGGGCGGACGCAATGTTTTCGTCTCCCGCGAACGCGCCTATCACGGGGTCAATTTCGGCGGCGTGGCGCTGTCCGGGCTCGTCAACAATCGCCGCAAGTTCGGAGCCGGGCTGCCAGGCATTGCGCACATGAGGCACACGCACCTGAAGGAGAACTTCTTCACGAAGGGCGAAGGCGCGCACGGCGTCGACCTGGCGGAGGACCTCACCCGGTTCGTGAATCTCTATGGCGCGGAGAACATCGCCGCGTGCTTCGTCGAACCGATCGGCGGCTCGGCCGGCTGTCTCGTCCCACCGAAGGGCTATCTCAAGCGCTTGCGCGAGATCTGCGACGCGCACGGCATCCTGCTCGTGTTCGACGAAGTCATCTGCGGTTTCGGCCGCACCGGCCAGACCTTCGCCGCGCAGAGCTTCGGCGTCACGCCGGACATCCTGACGATGGCCAAAGGCATCACCAACGGCGCGCAGCCGATGGGCGCGGTCGCGATCAGCGAGCGCATCCACGACACGATCATGGCCGCGGCGCCGGAAGGGGCGATCGAGTTTTTCCATGGTTACACCTATTCGGGACATCCGGGACCCTGCGCGGCCGGCCTCGCCACGCTCGACATCTACAAGAACGACGGCCTCTTCGCGCGCGGCCGCGAGCTGTCGCCCTATTTCATCGACGCGGTGTTCTCGCTACGCGACCTTCCGGTCGTCGCCGACATCCGCGGCTACGGGATGTTCGCTGCCATCGACGTGCACGCGGACGGCGCGCCGGGCCGGCGCGGCCATATCCTGCAGAAGAAGCTGTTCGACAACGGCCTGCATCTCAAGGCGACCGGCGACTGCGCGATTCTCGCGCCGCCGCTCATCGCCGAGAAGAAGCACGTCGACGAGATCGCGGACATCCTGAAGAAGACGCTCGCGACGCTCTAATATTGCCGTCCCACCTTTGGCCGCTGCGCCGCTGATGTTCGGCGGCCAAGGCGGCCAGAAACGATTGCCCAATCCTCCGGAGGAAAGATGAAGAGACTTATCGTCGGTATGGTTCTGGCACTGGCCGCCGCGTTGCCCGCCTGGGCGCAAAAGACGGTCACGTTCGCCTATCAGGACATGGTGATCCCCTTCCGCTGGGTGCAGCAGCAAGGCGAGATCGAGAAGGCGACCGGCTACAAGATCAACTGGCGCCAGTTCGGCGGCGGCGGCGACGTCATCCGCGCGATGGCTTCGGGCGACGTGGAACTCGGTGAGGCCGGAAGCGCGCCGATCGCGACTGCCATCAGCCAGGGCCTCGACATCGAGATGTTCTGGATACTCGAGGACATCGGCGCGGCCGAGGCGCTAGTGGCGCGCGACGGAAGCGGGGTCACCAAGGTGGCGGACCTCAAGGGCAAGAAAGTTGCGACGCCGTTCGTGTCGACCAGCCATTTCCACCTGCTGTATGCGATGGAGCTCGCCGGCCTGAAGCCCACCGATGCGCAGGTCCTCAACATGCGCCCGCCCGAAATCGCGGCCGCCTGGGCGCGTGGCGACATCGACGCCGCGTTCATCTGGGACCCGGCGCTCGCCACCACCAAGAAGAATGGCAAGGTGCTGGTCACCTCCGGCGAGCTCTGCGCGAAGGGCAAATGCACGTTCGACGGGCTCGTGGTCTCGAAGAAATGGGCCAAGGCCAATCCGGACTTCATGGTCGCATTCGTCAAGGCGGTAGCCAAAGCCGACGCCGAATACCGCGCCAACGCGAAGGCCTACACCAGCGATCCCGCCAAGGTCGCCGCCGTGGCGAAATGGTCCGGTGCCAAGCCCGAGGATGTCCCTGCGACGATGGCTCTTTATGCGTTCCCCTCGCTGCAGGAGCAGGCTTCCAACAAGTGGCTGGGCGGCGGCGCGAACGGCGGCGCCGTCAAGGCGCTGGTCGAGACGTCCAAGTTCCTCAAGGAGCAGGGTCGGATCCAGGAGCTCGCCAAGGACTATTCGGCCAGCGTGACCTCCGAGTGGGTAACGCGCGCGATGAAATAGCGTACCGCCTGCGCCCGGGCCCACCCCCGCCGGCCGCGGTGGGCCCGTTTCGTTGCGCCAGCCTGGTCGTCCCCGCTTCTGCTGCATTGCGCGCCTGCCCGTGCCGACCCTCGACATCCAGCATCTGAGCGTTCGTTACGCCACCAAGTCGGGCACGGTCGACGCGCTTTCCGACATCAACCTCGCGATGCGGGACGGCGATTTCGTGGTCGCGATCGGCGCCTCGGGGTGCGGCAAGACGACCCTCCTCTCCTGCATCGCCGGCTTCCTGCCGCCGACCGACGGTCTGCTGCTGCTCGACGGGAAGCCGATCGCGGGCCCCGGCGCCGAGCGCGGGGTGGTTTTTCAGAAGCACGCGCTGATGCCGTGGCTCAATGTCACCGAAAACGTCGAGTTCGGGCTGCGCATGCGCGGCGTGGGATCGGCGGAGCGCCGCCGCGTCGCGCAGGACAAGCTGGCGCTGGTCGGCCTCACGGAGTTCGCCGGCCGCGCGATCTACGAGCTTTCCGGCGGGATGCAGCAGCGCGTGGGCATCGCGCGCGCGCTGGCGAGCGATCCCGAGCTCTTGCTGATGGACGAGCCGCTCGGAGCGCTCGACGCCTTCACGCGCGAGGCGATCCAGGAGACGATCCTCGACGTCTGGCACGCCACCGGGAAGATGTGCTTCTTCATCACCCACTCGGTCGAGGAGGCACTGTTCCTGGCGACACACCTCGTCGTGATGACCCCGCGTCCCGGCAAGATCTCGCACGAGTACCGCCTCGACTTCGGCCGGCGGTTCATCTCCACGCGCGACGCGCGGGCGGTGAAGTCATCTCCTGACTTCATCCGGGTCCGCGAGGAAGTGCTGGCCGTCATTCACCATCGGGAGCCGGGCGCCGCCAATCCCGGCGGCGAACGCGGCGAATAGCGGCCAGGCACGCCACCAGGTAACCATGGCCAACGTCCCCGCACCCCGCACGTCGAGCTACTCCACGCCCGGGGAAGGCAGCAGCACGCTGATCTCGATCGTGACCATCGCGCTCCTGTTCGCGCTGTGGTGGGTGGCGGCCGAGCTGCGCTGGCTGCCCCCGCTGTTCCTGCCGAAGCCGCAGAACGTGCTGCTGCGGCTGTACGAGTCGGCGATGGGGCAGACCGTCGACGAGCCGCTGGCGACGCACTTCGGCTGGAGCATGTTCCGCGTCTTCTCGGCCTTCTTCCTCGCCTGCGTCACCGCGATCCCGATCGGCATCGCGATGGGCGTGTCGCGGGTGATGCGCGGCGTCTTCGACCCGCCGATCGAGTTCTACCGTCCGCTGCCGCCGCTCGCGTACCTGCCGCTGATCGTCATCTGGTTCGGCATCGACGAGTTCTCGAAGGTGCTGCTGATCTACCTCGCGTGTTTCGCGCCGCTCGCGATGAGCGCTCGCGCCGGCGTGCGCTCGGTTTCGCAGGAGCAGATCCACGCCGCGTATTCGATGGGTGCGTCGCGCCGGCAGGTCATATGGCACGTGATCATTCCGGGCGCAATGCCGGAAATCCTGACGGCAATGCGCATCGCGATCGGTTTCGGCTGGACCACGCTGGTTGCCGCCGAGATGGTCGCCGCGCGCTCCGGGCTGGGCCAGATGGTGCTGAACGCATCGAACTTCCTGCGCACCGACATCGTGATCATGGGCATCGTCGTGATCGGTGCCGTCGCCTACCTGTTCGATCTCCTGATGCGCTACGTCGAGCGGCTCGTCGTCCCCTGGAAGGGCAAGATCTGATTTGCGCAATGGCAGGTTGAGGCTGCATCATTGGGGTAGCGTCGCGCCCCTTTCCTTCCGGTCCACGCGCGCCCCCCGGTTTTGCCCTCACGATGTCTCCACTCGTACAGAAGATCTTTCCGTTCCTGGCGTGGCGCGACATGGTCACGCGCGAGACGCTGCGGGCGGACCTGCTGGCCGGGCTCATCGGCGCGCTCGTCGTCCTCCCCCAGGGCGTCGCCTACGCCACGCTCGCCGGCCTGCCGCCGCAATTCGGCCTCTACTGCGCGATGCTGCCCGCAACGGCGGCCGCGCTCTGGGGCTCGTCGTGGCACCAGGTTTCCGGCCCGACCAACGCGATCGCGCTCGTCGTGTTCGCGACGATGTCGCCGCTGGCGACACCGGGCACCGATACCTATATCGAACTCGTCCTGACTCTCGCGCTGCTGGTCGGCCTGCTGCAGTTCGGGATGGGCATCGCGCGGCTCGGCGCGCTCGTCGACTTCATTTCGCACACCGTCGTGATCGGCTTCACCGCTGGTGCGGGGTTGCTGATCATTGCCGCGCAGCTCAAGAATTTCTTCGGCGTGCCAATCCCGTCGGGCGCGCGTTTCTTCGAGACGCTCAATCTGTTCGCGCACCGGATCGGCGACGTCGACCCGTGGATCGCGGCGACGGGCGCCGTGACGCTCGTCGTCGCAATCGCCACGAAGCGAGTCCTGCCGCGGATCCCGTACATGGTCGTCGCGATGATCGGCGGCAGCCTGTTCGCCTACCTGCTGCTCGCCACCGGCATGGCCAAGGTGCCCGTCGTCGGCGCGCTGCCGTCGGGCATCCCGACCTTTTCCCTCCCGTCGTTCGATCCCGACACCTGGCGAACGATCTTTCCCGCCGCGCTCGCGCTCACCGTGCTGGGGTTGACCGAGGCGGTGTCGATCGCCCGAGCCGTGGCGGTCAAATCCGGACAACGCATCGACGGCAACCAGGAGTTCATTGGCCAGGGGTTGTCCAACATCGTCGGCGCGTTCACCTCCGCATGCCCTTCATCGGGGTCGTTCAACCGCAGCGGCATCAACTATGAAGCCGGCGCGCGCACCCCGCTCGCCGCGGTGTTTGCTGCGATACTGCTCGTCGCCGTACTGCTCGCGGTGGCACCGCTCGCGGCGTACCTGCCGCTTGCGGTGATGGCCGGGCTCTTGTTCGTCGTCGCCTGGGGGCTGATCGATTTCGCGGCGATGCGCCGGATCTTCCGCGCGAGTCGCGGCGACGCGCTGGTGCTGGCGGTGACCTTCGTGTCGACCCTTGCCATCCAGCTCGAATTCGCGATCTTCGTCGGCGTGCTGGCGTCGCTGCTCGTCTACCTCAACCGGACGACGCACCCGAGCTTGACGCCGATCGTTCCCGACCGCATGTCGCCACAGCGGCGGTCGGTGGCCGTCGCCGACGTCCGCGCCCACGGGCCGGTCGAGTGCCCGCAGCTCGCGCTGCTACGCGTCGACGGCTCGCTCTTCTTCGGCGCGGTCGAGCACATACGCGACGAGCTGCACGAGGCGCGCAAGTCCGCGCCGGAGCGGCGCCACCTGCTGCTGATCGGTTCCGGGATCAATTTCATCGACGTCGCCGGCGCCGAGCTGCTCGTGCAGGAAGCGAAGTTGACGCGCGAGGCGGGCGGGAAGCTCTACCTCTGCAACCTGAAACCCCCGGTCCGCGATCTTCTCGAACGCGGCGGCTTTCTCGATGCGATCGGCCGCGACTGCGTGTTCGAGGCGAAGGACGACGCGATCCGGGCGATCTATGCCCGCCTCGAGAGCACCCTTTGCCGCAGTTGCGAGGCTCGAATCTTCATCGAGTGCGCGGCAACGCTGCCGGACGGTTCGTCCCGGGCGGCGGCGTAGTCGCAGGTTTCGCTCGGCCTCGAGCGCAGGGGCGCAGCCGGGCCATACCAGCGTCCTGCTGGCCTTGCTGGGCATCGTGCGGGTTTTCTGCAGCCGAATCTCGGCCAACAAGGGAACGCGTTACCATCACAGCTCTTGTCGCTCCCCTTTCCCATGAAGCCCGCCCGGCACCCCGCTGCCCTGCGCGTCTGGCAGCTCCTTCGCGAGGCCGGTATCGACACCCATGTCATGGAGTTCGAACAGCCAACGCGCACCAGTGTCGAGGCAGCTGCCGCAATCGGCTGTTCGGTTGCCGAGATCGCCAAATCGATCGTGTTTCGCGGCAAGACCAGCGGCCGGGCGGTCGTTGTCGTCGCAAGTGGCGAAAATCGGGTCAGCGAAAACAAGGTTGCCGCGAAGCTGGGTGAACCGCTGGCTCAGGCCAACTCGACGTAGACTATCCCGTTGCAGCGAAGAAAACGTCGAGCTGCCCGCGATGGAGTACCCCTTGCACAAGCCCCCAGCCGCTACGATCAGGTACTTCTGGGAAGATTTCACGCCCGGCTGGAGCTATGAGAGCGGTGCGGCGTCAATCAGTGCCGCGGGAATCAAACGCTTTGCACAAGAGTACGACCCGCAGCCTTATCACATCGACGATACGGCAGCGAAGGCAACGCCCTTTGGCGGGCTCATTGCCAGCGGATGGCACACATGCGCCATCGCGATGCGTCTCATGTGTGACGGCTATCTACTCGAGTCGTCGTGCATCGGTTCGCCCGGACTCGAAGAGCTGCGTTGGCTGATGCCGGTCCGGCCTGACGACAGACTGCGCCTTCGGGCCACGGTGCTCGAGCAAACGCCCTCGCAGACGCAGCAGGGTCGCGGTACCGTGAAGTTTCGTTGGGACGTGCTCAATCAGAACGGGGACGTCGTCTGTAAGATGATCGGCCGGCAGCATTACCTGCGCCGGCTTCCGGCCGCCTAGCGGGAAAGTCCGTCGTCGACACGAGCTGCCCGTCGAGGGCCTATGCTTGAATGTCAGCAACAGACTGCTTGCGGAGACTCGGCCGGCGCGGGGCGGTGGCGGTCACCGGCCATCAAGAGTCATTCGTCGGCAAAAAATATCAGGCCGCTAAAGACTGGCAAGAGACACTCGGAATTTCTGGCTTCCGATCAAAACCATGCCAATGCGATGTTGTTAGGATTCGATGGCGAGCGTCGGCGTATCGAAGCACAAGGGCCATCGACGTCGCACGTTAAAGGCATACCCCGTATACACTTCAGTTTGGCTTGTCACCCACTCACAGGATCATTCCCATGCTCGGCATCACCGATTACGCAACCTTTGTTATCACCGTTCTGGTATTCCTGCTGGTTCCTGGCCCAGGCAATCTGGCCTTGATCACATCCACCAGCAAGGGCGGTATCCAAGGCGGCCTGGCGGCCACGCTGGGGGTGATTCTGGGTGACCAGGTGCTGATGTGGTCAGCGGTTGCTGGCGTAGCGGCTCTTTTGACGGCTTATCCGGATGCGTTTCACGTTGTGCAGTGGCTGGGTGCAGCTTATCTGGCCTGGCTGGGCGCCAGAATGTTGCTGGCCAAACCGGGTGCAGCACCGGTGCTCAATATCAGACCCCACCATTTTCTGAAGCAAGCGCTGATGATCACGTTGCTCAATCCCAAGGCCATCCTGTTTTACATGGCGTTCTTTCCGCTGTTCATTGACCCGGTACATCAACAGGGATTGGTGACCTACGCCTTCATGGCTGCAACCATTGCTGCGCTAACCTTTTTGTATGGTTTGACATCCACCTTGCTGACCCATTTTTTGGCCGAAAAAGTGCGCGCCAACCCCATGATCTCGCGCGTGCTTGAAAAAGTGGCGGGGGTGTTCCTGATTGGCTTCGGCATCAAGCTGGTTGTGTCGCGCTAGCCTGTTCCGAAAGATAGGAAATCCAACGCGACATTCGGGAGTATCTTTGACTCTGGCGGCCTGAGTCAGTCGTCGATCTCGCATCAGGAAGTCCTCGGCGCCGTCACAAAGCTCCCATATCGCTCCACCGGCACCGCCTGTAGACGTAAGCGTGGCCGCAATACGCCGAGGAGCGGCCTTTCAGAAAGCCGATTTCAGTGAGACTCGCTGCACGGATCATATCCCCCAGTAATTTGTTCTGACGGGCCGCTCCCGCTGCACTGCTGTCATTGAGCACGAAAATCGCCACTTCCGCAATGGGTCGAACTGCGACCGTCGCCGATCGGACGGCTCGCAGCCAACTGGATTCGTTCGGACCTGCCCCACCGTTCATCGACCGGCGCCGCGTGCAACTGAGTTCGGCTACGCAGCCGGGTCGATACGAAAGACGGGGTAATCCCCTGCGATCGCTTCGAAGGCGGAGACCGGCGCGTCATAGGGGACCGGGAGGTGCTTGCGGCCACTCGTTGCGACTTGGCACCACGCCTTGAGAATTGGCGCTCGCTCCTTGGGCGGGATTTCGATGAGCATGACCGGGTGCGATCGGCCCCGCTTGATGAACGCTTCTCCGCCCGACGCGCGGACGTTATTCACCCATTCCGAATTGTCGCCGAGCATTGAAACAACATAGCGCTGGCCTTCGTGGCTGGCGCCGACGAGGATAGTGGCGCAGAGTCGACCATCGCTCCGATTCTTCACTTGCAACGTGAGCAAGATATGTGGTGTCAGGCCCAGCCCGGAAACCCAGGCATAAGCGCTGTTCCAGATCCTTCCAAGGCGCGTCGGGCGCCAATTTCGGTAGAAGTAGCGTAGGTAACCGCTTCGTTCGGCCGGATCGTCAAGCGATCCCTTCATGCTTTCGTCCTCGATGGAATCAGCAATTTTTCGCAGTCTACAACCAGCACCCGACGGACCGGAACGGGTCGACAGCGGCGCTACATTCGTGGCGGTCAACAACCGGCCAACTGCAGCCCTACGGCAATGCCGTTGATAGCAGCCATACGACGGCACTATCGCTCAGAGACGGACGCTCAACGCTGCCGTTCAGCCGCCGCCGAATGAGGTCGACTGGAACGGGTTTGGCGGAATTAGCGATTCACCATCAGGCCCGAAACAATCGTGGCGCTGGGTGCCATCATTTTGCCGGAGCTACGTCGGTCAGGTCCTGGAAGGTGAACAACTTGGCGTCCGCAAACTGGCTCAACGCATTGCCGCTATACGTCCTGCCGCCGATCAGTTCCAGCTTCTTGACGGGTGCGCCCGGCCTCAGGTCCAGATCGTCGAGTCTTACCCAAAACGTCGCCGGCGTCAGCGCCGAGTCGAAGATCACCACGCGGTTGGTGCTGTCGCTCACGGTCCGCCAGAGGGTTGAGGAGACCCAGGGCTGCTCCTCATTGGCAAAGTCCAGTGGGGTGCCGACGCTTCGCATCAAGGAAAGTACCGCCATCGGGGCCTGGAACTTGAAGCTCTGCTGTGGCGTACCGCTGATGTACGTCGGGGACACCACTCCCGGGAGTATGTCCAACAGGAATGAGGCGCGCACGAAACGGTCGGCCGCGCGCGAGGTGCCGGGCAGGGATTTCGAAATGCCGCCGGCGTCCTTCCAGTACTCCATGATTGCCAACTGCTTGTCGAAGGTGGGGGAGTTGGTCACGACCCGGTACTGCTTGCCATGATGGATGACGAGGTTACCGTCGACGTACTCGAACACGGCCGAGTCGCCGGAGGCATCCGAGATCACCAGGTGCATGTTGGCTGGACGACCCGTACCGAGCACCACGGTCTGTACGCGGAAGTTCTCTTTCCGCAGATCGGCGACGGCCTCGGCGGCGGTGGCGAAGTTGTCCAGGACGTACTGCGGCCAAGTGCTCAGCGAAATTACCTTGGAGCCTTCCGGCGGCTTGCCGTAGTTCGATTCCACAAGGGCGAGTTCGTTGACCACCAGTCCCTTCTCGTTCATCCCTTCGGCAGTGCCGATGTCGTAGGCCGATACAATCAGGCTGCCATATTTCGACTCCCACGAAATCGTGTTCTTGCCACCCCTTCCATCGCGCTTCATGCCTCGCGGCAACACCCACATATTGGACTTCATGTCCTCGCCCCAGTCCATCGAACGGCCGACGATGACGGTGCCATCCTTGGCAACGTAGAGCGCCCGGGTGCAGGCCGCTACCGGTGCGGGGATGGCAGACAAGGCGACCGCGGCGATTAGGCCGATCACGGTTCCACGGTAAACACGGCTAGTTCGCATCATGTTTTCCCTTTGAAATCTGGACGACATCGTTCGATGGATTATCGCCGGCAGGCATTAGCCGCACGGATTTTAAACCAACTTTCATTAGCAGGCCCGCGCACCTACACTCGAGAATCTGCGCGCGGCCATGGGCCGACGCACCTTCAGCTAGGCGTCCAAACGGAGGCATAAGATGACACGAGTTCGCGTTGAAAGCTTCACCATCTCGCTCGACGGATACGGAGCAGGCCCAAATCAAGACATCAACAATCCGCTCGGCATTGGCGGGACGGATCTGCACCAGTGGTTAGTCCCGACACGCACGTTGCAACGGACCCTATTTGGCACCGACGGTGGCACAACGGGGATCGATGACGACTTCGCTGCGCGGGGCTTCAAGAATGTTGGCGCCTGGATTCTCGGAAGAAACATGTTCGGACCGATTCGCGGTTCCTGGCCCGACATGAACTGGAAAGGCTGGTGGGGGGACAACCCACCCTATCACGTTCCAACTTTCATCTTGACTCATCACGCGCGCCCGCCCATTCAGATGGAAGGCGAAACGACATTCTCCTTCGTCACGGGCGGTATTCACGAGGCGCTTGACCGAGCGCGCGATGCAGCCAACGGAATGGATGTGCGCATTGGCGGCGGACCTAACACTATCCAGCAATATCTTCGTACGGGCCTCATCGATGAGCTGCACGTCGCTATCTCGCCGGTCCTGCTGGGCGGGGGAGAGCGACTGTTCGAGGGGATTGACGTGCGCGCTCTGGGATACGAATGTGTTCGGTTCGTTGCGTCGGAGAAAGCCACCCATGTTGTACTCCGGCGCCAAGGGCACAATGACGCCTAACAACCGGTTGCACCGGGCGGCGCTGCCGCGCCGCCGCTGAGCCGGAACGCTAACGGCCGCGAAGGGCCGCTTTGCGACCTTGCGCTTGACCGCTTAGGGTCGAGGTACGGCCGCCCGGTCTCCGGTGATGACCGACGGGTCTACGACAGACATACACCGGCCGTTCACAGGTGCATGGCAGCTGAGCGTCAATCAGCAGCCGCTCGGTCGAATCGCTTGAACTGCTGCAGTCGACCCACTCCAGCCATTGAGCCTCACGAACACCGGACGTTCGATGTGTCAAGCTAACCGGCGGGCCGCGACGATGCTTGCCAAGTTGAAGCCGCGTATTAGCCCATCTGGTCGAGCGAATGGGTTAGACCATGCTACGAGACCATGGCTGATTTGTTCAGTCGGCGACCTGGACGTTCGCCATAAGAACCCGTACAAGTTTCTTTGCGTATTGCTCGGTCGCGGCCTGTTGAAACAAGGGGCTTGAATGGGACTTCAGTTCATCAACCCAATGCGCTAGGGCAGTGGCATCTTCTTGTAGGAACACAAAACAGACGTCGTGAGTTCCAAGGAGCTTTTCGGGGTCACGCTTATCTGAAAGGATTCCAACGTTCCAATCGTCGCGCAGCACTACGCGGGCGAATGGACTTGCCAAAATCCTTGGGTCGGTTTGCATCAGATGCCACAGTGTCCCGGACAACTTTGCCGCAACATCGATCCAAATTTCCGTGGACGCAGTTTGTTTCTTCTTTCCGAACAGGCCAAACAGGGCCATGGGACTCTCCTACGGCGGGTTTTGGCCGAGCCCGGCCATTGCCCGCCAGCTCAGATTAGCAAGTCTACTGCTTCCGCCCACCGCCGGTGAGCAGTTCCACCAGCGCATCGAACAGCGCGAGAACAGCCGTGGGGTCCTGGGCAAATTGGTCGCGCAGCACGATTGCCGCGCTGATGCTGACCTCACCCTAGCTCGTGATCAATCGCGGCCGGAGCTGCTCGATCGAGCGCGATGATTCACCTCGTGAGGGACCGGCTGGGGAGCTATCTGCTCCTGCACTCCGATTGGGTCTACGAACCGGAGTCGCCTGGCGAGCGGATGTCGTGCCAATTCCGTGAACACTCGACACACCCGTGCGGCACGAAACGATTCGAATCGATCCGTACGGATGGCCAGCGAAAGGTACGGGCGTTCCATTGATCCCAGCTGATGACTCACGAGGTCCCAGAAATAGCGCTCGGTCCAGTCATCCTCGGTTGGATATAGCATGTGAACTGGATCGGGCCGGGATGTCCCATGCAAACGGCGTTTGAGCTTGGCGATCAGGCCGCCGGGAGGGAGTACGCCTGGTCCGGTTGTAAGCGGGATCAGCAAAATGCGTCGGGCATCAC
>Ga0315273_10003286_pt1 | contig 19435 bp, 20 predicted proteins | sample YL17G02_0_MG_FD_205753 | JGI IMG/M metagenome (GOLD analysis project Ga0315273, IMG submission 205753) | Sediment microbial communities from Yellowstone Lake, YNP, Wyoming, USA - YL17G02_0 | ecosystem: Environmental > Aquatic > Freshwater > Lake > Sediment | place: USA: Wyoming | collected...
TGACCATGTTCGGCCGGGACAGCATCTTCACGAGCCTCCAGGCGCTCCCCTTCACACCCGAGCTCGCCGCCACGACGCTTCGCGCCCTCGGCGACTGGCAGGGGGTACGGCTGGACGACTTCCGCGACGAGGATCCGGGCCGGATCCTCCACGAGATGCGCTACGGCGAGATGACCGCCTTCGAGGAGCGGCCGCACTCGCCCTACTACGGCTGCGCCGACGCGACGCCGCTCTACGTCGTGCTCCTCGACGAGTACGAGCGCTGGACGGGCGACCGAGCGCTCGTGCGCGAGCTCGAGATCGAGGCGCGGGCGGCGCTCAACTGGATCGACGAGTACGCCGACCTCCAGGGCACCGGCTACGTCTGGTACCAGCGCCGGAATGAGAAGACCGGGCTCGAGAACCAGTGCTGGAAGGACTCGTGGGACTCGATCTCCGACCGCGACGGCAAGCTGCCGGGCTTCCCCCGGGCGACCTGCGAGCTACAGGGCTACGCCTACGACGCGAAGGTGCGGGGCGCTCGGCTCGCACGCGAGATCTGGAAGGATCGCGAACTCGCCGACAAGCTCGAGAAGGACGCGGCCGACCTCAAACGGCGTTTCAACCGCGACTTCTGGGTCGAGGACGGCGAGTACTTTGCCCTGGCGCTCGGCCCCGACGGCGAGAAGGTCGACGCGCTCGCCTCGAACAACGGGCACCTGCTCTGGAGCGGGATCGTCGACAAGTCCAAGGCGAAGGCCGTCGCGCAGCATCTCCTCGGGCCGCGGCTCTTCTCGGGCTGGGGAGTCCGCACGCTGGCGGAGGGCGAGGGTCGCTACAACCCGATCGGCTACCACGTCGGCACGGTGTGGCCGTTCGACAACTCGTTCATCGCCTGGGGACTGCGGCGGTACGGATTCAAGGAGGAAGCTGCCACGATCGCCGCGGGGATCCTCGAAGCGGCGGAGTTCTTCGACGGTCGTCTGCCCGAAGCCTTCGGCGGCTACGACCGCCCTCAGACGAAGTACCCGGTGCAGTACCCCACCGCGTGCAGCCCGCAGGCGTGGTCGACCGGAACGCCGCTCCTGCTGCTGCGGACGATGCTCGGCCTCGAGCCGCACGGCGACCATCTCATCGTCGACCCGGCGCTCCCAACCGCGATCGGTCATCTGGAGCTGCTCGACATCCCGGGCCGCTGGGGGCGAATCGACGCCTTCGGCCGCGGCCGCGTCGACGTCAGTCGGAAGCACCTCGCGCGTCGCTGACCTCACGCGTCGGGAACAGACCTCGGCAACATTGCACCTGAAACTCGGCGGGCGCTGCCAAGGATCTCGTCGGGGCGAGGCTTGCCTCGCCCGCGGCTGTCGGCGGCGCTTTGCGGGCGGGGCATGCCCCGCCCCTACGAACGACCACAGTGAGTTTCGGGTCGAACGTTGCGAGAGGCCGCACTAACCGCCGGCGAGCACGGCGGCACCTACGGCGCCCGAGAGATCCCCGAGCTCGGTGCGGAGTACGACCGGCGGCTTGTCGGCGACGAAGAGGTAGGGCGCCATCTGCTCGACGATCTGGTCGACGAACGGCTGGCCCAGCCGGTCGCCGAGACCGCCGCCGACGATGATCGCCTCCAGGTCGAGGAGGTTCTGTGCAGACGCGATGGCGATGCCAAGGGCCCACGCGGCATCGTCGATGAGCTTCTTGGCCAGCTTGTCGCCTTGCTCGAGTGCCCTCGCGAAGACGCCGGAACTCAGCCGGGTGCGGCCATTCTTCTCCATGATCCGAAACAAGTCGGTCTTCTGGCCGCGCTTGACGAGATGCCGTGCGCGCCGCTCCATGCTCACGCGCCCCGCGTAGGCCTCCACGCAGCCGTGTCGCCCGCACGAGCAGAGAAGGCCTCCCGGCTTCACGACCATGTGGCCGAACTCGCCCGCGGCGCCCCTGCCGTCGTGGAGCTCACCGTTCAGGATGAGGCCTCCGCCGACGCCCGTGCCGACCCAGACGCCCAGCAGGTTCTTGTAGCGGCGACCTGCTCCGCGCTCGTACTCCCCGAGAACGCCCACGTTGACATCGTTTCCGACGGTTACCTGCGTCTCTCCGAGCTGCTCCGAGACGAGCGGTCCGAGCTCGACGCGATCCGAGAAGCCCGGAACGTTGGCGGCGAGCAGCACTGCCCCGGCTTTCGCGTCGACCTCACCCGGGGTGCCAATGCCGATCCCCCGGAGATCGGTCTCGGATGCGCCGGCCGCCTCGAGTGACGTTCGGACAGTTGCCACGATGGCGTCGATGACGTCGCCCGGATTCCCCGTCTGCGGCGTCAGAACGCGGGCGCTACCGACGACCTCTTCGTTGCGGAGGACGGCCGTCTGGATCTTCGTGCCGCCGAGATCGACGCCGGCGGTGATTGGCGTCGACGGGCTCGGGGGCGGAGTCGAGCTCACAACGGTGGGACCCTAGTCGAGCGTGTCGTCAAGTGGTGGTGGCAGATACCGACCCCTCGCGAAGGTCTTGTCCTGCACCTCGAGGATCCAGGTTGCCGCCTTCTTGAACTCGAGCGGGCCGTCGAGACGGACGCCTGCGGCGATGAGCTCCTCGACGGCATCTATCATCACGTCCGCGTGCGTGCAGAACGCTGTGGGGCCGTCGTGCGCCAGCGCGAGCATGAGCTCCAGTAGCTTGCCGGCAGGAGCGCCCTCCGCCAGCTCGTCCGCCAGCTCCAGCGGAACGCCGCGCGCTTCCGAGAGCGGCTCGAGAGTCTGGACGCAGCGAACGTAGGGACTCGAGAACAGCCGCGAGAACGGCTGCTCTTCGTAGTGCGCAGGCAGCGCCTCGGCTTGCTCGAACCCGGCCTTCGTCAGTGGGCGCAGATGGTCGGCCTCGATCCACTTGAGTCGGTTCTTGGCCTTGGCGTGGCGGATGAGATAGACGGGTGTCACGCGATTACCTCCAGGTGCTCGAGAAGCTCTTGGTCGCGAGCATAGGTGAGGAGTGCCGGCGCCTCGGCGAGCGAGACCCAGCGCGCGTCGTCGACCTCATTCGCGGGCGCGAGGTCGCCGCCGATCGGCGTCATCTGCCAGTAGCGCACGGTCTTCGAGCGCCCGCGCGAGTCGTGGTAGCGAGTGATTCCCAGCTCACGGTCGAGCCGGCAGCGCAGGCCGGTCTCCTCCTCGACTTCGCGGAGTGCGGCCTCCTCTTCTGTCTCATCGCGATCGAGCTTGCCTTTGGGGAGCGCCCAGTCGTCGTAGGCCGGGCGGTGCACCAGCACGACCTCGACCGCGCCGTTCCCGGCGGTGCGGCAGACAACCCCTCCGGCGGCGCGAACGACCTCACTCACATCCACGACCGAAGCTTGGGAGCCGAGAGCTCCTTCCACGTCTTCTCCCAGCGCGCGCGCCGCCGCTGCGCGCTCGCACGCTCGAGACCGGCCAGCTCGCCGGCGGCGAAGATGCCCTGTCCCGACCGGCTTCCGCGTGCCCACTCGCGGAGCCAACTCTCCGCGATGACGGCGTCGTTCAGGTCGCCGAGCACCTCCTGGAGGGCTGCTGCGGCATCGGCGAACATCCGCGCCTGCCGGCCGACCAGCGGGGCTACCGCCTCGGCGGCATACCGGACGCGCTTCGTGCGAATCCTCACGGCATGCAGCTCCGCGTCCGCCGGCTCAGCGGGGAGCGCTCTCACCTGCTTGGCCAGCGCCCGCCACGGTCGCCGCACGAGACCGGGCAAGAGGACGGAGGCGGGTAGATCGGCTTCCAGGAGAAGCTCCGGCGTATTGCCGGCCTCGACGAGTCGGTCGAGCAGCGAGAGGTAGCGCTCGCTGCGCAATGTGGCCAGGAGCTCCAGATGCGCCTCGTCGCGAGCGGCCTCCAGCGTTGCCAGCACACGGGCAGCGCCGCGGGCGTTCGACTCCGGGAGCTCGGTTGCGCGCTTCCGCATGCGCTCGAGCATGACGTCGCCGTCGCGGACGGAGCCGAGAATGCCCGCGAGCCAGCCGAGCTCGTCTCGGAGCTCCGTGGCCCAGGTTGAGTCGACGAGCGTGCGGAACGTCCGGAGGTCCGAACGGAGCCGGCGCGTCGCGACGCGCGCCTGATGCACGCCCTCGGGATCGGCGTCGAGGCGCATCACCGGGTCGTGCTGGATCAGACGGATCACCGACGCGGCGATCGCCCGGCGCAAGACGTCCCCGGCCGACGCGCCCGACGCGAGCTTCGGCAGAGGCACCTCGGGCGGTTGCGACGCGCGAGGCCCGAGAGCGCGGATGTACTTCGGTGTCGTGTCGGGTGTCCCGGCTCCCGCCTGCTGGAGCCGGGACACGAGGTCGTCGAGCAGGGCGCGCGGCATGTCTTCGCGGATCTCGATCTCGAGCTCGCGGAACCGCGCAGCGAGTCGGCGTCCCTCGACCACCGAGACCTCGTCGTCGAGAACCTCCGCCAGGACACTGCCCTCGATGTCCTGGACCTCGATCGCGCGCCGCACGGTCTTCAGGCGAGCCTGAGGTCGAAGCTCCGCTGACCGGATGAAGCCCCGAACGAGATCCACCGCCGCGACCGGCGGCTTGCGGTTGCTCCCGGGGAAGACATGCTCCGGGCGCACCAGCAGCGCGCCGTCGCTCTCGGCGGGGAGCTTGACCGTCCAGCCTTCGCCCAGCCGATGCCGGAGGTTCACCCCCCAGCGCGCGAGGCGGAGGTCGTCCGTGTCGAGGTACGTCGTGGACAGGCGCTCGGGCTCTTTGGGCACGAGCCGCACTCCGTCGGCGAGGTCGTTCAGGTCCGGCATCCGAAACGACGGCGCGGCGGCCAGCTTCACCTCGCGCTCGGTCACGGTCACCCGGTCATCGTAACCCGGCGCCGGGTCGGCTCTCCCGTGCAAGGTACGCATCCCGCCTGAGATGGTCACGTTCGCCGCTACGAGCTGGTCGAAACCTCCTTGGTTTCCGTTTCGCCCACTCCGGAGTCGCTGAGCGCAGTCACCGACACCTTGTGCGCCCCGCCGTCGCACGGGATCGCGATCGTGGCCGATCCGCTCGGACCCTCATCGCTCGCTTTCTCGTCGTCGACCTCGAGCTCGACTGCGGTCGCATCCTGCGTTGCCCACGAAACCGTGACGGAGCCTTCGTCCGATCCTTCCGAGCAGTCGGGCTCACCCACCGCGAACGACGTCACGAAAGCTTGGATCGAGGTCGTCGAGTCTGTGGTCTCGGTCGTTTCGATCGTGTCCGTCGTATCCGTCGGCGAGGGACAGCTCGAGTCGTCGGTCGTGCCGTTGGTACTGATCGTGCCGCAAAGAGTCGCGCCGTCGAGGTTCGTGCCCGTGATCGTCGCGCCGGACAGGTTGGCCCGGGTGAGATCCGCGTCGGACAGGTCGGCGTCCACGATCTGAGCCCCGCTCAGATTCGCTCCCGTCAGGTTCGCGCCGCTCAGGTTCGCGCCGTCGAGATTCGTGTTGGCGAGATCGGACTGCGAGAGATCGGCGCCGGCGAGATCCGCGCCCGACAGGTCAGCGCCTGCGCATGCCGTCGCGGGCTGAATCTCGCAGCCGTTGACAGAGGACTCGGGACCGCTCGATCCCCCGCAGCCTGCCGCGACGACTCCAACGATGATCGCCGCGGCTATCCCGACTGCTGTCTCGAACTTCATGCCCTGCCTCCCCTGCGGTCGTTCCAACGTGAGAATCATGCCGCATCGCGGAGGGCCGTCACGCCCTGGTCGCGAGCCGTTAGGTTCTGAGGCGATGAGCGCAGACCGGGAGAAGCAGGTCGCCGCCGAGGCGGCCGCCGGGCTCGTCGAGGACGGCATGCTCGTCGGCCTCGGCACCGGCTCGACGGTGGCTTTCCTGCTTCCGGCGCTGGCCGCGCGCGGGTTCGACCTTCGCTGCGTGGCCACGTCACCGGCCACGGAGCAGGCGGCGCGAGAGCTCGGGATGAAGATCGAGTCATTCGCGGGGGCTGACGCGCTCCCCAAGCTGGACATGGCGATCGACGGCGCCGACCAGGTCGCGCCGTCGGGTTGGCTCGTGAAGGGGGGCGGCGCAGCGCACACGCGCGAGAAGGCGGTCGCTGCTGCAGCCGACCGCTTCGTCGTGATCGTGTCCTCCGTGAAGCTCGTCGAGAGGCTCTCGCCACCCGTTCCGCTCGAGCTGCTCGAGTACGGACTCGGAGCGACGCTGCGCCGGCTGGGGGACGTGAAGCTTCGCGACGTTTCGCGCAGCCCCGACGGCGGCGTCATCGCTGACTACCTGGGCGACTTCGACGATCCGGAGGAGCTCGCGGCGCGACTCTCGGCGACGGTCGGCGTGGTCGAGCACGGTCTCTTCCCCACGGCGATGGTCTCCGACGTCGTTGTCGCGCGCGGCGAGCAGGTCGAGATCCGCAACCTGCGCTGATCGGCACGCGGTCGTATGCGACAAACGGCGCCTACCCCTGTCGACTGTCGTGCAGTTGACGTCAGCCGCCGTCTGCCCGCGACCGGATGATGTCTGAGTGCCGCGGATCAGCGCCTTCTACGGGATCGTGATCACGATGTACTACCGAGATCATCACCCTCCGCACTTTCATGCGATCTACGGCGAATACGAGGCCCAGATCGTGATCGAGACGCTTGAGTCCCTGGCAGGTGTGCTCCCATCACGAGCATTCAGGCTCGTCCAGGAGTGGGGCGAGATGCACCGTGATGAATTGGACGAGAACTGGGCGAGGGTCGAAGCCCACCTTCCTCTCGCTACGATCGAGCCGTTGCCATGAGTACCCGAACGCGAACAGCTCGGATTACCTCGGTCGCGCCGCGCGAGGGCTTCATCCTGCGGCTCGGGTTCGACGACGGGACCACGCGCGAGGTCGACCTCGAGGATGAGCTCTGGGGACCCATCTTCGAGCCATTGCGACAGGATCCGGCGCTCTTCCGACAGGTGCAGGTCGACGGGGAGCTCGGGACGATCGTGTGGCCGAATGGGGCTGACATGGATCCCGATGTCCTCCACGGCGACCATCTGCCGGCGCATCCGAGCTAACTCAAGGCGCGTCGGCGCCGGACAAAGCCCAAGCGACTCTTGCAGCTCGCTGAAGGCGGGGTCAGGTCTTCCACGTTCCACCCGGGATTCCAACCACGTGGCGCTCGCGGACGGGTCGTAGCGCGAGCGAACTCGAGGCCGGGATCGCGGCGGTCATGAACGAGGATGACCTGTCTCCGTTCCTACCGGCTCTACTGCGGCCGAGCCTAGGCAGGCCCGGCCAGCGCGCCCTCCGCTTCCCGGGCGAGGTCGCGGACGATCTCGCCCGCCGGCTTGATCTCGTTGACGACGCTGCAGGACTCCCCCGCCCACATCGGCGCGTAGTCGATGGCGCCCTCGAACGTAGGGGTCAGCATGCCGCTTGCGTAGCGAGGCCACTCGCTCGTCTCTCCGGAAGGAGGCCTGCGCACCCCGATGACAGTTCCTTCCCCGGGTCGCTCGCCCGAAGGCGGGCAGCCGGCCTGCTCCCATTCCTCGAAGTTCTTGTTCCGGAGCGTGCGATGCGGTGCGTCGGGCCACCCGATGTCGTACAGGTCGGTCGTGTAGACGGTGTCCTCGGCGGTGCTCGCGACGACGCGGCGCTTGTACTCTGGGTGGACCCACGCCTCGTCGCTCGCCACGAAGCGGGTGCCGAGGGAGACCCCTTGCGCTCCGAGGCCGAGCGCCCGTGCGACGCCCGCTCCGTCGCCGATCCCACCCGAGGCGAGCACGGGGAGCGGCCCGAGCGCCTCGATCGTCTTCGGCAGGAGCTCCCAGATCGAGGTGGTGCCGCTCACGTGCCCGCCCGCCTCGACGCCCTGTGCGATCACCGCATCGACCCCTGCCGCCGCCGCGGCCTCGGCTTCTTCGACCGAGCCGACCTGGATCAGAATCGCGACCCCGTTGGCGTGCGCCTCCTCGACGTGGACGCCAGGGTCTCCCCAGAAGACGACCACGGCCGCCACCTTCTCGCCGATCGCGGCGCGAATCTCGGCCCTGATGGACTCACGGTCCTCGTCGCTCTCCGCGGCGAGGATGAAGTTGAGGCCGAACGGCCGGTCCGTGAGCGTCCGTACATGCGCTATCCGGCGGGAGATCTCGTCGGGCTCGAGCCCCGAAGCGCCGATCACCCCGAAGCCGCCTGCGTTCGAGACCGCCGCGGCGAGCTCCGGGCCCGCGCCGCTCCCGATGCCGGCGTTGAAGATCGGAACCTCGATCCCGAGCCGGTGGCAGAGCGGCGTTCGCAGCGCGATTGCCATCGCCCGATTATCCGCCTTGGAGCCGGACTATCGGTGCGGAGGCAGGAACGTGTCTGTCTCGTCCCTGTGCAGTACCGCCGACGTGTAGGAAGGGGTCAGGTCTTCCTCGTTCATGACGCCGCGATCCCGGCCCCGAGTTCGCTCGCGCTACGACTCGTCCGCGAGCGCCGCGTGGTTGGAACTCACGTGGAACGTGGAAGACCTGAGCCCGTCCCTCGAGCTGACGACCGGTCCCACCGTTCAGCCCTCGCACCTCACAAGACCGATCAGCCGCGACATTTCCACCCGGTACCTCCTCCTGGGAAATCGCCCGGCGTGTCGCGGCGCCTCCAAATCGAGATACTACGATGGGAGTGGTGACTCGCTTTGATCCCAAGCGGCTCCGAGTGGAGCGGGTGCACGTGGAGGCCACGTATCACGCTGCCTACTCTTTCTATGGTTTGAAGGGTGCTATTGCCGAGCGGTGGGCTCACGGGCCGGTATTCGGCGCAGTCGGAGAGGCGGGTTCTGGTCAGCTCAACATGACGCCAGCTACTGGCTCGGGCGATGACCGACTCGTAGGTGTCCTCGGGATCCGGGCCTCGGCCGTGCTCGGCGAGGGCAAGCGATGGGCGGCCAGTGCCCCCGATGTCGCCGAGGAGCTGTTCAAAGACATCTATACCGCGCTGAAACCAAAGCGCACGGTCGCTGTGAAGACGGATCTGTTTGGGTTGTATCCGATCAGGGATCCCTACCGTGCGTCGCAGCTGCTCCGTGCTCGGTATTACCAGGACAAAGCGCTGCTCGACTTTGCGGGAACCTCAAGGCCGCACGCTGCCGTCGAGGTGTTCGTCCCCGACGATCAGGGCGGGCAGCAGTCGCTGATCATGGGCGTATACGGGCCGCCTCATCAAGGGCTCTATCTGACCTTTCCGGACAAGGATCGCGACGCCAAGTGGTGGATGGGCATACGCATCGTGCGTATGGTGAAGTCAGAAGAGGGGATCAACGATCCACTCGCTACCATCTCCCAGACGATCGAGGGTGCGATGAGTGATTGGTCGCGCATTTCCAGAGACGAGCTGCCCGCGGTGGTTGTTTAGGGGAGAAGGATGGCGAGTGGGGTCACATACCTAGGGACTGTGCAGACAATCGATCACGGAGCTCCCGTGCTCGCGCGCGCGAACGACCTGAGCGCGCAGGACGAGGCCATGAAGGAGACCTCAGGCGGTGTGATCTTCACGGAAACCCAAGACATGCCCTCACTCGAGGAGCTCTTGGAGGCCCACGGCGTCCTGTACGCCGTCCTTCAGACGCCGGCGCCGTCGGTCAATGACCGCGTGATGACTCCCTTGGAAGAGCGGGAATGGCAGGAAGAGGCGCGAGAGCGTCTCAGCTTCAATCTCGGAATCGCCGACGAGGATGGGGTGATGGACGAGGACTTCGTCTTTCTGGCGGCGCTCGGCGACGACGCTATCGAAGAGTTTCTCGATCGTGCGTACCGGATCCTGGACGACGCTGAGGCAGGCGAGGAGGGCTGGCATCTGCTCCTGGACGCAGTGGCGCGGGACGCTGATGTTTCGATCGGGCACGAGCCTCTTCCGATGACGGACGCAGTCGCAGACGAAACGCCGGACGAGCCGCCTCTTCTGCTCTCGCTCAGCGATCTAGACGTGGCCTTCTCGGCTGGGGCAATGGGTGGCCCACCTCCCCTCTCCGACCGCGGGCTCGTCGGCTCCTGACGTGTACGAGGAGCCGAGCGGGAACATCTCGTTCGGCGACATCTTCGCGGCGGAGTGGTTCTATGACGCCTACCTCAGACGCGATGCGGTTCCCTTGGTCGAGTTCTCAGCGAAGGGTGGTCGAGGGTGGCGCGCCACGCGGCCGTCAGATCGTCGAGATACGCTCTTCGCGCATGGTCAGCAACGTCAGGCAATTCTCGTGTCCGACGATTGTGAGGTCGAGACGATACTCCGCCGTGGTGGTCGCAGCAGGCTTGTCTTCGCGGCGATAGATCGCCTTCCAGTTGGAAGAACACAAGCGGATGAAGCCTTGGAGACGAAGGCATTCCGCCGATTCGGCCTTCCACCAGAAGGTGGCTTCAGTGGCGGAATCGTCGAATTTCAACAGTTGTTCGGAATGGCGGCAGACGGCGTTGAAGCTCAGGATGGAACAGATCCGCGGGTAGCGCGCCTTGGAGGCGAGATGCTGCTCCAGTTCGAGATGCGATGGAACGCGTACGCGGTCCGCCGCGGCCCTCTGACGCACGTGGACAACGCCGAGAAGCTCGCACGTCTGCTGTCAGCTGACGGCGACGCCGCGAAGCTTGCGCGCATTAAGGAAGCTGCCGACGTCCCGAAGACGGAGGAACTTGCGGTGGCAAAGGCGGTTGCAGAGGCGCTTGCGGCTGCGTGGGAAATCGAAGGTGCGCTCATGAACCGGATTGCTGATCTGTACGAACACGGCGGCGACGTGACAGAGGTGCGCGAAGCGCTCGCCAATGCTCTCATCGATCTAGGCGCCAGAGGTCAGCGCGCGGCAGCTCTGCTTCGTCCGCCGTAGAGGTCTTTCGGAAGGACAGAGTCCACTGTTCTCACGCGTCGCCGCGTATGCATAACCGGGGTCACATAACCGATGTCAGGTCTTGATCTGTGCACGGCGGCGGCTCGGCCGCCGGTGGAGGGATGGAGCCCGAGCTGCTGGGCGATCGCAGGCATCGTGTACCCGTGCCCGTAGGCGGCGGCTATCGCCTCGTCGTAGCCCCTTCCGGCCAGGATCTGCGCGAGCGAGGGTCGGGGCGGGCGCAAGTGCACGGCAGGGATCTCGGATGACCACTCGACTCCGGCCAGGTGCTGCTGGGCGAAGTCCTCACTCCCGGCGATCACTCCTTCGTGGAAAGAGGGAGCCGCTTCGGCTCCCTCTTCCTCGCTCAGCTTGCGCCAGCGAGCGTGGGTGGTAGATGCCGTCTGCGACGTGGAGCCTCAGCGGTCGAGCCACGCTGACGAGGGTATCCGCGGTCAATGGCTCTCAGCTCAGTACCGCCCGAACTCAGACTATTTTTGTCGCCGCAATCATCCTTTGAGGAAGGACAACATTCCCGGCGCCACTTGGGCACTCTGCTTTCGTGACCTTCACTGAGACCCGTGCGGATGTGAGCGTTTCGACATCCTCGACTTGACCGCTAAGCACCTTGACGTCGTCCTTTCCACATGCAAGCTCCACTGCCGCTGTGCCGCCCGGCGTCAGGTAGAGCTCGACTTCCGCTGGAGTCGCCACCTCTGGCTTTGCGGACTGCCCGTAGAACGAGTACACGACCCAGCCGGCCATAATCAGACCAACGACGAGCACCGCCAACGCCACTCGTCCCCACGTACGCTTCGAGCCGATTGTTCGCTGAATGCGATCGCGTACCGCGGCAACCTCGTCCTGCGGGTCGATGGCGATCCCGATCGATTGTGCGTAGAGGGCGAGTCCCACCGCGCAAGCAAGCGGGATGAATGGGAGAACCGCTTGCAAAGGTGTGTTCGAGTCTTTCGGGGCAACCAAAACAATCACTGCACCGTAGGCAGTCGCTACGGAGATGGCCGCTGTAACGACCTTGTCCGCGATCGAGTCGGCGGCGGCGAGTGCGCCGGTCATCGCCCCTCTGTAGTTGTCGACAGCGACTCGTTCGGAAAAAGTCAGCTCCTCGAGCCCATTTCCGTTTGCAGTCATTCGAGTCGCTTCTTGAAGATGTGGTCACAGGGCGTGCAATAGACGAGCACGGTGGTACCGCTCTCCGCTGCCGAAGTCAGCTCGTCGATCAATGCGCCTGACTCTCGATCTGTGTCTGACTCCTGATCAGCGTCTGATTCCTGCCCTGCATATGCGAATCTTGATTCTTGATTTGCATACGCCAACAGGAAGCGACCAAGTTGTTCTGCGTCATCGATGGATCGAAAGGCGTCCCGCAGCGATTCAACGTCGCGGACTGCTTGTAGTGACTCCTTGAGTTCGAGTTCGGGAAACTCCGTCTCGATTTCCTCGCGAGACCGAATCGACACGACGCCGTCGGTCACGGCCAACGTTCGGTCAGGGATAACACAGACGCCGTTGTCACCCTTCGGACAGGGCACGGAGCTCATTCGCCTGCAACCTCCTACTCGATTTCAGCAACAGTAACCCCTTGTGGCAAACTTGACAAATGGACATTGGTAGTCTCCTCCTCCCCGTTCGGCCTCGCTGCATCCCCGGTCTTGGGAGCGTGGCGACCCCCGAGCAGCGATCGACTCGCGGCGGTCAGGTTCCGGCGGCTGCCGCGTCAGCGATGATCAGCGCGCTCGCGGCGGTGACGCGCCCGCCGGGGATCGAGGGGTCGCCCGCCCGGAGCCTTTGCAAGGCGTCGACCTTGTCCTCGCCGGTCACGAGCCAGAGCACCTGCCTCGCCGCGTTGAGCGTGGGGTAGGTCATCGTCATGCGACGGCGGCCTTGGTACTCGCCGGTGACGGCGACCTTGCGATCCATGACGTCCAGGACAGGGTCGCCGGGGACGAGTGAGGCGGTGTGCCCGTCCGGCCCCAGTCCGAGGTGGATGAGGTCGATGACCTCGGGCAGCGAGCGCGCGTAGTCGGCGGCGGCCGCCTCGAGATCGTGTGCGCCCACCGGCATGGCCCGGATGTCCGCCGCTCCTCCGGGCGGAAGGCTCCTTTGCAGATGCGTGAGGTTGCGATCGAGGTCACCGTATGGCGCGACGCGCTCGTCTACCTGATAGATCGTCACCTTCTCCCAGGGCATCTTGCCGGCGAGGTTGGCGAACATCGCCCACGGCCCAAGGCCGCCGCTGACCGCGAAGGTGAACTCGCCGTGGTCCGCAATAGCAGCGTGCGCCTGCTCGGCCACGTACTCCGCCCCCCGTTCGGCGACGGCGGCGGCGTCGGGGAGGATCTCGATCTGCAGCCCGCTCATGAGGCTCTCTCGTCGTGGCCGCCGAACTCCTTGCGCATCGCCGAGAGCAGCCGGTTCGCGAAGTCGTCGAGGTTGCGGGACGCGAAGCGCGAGTAGAGAGCGGTGGTCAGGACGGGCGTCGGGATGCCCTCCTCGATCGCCGCGATCGACGTCCAGCGCCCCTCTCCCGAGTCCGACACGCGGCCGGCGAACTCCTCGAGCTTCGGGGACGCATTGAGCGCTTGTGCGGTGAGGTCGAGCAGCCAGGAACCGACGACGCTGCCGCGCCGCCAGACCTCGGCGACCTCGGTCGTGTCGATCTCGTACTGGTAGTGCTCGGGGTTCTCGAGTGGTGCCGTCTCGGCGTCCGCTTCGCGCTGTCGCTTCCCCATATCCGCATTCGCGATGACGTTGAGACCCTCGGCGTACGCGGCCATGAGCCCGTACTCGATGCCGTTGTGCACCATCTTCACGAAGTGCCCTGCGCCGTTCGCCCCGCAGTGGTAGTAGCCGTGCTCCGATGCCGACGGCGTGCCGCTGCGCCCTGCGGTGCGGGGCGCAGCGGCCACGCCCGGGGCGAGCGAGGCGAAGATCGGATCGAGCCGGAGGACGACCTCGTCCTCGCCGCCGATCATCAGGCAGAAGCCGCGCTCGAATCCCCACACGCCGCCGCTCGTTCCGACGTCCACGTGGTGGATGCCCTTCTCCCGGAGCATGGCGGCGTGCCGGATGTCGTCGTGATAGTGAGAGTTGCCGCCGTCAATGATGACGTCGCCCGGCTCGAGCACCTCGGCCAGCCCGGAGATCACCTGCTCCGTGACCCCGCCGGCCGGAACCATCACCCACGCGGCGCGTGGTACGGAGAGCTTCGACGCGAAGTCCTCGAGCGACGAGGCGCCAACCATTCCCTCGGTCGCAAGCGCTGCCACGGCCTCCGGTGTGCGGTTGTAGCCCACGCACTCGTGTCCGTCGCGGAGGAGACGGCGGACGATCCCGGCGCCCATGCGGCCGAGCCCTACCATGCCGAGCTGCGTCGGAGTCTCAGTGGTCATCAGCCGATCCTTTCCTTCGGGGACATGGGAAGGCGATCATCTCAGCGCCCGGTAGCGGCGAATCAGGGCGTTGGTCGACGAGTCGTGGGCGAGCTCGGGCTCGGACTCGGACTCGAGCTCGGGGATGATCCGCGTCGCGAGCACCTTGCCGAGCTCGACGCCCCACTGGTCGAAGGAGTTGATCCCCCAGACGGTGCCTTGCGTGAACACGCTGTGCTCGTAGAGCGCGACGAACGCTCCGAGCGTGTGTGGCGTGAGCTTCTCGGCCAGGATCACGTTCGTCGGGCGGTTGCCCTCGAACACCCGGTGCGGGACGACCTCCTCCGCGGTGCCCTCGGCCCGGACCTCCGCCTCGGTCTTGCCGAACGCCAGTGCCTCGGCCTGCGCGAAGACGTTCGACATGAGGATGTCGTGGTGGTCGCGGATGGGATTGAGCGTCTTTCCGAAGCCGATCAGGTCGACCGGGATGAGCTTCGTGCCCTGGTGGATGAGCTGGTAGAAGCTGTGCTGGCCGTTCGTCCCCGGCTCGCCCCAATAGACCGCGCCCGTCTCGTAGTCGACGGGCCGGCCGTCGAGCGTGACGTGCTTTCCGTTCGACTCCATCGTCAGCTGTTGCAGGTAGGCGGGGAAGCGCTTCAGGTAGTGGCTGTACGGCATGACCCCTGAGGTCTGCGCGCCGAAGAAGTCCGCGTACCAGACGGAGAGCAAGCCCATGAGCACGGGCAGGTTCCGCTCGAGCGGGGTCGTGCGGAAGTGCTCGTCCATCGCGTGGAACCCGGCGAGCAACTCGTGGAAGGCGTCGGGACCGATCGCAAGCATCGTCGAAAGGCCGATTGCGGAGTCCATCGAGTAACGGCCGCCGACCCAGTCCCAGAAGCCGAACATGTTGTCCGTGTCGATGCCGAACGCCGTGACCTCTTCCGCGTTCGTCGACACCGCGACGAAGTGCTTTGCGATCGCGCCCTCGTCTCCCAGCGAGGCGAGAGCCCACTCGCGTGCCGAGTTCGCGTTCGTCATGGTCTCGAGCGTCGTGAAGGTCTTCGACGAGACGATGAAGAGGGTCTCGTCCGCGGCGAGATCCTGTGTTGCCTCGGCGAAGTCGGTCGAGTCGACGTTCGAGACGAACCTGAAAGTGAGGTCGCGCCGCGTGTAGTGGCGCAGGGCCTCGTAGGCCATCACCGGCCCGAGGTCGGAGCCGCCGATGCCGATGTTGACGACGTTCCTGATCGGCTTGCCGGTGTGGCCCTTCCACTCGCCCGAGCGAACGCGGTCGGCGAACGCCGCCATCCGGTCGAGCACCTCGTGGACGTTCGCGACGACGTCGACACCGTCGACGACGAGCGACGATCCCTTCGGCATGCGCAGGGCGACGTGGAGCACCGAGCGGTTTTCCGAGACGTTGATCCGGTCACCCCGGAACATCGCTTCCGTTCGCTCGGCGAGGCCCGATTCCTCAGCCAGCTGCAGCAGCAGGCCGATCGTCTCGTCCGTGATCCGGTTCTTCGAGTAGTCGAGGTAGAGACCGGCTCCTTCGGCGGCTAGACGCTCGCCCCGCGTGGGGTCGTCCGCGAACAGGTCGCGTAGATGGACGTCGCGGATCTCTCCGTGGTGCTTCTCGAGAGCTTTCCACGCGGGTCGGTCGCGAAGCGGTGTCGCAGTCATGTCAGGAGGGCACCGCTCCGCGTACCGATTGCGGCTTGCCTCCTCTGATTCACGCCGGCAGCCATGGGTCGTGCCAGTCGTTGTACCCGCGCACCAGGTCGTCGGTCGTCTTCGGGCCCCAAGAGCCCTTCTCGTAGATCTCGACGGGCGGCGGGGTGTCGAGGAGCGGCTGCACGACGCGCCAGGTCTCCTCGAGCGCGTCCTGGCGTGAGAAGTGACTCGAGTCACCGTTCATCGCGGCGAGCAGGAGCACCTCGTACGGAGTCGGACCCTCGCCGCCCATGCTCGCGAAGGTCATGTCGAGCTGCACCGATCGGAGCGCGGCCTCCTCGGCGTCCTTGGCCTGTAGCCGGAGTCTCGCTCCGGGGTGCGGCCCGATCCGGAGCACGAGTTGGTTGGGCTCCGGCCGTGGGGCATCTTTCGGGACGAAGCCGAGCCACGGAGTCGTCTTGAAGTAGACGCGCACTTCTGTCACCGTCACGGGCAGCGACTTCCCGGCGCGGATGAAGAACGGCACGCCGGACCAGCGCCAGTTGTCGATCTCGAGGCGCATCGCGCAGAAGGTCTCGGTCTGCGAGTCCGCTGCGACACCCTTCACGTCGCGGTAGCCCTGGTATTGCCCCCGCACGTACTGGGCCGGGTCGGCCTCGGCCATGGCGACGAAGACGTCGCGCTTGCGGTCGCTGATCACACCCACGCCTCGCCCGGTCGGAGGTTCGAGCGCGACCATCGCCAGCACCTGCAGCAGGTGGTTCTGGACGACGTCTCGCATCGCACCCACCGGGTCGTAGAAGTTCCCGCGGTCGGCGATGTCGAAGTCCTCGCCCATCGTGATCTGGACACACGACACGTACTGACGGTTCCAGACCGGCTCCAGGATCGTGTTCGCGAAGCGGAGGTAGAGGATGTCCTCGACCGCCATCTTCCCCAGGAAGTGGTCGATCCGGTAGAGCTGCGACTCGTCGATCAGCGAGTGGAGGCTCTCGTTGAGCTCGCGGGCGGAGTCGAGGTCATGGCCGAAGGGCTTCTCGACGACGACGCGAGCGTTCTCGGTCAGGCCTGCGTCGGCGAGGCCCCCGACGACGGTGGCGAAGAGCGACGGCGGGACCTCGAGGTAGAAGACCGGCAGGGTCGTGCCCTTGATCTCGTCGGCCACACGCCCATAGGTCGCGGCGTCGGCGAAGTCACCGTGGACGTACGAGAGCTTGTCGGCGAAGCGCTTGAAGACGGTCTCGTCGAGCGGCTCCCCCGTCGCGACGATCGAGTCGCGGGCGTGCTCGACGAGGTGCTCGACCGTCCAGTCGTCGAACGCGACGCCGACGACTCGGCAGAAGAGGGCTCCACGCTGCTCCAGTCGGTAGAGCGAGCGGAAGGTCATGACCCGCGCGAGATCGCCGGTGATCCCAAAGACGACGAGGACGTCGGCCCTCTGCGCGTCGCTGTCTCCGCGTGCGCTCCCGCGCTGCGCCGGGCTCACGTGTCGTCCGTTCGCACGGTGATTCGCGCGGAGCGCTCGTGGCTGAAGCCGGACCACGTCCAGTCCACCATCGCTTTTGCGCGATCCTCACCCGTCGACAGCAAAGCCAGGTGGACGGATCCCCAGGCCAATGCAGCTGACTTACCGGTCATCGTCCGCCCGCGCGGCATCTGGATCACTGCTGCGCCACGGCCGATCGTCGCCATGGTGCCCTTGTCGAGGTACTCGAACGGCTTCGTATCCTTGCCCTCCAAGAGCCGCGCGATGTTCTCGCCGGCGTGCTTTCCGGCCTCGAGGGCCACCGATCCGAGCTGCGGCAGGACTGCGCCCTTCTTCGTGTCCATGATCCAGCCGATGTCGCCGACGGCGAACACCTCGGGGTGCCCGGCGATGCTGAGATCGGGCTCGACGGGGATGCGATTCCCTTTCTTGAGCTCGATTCCGAGCGACTGCACGAGTGCGTTCGCCTGGAGCCCCGCACCCCAGATGAGCGTGTGCGCGGGGATCACGGTCCCCGATTTCAGGGTCACGCGCATCGGCGTGACGGATTCGACGATCTCGCCGGTCTGGACTTCGACTCCGCGCTTCTCGAGCGCCTTCCTCGCGTACTTACGCAGCTTCTTCTTGAACATTGCGAAGATCTGCGGGCCGGCCTCGACGAGGACGATGCGGGCCTTCTCCTGCGGGATGTCCGGATAGTCGTCTACGAAGATCGAGCGGTACAGCTCGGCAACGGCGCCCGCGCTCTCGACCCCGGTTGGCCCGCCGCCGACGACGACGACGTTCAACGCGCCGTCCTCGATGAGCGACGGATCCTTGTCCGCCGCCTCCCAGCGCTCGAGGATGTGCTCCTTCAGGTGCACTGCGTCGGCCAGCGTGTACAGCGGGAAAGCGTGCTCGGCGGCGCCCTCGACCCCGAAGAAGTTGACTTCCGCTCCGAGTCCGAGCACGAGGTAGTCGTAGGCGAGTGGCGACATCTCGGCGAACTCGACCTCGCGCTTGCCGAGGTCAACCGCAGTTGCAGTGGCCACGTGGACCCTGGCGTTCGCCTGCTCGTGGAAGAGGTCACGCAGCGGGTGTCCGACGGCGGATGTCTCGAGCAGGTCGGTTGCCACCTGGTACAGAAGCGGCTGGAAGGTGTGGTAGTCGTGCTTGTCGATCACGACGACGTCGACGTCCGCGTCCTTGAGCTTGCGGGCCGCTCCGATCCCGGCAAAGCCGCCTCCGAGGACGACGATCCGTGGGCGCTCGGAAACTTTGGCGGCCTCTGTCATGCACACAGCATTTCAGACCGCACGTGCCGTTACGAGACGCTCACCAGAGATCACCTCGGACGCCCTTCACGCTTGGCACTACGGCGTGTACTGCTGATCCAGGGCGAGGGCCCTGTCGCCCGCGACACGGATCCAGAATCCGTTCTTCGGCTCGAACAGCGGCCGCTTGTTCGGATTCCGGCCCTTCACGATCTGCGCGAGCTCGGCGATCGATATCGGCGTCGCTTGAATGCCACTCGGCCCTGGATTGGTGACCACCGTGACCCGCGCTGCGGCTGGTACCCGGTACGTGAGCAGGCGGTGGCCTTCGTCGAGGATGAGGTGGTCGTTGGGAATCGGCTCACAGGGCGGAATGACCTTGTTCGCGGCCACGCAATTCGCAGTCTCGCCGCTGAGGAACTCGGCGGGATCGACCCGCATCAGATAGCGGCCCCGTACGCGAGCCAGCGACTTGACGCGTCCGAACAAGACGATCTGGCGTGGCGCCACGGTCGGGGGCTGCGGGAGGAAGGCTGTCACCGGCGGCGCGATGTTCGCCACCGAGGCGGCGGGCGCCGCCCCGAGATGCGTAGCCGAAACCGCGGCCACGAGAGCCGCGAGACCTGAAAGAACGACGATCGATCTCATAACGCCTCCGTCTGCAACGTATTCCTGCCGTCAGAATTGGACGCTCGAGCGAGCGGCAAGTTGGCTGCTTCATGCTGGTGTAACGTCCTACACAGCTTGGACGTCGATCGATTGCTCTTCGTCCCCGTCATCCTGGGAACTCCCCGCCAGGGGCGCATGAGCGAGCACGCCGCGAATCTGATGCGGACGCAGCTCGCGAAACGCGCTGGTGTCGAGACGGAGCTGATC
>Ga0315273_10003288_pt1 | contig 19435 bp, 26 predicted proteins | sample YL17G02_0_MG_FD_205753 | JGI IMG/M metagenome (GOLD analysis project Ga0315273, IMG submission 205753) | Sediment microbial communities from Yellowstone Lake, YNP, Wyoming, USA - YL17G02_0 | ecosystem: Environmental > Aquatic > Freshwater > Lake > Sediment | place: USA: Wyoming | collected...
TTGGCCAGCCGTAAACTGAGCTGAAAAAGAGGTAGGCAACAAGGTGCGGGTCTGATAAAACAGGCCCGCACCTTTTCCCCGGTAATAGGAGAGCGACATCCCCATGAAACTTCAAAACCTATTGCAACACAAAAAGGGCACTTCAATTTGTGTGAACGGCAACGTCTACAAAATTGGCTTGGACCTCGTTATTCAAGATGAGGCTGGAAACGCCCTGGATGTGCCGCAAATCGACGCAGACAAGCTATTGGGTAACCCAGAAGCTTGGAGGCCCCTAAACGCCGCTACGGCCAAGCCAGCGCGTGCAGAGGCTAAAGCTGGGCTCAAAGTAGTGCTAGCTGACGGGACTCAGGTAGTTCCGGCCTCTAGGGTTGAGGACGCAACTAGGCCGGCGATGGAAGTTTCAGCGGTTATGGCAGCTCAGGATGCGTTCGAGGCGAAGAAAATGGTGGATGAGCCTACGCCAAAGGATCCCCCTATGCCAAAAAAGGGCGAGGACTGGGCTGATCCGGAAGTAGGGTATTCGCTGGCATGGCTCCAAGCATGCGCGAAGGCATATAAGTGTGCGATTCCAAGAAACAAGAGAGAAAACAAGGCGGCTTTGGTTGAAAAAATCAAGGCAGCTATGTACGACTGAAGGAGTGAGCTATGACGTTTCCAAAATCTACCCATCTCCCCGAAGTGGCCGGCGACATTGTGTTGGTGCCGTCTACTGGCGTTCTGGTCGTGGATACCGGGCTCCGCAGCGTCCAGAGTTTCCAAGTGACATTGGCTCAAGCGGCAGTTGCCGATGCGGCGAGCGTGGCTGGCGTGCTGAGCGACCCCGCGGGCGGCAGTACCAAGCTCACGATCAACGTGGTCAAGGCTGACGGCGTGACGCTGGGCTCGGTTGTCGCCAAGGTCGCTTGGGTTGCCCTAGGTAAGTAGCCCGCATCCAGGCTACGGTTCGGCTTGGAGGTAGGCTATGAGCGTTGTTCAAACTCGCGGCGGTGTACCGTATGTATTGCGGGACACCATTGACGCGACAGGTCGTAAGGTCCGATTGCCGTTCCATACGTCGCACCTAAAGGTGCGAAATAAGGGCGCGGCTGGGCTTGTGCGGATTTATTTCACCGAAGCGGACTACACCGCAGACGCCAATTATGTGGAAGCCCCGATAGCTTCCGCGATCTTTCCCTACGGTGAGTGGGAGGGCCCAGTAGAAACTACCGCAGGGGACCATGAGAGCCTGTGGGTGAAGTCTTCGGCAGGGTCGAATGCAATAGAGCTAGTCGCCTTCCAACGTCGCGGCTAAGATGCCCATGAGGAGTGCGACAAATGGAAGTGAAGGACTTTAGCCCTCTTTTTGAGACAGGTGCGACCGGCGCGATTATTCTTCTCGTGGTATGGCTCGTTCGACGGGTCTTCACTCATACGATCCCTCGTCTAGCTGAGGATTTCAAAGAAGCTTTGAAAGGGCAGCAAGGTCTTTTTCTCGAACAGCTCTCAAAGCAACGCGACGATTTTCGAGGGGCTTTGGCTGAGCAGCGTACAGATTTTCGTGAATCCCTGAAAGATGAACGGGATCAACTAGGCCGCAAGTTGGATCGTTTAGCCGAAGCGGTAGAAACCTTGATTCGGCGTTCGTCGCAAGAATCAGACGATGAGCCTAGGGGTGGATGATGGACTTAAATGCTCCCATTCTCCCGGGGATCGTGGAATGGGTCCGTATCGTATTCATCGCAACACTGGGGCAAACCAGCTTCACGTTGCCGGGAGTATCTGTGGATATAGAGACATACACAATGTCGGTTAACGGCGTCGAGTACGCGCGAGGACTTGATTACATTGTGTCCGGAACCGCTTTGACATGGTTAGCCCCTTTTCCCCTAATTGCAGGTGATCAAGTAGTGATCGCCTACGAACGCTAAGGAGTCTGTTATGCCCGCCCCAATTAGAGCCCCACAAGTTACGACAGGAACCCCGGTTGATATCGGGACAACCAATCAGAACGGCACTGGCGATGCGCTGGCGCTAGCGAACCACGTCCACAAGATGGGCGCGGGGGCAGCGGTCGATGTCCTGAACGCTAAGCGGTTCATCTTCGGGGACCAGGGCAATGCGTTCACAACTTCGGCGGCTTCGTCGGATACCAGCAATGCACTCACCAAGAAGATCTTTGATGCTTCGCTGAGCAAAAAGATCGCGGGATCTACCTCGTTGTCCGCTGTGATGACCACAGCATCGAACAACAAGGTCACGCTCCGAGACAACGCCACCAACGATCCGATCGATACCGGGACGCCTAACCATGAGGAGGTCTATGGCCGGCTCACCGGTACGCCTACCGCACTGGCGCAAACCTACACTTGGGCCGGCACTACCACGGTCACTAGTGGCAACACGTCTGAAGTGGTGGTAGGCGACTGGATCAAGTTGGACGCCGATGGCCAGTATTTCGAGGTCAGTGCGGTCACACCCAACGTGAGCGTCACGATCTTGAACCCCGGTGGACTGACGATCCCGACAGGTGCCACGGCTAGCTCCAAGCTCAAGTTGGTGCTCTCGTATTTCTATGAAGCCATGACGACCAACGTCGAGACGGCCTACACGTTTGCGGCCCCGGCTTCGATCGACCTGTTGTTTGGAGAGTCGCTAAGCCTGAACGAGGCTCCGCATAACGCGCTTCAGACCGGTGTGGCCTTCCAAGAGGTGATCCCGGGTTCGCACACCCACGATGATCGCTATATCCAGAAATCAACTTTGTCCGCGAAAGGGTCCTTGGTCACGGCTACGGCAGCGGGAACCCCTATTGATCTTCCAGTCGGCAATACCGATGGCATGGCCCTCGTGGTCGATTCCAGTCTGGCGGCGGGTGTCAAGTGGGCGTCACAGACGGGCGCAACGTGTCGGCAAGAAGTGGTTACCGCTCAAAACATCACCAATGCGGACACCGCATTGACCGACTTGCTTGACAATACTCCACTATCAGCTACTTGCGTCCATTTGTATTTGAATGGCGTGCATCAAAGCCAGGGAGCGGGTAAGGATTATACGATCGCCAGCAAGACGATCACTTGGCTCGCGTCCACGGGAACGGCGGTTGATATGGTGAGCACGGATGAGATCATTGTGAGTTACCTGAGCTAGGTGGGGGCATGGCCAGTAAGCCTCGTCTAGCACAGATTGATCCCTCAGGAGCCACTAATGGCCAGGTGGCGCGATACAATTCTACGTCGGGGGAATGGGCACCCACGACGTTGATTGGTAGTGGTCTGGCGTGTAAATCAGGGCACACATTGGCTGCGGCATTTTCGGGTAATCCCAAACGGGCTACTGTGACCTTTGTGACGCCCTTTGCTGGGGGAACGGTCTACAATGCACCGACAACGGCAGTCACATCAAATGGTAAGACGTTCGCGTTGGCCATAGAAAGCAAAACAGTGAATGGGTTTATGGTCAATATGGGTACCAATATCATTAGTGATCTAGTCCAAGTGGACTGGATTGCCATGGTGGAAGGCGAATCGTCTTGACGGGTAGGTTATGGCGGAACACCTAAATACATTGATTTTGGATGTGCTGGATGCAGATCCGGTTACGCCGGCTGCATCCGAGTTGTGGTATTCCGCGCCAAGTGGCCTGGGTCCAAAAGCTACCGCTTCTCTTGCTGGGGTAATGAGTCCGACCGACAAAACCAAGCTCGACAACATGAGCGCGAACGGTTCCGGTGATGACTGGGTTTCTGGCCTGCTGGTAGAGGCTCAGTCATCGAACGATCAGACGGTAAAGTACACAGCCGGCACCTACATGATCAACGGCGTGATCTACACGATCGCGTCGGGAGGAAACTACAATCTCGCCAGCGGATTCGGCGGGGTAAATCACTACACAGCGTTGGCCGCAAGCCAGCGGGCTATCGTGTTGATCTATGTGGACACCGCACAGGTTATCAAGAGTGCGGCGGGAGCATCGTCTAGCAGCTCTGACCCGCCGATGCCCGCGATCCCTGCGGATAGCGTATTGCTTGCGTTCGTACTGATTTCCAAGCATAGCAACGGCAGTTCTAAGAATATCACGCCGAGCAACATCACCGATGTTCGCTATTCACGGCGTGCCCATGTGGACGAGTCAGTCAAAGTCAGCACGAACGATATTACGTCAGGATTTCTGCGAGACAAGCTGACCGACAACGGCAACGTCCGATTTACCAAGGAGAACGCGGACGCCAATGAGTCTTTGAAAGCGGACGTGCAGTTTGGGAGTAGTGCAACCACCGCTTGCGTGGGCAACGATTCCCGATTGAGCGATTCACGAGCCCCCAGCGGTTCTGCCTCGGGGGACCTAGCGGGAAGTTACCCCAGCCCCACGACAGCTCAGGCGAGCAAATCCTTTGCCTTGAGCGGCGTTATCAGTCCAACCTCTATTGGGGCAGATCAAAATAATTACGCCCCTACTGGCCTAGCGGACGCTTCTATGCTGCGGCTGACTTCAAGCGCGGCCTACAACATCACCGGCTTGACCGGGGGTGCGGTGGGTCGGGTAGTCACGCTGCATAATATCGGGGCGTATAACTTGACCCTGGTAGACGAAAGCTCGTCTAGCACGGCGGCGAATAGATTTGGTTTGTCGGATTCTCAGAATGTTGTGTTGATCCCAGATCAAGCGTGCGTCCTTCAGTACGACGGTACTTCAGCTCGTTGGCGCTTGGTAGGGACCGCGCAGCATCCGTATGGAACGGCAGCGAATACGATTTGCCAGGGCAACGATTCGCGGCTTGCCGATGATCGGACTGCTTCAGGTCTCAGGACCGCCACGACGGTTGTATCGGTGGCGGCAGCGACAGCCCCCATAGCCGGTAAAGTGCTGACGGCTACGGGTGACAGCGAGGCTACTTGGCAGACCCCTAGTGGCTCGGCTGACGCCAATGCCGTACACGTCAATGCAGCGAGCGAAATTAGTGGCATCACCGAAAAGACCGCGCCTGTAGCCGCTGACCTATTGATCATCGAGGACAGCGCGAATGCAAATGTCAAGAAGCGGGTGCAGATAGGCAATCTTCCGCACGCATCCAGTGAGGCGACGGCAACCGGGACCATTACCACGACATCGGCCTCCGACGTGCAGATGACCACGATGACGTTGACGCCTGGGGCCGGTACATACCTCGTGCTGTTTAGCACGTCGCTTTCGCATTCCAATGTGGCGGGCGAAACCTACGTGTCGATCTACGCGAATACTTCCAAGGTCGCGGCATCGGAACGCCGGTTGACCTACACGGACCTCAAGCAAATTGGGCTGATTGTACCGCTGGCAACCCAAGCCGTCGTGACCGTAGCAGCGGCCCAGGTCATTGAAGTGAAGTGGCGAACCAGTACATCGACGGCTACCGCGTATCAACGCGCCATGACGTTGCTCAAGATCGCGTAGGAGATTTGATATGGCCGCAGTCAAGTACACGTACTCAATCCAAACCGATTTTCCGAATCACAAGGTGGACAGCACAACGCTGATCACTGAAATCGGTTTGTCGAGCATCACGGTCGCGCTAGACCACATTGATACTGCGGGTGACGACTGTGATATCTGGTTCAAAGCCGCTTTGTCTGAGGGCGAGGAGACTACTCTGGACGGGATAGTGGCGGCGCATGCTGGCCAAGCCCCAGCGGTCCAAGCCAGAACTGTGGATGGTCGTGAAATTGTACGGATGACTACCGTGAACACGGCAATAGTTTTTCGACCCAGAGCGATTGCGTTTTACACGGCAGACCCTACAAAATTGCACAATATCAACCCTCACGGAGTTGATTACGAAGACGTGACCTGCAAGTGCTACGACGTAAACGGCGACGAGATCACACAAGCTCCCTACACCGGGGCTGTCAAGACTGTGCTTGATTTCGAGCCCACCTCTTACTACGAAATGATCGGGGGTGATATCGACATCCCAACATCGATTACCGGAGGGACCACAGACTTGTGGTATGGTGCGTGTATCGGGGTTCCGGACATTCCCGAAAATTACGGAGGTTGTATCCATTTGCTCAATGAGTTGAATTTGGAAGCAGATCGAGACGGGATGATTGGCCTAGATGGGCGGGGTGTCTTGGGTTTGTCGTACAACGCCCAGACCCATTCAAACAAAATTCGGTTTATTTTCAAGCATCCGGCAGGGGAGAGCAAACGGTTTCAATTGCTCTTGGAGATTTTCCAATGAACTGGTTGCTACCGATCACAGGATACTCGTTCTTTGATGTCTGGACGTTGGCCCATTTGGCTTTCTGGGTATTTATTGGCTCTACTTTATGGGCATTTCATCTGACCAGACAAGCGAGTCTACTTTGTGGTCTAGGGGCGGCGTTTCTTTGGGAAATTGCCGAACATATTCTGGCCCCAACTCATCCTGAAATCTGGAAAGATCCTGAGAGTTGGTGGAATGCCTGGTTATCCGACCCCTTGACTACCGTGATTGGAATACTGGCGATTTACTGGTTGTTGGACAACCGAAAGCGAGCCCGGCATGCCAAACAGATATGACGAGCTTCACATTCCATTACGGGTTATGAATTTGGAACGAGATCTCACAGCCCTGGATGCTAGATGCCGGGAATGCTCCGCAAAAACAAATAATACCTTAAAGGCGATCGCTGCGGAGTTAAGCCGCTTTGGTACGCATGTTGCCACTGATGTGGCCAAGATCAACAAGCGGATTGATTCTTTTGTATGCCCAACTACTAAATTCAAAAAACGGCGGGAGAAATAATGGTTCGATTAGTTTTTACCGCTTCAAATACTCGAATGGGCCACCTAATCCGATGGCTTTCCAAAGGTCGCGCCAGTCATGTATTTATCCAGCACCCATCCACGGTTTGGGGTGGGGATTGGGCGACTGAGGCAACTTGGCCTATGGTGCTTCAACGTCCTGCCGAGCGTTCTAGGCATAATATCGTCAAGGAATTCTTTTGCGACTTCAATGCGCCTTTTGCCTTGCAGAGAATTCGAGAAGAAGTAGGTAAGTGGTATTCGTTTGACGGGCTTTTCGCTCTGGGGTTGTGGTTGTTAATTTGGCGAGTTTTCCATCGGAAGGCGCAGCACCCATTTCACAGTGTGCGTGGAAATTTGTGCTCTGAGCTGGTAACCAAGATGCTACGCGCGGCTACCGAAGTACCAGATGCGCTGCGGCTCGATCCAGATTACACTACCCCGGAAATGCTGTTAGTGTTTTGTGAAAGGCATCCTGCGCAGTTTAAGGAGATCCCGAAGTGAGTACCCGGATTCCAACGGGGGCCACCGAGCCCATCTATTGCTACGTTGTCTCGGCGCGAAGCATACCCTTGATCGGGTTGACGGACCTCTACATGCGTGTGCATCGTGCCTCGGATAACCAGTTTTTGGATTGGGCGGATTGGACGTTCAAAGCTACGGGGCACGCCGCCCTGAACAAGCCGTTGTTGCAAGTCAACGCAACACTATCTCCCGGGCTTTATCGTTTAGCGGGAGATTTCCCCACAGGTATGTTGGCTAACGCCAATCCCGAAGATAGCTACACGTTCACACCTCTGCAAACTCCGGGCACCAATGCGTACCTACCGGGCCCTAGCGAGCTGAGTGTGGGGGGCTGGGCTAACGTGGCGGATACGGTTTGGGATGAGCCTCTTGCGAGCCATTTGATCGCGGGTTCTACTGGCGAGGCCCTGAATAACCACGGTTCTGTTTTGTCGGGTTCCAAACAAATCACGTTACAAATTCGGGGGCCCTTAGCAGTACCTTTGCAAGGTGCGCAAATTGATTTGTACGACGCCACCAATACGTTTTTCTTGGGGCGTGTGTTCACGCCCGTTTCTGGAAACGTCAACGTAGCATTAGACCCCGGTACTTATTCAGTACGGTTGTTCAAGTCGGGCTATTCGTTCACAGTGCCCGAGGTCTTGGTGGTGACGGTAGATGCTAGTGTTACCTACGTGGGCGCGAGCACGGTAGTTATCGTGCCTCCGAGCGCTCCTAACCTGTGCGCCATTTACGGCACGATACGAGATGCCGCTGGGATCTCAATAGCGAATGCCCATGTGAAGGCGTATTCGGTGACCCCACAAACCGTGGGGACGGTACAAGAGGGCGATGTGGTAGCTTGCACGGTAACCGATGCGAATGGGTTTTTCCGGTTGGAGCTAGAGCGTAAAGTTGAAGTCAGCTTTACGATTGAAACGACAGGCTTGGATGTCATACGCACAGTGCCAGACCTTCCGAGTCAAGACGTAGCGACTTGGACTTGATGGTGGTATTGTCGGCCTAACTTTTGCTAGGAGATTTTGTCATGCCGTGGACTTTGACAGCCCCGATTACGGTAGGCGACTTAGATGCAAACGGTCCCTACACCCAAGTAAAGATCGTCCATCAAAACCATGATTCAGTGAATGGGAAAATTACCCTATTTCTGGAATATGGAAAAACGGCGCAAGATGCTTGGGTGCCCGGTATTCCCGTAAAGAGCAAAGAACTGGTGGTGTCCATTGAGGGGGCCGACTACGTATCTTTGGTGACGGGTTCTGAACCGGAGGTCAACGAAAAGACCTATGATGCGGTCAAGCGAGGGCTGTACGAGTATCTGGCGGACAAAAGCATCATCGGTGCCGGCGTGTTGACATAAACCGGGCACGCTGGAGGCGGTATGAGCTGCGAGAATCTGCAACCCATCACAACGACGATCATCGAAAATGATGTGAATCTCGTGATGGCGACGTTTGATGCGATTCAAATTTTTCGCAGCGTCAATGGGCCTACCGGTTCGTTCAACGAGGTCAGCAAACCGGGGACGCGTCCAAGGTTGGAAAAGGACAAAACGACCTATACGTTCATCGATCAAGACGGCGCGGCAGACTACTACTACAAGTTCCGGTACTTCAACACGGTTTCCAACACTTTTGACACGTTCTCGACCCCGGAGCGGGGCGAGCCCGAGCCGGCGCTCCAGGTCATTTCGATCGAGGAGCTGAAGGACGTTTATCTATTTGGCGTGGACCTCACCAACGATCAGGGCGTGCCCTACAGCAACGCCATGTTCACTTGGTACATCAAAGCCGCGGTGGACTGGATCGAGAAGCGTTTGGACCTTCCTATCATCCCGAGGACGTATCCAGACGAGCGCCAGGACTTCTACAAGTACGACTACAACAAATACATCTGGCTGAAGCTCAGTCACTACCCGGTGATTGGGATCAATGAGGTCAAACTCGTGTTGCCGGGTGAGCAGGTGGTCAAGGTTTTCGAGAAGGATTGGCTGCACATCCAACGGGCTGACGGTCAGCTCCAGATGGTGCCGGGTACGGGCACCGCGGGCACCATTCTCTTGGGAGCGAGCGGCGCGTGGCTTCCCTTCATCTACGGAAACAATAAGTTCATTCCGGACGCTTTCCGGGTGAATTATGAAGCGGGCTTTGGACGCCCGCGCGATCCTAACGCTGTGAGCCCGCGCGACCCCGAGCTGGATCAGTTCCCGCCCGACATCAAACACGTTGTGGGGATGATCGCTTCGATGGGCCCCTTCAACATCGCGGGCGACATGATCGCGGGCGCGGGCATCGCGAGTCAGAGCATCGGAATCGACGGATTGAGCCAAAGTGTAAGCACCACGAGTAGCGCGACAAACGCTGGGTATGGGGCCAGAATTATTACTTACCGCCAATCGGTGAAAGAAATGCTCCCCGCACTTGAGCGATATTACAAGGGTCCTAAGCTCACTGTGGGTTAACCCAGCAAATCACGCAATATCACAAAGACATTATTGACAAGCATCGGGGAAATTGGTATGACCCCGGTATGTCAAAAACATCAATCCCTTCTAACGAAATTCCCCCTCTATGCAAATGCGGTTGCGGTCTACCTTGCGCCTGGAAACGGGTTCGAGGTTGGGCTGGCTGGCGAAGGGGGCATCATCGCAGACAGCAACCATCAGAGCGTGAAGGAAAGACGCCCGAGGAATTGGTAGAGCTAGCTAATCGGCGCATGTATCCCCCAGAGGGAGCAACGCCCCCTTTATGCGCATGTGGCTGCGGAAATCCGACGAATTGGCTTCCTGGGTATGGGTGGGGGAGATGGTTACACGCACATAATGTGCGAGGTAGGCCTGGACTACGTTTAGGCGTAAAGGCGTTGGACGAAACCAGGGCGCGTCAATCAAAATCATTGCGCGAGCACTACGCCGGAATCCGACGCCGTGATCGGGAGCCTACGGGCCCCGGCGTTTACGCTACTTCGGAGTACCTGCAAGCGCGTGCCGATCTAGTAGAAGGCAAGCCTTGCTGCCGCTGCGGAAATCTGGAAAACATCCATGCGCATCATGCTATCCTCGGCGATGATAGCTCGCTTGTGCCTATGTGTAAGCCTTGCCATGCCTCGCACCATCATTCCACGCCGTACACTAAGCGAAACCAGCCTCCGACTGGATCCGTAGCCCCCCTCTGCGCCTGTGGCTGCGGCCGTCCCGTAAAATGGAAACGGGTACGAGGCTGGGCCACCTACTGCAAAGGGCACGGTGTTGCAAAAGTCTCTGGAAAGATTCGTTGCCAGGAAGCGCCAGCATGCCAGTGCGGTTGCGGCGAGCCCGTGAAATTTCGACACGGCGTTGGCTGGAATCCGTACAAACGCGGTCACGGTCAACGGGTCTACGGCCACTATAAAACTTTAGCTAAGGCCAAGACACCCGCCCCGTAGTTGTGTAGACTGGCATCCATGCCAGTCCTTTCCAAAAACACCAAAGTCAAAGCCGGCGTAGTCGGTCTACCTACCGGCGTCAAGGACTTGGTGCGCGCCGACTTCCGCAACGAGATGTGGATCCAAGCGATCGAAGCCAAGGGGTATCGACTGGCTTGGAGTCGCACCGCCCAATGCCCTTGCAAGAGCCTCAATGACCAGACCGATCAGAACGACCCCAACTGCCCCCTTTGCGATGGCCTAGGCTGGATCTTTTTCAAGCCTGAGGGCGCGGTAGCCAACCCTAAACTCATCGGGCCCCTGGACCCTATTCAAACTCGGTTTGTGGGAGATCACGGCGCGGTCATCCATGGAATTATGACGGGGCTCAGCAACCAACAGAACGCGCTGGATGCCATCGGGCCGTGGGCGCAGGGAATGGCGATGGTAACGGTGCGCGCCGAGAACAAGCTGGGCTACTACGATCGGCTCACTGCTTTGGATTCGCGCATCGTCTATTCTCAAGTGCTCAAAGCCGGTGACACCCCGATCTTGAAAACCAAGTATCCGGTGGTGCAAGCCAACCTCGTGCGCTCGATCGAAAAGGTGTACGTGGAAGGCACCGATTTTGACGTAACCGTGGGGGACATTGTTTGGAAACCGACGAAAGCGCCTGCCCCGACTACGCCCCTCGTGTGTCACTATCTCACGCATCCGACCTACCGCATTACGGAGCACCCGCACATGGTGCGTACCACGCTCACCAAGTTCAAGCAAAAGGCGCCGCTCACACCCCAGGGCGAGCCTGTAGATCTCCCAGTACAAGGCGTGTGCCGCTACGAGTTCCTATTGTGATCACGGTCGAGGTCCTAAATCTGGAAAACCTCATCCCGCTAGAGCTGGTATCCGCTCTGAGTGAAGAATCGGTTTTGGAAGTCATGCAGGACGTGATCGCGGGAGCTAGAGATCATTGGATCCAGCTCGCGAAAAAGCAATTTCATACTACCAAAGCAGAGTACATAGGAGCCATCCAAGAAATCGAGTGGCGCGGAAAAGACACGGCGGTTATAGCCTTGGTAGGCGTGCTCCCAAACATCCTTGAGCACGGGATGAAAACGACGGACATGCACGATACCCTTTTGGGCCCTAACGTGCCCGTGGGGGCTCGTGGTGAGAAGGGCACCAAACATCCCCGTGTGGAAGGCGGCTATTTCCGGGCTATTCCCTTCCGGCACTACACGCCAGGAGCCGGCGCGCATGGCGCGCAAATGGGCAAGGCTTTGGAAAAGCTCATGGGGGCCGAATACGCCCAAAACATTGGAAAGGCTATTTACGGCGCGGCGAAGAAATTGGACGCGACCTATAAAGACCCCTACAGCAAAACTCATTGGGGGGAACGACTCGATACGTCCGCGCTGCAAGCGAGTAAAAAAATCAGCATCCCGAAACTCAAGCCCTACCATCACTCAGACCCGTATGCGGGCATGGTGAGAATCCAACAGACTTACGAAAAGGCCACCCAGAGCCAATACAAGACGTTTAGGACGATTTCTGTGGATGAAAGCGGTCGTCCCTTAGGCTCTAGTCCATGGATTCGTCCTGGCACCCCTGGGGCCGATCTTGCGAAACAAGTAGCTGACTACGTGGGAACCCGCCTTGCGCCCCAGGCCTTCCAGGCGTATGTGAATAGCCTGCGATGATTCAACGATTGCTCTACACTGCGATGATCCGGGGCCTAGAGGCTATCAAAGCTGACCCCACCATTCTCGATGACCTATTTCTGGAAAACTATGAGCTGACGCAAACCGAGGTGGAGGGGATCAAGACTTTCTTTGCGGCTAAGCCCCCCACAGTGGTGCATGGCTACGCGCGAAGCGATCAAGAGCCCCCGCTCTACAGCATCATCTTGGCCGCCGAGCGGGAAGCCGATGCGGTGATCGGCGATGAGGCCGGCATCGAAGACGACGCGATGGATCCCGACTTCGGGGCGGACCAATTTACGGCACTGTGGGAGCACACGTTCCACATGATGTGCCTCGCCGAGCATCCCGATGTCTGCACCTACCTCTACGAGGTAGCCAAGGCTATTATCCTCCTGGCCAAGCCCACGTTTATTCCCTTTGGGGTGTACGGCCTTACGCTTTCCGGGCAAGACCTCGCCCCAGATCCTCGCTACGTCCCCGAGCACTTTTTTGTGCGTCAGCTCGTGATCTCTTGCCGGGCGGAATTGCTCACAACCGCGAAGAGTACCGCCCTAAGCAAGGCTTTCAAGGTGGCCGGAATACATGTTGACAGTTCCGGTAGCCCAAGCGATGTTGGTAACGTCAAAACGCTGATTACCGTTAAGACTTCAGAGGATGGGAAAGAATGAGCAAGAAATATAAGGCATCGGAAGATCATGGTTGGGAAGATGTTCCCCCAAACACTGAAATTCTGGAAACGCCGCCTGCCCTTGATTCTGTGGAAGTTCCGAATTCGGATGAGTCCCCGAAAAGTTTGGAAACTGTGGTGGTCGCGCCGATCAAAGAGTATCTGGCGCTACGTGTTTTCGCGACCATCGCTGGTCCGAAGTGGGACCAAATGGCGGGCTTTGTCTCGCACGCTCGTAGTAAAAAACTAGGCCCGCTGACGATGGAAGATTGGCAGGCCGAATTCAAGAAGTTTCAAGAGAAGCCGGTAGGCTGAGGAGCATAGAAAATGCCATCGACACTATTTTTCCAGGGCAGAATCATTAGCGTCCCCGGTTCCTACAGCGAAATCGACACTTCTGGTCTGGAGTCCGTGGGTCTGAGCGCTTCGGGTATCGTCGCCGTGCTGGGCACCGCCGAGGGCGGAAAGCCGGTGAGCGCGATTTCTGAAACCAAGGATTTCATCCGAATCAACCAACCGCAGAAGGCGCGCGACATTTTCCGAAACGGCGACTTGCGGGAGGTGGCTGATATCCTCTTTGCCCCCGGCAAAGATCCCGATATCCGCGGCGGCGCTCAGTCTATGGTAGCCATGAAGATCAACCCGGCTACTTCGGCCTCGGGTGTTTTGCCGAATACCTACGGGGATGCGTTGAACCTCGTGAGCAAGGATTATGGCGCGTTCACCGAGCAGATTCAGATTTCTATTGCCTCAGGGACTACCCAGGGCAAGAAAGTCTCGATTATTTTTGAGGACGTGACCGAAGCCGCTGATAACGTCGGCGGGGATGCGATGTTCAAGCTCAAGTATGTCAAGCCGACGAGCGGCTGGGATACCATGCAGGCTCAAGTGATCTCGGGCGGCGAGATCAAAGCTACGGCTACCCGAGCTACGCTAGGCATGAGTACCGACCTTGGTACGGGCTTGGCGGCCCCGGGTGTCGTGGATGTAGTGAGCGCCAGTGCTTCCGACGTAGGCCAAAAAGTCACCGTGTACGGATTTGACGGAACCGGTGCGGCGGTAAAGGATGTACTGACGCTCAACGGTACCACCACGGTCGCGGGTACTCAGACGTTTGCGGCGTTGAGTGTTCTCGGTGTGGGTATTGCTGGAACTACGATTGGCACCGTGCTTGTGCGAGCGGCCCCAGCCGGCGCTACTATTTTCACAGTCGCCGCGGGTACGGACCCAGTGAAGGGCATGGTTCGTGGCGTGACGATGTACGCCGCGGGGGCTCTGACCGTGGTTGCCGATGGCGCGACGGTCAAAAAAGGTATCGTGGTAGGCCTGAACGCGAGCGGTCAGGTGATTTTGGAAAAGTTCACGCTGGCCGGCGCGGTGCCAGTGGTAGGCACGGCAATCTTTTCTCAGATTCAAGGCCTCGTGTTGGCGGATGTGGAAGTGGCGCGCACCGTGACGACCTCCGGCGTGGCAGCGTGGGCCAAGGTTGCGACCCAGAGCACGTTGCTTAAAGCCGCGGACTATTTCAACGCACGGTACATCGCTACCGTAGGCGGTTTCGTGTTTACGTTGGTAACTCCGCTTACCACGTTCGCCTTGGGTAATTTGGACAAGACAGTGAGTGCGGTCAACGCACTGAGCCCGGTGGAACCCTCGTTCTATGCGGATTTGTACGCGGTGGCGGCTTGGATCAACCAGAATAGCCAGTACGCGACGGCTACAGTGGCCACAGGCGCTCAAGGAGGGGCTCCGAGCAATACAGCTAGCCCGGTGTTTCTGGCGGGCGGCACGGAAGGCACGGCGAGCTTTAACGATTGGCAAAAGGGCCTCAACCTTCTCAAGCAAACTCGTGTCAACACGGTGGTAGTGCTGACCGCAGATCCCGCGGTGCATGCGGCCTTGGACGCGCATTGCGCGTACATGAGCGGCATTGGCCGTAGCGAGCGGGATGGTGTCGTAGGCGTTATGAATGCGGGTATGACGGACGTAGGGACCAAGGATGAGGTCAAGGCTCAAATCGTGGACCTCAATTCGCGCCACATCCGCGTGACGGCCCAGGCTATTGAGCGATACAACACCGCGGGAGAGAGGCAGGAATACACCCCACCCTTTCATGCGGCGATGATCGCGGGTCTGCAAGCCGGCGCGGATGTGGGCACTCCTCTGACGTTCAAATATGTCAACGCGCTCAACTTCCGACAGCATACGAGCTGGAATCCTACGGATGATGCTGAGGAGATGGTGCAAGCGGGTCTGTGCTTCCTTGAAAACGTGGAAGGCGTGGGGCGGCGGGTGGTGAGAAACATTACCACGCACCTTAGCTCCGATAACCTGGCTTTTAGCGAGGCCTCAGTGAATCAAGCGGTCAACTTTGCCGCCTATAATTTCCGAGGCAACATGGAAACGGCGGTAGGGAAAAAGGGCTTCGCGGGCACGTTGAACGCGGCCAAGGCTGTGGCCATCGGTACGTTGGGCCTTTTGGTGGACAACGCTGTGCTCGTGGCGTATCGGAGCCTGAGTTTGGATTTCGTGGTTGATGTCATGGAGGCCAGTGTCGAGATGGCCCCCGTGCTGCCAGTTAATTTTGTCAAAAACGTAATTCATCTTGTTACCGTGAGGCAGTCTGCCGCATAAGCGTCTGATTTGAGGAGATAAAGCTATGGCACAAAAAGGCATGATTTTTACTGGTGCGCGAGCGCGCTTCTCAATCAATGGCGTCAAAGTCGGGTATGCTCGGAACGTCAATGTTTCCGAGGAAATTGCCTATGAGCCCATTGAAGTCCTCGATAATATCGAGGTTCAAGAGTTCGCCCCCACGGCATATCGTGTTACTTTTACCTGTTCGATGTTCCGGATCATTGGTGAGACGCTCAAGAGCAGGGGATGGTTCCCTACGAACGGGGCAAACCCAGGCGAACACCTGGAAAACATCCTAGTGACGGGAGATTTGGTGGCAACGATTGAAGATTCCAAGACGGGCAAGAGCTTTGCCACGTTGGAACAAGTGAAAATTCAGAGTCATAACTGGACGATTGATGCGCGCGGAGTTGTCGGAGAAGATTGCACTTTCAATTGCATCCGTGTGAGCGACGAGAGTGAAGTATAATTTTCCAAGTTCAGGCGCTTTACGCACCTGAAATACCACCGACGCCTTAGCGTCGGTTTGATCCCTGGAAAGCCTCGGCTCTACCACAGGATCACAAAAAGGGAGCTTCGCGCTCCCTTTTTCATTTTCAGCGCGTGACTCTTTCCATCACTTCATGGCAATCTAGGCCGCATCTAACCACAGGAGCGACCCCATGCAGCAAGACAAATTGACCCCCGAAGAGATGAAACGACGGTTTACCCCCAGTCATCTGGTAGAGGCGGAAGGGGAGGAAGCCCTCAAAGAGGCGACAGAAAAAGCGATGGCCCCCGTTGATAGCGAAGCGACGCCAGATCTCTCGGAAGACCCTCGCAGCCGTAATCCCTACACGTTTCAGTTTGACTGGACGGATACGCGGAAAAAGAAGTGGACAGGTTCGTTCACAGTGCATTACCCAACCCCCATGGACCTTATGCGAGCTGGCGTTATGCAGGCACGCATGAACGGGAGCACCCCGAGGGACGCCCTAGATCCTTTGAGCGATGAAATCGCTTTCATCGTGAGCCGGCTGAGCTATTGCCTGGACAAGAGGCCTACGTGGTTCAAAGACCCCACAGCGATCATCGATGGCGTGCCTCTTCTTCAAGCGGTTTACGAAAGGGTGCTCGATTTCGAGCAATTTTTTCGCGAGCATGGGCAGATTACGGGCCCAGGCTAAGCATAACCTGGAGACGAATGACTACCGAATCCGAAAATGGTGGACCGATAAATACAAGAGACCGGCCACAGATCCCTTGTTTTTGAATAGGAGCTGGCCCGAGTGGCAAGTTGAAATGTTTGAGGACATGATGGCACAGCGCGAAATGATTTTGGAACGAATTTCTAACGGAGAGATGGACTCCAAAGAAGGGACAATAGTTCTGGAATCTTTAAACAAGATCTTGGGTAATGAACGAGCTGTGGATTCCTTGGTAGACAAATGGGAACGAGAGCTAGCGGAGGGCAAGATGCCCAACCTGGACGAGGTAGACGATGAGTGAGCACAAGACTGAAGTTGTCGTAAACGCTAAAGCCAAAGGGTTTCAGCAAGTCCAGCAACAGGCCGGCAAACTCGTAGACGCGGCTACCAAAGCGGCGACAAATCAGGCCAAGGGCTACTCCAACATGGAGAAAAGCACTAGAGCCTACCGTAAAGAAATCAAGGCCCTGGATGATCAGCTCCGCGCCTTAGGCAAACAACAATTGAACACCCTATAGGCCATGGACGGGGTGAGCCAAACTACCAAGCTCTACAAGCAATTGCACGAGCAATTCAAGAACCTTAATTCCGACGCCCAGAGGCTCAGCCAACAAAAAGGACTGGCGCAAAACCTCTTTGGACCTAGGGGGCCCGGGGGCAGGCCGCTCACCGATGCGGACATGGCCCGCGGTGGCTTCATACAGGGTTTTGCGGGTAGCATGGGTCTTCCGCTGCAACGTGGCCCCGGCATGATGCGACAAGCGGCTGGCCAGGCGGTAGGTGGTATGGCCCGAGGCTTCGGCGGGGCTCCTTTCGGCGGGGTATCCGGGGTGGCCCAAGGATTATCGGGGATCCCAATAGTCGGCGGGGCGCTAGCCGGACAGTTCACTAACGCTATGCAGTTTGGTGAGGGGGCGTTAGGTGTTCAGCGATCTCGGTTGGGCATGGCTCCCTTTTTGGGAGTGCAGGAAACCGGAACGGGGATTGAGAGTGCTCGCGCAAGGGGTCGAGCGAGCGTAAGACCTCCGGAAAAAGAATACTCCGGAGACGAGATCCGTAAAGCGGAACGAGACGCGATAAATAGGGAAGCCCTTATCCAAAACGACCCCAAGGAACAGCTCAAAGAGGCTTCGATAACTACCGGAAAAATTTTATTGGGAGGGGCCAAGGATGTGGGTCGGCTCATATTGCGATCATTTACTGGTCTAGGGGAAGACATTTCTCTACGTGAACCTTCTGCGATTACGGAATTTAGAAAAAGCCGCGAAAATATGAGCAAGATCCGTGGTGAACGTATTACAGAAGCCGGAAGAAAAGCCAGGGAGGAAGCCGAAGCTCCAACGAAACAATATATGGCCGAGCAACAAGCTGCGGGCGAAGCTGCGGCCCGCGCCGAGCGCGCCGCGCCGTTCCAAGACATAAAAGCCGCAGGGTTGAGATACGGGGGTATGAGTGAAGCCGAGTCATTGCAGGCGGCTCAAGGGTTACTGCAAGTCGGCGGCGGTGGAATGCGGGGTCTGAACCAGTCAGGGATGCTGGAAACAGCTTTCGCGGCTCAGACCAAATTCGGTATTGGTGCCGATGTTTCTGGGGCTTATCTGGGTGCTGGGCGCACGGGTCGAGGGGGTTTGGTGGGAGCGAATGAGGGGAATGCTCCAGAAAAAATGACTAGAGCTATCCAAGATGGTCTTCGGCTCGGATTAGAGGGCTCAGAACTTCAAGATTACATGGCTCAGATGGCTCAGGGTATTCAGGCTTGGAAAACCACAGGCGTTCCGATCAACCAAAATTCAATTGGAAGACTGGGCTTGGCGATTACAAACACTACCGCTTTGGGTGGTTTACGCGGGGCAGCTATTGGACGCGGTTTAGCGGGAGCGGGTCAGGCTGTGGCAGAAACAGGAGTACAAGATCCTATCGATCTTATGATGCTTCAAACCATGGGTGGCTTCAAAGGGGGGAGTTTGGAAGATTACGAAAAAGCCCAGGTGCAACTTGAAGAAATGGGCGGGCCAAAAGGTTGGGGTAAAGACACTATGCGGGAGATGGTCACCAAGCTAACAGCGGCGGGTGGCGGCGGGGCCTCAGGTCGTCAGGTGCTTCGTAAAGCCTTTGGTCGTAAAGGAATCAAAATGTCTCAAGCCGAGACCATCGCGTTAGAAAAGGGGGCGACACAAGGAATAGAAGGGTTAAGCGCGAAAGAGAGGGAACGGTTTGACACTATTCTAGGAGAAAGAAAAACGATAGCAGAGGGGATGCCTTTCGACGCAGAAGAGTTACAAGCGCAAGCTGAAGAATTGATGCGGGGGTACGGGAGTGCGGTAAAGCGTTCCGCTGGAATTCAGAATAAACAAAATGCAGTGGGAGAAAAAATGCTAGATACACTGCAAAATCTACAAGAATCACAAGCTGAGATTACCACTGCCTTTACCAATTTGACGAGGGGGGGTCTAGAGAAAATCTCTGGAGTTATGAATGATTTCGCTAAAACTGCCGAAAAAATGACTTCTTCTGCCGCCGTGGTAGAGGAGGCTTTTCGATTGATCGCGACTGCCTCCCAAACTTTCTAGGAG
>Ga0315273_10003289_pt1 | contig 19435 bp, 16 predicted proteins | sample YL17G02_0_MG_FD_205753 | JGI IMG/M metagenome (GOLD analysis project Ga0315273, IMG submission 205753) | Sediment microbial communities from Yellowstone Lake, YNP, Wyoming, USA - YL17G02_0 | ecosystem: Environmental > Aquatic > Freshwater > Lake > Sediment | place: USA: Wyoming | collected...
CTAAACCCCAGAGAGATAGTCCAAGGGACATCTCACAGGACAGGCAAATCCGAATAACCCAAATTAAAATGTTCAAAACAAAAGGACAAAATAAGTTTTGACAAAAAGAGCCGGCCGGTAGAAAATAAGGGAGATAGAATTTTATGAAGAATATAGAACATAGAACATAGAACTCAGAACACAGGAGACAGAAGGAAATTTTAAAAACGTCGAACATTCAACATCAAACGCTGAACGTCCAACATCGAATATGGAATCGGCCAATGGCCGAGAGCGGATTTTAATAAAGAAGCAACGGAAGAAAAATAAAAATGACAAAGAAAATTTTAAAAATAGGTAAATGTTCTCTGTTTATCTCCTGTTTGCCCATCCTGAAATTATATAGTCAGTGGAGTTCGATATAAAGAAATATGCTTGCGGTTTTACTTGGAGCTGGCTTTTCTAAATGGGCAGCAGGATTGCCTTTAGCAAACGAATTATTCGATTTTCAAATAAATCCCTTTGGAACTCGTGAGAGCAAGAAGCTTAGTCAAATTCATAAACTAAAGGCAGACTGGGACAAAACCAATCCAAATGCCCATGCAGAGGAGTTCATTAACAGTATACTTTCATCTAACAATTACTCAACAAGAAGACTTATATTGTGGTACATTGTTAGACGCCTCTCCGAACCTTATATATGGGAGGAATGGCATTCAGGCAGAAGGCGAAGGCATGTTCTCATGATAGATGAGTATAGGAAGAATGAAAAACCTGGTGTTATGAAAACACATCAATTTCTCACACGGCTCGGACTAGAGCTAAGCGGAATTATTACACCCAATTATGACCTTCTCATTGAGTATGCTTTGGGAACCAACGGATTTCACTACGGGGAGAAAGGTGAACAGTTGATTGGTCGTGGACCTTATCCAGTGTCACAGTGGCTAAGGCCTGTACAACTCACAGGAACTATTTCATTAGCGAAACTACATGGAAGTATTTCTTGGGACGTTAATGGGAAATATACTGACGGCCGCCGAGGTTTAACAGGAAATGCCCTTATTGTTGCACCAACACCAGAAAAAATATGCCCCCCTATTCTTTTGCAGGAATGGAATCTTTCAAAAGAAATCCTTTTAAAGGCAAAACGTATTCTTGTTTTTGGATTTTCATTTAACCCATATGATGAAGCTATTCTTAAGCACCTAAAAGAATATGGGGGTAATATCAAAAAAGTCGCCGTAATTGACATAGCCTCTCATGATACACAAGCCTCGGAGGTCTGGCCACACGCTGAAGTGCGATGGATACGCCCTCCACCAGAGGATGATAATTCTTTAACTGAATGGCTTCGCCTCACGAGACATATAAATTCGCCGTGAAACGGTGACCTAAAGTATAATTAAGGGATCTTATCAATGAAAAAACAGCTGGAGGAAATTTTCGATAGCTGCCTTTCGATAGAAAATCCTGTAGAAACAGAAACCAATCTTTCCAGCCTGCCGAGTTCGGCAGGTCTTGTTCTTTTTGCAGACAGCCAGGATATACCTATACTGCTCCTGACGGCGGCAAATATCAGAAGAACTACAAAAAATAAACTTGCCCAGCAGGACGAAAAAACAAAACGAGCCGATTTAAAAAGCATTACCGCAAAAATTTATTACAAAACCTATCCGTGTAAATTCCGGCTGGCACTGGCACACCATAACGCAGTTAAAAAAACATTCGGTCAAAATTATAAAGACCATATAACCATCGTTTGGCCGGCGTTTATCAAAATAGACTTTACTGAAAAGATTCCATTCTTTTCAGTAACGAAAAAATCTTCTTTTGATAAAAAAGAGGAGATTTTGGGGCCTTTTCCAACACAAAAGTCAGCAAAGGTTTTTCTAAATACTCTTGAAGATGCCTTTAAACTTTGCAAAAGAAATGACCTTGTAAACAATCCTGCGCAAGCAGCAAGCTGTCCGTATCTGCAGATGGACACATGCTGCGGAGTTTGTGGCGGAAAAGTAAGTCCCGAAGATTACCGGGTTATCATAAAGGATGCGTTTGAGGCCGGTGCACAGCCTGAAAAGACAATTGAAAGACTTGGGGCCGATATGCAGACTGCTGCGAAGGACTTGAATTTTGAACAGGCAGACGAAATTAAAAGAAAAATTGAAAAATTATCTGCCCTGAAGAAACAAACCTATCGCTGGACAGGCGATTTAGAGAAATTGAAGATTGTGCATATAGATAAATCCGTAAAGATAAAACCGCAGGACAGTAAGAAAAAGAAACAAACATACGCGGTTTTTGTGATGAATTTTTTTGAGATGATCGACTCTGGCGATTTTGTGATTGATGAGACAGACAAAATTGCCGAGGCGATTGAAAACGCGTTGGCGAAGTTAAACATCAGCCAGCAGGGAGTTGGTGACAGCGTAGAAATATTAGAACAATTTGCGATTGTTTCGTATTTTCTTTATTGTACAAAGCCTAGGGGGCTGTGGATGGATGCGAGCAGAGGCTTTGACAGAGAAGAGCTTCTGAAATTTAAAATTTAAGGAATACCTGACGGCAGATAAATTCTTAATCGCAGATTGCGCTGATTTCATTGATTTTAATTAACCACGAATGAACACGAATTTTCACGAAATAAAAAGTAAAATTTATTCCGTTGATTTTTGCAGTCTTTTCTTTGTTTCGTTCTGTATGGTTTCGAACTGCTCTTTGCTTATGTCGAGATGCTTTGCGTAAGTTAGAATAATCTTTTTCTCCATCTCGTGCAGCTTCTTGTCATAATAAGCAACCAATAACATATCCTCAAGATTTCTTATTCGCTCGGACAGGCGGGCAGGAAATTTTATTTTAAAACCATCGGCCATCGACATATCCAGAGCCTTTCTTGTCTCAAGATAGCCTGCGCCAATGCCTTTGGCGATATCCTGAAGCAGATAATCCTCTTCGACCTCAAACTGCGCATCGGCCCGGGCAAGATAATAAATGTTCGCCAAATACTGTATTTGTTCGTTCTGAGTCATTCGTTCCTCGCTAATAATTTTTTTAACCACGGATTACACAGATTACACTGATTTTTTATAATTATTTCTGCGTCCCGCAGCCCTTAAAGTTTATTTCCGCAGCAGGGGCAGTAGTACCATTGGGCCCTGACTTTTTCGCCGCATTTGGAACAGTTTCCCGCATCAATAACGGCATTAAAGGGTGTGTGCCAGGTAAATTCTGTGCTGCTGAACGGGCCGGACGCATCGAGAATCAAGGTGAGATTGTCCCTCTTTGTCGTATCAACAAGAGCTTTGCCGTTGGGGTCGTTAACGTCAAATATGAGAATGTGTGAGTTGGCGACAGAACCGCCATTATTAATTATCGCAGTCTTTACCGCTTCGAGCTTAGGGACAAGTTCGGCCGGCACGAGGGTCAAAGGCTCCAGCCGGGCAGGAGAAGAACCCTTGAGGAAAGCCCTGTTCTGGATTTGGGACCACGAAGCGTAAGTCTGACGGCCGTCACTGTCAACCGAGCACTGCACCATAAAAATCAGATAAGGCTTCAAAGAGGAATCCATCGGCGTCTTTGCACCAGCGCCTATCGCATTTACATTGAACTCAAAGGGCAGCCAAATGGCGAACTGCGTTTGATTGCCTTTGACGTTTATAACGGTAAGTTCCTTTAAAAAAGCGCCGAGGTTGATATCGCGTCTTGTCGTCCAGCCGAGGGCGGTCAGCAAAAATAAAACCACAATAACAAAAACAGATATAAACTTAAAAGATTTCATAAGAGTACCCTTATAAGCACAGTTTTAAAATTTTTCTTACGGCCTTTGCATCTATATCGCCATGTTCACCAAGTATGTCGCATCTCTGAGCAAAACGGTCAACAACTTTCTGGGTATCTTTTTGGGTAATACCATAATCTTTCAAAGAGGTCGGCATATTGATTGAGTGAAAGAATTTGACGGTACGGTCTATCGCAGCAGCGGCCCTTTGTTTTTTACTGCCGCGCTTTATGCCCCATACGTTTTGAGCCATTTTTGCAAGTTTGTCGGCTTTGCTGCTGATTTTATACTTCCAAACAGCCGGCATAACAATCGCAAGCGTTTCGGCGTGAGCCAAGCCGAAAAAGGCGGTAAGCTCATGGCCAATCATATGCGTGCTCCAGTCGCCCATAATGCCGCAACTTAAAAGGCCGCATAAAGCCTGCGTTGAACACCACACAAAAGTCGCCCGGGTCCGATAATCTTTTTTGCCGCTCATCACTGCAGGTGCGATATCAACAAGGGTTTTAAAAATTGTCTCAGCATATCCATCCTGCAAAGGCGTGTTCAAATCGACTGTTGCGTACTGCTCCGCAACGTGTATAAAAGTATCGACGATACCGTTGCGAAGCTGAATTTTCGGCAGCGAATAGGTAGTCTGCGGGTCGAGTACTGAAAATTTCGGATAAACATACGGACTTCCGAAGGCAAGTTTTTCTGTCGTGCCTGTTCTTGATATAACCGCAAAGGTGTTCATTTCAGAACCTGTCGCAGGCAGCGTAAGAACAGTTCCCAGAGGCACGGCAGATTTGACGGTCTGGCCGTGAGTTTTCAGGATTTCCCACAAATTTTTGCCTTTGTAGGGAATCGCAGCAGCGATGAATTTCGAGCCGTCAAGTACGGAGCCGCCGCCGACCGCGAGAATAAAATCTATTTTCTTTTTGCGGCCGAGCTGGACGGCCTTGATGCACGTTTCATAAGCAGGATTCGGTTCGATGCCGCCGAATTCAAAAACTTTCCGTTTTTTCAGCGCGGCTTTGACCTGCCGATAGACGCCGTTTTTCTTTATCGAGCCGCCGCCATAAGTTAAAAGTATTTTCTCTTTCGGTCCGATAAGCTCACTGAGTTTTGCGATTGTACCTTTGCCGAAAACTATTTTGACCGGATTACAATAGGTGAAATCTTGCATATTTTTTGTCCCTTTTTCAAAATCAAGACCTTTATCTTTTAACCTATTTTACCCTTTTTTGCCAGTATAAATGTTTTTTTGCATAATATCAAATTTGTATGAAAAAAATTCAACTTTTCAATGTTGCCATACCGATATGCTCTGATAAGGGTAAAAAAGATGGCTCGCCAGACCAAGAAAGGTCATGTTTAGCTGAACCGTGCTTATCCGTCTCGGCGGCAGAGATACAAGGCTGATGGTAAGCAGGATAGAGCAGGCAAAATGCTAAAACGCTAAAAGGAAAGAGCCATAAAGCAAAAGGCGGAGCTTACAAAGCTCCGCCGTTTTTTTTGTTCGCAGCAATTATCAGGAATTTACCTTTTCAAATGTAAAGGTGTGGGCGTTGGCGTCAATTTTTACTGTGTCGCCTTCGGCAAACCTGCCTTCGAGCAATTCGACAGCAAGATTATTCTCAAGTCTTTGCTGGATAGCGCGCTTGAGCGGCCTTGCACCAAAGGCAGGGTCATAACCTTCATCCATCAACTGCTTTTTTGCATTGTTTGTAAACTCGACATTGATATGCCTTTCGCGCAATCTTTGCGCAAGACGAGAAATTTGTATCTCGACAATTTTTTCAAGGTCTTTCTTAGTCAACATCTTAAAGACGATGCTTTCATCAATTCTGTTCAGGAATTCCGGCTTGAAATATTTTTTTAAGACTTCCTTAACGTGCGCTTCAATTTCCCAGTCCGCGCCCTGCTCTTCAGTAAGCTGCATAATCTGTTCGCTGGCAATGTTGCTGGTCATTATTATAACGGTGTTTTTGAAATCAGCCGTTCTGCCCTGCCCGTCTGTCAGCCTGCCTTCATCAAAGACCTGCAATAAGACGTTAAACACATCAGGATGTGCTTTTTCAATCTCATCGAGCAGGACAACTGAGTAAGGTTTTCTGCGGACGGCTTCTGTCAATCTGCCGCCTTCTTCGTAACCTACGTATCCGGGCGGGGAGCCGATTAAACGGGCAACGCTGTGCTGCTCCATAAATTCGCTCATATCAACACGCACCATTGCATTGGGGTCGTTAAAGAGAAATTCTGCAAGGGCCTTTGAAAGCTCGGTTTTGCCGACACCTGTCGGGCCGAGGAATAAAAATACGCCGATGGGCCTGTTGGTATCACCAAGACCTGCACGATTTCTGCGAACGGCATTGCACAATGCGGCGACGGCTTCGTCCTGGCCGACAATACGCTTGTGAATTTCATCTTCCATATGTATCAATCTTTCGCGCTGGCCGCCAAGTAATTTTGAAACCGGTATGCCCATCCATTTGGAGACAATCTGGGCGACGTGCTCTTCGGTAACTTCGTTACGAATCATTTTGCCTGTGTCGCTTTTGGCAAGCTGCTGTTCTTTTTGTTTGAGCTGCTTTTGCAAATCAGCGATTGTGCTGTACTTCAGTCTTGCCGCTGTTTCAAGGTCGCCTTTACGCTGCGATTCGTCAAATTCCATTCTGGCACGGTCGATTTTTTCCTTGATTGCTTTTATTGCGTTGATGTTCGCTTTTTCGCTTTCCCATTCTTCGGTAAGCTCTTTATCCTGCGATTGAAGGTCTTTGAGCTGTTTTTCAAGATTTTCAAGCCGTTTTTTACTTGCCGGGTCGGTCTCTTTTTTCAGGGCCTGTTTTTCAATCTGAAGCTGCATAATTTTTCTGCGTATGTCGTCAAGCTCGGCAGGCAGCGAATCATTTTCAATCCGAAGCTTCGATGCGGCTTCATCAATCAAATCAATGGCCTTGTCCGGCAGCCACCGGTCAGATATATACCTGTTTGAAAGAGTCGCAGCAGCAACCAGAGCGCCATCGGTGATTCTTACGCCGTGATGCGTGTCGTACCTGTCCTTGAGACCCCGCAGTATCGCAATAGTTTCTTCAACGGTAGGCGGGTCAACGCGAATGGGCTGGAATCTTCTCTCAAGCGCCGCGTCTTTTTCGACATGCTTGCGGTATTCATCTATTGTTGTTGCGCCGATGCAGCGAAGTTCGCCGCGGGCAAGAGAGGGCTTTAATAAATTACCTGCATCGACGGCACCTTCCGCTCTTCCTGCGCCGACGACGGTGTGCAGCTCATCGATAAATAATACAATTCCGCCTTCAGAGGCAATAATTTCCTTGAGAACCGCTTTGAACCTGTCCTCAAATTCGCCGCGATATTTCGTGCCTGCAATCAAAGCGCCCATATCGAGAGCAACAACTTTTTTATTCTTCAGTCCCGCCGGCACATCGCCTGCCACAATTCGCTGTGCAAGACCTTCAACGATAGCTGTTTTACCTACACCTGGCTCGCCGATGAGGACGGGATTATTTTTAGTCCGCCTGTTAAGCACCTGCATACATCGCCTGATTTCCTCTTCTCTGCCGATAACGGGGTCGAGCTTTCCTGCGCGGGCAAGCTCAACAAGGTCTATACCATACCTTTCGAGAGCTTTGTACTTTTCTTCAGGATTTGCATCGGTAATCTTTTCCGAGCCGCGGATTCGCTTTAAGGCCGCTTCAATCTGCTCAGGCGTAATAGAGTTAACTGATAAAACCTCTTTTGCGTCGCTGTTGACCGAAGCAAGAGAAATAAAAATATGCTCTACGCTTAAATATTCATCGCTCATTTTCTCTGCGCGGTTCTGCGCATCAAGGACTATCTGATTAAGCGACGGGTCGGGCATAATTTGAGCACCGACGTTTCCGGTGGCAATTCTATTGATTTCACTATCGGTCATCTCCTTTATCCGCGCAACATTTGCGCCGATTATCTTTAACATCATAACCGCAACGCCATCATCGTCGCGCAAAACGGCAGCTAACAGATGCAGCGGCGAAAGGACCGTATTAGACTTCTGCATCGCTATTTGCTGAGCTGTTGCTAAGGCTTCCTGAGCCTTTAATGTAAATTTGTCAAACTGCATAACCTTTCCTTTCCATCTTTTACTACTACGAGAGCAAAGGATGTGCCTGAAAGCATTAAAACGCAACTTTAGCATCGGCAGGCACTTATAAAAACGGCAAGCGATGTTTTTATGCCAGATTGGCAGTTTTTAAAAAACGAGAGCCAAAAACAGCAGAATCGCTCCGAAAACCATCCCTGCAAATGCTATCTGCGAAAGTCTGCTATAGCGGGCAAAACCGGGATGGGTGTCCTCAAATTCCCAGTAAATTTCATCAAAGTCGGAGTCCTGTTTGGGACGAAATTTCAGCTTTACATAGATATGCGCAGCAAATGAAACAATGAAAAGTAAACTGCCGACAAGTAATAAAAAAAACTTCATTTCTTTATCGAAACCCTTTGCTCAAGAAGTGCAAAAATAACTTTTGCAATATCGGTGTTGTCTATATAGCGACCGTAACGAGCGTCTTTATTTTTTGCTTCCTGCTCAAATAGTTTTGAACCCCGGCCTTTGGCAAAGAAAAAGACAAGCGAATTTGTATGGTCCGTACTGTTCCACCGCATCTGCGGCAGCACTCCTCTGCCGCCATTTACAACACCAGTCAGATAACCAGTCTGATGGTCTGCTGTTATTATTACAAGGGTTTTTTCCCATGAATTTTTGGTTTCTACCCATTCAACAACCGATTTCACAGCCGTTTCAAAATCAATCATTTCCTCAATCATTCTTGCGCTGTTGTTTCCGTGCGAAGCCCAGTCAACCGCTCCGCCTTCAATCATCACAAAAAATCCGTCTTTATCGTCGTCAAGAACATTCAGGGCAGCGCTGCTCATTTCGGCAAGGGTGGGCACATTCTGGTCAAAAGGGACATCGAAAGGCACTTTGGACACGCCGCTGCGGCTGACCTGCAAGGTCTTCGCCGCCTGAACAATACCGAGAACCCTTTTTGGCGTTTGGCCATTGGCGAGATTTAGAAATTCCTGCTTGCTTTGAATCAAGGTCCATTTATCGGCGAGTCCATCGGCATCGGCATCAGCGCCGACAGCCCCCTGCATAATCGAATCCCACAATTCCTTAGAGCCGATGAATTCAGAATTGGTTTTGCCATTTAGCTTTTTGCCATCGTCGTCATAGAGGAAATGGCCGCAGCCGAAAATAACATCAGCGGCGCTTTTAAAAACCATTTCTTCCACAATCTGCGAATATTGACCTCTGCTATTCTGATGGGCAACAAACCCTGCGGGTGTGGCGTGGCTGAAGGGGACGGTTGTTATAACGCCGGTTGCCATACCGAGTTTTTCACATTTTTCGATAACATTTTCAAGTCTGCTGCCGTTGACATCGACGCCGATTGAGCCTTTTTTTGTCTTTACGCCTGTGGCAAGAGCGGTCGCGGCAGCAGCGCTGTCGGTAATTTTGCCTGTAGTAACATAATTAAAATCGCTTACTGCCCTGTTTGGGTCGTACGAACCACCGGCAGGATAGGTAGTTACTGCAAGTTTTACGGGGAATTTTTCAAAAGGCTGCTCGCCTTTTTTGCCGTATTGGTAATAGTCCGTTGCGTCGATATGATTGAATCTGCCACCGTCAACAATTATTAAAATAATGTTCTGGGGATAATCGACCGGCGATGCAAAAACAAAAGACCTTATGAAAAAAATCACAAGAAAAACTATTTTAAAAGCGATATATTTTGGCCTTTTCATTTTTTTCTTCTTCTTAATCCATCCTTGTCTTTCTTTTTCTTTTGATGTTCCGTTCTTTCTTTAGATTTTTCAAGCGGGATAGCATTCAGTTGTCTTGCTGCCATATTGACCGACACAATTTTGACAGTCAGAGGCATACCGATATGAAATGTTCTGCCGCTGCGCTGGCCGTAAACGCACTGGGCGCGGTGGTCGTAAACAAATTTATCTTTTCCAAGCAGGTCGAGCGGAATAAGGCCTTCAATGCCAAATTTTGTACACTGAACAAAAATTCCAAAGTTCGCAAGGCCGCTGATAACCGTTTCAAGAGTTTCGCCTAATCGCTTTTGAAAAAGCTGCAAAATCAAAACGGTTTTCAAATCTTCCTCCGCGTCATCTGCCCGTTCTTCCGTAAAAGTTAAATGTTTGCCGATTTCAATAAGCTCTGATTCGGTTAAAGTTTCCTGCATTTTTCCTGTAAGGTGCATTTCAAGAAGCCTGTGGATGAGCAAGTCAGCGTATCTGCGGATAGGGCTTGTAAAATGGCAGTAATGCTTCGAAGCAAGTGCGTAATGGCCGATATTCAGAGGCGAATACTCGGCACGAGTGAGACTTCGAAGGACATAAGTATTTACTGCAAATGCGGCGATTTTCCCCTTTATATAGGCAAGAATATTCTGTAAATCAAACCTGTCGGGGTTTTTGGGGACTGAAACGCCAAAGAGCTTCAGCGTTCCTGCAAGACCTTTTAAGCTCAGCGAATCCGGGTCAGGATGAATCCTCCGCATAAAAGGAATATCGAGGCTGTTAAGAAGCTCTGCGATTGCTTCGTTCGCTTCAACCATAAACATCTCAATTATTGTATGAGGATAGCCGGCATCGGCAGGATGAGCATCAACCACCCTGCCTGATTTATCAAAGACAAGCTCGGTTTCGGGCAAATCGAGATGGAGCATACCTTCGCTGTTTCGCCGCGATTCGATTATTTTTGCAAGTTTTTCCATATCGCGCAGAAGCGAGACGACCTGGGGCGGTCTTTGAGTTTTTTGGCCCTTGAGGATTCTGTCGGTCTCGGTGTAAGTAAGCCTTGCCGCTGAACGGATAACAGAATTTGCAAAATCTTTCTTTAAGATATTTGCCGAGGGGTCATAAGTTATAAAAACCGATTTTGTAAATCTCGGCTGGTTCGGCTGGAGACTGCAGACGCCGTTGCTGAGAGTTTCCGGCAGCATCGGGATAACGAAACCGGGCAGATAGACGCTGTTGCCCCTGTTTTTCGCTTCGAGGTCAAGCGGAGAACCAGGTTCGATAAAACTGCAGACATCAGCGATGTGGACGCCGAGTGTAAATGTGCCATCGGAATTTTTTTCAACGCTTATGGCGTCATCAAAATCCTTCGCATCTTCGGGGTCGATAGTTATGATGGTTTTTTTCGCCAAATCGAGTCTGCCAGCCAAACCGGCGTGCTGGAAGTTTCCTGCGGCCTGCAATGCCGAATCGAGACAACTTTTATCGAACTGATACGGCAGAGCAAATCGCCTGAAACAAGCGTCAATTTCGGTTTTATACGTTCCGCTCTTTCCGAGCAGTTCGATGATAACGCCGCGGGCGTAATTGTACTGAGTAGGATAGCTAATTATCTCGACAACGGCTTTGTCGCCCGGCACAGCACCCTTCGCACCGACATCGTCAATCTCCACCGGCTCGGTAAATTTGCCATCCGGCAGAAGATAATAAGAATCCCCTTTTTTTGTTATTGTTCCAACAAAGCGGTTGTTCGCTCGCTGAAGTATTTCGATGATTTTTCCGCTGTATCTGATTTCTTCGCCGCGGCGAGTTTCCTTCATCACTTTTGCAGCGACCGTATCTCCGGTCATAGCGGCGGCAGTGTAATCTGCGGGAATAAACAAGTCACAGTGCGAGCTCGATTCGATCGGCGTTACAAATCCAAAACCTTTTGTGGTAGCCCTGAATGTTCCATAAACTTTACCCGAAAGCGGCGGCAGTGAAACAAGGTTTTTTGAGCCGATGACAACCATTCCCTCTACCTGAAGCTGCTGGAAGGCTTTTTTAAACGTCTCCAGTTCGTCCGGTTTTACGCCGAGCGATTTTGCCAGGTCTGGAGGCTTCAGTGGCCTGTAGTCTCTGTGGCCGAGATGACTGATTATCCTCTTTTTGAAGACTTCTACCATAAAGGTCTTTTCATCCGATTAATAAAAACAGCACCTGCCGATTATTTTACCCGGCGAGGCGCTGTTGTGCATTAATTTTATTCAACGACAGAATCTTATCCTTTTATCTTGTTGAGCTTTCGAGCCAGATGCGATTTGAGTCTTGCAGCCTTGTTTTTGTGAACGGTTTTCGTCGAGGCCATTCTGTCGAGCTTTTTGACGGCGAGCTTACACTGCTGGACGGCCGCCTTCCTGTCGCCGCTGCTTATTGCGGCCTCGAAGCCCTTTATTGCAGTTTTAACCTCACTTTTGCGCGCGCGATTAATGATTCTGCGTTTTGCGTTCTGTCTTACTCTCTTTTTGGCTGATAATGAATGTGCCACTTTAACTCCTGATTAAAAATTTCTTATATTTGTTCTATTCAAATTTATTACTGGTCGGTTTTTCTTAACCTGTCGACCTTTGCCTTGACATCCTTGTAGGAGAAATCAAGCTGAGCGAGTTTGCGGTAAAGCTCCAGGGCCTGGTCGGTACTGCCCTGCTGCTCATAGGCTCTTGCGAGATTATACCTTAAATCCTTCGCGATGTCATTGTCTTTTATTTCATACTCATCAATTGCCTGCTTTAAAGTGTCAATTGCGTCGCTGAACCAGCCCTTCATAAAGAAACACAGGCCGATTTTGTTCATTGCCGATATTTTGTGTTTCGGCTCTTTTTTGGCTTCCTGCAGATAGGGGATAGCCTGGTCGTACGTTTGATTTCTCATAAGCCGGACGCCATATTCGTATTTGAGCCTGAGGTCCGTCGGATAATTTTCCATACAGAGCCGGTAATGCTCCAGTTCCGCAGCCAGAAGTTCTCTCGTCGCATCGGTAAAAGCTGCTCTTGCGGCCTGGTCAGAGGGATTTTTCTCAAGACTTACCTTCGCTTTTCTGATATGCCTGCGGAGAATTTTCATCGCTATTTCACCTGAGCGGCGTTTAAATGTGAAATCCTTAAGCTGCCCATGGGCATCTTCGAGCAGCTTTATCGACTCATTGTCCGTATCGTCAGCCTGCAATTCACTGAGGGCATCGACAAGCTTGAATATATTCGCAGGTGAGTAATCCGCCTGCAGCATTTGGCGCACTTCAGCCACCGCCTGCTGACGAAAATCAACGCTTTTCACAACCGCCTGCTGCAACTGGAACTTTTCCTGGGATTCTCTGTCCTTGATGGATTGCCTGAAGTCGCCATCCTGGTCGTATTTGCCTTTCTGCATAGTAAGATTCGCCGATAGATTTTTGAATTCATCTGCCAAAGCCGCATCGTCCGGTTTCAGCCTGCACGCATAGCCGCAGGCATTGACAGCCTTGGCATATTCCTCTATGGCAGTGTAGGAATCCTTCAAAAGCAGAAGTGACTGAAGGCTGGGTTTCTCTAGCGCCTTGTTCGCTTCGAAAATCAAATCAGCAATCCACAAAACGGTCTTTTTAAATCCGCCGGCGGCGGCAGCTTTGAGCATCTGCTCGGCATATGCCAGGTTATCCGGGTCCTTTGCAAGCAAAAATTCGGCGTTGAGCAGATTTTTGAGCAGATTTTTGCCGCGTGCATGTCTTATCTTTTCAATCATGGATGGTTTTTTCCCGCCTTTGGCCTGTCTTATCAGGGCATTATGGCGGAGAGGCTTGTGTCCCTGCTCAGTCGCATCAGGGGCGCGGCGCAAACCTTCGATATACATATCGATTGCGTAGTCAAAATTATCAGTGGCGGCAACCTCTTCAGCCCTTCTGAAAAAAGGAACAGCTTTGGTCAAATCGCCATTATTGCTTGCAGCTACATCAGTCATAAAAGGCAAAATATCTCCAATAACGCTTTATTCTGAATTTTTTATGGTAAAACAACTTATATCTTTTGTCAATAATAAAGGAATGTTTGAAAGTTATCTGCGGCACTATTTTTTGATGGCGGTAACGATTCTGTCGTTGTTATTGAAATCTTTTTCGCTTTTTATCGGACTAAAAGCGTTTGTCTCCTCAAGCAGTTTTTTGACCTGCCGGCCCTGCGCCAAACCTATTTCAAGCAGAAGCGCTCCATTTTTTTTCAAGTGACTGCCGGCAATGCCGGCTATTCTCCGGTAAACATCAAGGCCATCTGCTCCGCCGTCAAGGGCAAGTTTCGGCTCGTAATTTTTCACCTTCATATCAAGTTTTTCATATTCAACTTTGCTGACATAAGGCGGATTGCAGATAATCAGGTCAAATTCTTTCACATCGAGCTGGCTGATTATCGGTTCAAATAAATCACCCTGCAGAAGTTCAATTCTTTCCTGGAGCTTATACTTTGCAACGTTTTGGGCAGCAATAGCGAGAGCTTTGTCGCTGATATCTGTGGCCACGATTTTCGCATCAGCAAAATTTTTGGCTATCGCTACAGCGAGACAGCCGCAGCCTGTACACAAATCACAAACATATTGTTTGCCCTGCCAGCTGCGCAAGAATTCTATCGCCCTTTCGACGAGCAGCTCCGTCTCAGGCCTCGGTATCAGACAGTCGGGGCTGACTGTTAGTGAAAGAGAATAAAACTCACATTTGCCGGTCAGATACTGGACAGGTTTATTTTGTATGCAGCGTTTTACCAGACTATGAAGTTTGTCGAGCTGTGGTTCTTTAACAGGCTGGTCAAAGTGCATATAAAGTTCGATTCTTTCCATTCCCAGCACAAACGATAAAAGCAATTCAGCGGTGAGTCGCGGTGAGTCGATTTTCTTTTCAGTAAAATGAATCACCATCCAGTCAAGCAGTTTTTTTATCGTCCAGACTTCTGCCAATTTTAGTCCTCTGAAATTTCAGCAACTGCAAAAAGTTCTCGTTCCAGCTCGAAGATAAGCGAATCGACATAATCGGTATCGACAGTTTTTTTACAACCAGCGGGGATATTTCTCCCGTGTCCCTCGGCGAGCCTTTCGGCAAGCGGCACAACTTTATCGTGCATAACGCGTTTGTCGGCATAATATACTATCTTTTCCTCAATGGTGCTCGGTTTGAGTTTTTCATCGAGCAGCGATTTATATGCGTGTTTTTTTATCGCAAGAGCAATTTCGGGATACTGATTTTTCAAAAATTCATACGCTGCATCCTCGTGACGGAGTCCCTTGTGCCGCTGACTTAACTGCCGCCATTTTTTAATATCTTCTTCGCTTACCGGCTCATCAAATATTTCATCAAGGGGCTTGTGAAAATCGCCGGCCCTCATAATATCGTGCAGCAGACAGGCCCGGTGGACAAAATCGATATTGACATCCGTACCGTTTGCAGCAATTTTTCGGGCAAGCTCGACGGCAAAATCGGTAGTTACCTCACAATGCCTGACAATATGCCTCGGTACATTGCACTGTTTCAAAAGTTCATAGCACTGTTCAACTGTCGGGATTTTACAATTTTGCATTTATCAGCTCAGCAACTTTTTTGCCGCTTTTTAACATACCGCCGAAAATCGGACCCATTCGAGGCAGGTTATAAGCAGAACAGACACTCATTCCCGCAACGTAAAGACCCTTGAAAATTTCGCCGGTTTTTTCAACGACGCCAGCTTCGGAAGCTTCGACGTCCATATATCCTTCGCCGATTTTATTAATGTGAAAATCTTCTTTTCTATTTTTAAGCAATGCAACCAGTTCAGCAGGATGGCCGGTGGCGTCAACAATAAATTTGGCGATTATACAGAACGGGTCAACGTGAAGCTTTGCAAGTCTGATTGCCGTGCCATTGACAACAATGCCGCAGACGGTATTCTTTTTAACAACGATATCCTCAACTTCCATAAGATTGAATATAACCACCCCTGCTTCGATTGTTTTGCTGCAAAGCGTAGTGGCAAAGGCGATTGAATCGACGATACAAAGGCCGTTTTTCTTTTTTGACGGTATTCCAATTTCATCAAGTATTTCGGAATCTTCAAGGACGATTTCATTAAAGCCCGCAGCACCACCCCATATGCCTCCGCCGACAGCGAGTTTTTTTTCAATGACAGTGGTTTTTACACCGTTTTTGGCAAGGTAATAAGCTGCGGTTAATCCCGCCGGTCCTGAGCCTGCAATGACAACGTCGCTTTCGAGTCTGTCGAGCAGCTTTTCGCTAAACTGCTCTATGATTGCCCTGCTGATTTGAATTTCCATCGCTTTCATTTTTCGCTTCCTTTCATTTTATTATATACGGTTAATAAAAAAACGCACTGCCGAAAGGAAGCGCGTTTTAATTATTTTTTGTGCCTCCCTTCGCAGGAATTACCGCTGTTCAGGTTCAAAGGGTCGCCGGTTTTCCGGCCTCTCAGCCCCGAAATATCGGGGCTCCCCTGTCACTGGATATCAGTATTTACTTTTAACATTATTTTACACATCAACAGAAGAAAAACAAGTAAAATCCTTTTCCTTATCGGCCTTGTAATTTAAGGCGTTTGGCACTATAATATGTCGTTTTACTCAGGAAAGGATTTATGGCAAAAATAACCAAACTTGAAGACATTGTATCGCTGTGCAAAAGGCGAGGATTTATATTCCAATCCAGTGAAATCTACGGCGGACTGGCAAGCTGCTATGACTACGGGCCGTTAGGGTCGGAACTTAAGCGGAACGTGCGCAACGAATGGTGGAAAAGCACCGTGCAGATGAGAGATGATATAGTCGGGCTGGATTGCAGCATATTTATGCACCCATTAGTCTGGAAGGCATCGGGCCATGCGGACAAATTCGCTGATTTGATTGTCGAATGTAAAAAGTGCAATATACGCAGCAGGGTTGACCATCTGGCCGAACATGCAGAAGAGCACGCTGCCCATATTCCAATTGAGACCGCACAAAAGGATGCTAAAGACCTTTCCAAAAAGGTTTGTCCTGCCTGCGGTTCAGTCGGTAAATTCACAGAGCCTATGCCTTTTCGATTAATGTTCGAGACACAGATGGGAGCAAACGTTGATGACTCAATGACGATTTTCCTGCGGCCTGAAACCGCTCAGGGAATATTTGTAAACTTCCGGAATGTGCTCGACACAACAAGGGTAAAAGTGCCCTTTGGCATAGCACAAATCGGCAAAAGCTTTCGCAACGAAGTAACGACAAAGGCATTTATCTTCCGGACAAGAGAATTTGAGCAGGCTGAAATAGAATTTTTCTGCGCACCCGGCACAGATGAGCAATGGTATGAACACTGGAAACAGGTCCGTTTCAACTGGTATCTGAATCTGGGCATAAAAAAAGAGAATCTTCGGCTGCGCCCGCACGAAAAGGATGAACTTGCCCATTACGCAAAGGCCTGTGTCGATGTCGAATACAATTTCCCATTCGGCTCCGGCGACTGGCAGGAACTTGAAGGAATCGCCAACCGCACTGATTTTGACCTCCGCCAGCACCAACGAGGAATGAGAACCCTCAATGCCTGGTATGAAAAGAAAGGAGACTTGTCAAAAATCGAGCTTAACAGCGAGGCAGAGGATTATCAAAAAGGGCCGTTGAGCTTTTTCGATGAGGAAAGCAAACAGCGATTTATACCTTACGTGATTGAGCCCAGCGCTGGTATCGACAGAAGCTGTCTTGCGTTTTTGGTTGACGCTTATGATGAAGACGAAGTCAACGGCGAAAAGAGAGGTCTGCTTCGTTTTCACCCGGCTATCGCACCGATAAAGGCTGCTGTCTTTCCGCTTGTAAAAAAAGATGGGATGCCTGAAATAGCGGTCAAAATCTATGATGATTTAAAGAAATATCTCACCTGCTTTTATGATGAAAAGGGTGCTGTCGGCCGGCGTTATCGCAGACAGGACGAGGCCGGCACGCCATTTTGCATAACAGTTGACGGCCAAACAAAAGAAGATGACACGGTAACCGTAAGAGAACGCGACAGTATGAAACAGGAAAGAGTGAACATGTCACAGGTAAAACAATATCTGCGTGAAAAGCTTGATTTGTAAAAAACAATGGGAAAAGTCAAAAAAGTATTCGGAGTTACCAAGCAAATCGTAAGATGGGTGTGGCGGGTAATACTCTCGCTCCTTCTTATCCTTTGTATAATTTTCCAGGCACCTTTAAAACTCTTAGCACTTTTGGCAATTTTTCTTTTAGCCTGCACAGCTTTGCCTCCGCGCTGGCGCAAATGGTTCTGGGCGACAGTAGGAATTGTTATTCTTGGTTTGGTCGTATGGGTGTTTATCCCCGAAAACGATAAAGACTGGAAGTCTTTTACTTTCGATGATGAATTGGCAGCTCTTGAAGCAAAATATAAAGCCCCGGAAAAGGAAAATGCCGCTGTTATTTATAACCAATTAATAGCGGATTATAACAAAAGCGATTTGGAACCCAATTGCCTTAATGATAATTTTGTAGATTGTGAAACAATGGGAACCTTCTGGCGCAGCAAAGATTACCCCGAAGTTGCCAAATGGATAAAAAGCAACAAACAAACCATAAACAAACTAATTCAAGCATCGGAGTTTGAAAGATGCAAATTCGAGGTAACCTCAAAATCTTTATTAATACCAGAGACTGACAGATTCGGAGCCTTCAGGCGGTGGACAATGTTGCTGTCAAGGGCCGGTAATAATGATATTGCGGAAGGCAGAACTGACGAAGGATTAAAAAAATATTATTGTATTCTTCAAATAGATAAGCACCTATGTCAGCAATCATCATTAATTGAGCTGTTAGTTGGAATTGCAATAGAAGCTGTCGGGATTGACCGACTTGAAAACTTCATTATCGCCGGCAATCCAAACAAAAAACAATTGGATGCAATCGAGAAGATGATTAACGAAGTCAAATATGATTGGCAGTCGGATTGGCCGAGAACGCTTGATTACGAAAAATTGTTCATGAAAAATTTTTGCGGTATTTCCTATGAAGTTAATTTAAAAGGGCAATTCAGATTTACTCGCGACCCTTCAAAAATGATGAGAACCTGGATGCCAAATGAATCTAATAAAATCTCATCTCTCAGCTATTTCCAAAAAAAACTTATAAAGGCAGGCAGCATAATATGCTGGTTTTCGGTGCCGTCAACACCTCAGGAACTCTCAAGAACGATAGATGTTGCTTACCAGAAATTTTATAAAATGGCTGACCCGAATTTTGACTGGAGCAGGAAACCAAAATCGACAGAATTTCCTATGTCACCTATGTCATCTTTCATATTGGAATATAAATTGAATTATAAATACATAATTAAAATGTTAGTCGATATGGAAGAATCAAGCTATTATACTATACATAATTATATATATTTACGCGGAGAGTCCTCTAAAAGAGGTGCTTTGCTCTTGGTTGCTCTAAGACGATATAAAGATAAAAATGGTAATTGGCCTGAAAATTTGGATGAGATTGCAGATTTAACAGACGTCGATAACTTTATAGACCCTGTCAACGGCCAATTATTTGTATATAAATTTACTGATGACGGTTTTACTCTTTACAGCAAGGGAGAAAATGGAATAGATGACAATGGAGAACGTTATTCCAAATATTGCAGCGACGCTAATCAGATAAAAGAGACCGCAGATGATATTAAAATTTGGCCTTTTAAAGGATGCAAAAAAGTACCGCAAAAAGAAACAGTCAAGGAAACAAATGAGCAAAACTGAAAATATATGAAGGACATTGAAGAATGAAGAAACTTTATTTATCGAAAACTGACAGGAAAATTTTAGGCGTATGCGGCGGATTGAGCGAGATGCTCGGAATAGATTCAACCATCATAAGACTGACTGTTGTTTTCCTGTG
>Ga0315273_10003290_pt1 | contig 19432 bp, 37 predicted proteins | sample YL17G02_0_MG_FD_205753 | JGI IMG/M metagenome (GOLD analysis project Ga0315273, IMG submission 205753) | Sediment microbial communities from Yellowstone Lake, YNP, Wyoming, USA - YL17G02_0 | ecosystem: Environmental > Aquatic > Freshwater > Lake > Sediment | place: USA: Wyoming | collected...
TGGGGTCCACGTCTCCGTGCTCGACATTCCCAAAATCTTCCGCGTCGGTCGCGAAGCCCTTGCGCTTGGTGCTGACGAGGCCGCGCTGCTTGCGGCAATATCCGGCTTCATCAATTCAATGAGGAAGAACTAAAGTGACCCAGTCACAAATTGAATTGTTGAAACGCAAAGCGGAATGGGCCGAGCGCAAGTGCAACGAGGCGTCAGCCTCAACCGCGCCTTGGGCGCTTAGAAATCTTCGCTTGTATCAGAACTTCGCCTCAAAATTCTGGGGCGAGTATTATGGAGCAAAACGTGCGCAACAAAGAGCACTGTGAACTGATTCTCGCTGGCGATTGGTCGCCACGAGTCATCGAAGTCACGTCCAAACGGGAAGCTTGTCTTCTGTTTTACGCTTGGACGAAAAGCCGGGAAGGGCCGCCCCGTTACGACTACCCCGCCGCTGCGGCCGACCTTCGGGACTTAATCAGCAAGGAGAAAGCACCATGACACAGCATCGACTCGCAACGATTGACCCCACGCACGCGAACCTTGGTCTGGCGTTTCTTGATCAGCACGTTGCTGGCGAGTTCGGCGGCCAGCGTTACGCATACGCTGCGGTCATTCTCGACGACGAAAAGGGCTACGGTCTAGGCGTCGCGATTTCACGCCAGTCGGGATACTTCCCGATACCTTCGACCTTTTACAAAAGCGACGACTACAACGAAGCTGCACGCACGGCCGACGGCATGAACATGCACATTGGCCTCACCATCGACATCGCAGCGAAGATCATCGCCTCAACGATGCACTGAAATGCCGGAAATCAAAACCCCCGGAATACGCTGGCGCGGTCGCCCCGTTCTTTCAATCCTGAGAGACGGGAAACCCTTCCCGCCCGAATTTCTCGAAGCGATAAAGAAACTGGTCGAAGCTTGGAAAGGAGAACTAAAATGAAAACGAAACTCTGGTCCTTCCCTTACCGCAAGGACGTGGTGCGCGCGCACTACTTCAACAGCACTGGCGAAGCTTATGACGAGACACAGTGCAATGACGACATCAAGTTCGGCGACGTGCTCGTGATACGTCGTGAGAAGGTCGTTGGTGTTGCCGACGCTTGGCCGATTGCCGTCACCAAGAAAGCCGGAAACCTGCACACTTTAATGTGCAACGAAGATTTTGGAACCTACCAAGACGGCAAGCTGTTGTTGGCCGCGCTCGACGCCGAAGCGGTCGCGATAGAACTTGGCTACGCTCTGAACAGGTTCGGGGTCGAGAAGAAGAATCCCGCGATCAAACTCAAGTACGTCGCAAGCGACGGTTTCAAGAAAACCGGCGAGTTCAAAACACTCGCTCGCGCACAGAAGTTTGCCCAGCGATATGTTGGCGAGACGCCGGACCTTGGTAGCGACTACGCCGTCAGTGCCGACGGTTTCGGCGTCATTCGTGTCGTGTCTGGCGCACAGCTTGCCGAACTGTTCCCTGCCCTTGGCGGTCCGGTTTTTTAATTAACCATCCCTACGTTTTCTTTCTTTTTCACTTGATTTCCGTTTCGCCACATGCGATATAAGTAGTGAGGAAGAAAGAAAGAAAGAACCCCGGCCCAAAGTCCCAGAAAAAGGGGATGCCACGAAGACCCTCTCTGGGAGTGCGACGCGGGCCACTGGAAAGGAGTTTCCCTCGATGTTCGCTCAGATGATGTCCCAGTTCTTTCACGAGTTTCAGGGCAAGAAGGTTGAGGAAGTCGCCCCACAGATTGCTGCCCTAGTTGCCAAGATTTCCATGACCGTCGCCGCCGAAATGGCCGCCGCCTTGTCGGAGCCTGAGAAGCGCGAAATCGGTTTCCTAGCTGCCCAGTAAAGGAGTGACCACTATGAACTACCCAACGGCCCCCTTCAAAGTGTACGCAGTCCCAAACTCCCCCAAGATCGCCTTCGACTTCGGCAACCTGCTCATGTTCTGGGTTCCAGTCGTGACGCCGGTTCTGAAGCCCTTCAACCCGTTTGCGAAAGGAGCGCCCAAGTGAAATTCCCCCGCGAGTTTTACATTCCAAATGGCGCACTGGCCGTCGCGGACAAACAGTCCGACGCCGTGGCCTATCTCAAAACCGGCACGAGCGGGCGGCCCATCGCCGTTCTGTTCAGCGGCAAGCGAGCCAAGCCCGACTATCATTACAACTTCTCGACAGAGGCCCAGCGCGAGCAGTTCGTGAAGACCTTCTTCGAGGGTCGTCAGAAAACGCTTGCTAGGAAAGTTGAGCAACGCAAAGAGCGCAAGGCCACGACGCGGTCGCTCGCAGTCGGCGACGTGCTGCACACGTCTTGGGGTTACGAACAGACCAACGTTGAGTTCTTTCAGGTGACTGGTCTGATTGGAACCAAGATGGTCGAGCTACGCGAGTTGTCCCAAGCCCGCGAACACACAGGCTTCATGCAAGGGACTTGCGAGCCTGTGCCCGGCAAGTTCATCGGCGAGGCCATCCGCCGGTACGACAGCGGACACAAGACCGTCAAAGTTGACGACGTTCGCACCGCTTTCTTCGGCGGCGGAAATCATCACTGGTCTTCGTACCACTAGAAAGGAGAACCCCATGAGAACCTTCTACGGAAATGCTCTCGACAAGATCATGGCGGGCGACCGCGTCACCATCGTCTCCCCGCAGGGAGCCTTGCTGACAGGCAAGGCCGTGATGACCGGCCCGGCCGGTTGGGTACTGAACCTTGGCGGCCGCTACGGCACGCCCGGAATCGCGAGCATGAAAAACATCATGCTGGTCAAGCGCGCGGGTCAGACGGTACTCGCTTCGCACGCAATGGTGAAATCGAACCTGCACTTATAGAAAGGAGAAAGCTATGGGCTGGACATTCCTGCACAAAGGCGCTGAGAAGCCCAAGGAGTTTTTCAAGCGCGAGTTCTACACGGACAACGAGCGGTACAAAATCGAAGTTCAGGACTACGCGACCAAAGGCAACGTGGCCTACCTTGCAATGAAGTGTACCCCGAAGCCCGGCACCGAGACAATCCTTGGTGACGTGTATCAGGCCGCGCCCGACGGAACCTACGTCTTCGGCATGGTCGTTCTGACCGCGAGGCGCAAGGACTATCACGACTTCGGTTACAAAGAGATCGAGGAAAGCATGGGGCCGTGTGAGAGTGACTGCCCCCTGAGAATCCTGAAACAGCTTTCACCGATCATAGACACGTCGCAGAGTTGCGGCGAGTGGGCCGCCGACTGGCGCGCCCGGAGTGAGCGGAACGCAGCAAAGAAAGGAGAGGTTCATGCAACATATCAGTGAAACCAAAAACGGGTCGAAATGGCCCCGGCAGAAAGTGGCCAGCATTGACGCTCGCAAAAAAGACCTGATCATCCGAATTTCTGATTGGACAAGAGTCAAAGACGCAACCGGCTATGATGTAGAAGTTTACGTCGGCGGCGTTTACGACTGGAACGAGTCTAGGTGCTTCGGGCTTGCCCTCTATGGCTCGCTCGCCGTGGCCAAGAAGGCGGCAGTTGCCTTCGCAAGCGAGCAAATCGCCAGACTTTTGTAGAAAGGAAAGGAGTCTAAAATGTTCAGAGTTTTCACTAGAACTTGGTGGCGTGAAAACGCCGCTTGGCCCAACGGTCTTGAGCCTTGGCTTGGAAAGAAGCGGATAAAAAAGCGCGGTCTGACCGAGGCTGACGCGCTACTGCTCGTCAAAGAGTGGAACAGAAAACACAAGCCCGGCCGGTACAGCAACAAGGCTGAGTACGAGGAGTCGATGTAATGACCTACACGCTGATCGAACAGTATGTGCCAACCCTGCAAGGGCCGAACAAGAAGCGATATGCCATCGCTTACTGGCGCTTCTTACGCGGCATCGCAACCGACCCGCCGCGCGGCGATCTTACCTTCGCAGCCGCCCAGAAAATCCGGCTGGAAATTTTGAAATGGGAGAATCAATAATGGTCGAAATGACAAGGAAACAGGCCGAAGCTTTAATCGCGTGTGCCCTCGCACTGAAAGACATTATCAACGCGGGCGACGGCGACGCCAGCTACTCGAAGGGTGAACTTCAGAGTGAGTTCCTTCCCCTTCTAAGTGACCTTTACGCTTCGGGCATCCGGCTCGATGGCGAATTGTAGGAGAAGAAAATGACAGAAGTTACAGCGAACGATCTGGTCGTAACGAAAGCCCAAGCGAAAGAGTTGGCCGTAAGATATTCGGCCTTTATCGAAGCGATGCGCACCGCAGATGATCTTGGAATGGTCATTTGGGGCGACATGTTGAACAAGAGCCAAGACGAAACCGGCATCGCGCTTATGGACGCCGAGAACACTAGCCGGATGGTCGGCTACGCGCGGGCGCGTAGGCTCGAAGCGGAGAAAGCAAAAGAGAAGGAGACTGCCTTATGCCTGACGACCTGACAATCCCAGACTTCCTCGACCGAAAAAAGAACCCTGTGTCTTACGAGCGCAACCCAACATGGCAGCACAAGAAGCGGTCAGACTTGGACATTGCGCTCGAAGGAGCGTGGAGCGAAGCAGAGAAAGATGCAATCCGCGAACGGTTCGCCCTGAAAATTGAAATCGCGAAAGAGGCGAAGAAGCAATCGAAGCGTCTTGTTCAGAACGGCCACAAAATCTATCTTGCACAGCCCCTTGAGAACAGTCCGTTGAAACCCGGCGAGCACATTGTCGAACTCGTCAAGAAGGGACGGAAATGGGTTCGGTTCCGCTGCGTCGGTCGAAAGAATTGCGTGAAAGTCCGGCGCGTCATCTGGGACGCCATCAACCAAGGAGAAACCACATGACCCAGTTCCAATTTGCACCCGGCGATCAAATCAAAGACCTAACGTTCGACCCGCCACTGAGCGGAGTGATCGTCGCCAAGCACGAAAAGCCGGATGCTTATTATGTCCGACTTGAAGGCGGGACGAACGACGTAATCATTCATGCTCGCAATCTAAAAAAGGAGTGATCAATATGAACTACGGAGCACTGACACACCCGGCCGGGAAGGCTTACGATCATCCCGGCTACAACGACGCCCTTCGTCAAGCTGCACAGCGCGCATACGACGCGCGCATGGAGTCAACATCATCGAAGGGTTTCTATCCGCCCTGCTTCTCCGTCTATTTCGACGGCACCGCGATGTACGTTCGAGACAGCGTGGCCGCCAAGCCTGAGAACGCGGAGCTAGTTTGCATTGCCCAGTTCTTCACAGAAGGCACCGTTCAGCTTCGGTTCAATGGTGCGCGAAGCGAGTGGGTCAAGTTCTAACAAACCAACCTTGAAAGGAAAATGAAATGCGTGTTGTATCGGTGGCGGCCGAAATGGCTTCTTAATAAGAAAGTGAGGAATGAAATGGTTGGCGGAAAAACTACCCACGCTTATTTGTGGGATGACGATGCACAGAACAGGTTCTTCCCTGCTTTGATCTTGATGAAAAACCAAAGCGCGCGGACCTTCAGTTTAGGAAAAACAACAGTGACGGTTGACCGTGACAAGGAAGGAGTTATCTCCGTATCCATTCCCGGCACACTCCCTGCACAATTCCTGACAGTGATCGACGCGGTAAATCATTTGATCACACTTGAGCGCATTGCACTCGATAATAGTTAGGCTCGCCAGTGACTCCACCGGGCGGGCCGGGGCGTCCGACTAAGGTAGAAAGCGATGATGCTGCGGACATTGGCGAGTCTGAGGGCAGAAATGCCCTGTTCATTATCCGTAAATCATCGCGACCCCGGCAACTTTTCTTTTTCTTCTTGACACCGAGAATGAGACATATAGGATGGACACATAGAAAGGAGTCCATCAATGATCAAATCAAAACCGCTCAAGACTGCCGGGTTCGTCGCTGGTAGTCGTGTCGAGTTGGCCCCGCATACTGACCGCTGGGCACGCGGCGACCGCTACGGCGAAATCGTCAAGGTCACTCGCAAACTCGTCCACGTCAGAATGGACAAAAGCGAACAGGTCGCGAAGCTGCATCCCAGCCACATCGCAAACCAACTAGAGAACTAACCATGAAAGGACCGCTATGAACAGGATTGAAGCCGTCAACGCACTTCGAGAGTACGATCATTGTTTCATCAATCAGGAAACGGTCGAAGAAATCACAGCCCCGTTCGGGTTCAAAGGATACACCTACGTCGCACGCTCCAACGCCGGTCCAGATAATCCGAAGGGACTCACGCTTTCCGAAGGTCTGGACGAACTGCGCGGACAGGACGCGGCGGTCGTCGCCACGGAAATCTGCCAGCATTTGAAACTCGATTACATGTCCAAGTTCGGGCGAGGCTCGCAGCTTCGAGAGTGTTGTGACGTTCTGTCACGATACGTCGCCCAAAATGGCATAGGAGAAACCGCATGAGTGTGTTCAAGGATATGTCGAAGGACGAGTACGTCGAGTTCCGCCGCGTCGTTCAGGAAATCGAATTGTTCTTGAGGATGGCGGACGTTCGTATTAACACCCATCCCGAAGCATTGCCGTTCAAGGCCACGAGTGGCCATCTTGTTGTCAGTTGGTTGCGCGCGTTGGCCGACCGTTACGCGCGCGGCGATAACATCATGGATTAGGGCGGCCAGCTAAAGACCGCCCTTCCCCATACAACTGACCGGGGTTCCTTTTCTCCCCGGTCCAACTCAGCCCCGGCTTTTTCGCCGGGGTCTTTTTTTTGCTTCGAGCAGTGGGACGGTTCTGCTCTGCGGAGAATAGAGTGGTTATTCACCGCGTCCGGGCTTGACGTGCGTCGTGCCCTTGTTGTTGTGATAAGGCCAGTCCCATGCGTTGCGTCGCCACGTTTTCGGAGAAGGTGGCAGGTGTGCCGCCGTCGCCTGATCTTTGTTGCGCTGGCGACCTTTCGCGCCGCCAGATTGTTTTGCGCCTTTTGCCATAACAAGCGCGCTCCTTTATTCGCGCTATCTTGTCATGGCAACGTCTCCCTTCACTGGCAGTCTCATTTCAAATCCTTTCGAGAATCAGGCTACAGTTTGTAAAATCGTTTTAGAAAACAGACTACAGCCTGATTTTGTCCAAAGCCAAATCGAGAATCAATGTAATCGGCCCACAGCTTTCTGCGTTGATGAAGTGCTGCATGCACAACGCTTGCACAGGGTCGGGCCAACAAATGCACCCTGCGGGCATGTAATAAACACCGACCGGGTTTTCACACCCGAAGCGACATTTTATTTCGGCGTCCATCGTGCGATCAACGGCAGGTAAAGATCGTTCACGAGTTTGTGGTGCGCGATGTAGGCACCGGGACGTTCGTCCTTGGGCACAGTCAGCTTGACGAGCAGATCGTGACGAGCAAGCGCCGCCCGGCGCATCATATCAAGAACCAATATCATCATGGGTGAAGACTTCCAGACCCGACGATGACATCAAAATCGTATAGCTGCATTGTTTCGGCGGTTGAACCCGACCGCATTGCTTGGATACTGACAATGTTTGTGCCTGTCAGATCGAGCGTGCCGACCACAGAAGGGGCACTGTCCGGTATCATAATCGGTTGCAGCGTGTTGGCAATGAGCGCATTGTTGAAGTGTGCGATGCCGGTCGCCAGCAATGACCCGCTTCCGCCCACGGTCACGCAGACAACATCCAACTCAATCAGGAACGAAAGGTTCGTTTGGCTTGCACTCAGGGCGAGCGCCGCACTGGACGCAAGAGTCGTGCTGGTGTCATCGACACCGCTGCCCCACTTCGCCGTGATCGTAAGGTTCCCCGGCGTTAGGACGGTCGTCATCTTCCCGAACGCGCGGAGCTTCATCTTGCGGCCGATACGATTGAAGTATCCGGTCCCAAACGAGGGATAATCACCGCTGGCGTAGAGCGCCTTGAGAGTGCTCGCCAGCGTGACGCTGCTTATCGTCCGGTCCATCGTCGGCAGTTGCAGGTTGGATTTGTAAATCATCACCTTACTCGTTTACGTCGATGATTGGTTCGCTGCGTTCCTTCTCGAAGCGAGAATAGACCGTGCGCACGAACTCAGCATCGGACAAGGCAGTGTCATCGTTACGAATGAAACGACGAAGGACGCGAAGCAAACGTTCTTCGACATTCGTCACTTGCTCCACTTTTCACCCGGCTTGACAAGACGGCCGAAGCCGTCGCGCACGAACTCAGGCACAGGCCGACCTTTGCCCTTCGGCTCTGGCATCGGCTCAGGCTTTTTGGTTGGCTTCGGTGTGGGCTTCCACGGTTTGTAATCGTCGGCCATTGGTTTGTCGTCCTTTGAAGCTGTTGCCCAACAAATTTTATTTTGTTGGGGCAAGGTTGTCGATTTGAGGCTCATACAGTCCCTAGTTGTGCGCGTTACAGGCCATAACGCCCCTAGTTAGGCCCGCTAAATTTTGGAAACACATGCGCAAAAATTTGGGGTTACATAAAAAAAATGAGTGTGGTGCGCACAACCTTCGGTCATGTGCCCATGACACTGTGTCGAGACGCGCGCGCCCGTCGTTTCTCGTCGAGATTCGCAAAAAAAAAGATTTTTTATTTTTTTATGTGAGAAGACATATAGTGCATGCCCCTATGCACATGATCATTGATCAGAGTCATGTCATGTGTATGCACACACACATGCAACATACTAATGCACAGTACCGCGCGATGCACCGCGCGCGCGTCGGTCTAGTATGTCATGCGCACAGGACAGTGCTGCTTCAAACGTATCCTCGTCATTGGCCAGCGCGATAAGAGACGCACTGATTCGCAGCAGGGCTAGTAGGGCAGGACCAGGGACATCTAGCTCTGTCTGTCCTATCAGGTGTGCTACTCTCTGCTCTATGTCCTGTGATACCAGCGCGAGCGACTGTGAGTATGTGTCAGTGGTATTGTTTCGCGTGCGCGTACTCATAGCGCGTGCCCGTCGGTAGGAGTAATGTCCACTACCGCGCTCTCGTCATCCCTCGCGCTAGAAAGAAGTTCCTGCGCCCTGCGGGATAGCTCGCGTATCTGCTCCTTCACATCGGGCGACACTGTTCCCCAGTCTATGTTGTGTCGCTCCGTTACGCTGTGCTTGCGCTCTGTGGGCTTGCCCTCTACGCGCTCCCATATCATCGAGATACAGCGCACGCAATCGGGGTCACTCTCGTTGACCGCTTTCTTGTAGATCACAGCGGCCAGCTTCTCGTACCGCGTAACTCCTTCAGGGTCATCGGGGTTAGGGTCTTGCATAAAGTTCGCAAGGCCCACGGTAATGAAATTGCGAACTCGCTTCGCCGAATGATCGACGCGCTTTGCAAGTTGGTTGCCTTTTTGAAAGGGCATGATTGTCCTTTGTCAGTTGGTGATGTGACCACACTGAGAAACGCGAGCCACTAATCCGCGAACTTGTGTTTTTCGTGTTTGATGTTTCGTCGTGCCGCGAAATCAGTGTGGCCACAACACCAACTAATTCTCGTCGAGATTTCTCGTCGAGGATTCCTCGTCGAGAAAATATCTCGTCGAGAATTTGTGTGCAGGTCTGTGCTGCGTGAAACGCACGCACAAATTTGCACACACATCCTTTGCCCGGCCGGGGGTGCGGTTTAGGCCGAAGTAGACATGCTAAGTCACTGAAAATAAAGAAAGTGGGAAATGGGGAGAATGAAGCGTTTGGTTTCGGACATAGCAGCGGCACCACCAAGGAAATCGGTTATCCCCGACCGTTCCCTTTCAGCCGCAGCACCGCAACCTTTACTCCAAATCTAGGTCGCCGACTGCTAATTCAACGCTTCCAAGCTTGTCTAGGCTCACAATATCACGTTGCCTACTTGAAACGCCTTGATACATTCCAAAAAAGCCTTCGAACTGTCCTTGTAGGATTTGGACTAACTCGCCCCGCGCACGACGGCGAGGCAACTGGACAAGTCCTTTGACTTCTTTTCCCCTAATCGTTTCAATCCACTTGTCCGGCACAATGCCGGGTTGTTCGTCCGGTGTCAACAGGATGCGTCGCACACCGTCTGCACCTACCACATTTGGCCATTCTGGGCAGACTCGTACAAAGAGATATGGTGCAAATAAATACGGAGTCAAGCAGACTTTCGCCCCCTTGCGCCAGATCATCTTTGCGTACTGCGGAGCATACACTTCGAACAACGCTTTTCGCAGATGCCAGAACGCAATGTGGTCCGACGCAGGTTTGGCGACGACCACGAACCAAGGCTGTTCTGATCGGGGTCCAACGATTTTAAGCTCTGTGGTCATGTGAACCTTTTCGTAAAGCCTTTTCGTAGCTGAACATCAAGCGTAGCCTCACTTTTTTGAGCCTTTTCGTGCTTTTCGTCCTTTTCGTAAAAACACCCAAACGTTTTCCAGCTTTTCAAAGAGTCCGTTCGAATATGTCTTTTTCTAATGAATTGGGGTTTTTTAGGTAGTACGAAAAGCACGAAAAGCACGAAAAGGCTCGTCACCTTCTTCTTTTACTGATTGGAACCCAGAACCATGACTCACCGCCAGACTTGCCCTTGCTGCCGGTCGGCGAGGCCCAATCAAGCTTGAGCAATTTCTGCAATGCTTGTCCAAGGACGGAACTCGGCAGGTTCTTGCCAAAGAGCACTGAAATGCTTGTCCGCGTCATTCCCTGTGGGTACACCGATTGCAGTGCCTCGTTGATGCGGTCAGCAACCGGGTCGCCAAGCGAATAACCAAAGATAAATTTTGCTGAATCATGGACATAGGTCACAAGCGCAAAGGCCGCCCTTAAATGTGAGACATCAATCATCCGGTTGCCCTCGAACAAAGCCAAGATCATCGCCAAGCGAATCGTATGAGCCTCGGACCTGCTCACGAGTGAACCAAGCAAGCCGGGCACGTCAGCGGTCAGTTTGCTATACATTCCGCCAGCCCACAATTCTCGCGATGCCTCTGTCATTGTTACAGCAAACGGAGCACCGATTCGTTCGCGGCCGCATAGCCCTATCGACTTGTTAAGCTGTCCTTTTATGCTGCCGACGAACTGCTCAATTTCAACTGTGTTGCGACCACCGAAGGGCAACTCCTTGGAACGTCTGACCACAACAAACAGGATGCGGTTTCCGAAGCCGGATGCCGCTTCGGTCGCTGTCAGCTTACTCTTGAGTTCTGAAATTGTAATATGACCGACACATGAAACGTGGGCATTGGTGGCTTTGAGCGGCGATTGCCGTGTCATGGTGCGAAGTGTCGTGCCGTCCCATGCGTTGCGGAAGATCGGGGAAATGGTATTGCCCTGTCGTTCCATCACTGACAAAAGCTGGGCGAACTCGGTTTCGAGCGCACAGAAATTCTTGCTTGGAGCACCCTCGTCAATGACAACTTCATTCCCATCCTTGTCCCGTTTGGTCATGGGGTCGCGTACTTGATTGATCAGACCTTCACCGGAACTGAGGCCGCCGCGTGCGCATGTTTCGGCCCAGCCCTCAAACAGAGTGTCGATGACTTCTCGCACACGGCCCCAGCTTGTGCCCTTGCGTCCGCGTGATGTTTCACCGGCAACGCAGACATACTCATTGCAGTGATGTTGGTCGCCTTCGATTCGGTAATAGAAATCACGACCGACGGCGTTGCCGAACGCAACGAGTAATTGGAAATAGATGGCGATGGGGTCAGCTTCGGTGTCCGGCTCAATCAACTTGACAATCTCCCATGCCGGGCCACGCATTGCGTCGGCATGAAGCACCGGCCATGTCGAAGTTTCCTCGACTTCATGCTCCGCTTCCGGCTCTACGATCTTGGGCGGTTGTGTCGAAGGTTCCTCGTCCTTCGGTTCCGGCACTTCCCTATTGCTACGCCAGTCCTGTCCTTGTTTGTCCGCAAAATGAAAGATCGTGCCCACATGAAAAGCGGTCATCGTCCTGCAACCACGCCACTGTCGGCGTGGCGATTGGGACTGAGTCCCATATTTTTCGCGTGACCAATCGGACCACTTCTCGAAATGCTTGTAGCCCGCCTCACCGAAATGATCGTACAAAGCGCCGCCGACACTCGCCCAGTCCATGTATGAAAGTTCGTGTGGGTTGATGTGACCAAGGGCGAGCAGCACGTCTTCGTCGCTCGTGTCCATTGGCAGATCGTCGGGATTGTTTGAGACGCCTAACCCAACGGCCAGACCATCGCTCAGTCGCAACAGCAACCAATCAGGAGTCGGTTTGACTGCCACAACAGGGTCTTTTTCGATGACATATTTTCGTGCTGCGGCGAAAGGGGGCAGAGCATCGAAGGCGTCGGGTAACTCCAAGTCCAACCAAGTGCGGCCGCTGTCGGGTGCTGGCACAATCGTATAAGTGCCATCGCTTTTGACTTCATAGTCGCCATTGTTTTGACTGGGTATGCCCGGTTCGTGCTTGAAGAATACCTGCGCACCGCCGGATGGTGTACGCATGCGTAAGCGTGAAAGCGATTCCCAATCGGGAACCTTGTCGTAGCCCTTTTTCCCATTCTTGACATCAAGGTCGAGAGTCGCGAGGCCACTGATTTTGCCTAGTGGGATGCCAATGTCTGCGTGAGGGAATTTTGTGAACCATTGTTCGACTTGTTTGGGGTCGGTGCTTGCATCTTGAAATCCGTGTGTTGTGAGTGGGCGCTTGTTGGCCGCACACGGAAAGACGGGAATGTTTTTTGCGATGTAAGCTAGTGCTTCATCGAGTGTTGTCTTTTTCAAGGAAACAAGACTCCCAGAGAGAGTGATGCCGGGACAGTGTTGGGGTTCACTGCCCCGGCACCGTTTCCAGTGTGCGCTACAGAGTTGGACACGCGAGCGGCGCAACCGGAAATTTTGAAGTGATGATTGGTTTGAGGGTGTCCAACCCAAATTCGATTCGTCAGAGTAGGCTGATTCTTAACGCCTTGGCAAGCAAGCGAATTTTATTGGGTAACTCATTGATTTGATTGAGATATTATGGCTTGACCTTTTCCGCTGGTATCATTAGATTGCTCACCATGCTGCGATGTGTCGCCGTCGGCGATGCGCACGTCCGCCTCTTGGTTTCACAGTCGATAAAATGACGCGAGACGTACAGCGTACAGAAAACAATTCTGGTTGGGTCTGTCCCGATGGGACTGAGACGACGATCAACACACCACTTTCTTTTCTTCACCCCGAAAGAAAACCATTGACCCTAGATGAATTTGAAATCTCTAAGCGTCACGATGGTCGCTTAAATATTTGGCTGAAGCGTAATAACCAATGGCAAGTGATTCAGGTCTTTGGCTCGATGCGCAAGGCCACGGACTTTGTTGCCCAGCGTGTGAAGCAGATGGAACGACGCAACCAACGGAACGAGGAAAATGAAAACAAACACAAAGCAGGATAATGAGAAGCAGCAAGACAAGCACATGTCGGCCGTTGAAGTTGTGGCCCGCGTGCTCGCGTTGGTCGACAACAGGAACCCTGACAACGTCATCATGGGCGTTCCGTTGTGGGGAAAATACACTTGGACCGCCAATGTCATTCTTATGACATTGCAATCCCACTTTCCCCGACCCCCCGAAGTAGACCAAACCCCCATCAATGTCTCTCAGCATTAGACACCGCAGCAAGACCAAGGCCCGGTTGCGACAACGCCGTGCCTCGCACGCTCAACGGAAGGCAAATGAGTTGGCCAAAGAGCGAGCGAAATTCACGCATGGAAGCAGCAAGTTTTGGAAACGGAGATAAAAATGCTCATAGGAATTGCGGGTAAGAAGCAATCCGGCAAGTCGTCGGTTGCGAACTATCTCGTGCAGACCCACGGCTTCGTGCGCATCCGTTTTGCTGGTCCGCTCAAGGACATGATGCGGGCGCTTGGTTTGTCTGAGGAAGAAATTGACGGCAAAATGAAAGAGAAGCCGTCGAAGATTCTTGGCGGACAGACACCACGCTATGCCATGCAGACCCTTGGCACGGAATGGGGGCGTCACATGATTCACCCCGGAATATGGACAGAGTCTTGGTTTCATAAATATGAAGCGGCGCTCGCACTTGGCATGGACGTGGTTGTCGATGATGTGCGTTTCAGCAACGAGGCTGCGCTTATTCAGCATCTTGACGGCCGCATCGTCAATATCTTCAGGCCCATCACCAAAGACCTGACAGACATGCACGCAAGCGAGCAGTTCGATTTTCAGTCACACTGGGAACTTCTCAACACTGGGGATTTGCCCGAACTCTATCGCAAAGTGGAAGACATTTTCGGGCTGGAAATTTGGGACATGAAAGGGAAACAGTACCCAGGACGGCTTATATGAAGGACGATTTTGGCTGGATTCAAACCTACACCGGGCGTCGCTTCTCGTTGCAAAACACAACGCCGGGCGACATCTTCATTGAAGATATTGCCCATGCGCTCGCGCACCAATGCCGCTATGCCGGGCACTGTTTGCGCTTCTATAGCGTGGCTGAACACAGCGTTCATCTTTGGTCGCTGGCGAACTGTAAGCGCGAGGCTTTGATGCACGATGCGACCGAAGCCTATCTCGTTGATGTTCCACGTTCTGTAAAACCATTGCTTACCGGCTACAAGGAATGGGAGCATAGGCTTTCAGAGATTATCGCCAAACGGTTCGACCTTATTTATCCTTGGCCCGAAGAAGTCCATCAACTCGACACTCGAATCCTGCTCGATGAACGGGCACAAAACATGGCGAAGTACGCGGCCGATGGTCTTCGTAGTTGGCCGCTGCGAGCGGCCGGGTACAATTATTGCCCAGAGGAAGCGGACGGTTGGCCGTTTGAGCTTGGACCGTTGCACGTCTCACTGCATTTCTGGACCCCGGCGGAAGCTGAAGATCAATTCCTCAAAGCGTTCCATGCAAGCACTTCTTCTCGACACTGAAACGACTGGGTTGCCAAAGAGCGGGTTGGCTGCGCTCAACACACAGCCCGAAATCACAGAACTGTTCATGTGCCTTGCCAACATTGATACAGGCAAAATTGAAGCTGAGTTGGACGAACTGATTCAGCCACACTACCGTTCTGGTCGAAGCAAGAATGTGGACGACGCCATGAAGGTCAGCAAGTTGACGTATGAAATGCTGGCAGGGAAGCCTCGCTTCGCAGACAAAGCCGCGTGTGTATTCTCATGGATTGAAAGCGCACCATTGGTTATCGCTCACAACGCTTCGTTCGACAAAGAGATACTAGACAATGAGGCTGCGCGGTTGTCACGCAAGATCAATTGGCCGCCGCTGCTTTGCACGGTCGAGCAGACAATTCATTTGAAGGGCTGGCGGCTTTCGCTGTCCGAACTGTATGAAACTCTGTTTGGCGAGAAGTTCAAGGACGCTCACCGGGCGAAGGGTGACGTGATGGCTCTGCTTCGGTGTTGTGTCGAACTCAGGAAACTAGGAACCTTGTGATGCGCGAATATACAAAAGACGAACAGCGAGTGTGCGACTACATTCAACACCTTACCGAAAAACAGATTGGTTGCGGTGATGACCCTATCGGTTGGTTGTTGGCATCGCACGCATATCTAGTGCGCACATTAGACGTTTGGTCATTGAACCCGGAGCAATGTACCAAACCGCTCGACCCGAACAAAGTGTCAGACTTCAATCTAACGAGTCGGGAAGAAATGATACGCAATATTCTAGAGAGGTTCAGATGACCACGATACTGCTGATCGTCGGGCTGGCGATCTGTCTCCTGCTGGTTGGGCTCGCGTGCTACCGTGATGGATACCACAGAGGATACGAGGATGGATTTCGCGACGCCACCCCCGACCACTATGAGTACACACTGGACGAGCATGTTGTTGAGACGCGAAAGAAAAAAACTTGAGAATCAGAACCGGCTACAGTTTCAAATACGCCTTCGGTTATTTGCCTGAAGTGCTCGACCGGCTTGTCGAAATCGGCTGGCAGGTTGCGCCGCTAAGTGACAGAAATTCCACTTTTGGTTTCGCTAACTGGACAAAATTCGCAAAAGAGCGTGGTTTGCGTCCCTTATATGGTTGTGAATTGCCGGTCGTCGCCGACGCTTCGAACAGCAAACCAGTCTATGACTATTGGACGTTCTTCGCGAAGGACAGTCTCACGGACCTGCATGAAGCTGTGTGGCAAGCGACCGGGGGCGTTGAGTGTTTTGATTATGCCGCTGCGCTCGCGCTTCCGGGTGTGGTGCGCATCCTTAGCAATCGAACCATGCTTGACCGCTTGACCCCGACCGATGACGTGTTCCTGCCTCTGTCACCATCGACGCCGCGTGGTCAATATCGGCTTGCGATAGAACGTGGCTTCAAGTTCATTGCGTCCGGCGACAATGTCTATACGCGACCTGAAGACCTTGAGGCGTACAAGCTAGTGGTTGGTCGCAACGCTTCGACCCAGACATACCCACAACATATCTTGAGCGATGACGAATGGCGGGCGTTATGCAGTTATGCGGTAAAATCGGATTTGGACGCAGCGACGCACAACCGCAATGTTGTCATAGACTTATGCCGCGCCGAATTGCGCAAGGCTGAAATGTATGTGCCGAAGAAGGCGAAGTCGCTGCGGGAAATGTGCATGGCCGCTGTGTCAGAAAAAGTACCCCATTTTTCTGACATCTATAAGGCTCGTCTTGACCGTGAACTGACCGTCATCGCTGAAAAGAAGTTCGAGGATTATTTCTATATCATCGCCGACATGATGCAATGGGCACGAAAGCAAATGGTCGTTGGCCCGGCACGCGGTTCGTCCTGTGGTTCCCTCGTGTGTTACCTGCTAGGCATCACAGCAATTGACCCCATCAAATATGACTTGATCTTTGAACGCTTCATCGACACGTCCCGACCGGATTTGCCGGACATCGACCTTGACTTCTCAGACGCACAACGGCATCGCGTCTTTGAATATATGGACAAGACCTATGGCAAGGAGCACGTCGCACGGCTTGGCCTTGTCTTGTCCCTCAAGTCGCGGCTCGCGCTTGGCGCTGCTGCTGCTGCTTTGAAAATTCCAAAGTGGCAGACGAACGAACTGATTAACGCGATGGCGAAGCATGCCGCTGGCGATGAAAAGGCGGGGCAACTTCTCTCAGACGTTTTTACTCGCACTGACATTGGACGGGACATCCTGAAGGAGTTTCCCAATGCTACCATTGCGGGGCGAATAGAAGGACATCCGTTCGCGGCCGGGCAACACGCGGCCGGACTCATTCTCACACGCGACCCAATCAACCATTATGTCGCCGTTGACGCGAGCACTGGCGCAACGATGTGTGACAAGCGCGATGCTGAAGCTTTGAATCTGCTCAAGATTGATATGCTGGGTCTGACACAACTGTCCATCTTCGAGCGGACCATGAAGTTGATTGGTGTTGAAGCGCGAAGCGGTTGGCTCGAACAGATTCCAATTGACGAGCAAGCTGCGTTCGATGTGCTCAACGCTGGCAAATTCTCAGGCGTGTTTCAGTTCGCGCCGCGCACGATGCTTGCGAACTTGGTCACTGAGTTGGTCAAAACCACTCAACGACTAGACAACATTGAAGACCTTGTTGCACTCACATCGCTTGTGCGCCCCGGACCGTTGACCGCTGGCGCGGCCCATGCGTGGATTCGCCGACGCGGCGGCCTCGAACCGGCTGAGTCTTTTCATCCGCTACTAGACCCAATTTTGGGCAAGACATTCGGTTTGATGGTCTATCAAGAACAGATCATGCGCATAGGCCGTGAAGTCGGCGACCTGAGTTGGGATGAAGTGATGGCCCTGCGTAAAGCGATGGGCAAGTCGATGGGCGCGGACTACTTCAATCGCTTGGGAGACAAATGGAAGCAAGGCGCTGTCGCTAAAGGAATGACGAGCGAACAAGCAGACAAAATCTGGTCGGACATGTGTGGTTTTGGTGCGTATGCGTTCAATCGTTCCCATGCTGTTGCCTATGGCATGGTGTCTTATTGGTGTTGTTGGTTGAAGGCTCATTATCCTGTTGAGTTTGCGGCGGCCACGCTCGACTCACTCAATGACCAAGCAAACCAAGTGACGGCGCTACGCGAAATGCGTGACGAAGGCATCGACTATGTGCCGGTCGATGTTGAGCACTCGACGATGGAATGGTCCGTGAACGAATATCATGGTCGCAAGAGACTTGTCGGTCCCTTGACAAACATCAAAGGCATTGCGGCTGTGAAGGCGCGACAAGCCATCGCTGCAAGAGAATCGGGAGATAAAGAGAAGTTCAACAAGATCATCAAAAAGACCGACACCAAAATTGATTCCTTGTCTCCCATACGCGACCATGTTTGTGCTCTTTTTCCAGACTACAACAAAACGATAGAGCCTGTTGACATTGGTAACATAGAAGAAGGGCAAATGGTTTATGTGCTTGGCAAAGTGACGAAGGTCATTCTTGCCGACGCCAACGACCCGAAGGCTGTGGCCAAACGTGGCTATAGTTTCAAAGGTGCAACTGACGTGTTGAAGCTTGGGCTGGCCGACGACACAGGCGAAATTACCTGCCTGATTGGACGACACGAATTTCCATCCTTCGGGCGTGAAATCGCAGAGCAAGCCAAGGCCAACAAGTCATTTTTTGCCATACAGGGAACCGTGCCAGTCGGGTTCCGAATGGTGCAAATAAAAAGAATAAAACATTTGGGTGATGTGTGAAATTGTGTTATCCCGAACAGACAGAAGAAGGCGATGTTTGGCCCCGCTGTCCGAAATGCGGGGCGGAACTGACCGCAAACTGGGAACCGAAACAGAACCGAATTATTCGTTGGTTTTGTTATATGTGTGGCTGGGCGACACAACCCACGAGGATAGATGACAAAGAAAATTCCTGAGTATTTGGCGAAGGCCGCTAGGCCAGCAATCAACGAAGACAAGCTGCGCAAACTGCGTGGGTTGGTCGCTGAAGTACGCGACCTTGAACTGAGCAAAAGGCAGGGCGAGGAAAGACTAAAGGAAACGAGCAAGGCGCTTTTGAAATTGACGATGGAAACTTTGCCTGATTTTATGGACGAAGTCGGTGTTCAATCTATCTCCCTCGATGCCGAAGGCAACTACCCCCCTTTCGAAGCAAAATTAGAACCTTTCATCAAGGCCAACATCGCCGTAAGTTGGGACGAGGAAAGACGCGCGGCCGCGTTCGAGTGGCTTGAAGCTAATGGCCACGGCGACCTGATCAAGACGCAATATGTAATTGAACTTCCGTGTGAAGAACGGGAGAAGGCAAATGAACTTGAAATCGCATTGGCGAAACTGGGAGTCGTGTTCGACTGCTCGTTGGAAGTGCCGTGGCAAACGTTGTCGGCATGGCTCAGAGAGCGAGTAAACTCGCATGATATTCCGCCTCTGGAATTGATTGGCGGACAAATTGGACGATGTGTCAAACTCAAGAGGAAAGATTGATGGCAAAGGAAGTCGCAACAAAAGAAGCGGTTGGTGGCGTACCCGCCGCTTTAGCAACTCGCATGCAAGCGGACGCTGGCAAAGGCGTCAGCACCGCACAGGAAGACAATCTTGTCCCGCTCATTTATCTCTTGCAGGCTCTTAGCCCGCAAGTAAACAAGCGAGGCAACGATTATATTGACGGG
>Ga0315273_10003291_pt1 | contig 19431 bp, 18 predicted proteins | sample YL17G02_0_MG_FD_205753 | JGI IMG/M metagenome (GOLD analysis project Ga0315273, IMG submission 205753) | Sediment microbial communities from Yellowstone Lake, YNP, Wyoming, USA - YL17G02_0 | ecosystem: Environmental > Aquatic > Freshwater > Lake > Sediment | place: USA: Wyoming | collected...
AAAAAGATCAACATGGACTATTCCTGGGACTCTTACAGAAGGATACTTTCCCCTAGCAAATGTTGGTTGTCTACCATCTAATCCAAGATCAAGTTTCATTCTATTTTTTTCAGCTCTTGCTCTGAGATACGGCAAGTCAAAATTATCTGAGTAATATCCCACAAGTATATCTGGAGAGAATTTTTTGACATACTCGATGAATTTTTCTAACATGTCTGCTTCATCTTTAAAACATTCTACAAATTTTGGCATGTTCGGGCATTTTTTCCATGTAAGAACTTTTTCGTAATTTTTTCCAACAAGAGAAATCATCAGAATCTCTCCCCTTCCTATCTCAAATTCATCTGTTTCTATATCAAAAGCGAGAACTTTAGGATGATATTCTTCTTTTTCTGTTTTGCTCGATTCTATTTTGATAATCTTTTCTGCTTTGATGCATAAATCAACTTCGAGATTTTGATCTATGCCCCCAAATTCCTCGCTATTATTAAGAATTTCACCTGAAACTTTAAACCAGGAAAAAGGAGTAATATCCTTTTCAATTATGTATTTTGTTATTAAAGATAAGTCATATTCTCTTCTTGCTTCTATCTCTGGAAAATCAAGCTTGTCTGCAATTGGATGTGCGTCTTTATAATTGGTGATGAATATCTTAAGTGCAGTTACTTCTTTTCCTAGAAAATGTTTTTTATGAACTTCTGTTTTTTCTATTTTTGTAACTCGGTCTGCTTCATTGACTTTAATCTTTTCGATTTTTCCTTGAAGTTCGATTATCTTCTTTTCACTTATTCCATCTTTTAAAATCGCCCAGAGATATGGATCAAAGGAATCGAGAACAGCTACTCGTTTGCCTTTCTCATCTCTTCCTATAATTCTTATGCAATTTCTTCCTTTCCAATCAAAAGAACCATAATCTATTGGGATAAATTTTATTTCCATAAGTTTTTTAAGGGGTCAAGAGTTATAAATTTTGTGAAATCGAAAGATTTAAAAACCATAGTTACTATCTAATAGTAACAAAAAGACATATTATAATAAAATGAAATACGAAGGGATTGCCCAAGATAGAAGAAATAAAAGGAATAGAATACTCACTATAAGTGGTTTAACTTCTGTGGTTAGTGTTGTGGCTGCAGGTATCGCATTTGGTGCGTTTAAATGCGAGAAAGGAACTCAAAGAGAGATTCAAAATGAGTTGCATAACATTGCTGCTTCTGAAACTTGTAAAATTTTACCAGCTTCTCAAGCATTTCAAAACAGAAGATATGGTGAGGCCTATAGAATGGCTAGCTCTGCTCTTTATCATATGGCAAATGCAAAAGATGATTATGATGAATCAGGTAATACTGCTGCTGCAAGAGACAAATTATGGGGAGAAACTGCTGACACGTTAACAACCTTAAAAATAGCATCAGCTGCAAGAATAAGAGCAAGTGGAGAACATCCAGCAAAATACTGGGCTGCCCCGTAAACTGACCTTGAAACGGTTTTCTTTTTAGTCTTTATAGTCCAATCAAAGGCAAATTATTTATATTCTAAACTTCTGAATTATTAATGGGATTACAGATAGGAGAACTAGTTCCAAGAAGGAATATTAAACTAAATGAGCTTAATGGGAAACTGGTCGCAGTTGATGCTTTTAATGCATTGTATCAATTTCTTTCAAACATAAGACAAATGGACGGCACTCCTTTGATGGATAACAAGAAAAGAGTCACTTCTCACCTGTCAGGATTATTCTACAGAACAACTAATTTGATGGCAAGAGGAATAAAATTGGCGTATGTTTTTGATGGCAAACCTCCTATGCTAAAGTATGATACTATCGGAGCAAGAACTGAGCATAAAAGAGAAGCAGAAGAGAAATATTTACAAGCTAAAAAAGAAGGAAATACAGAAGATATGTATAAATATGCAAAACAGAACATAAAGTTGAATGATGAAATGATAGAAGAAAGCAAAAAGTTGATAGGGGCTTTGGGCTTGCCTGTTATCCAAGCACCTGGAGAGGGGGAAGCACAAGCGTCAATTCTTGCCAAAGACGGATGTTATGCTGTTGCTTCTCAAGATTATGATGCTTTACTTTTTGGTACACCAAGATTAATACAGAACTTGACGCTTGCTAAAAAGAAAAGGCTTGCTTCTGGAGCCTATGTTCCCGTTGAATCAGAATTAATTGAACTTGAGAGGGTGTTAAATGCATTACAAATTGATCATGATCAATTGATATGCCTTGGGATTTTAAGTGGAACTGATTTTAATCCAGGGGGTGTAAAAGGAATAGGGCCAAAAAAAGCACTCATGTTTGTTCAAAAGTATAAACAACCTGTTTTAATCTTTGAAGCAGTTGAAAGACAATTGATAAACGACGGTTTAGAGGTGCCATTTGATTGGACAGAGATTTTTGAAATTTTCAAAAAGCCAAATGTGAATAGGAATTATAAAATTGAATTTTCAGATGTGGATGAAGCAAAAATAAAAGAATTATTGTGTGATGAACATGATTTCTCAGAAGAAAGGGTGCAGAGTGCTCTTGATAAATTAAAAGCAGCTAAAGAACTTGGGAAACAAAAAGGATTAAATGAATGGTTCTAACAAAATAAATCAACCCAATATTTATAGCTTTCAGTAAGTTCTTCTGGATGATTTTTTGCCATATCTAAGATTTCTTGTTTAGTAAACCATTTCACCTCTAAAACCTCTTCTCTGTTAAAATTAAAATCTTCTGCACCTTTATCGATTTTTGCCATAAAATATTGACAAAAGAAATTATATTTTCCCTTAACCCTTACTTTTTTTCCTTTTTCAATGTTAATATTCTTCAAACTTAATTCTTCTTCAGCTTCTTTTATTATGTTTGATTCATAAGTTTCTCCTTCTTCAACTGTTCCAGCAACTGCTGGGCCCCATCTTCCCGGATTGTTAGTTTTTGTGAGTGCACGTCGTGCCAAAAGAACTTGTTTTTTAGAATTTGTAATCCATAATGCCGCAACTCTGTATATCTCTTTTTTTATTTCTCCAGATCTTTCTTTATAACCTAGAATGTTATCATCCTCATCAACAAATGGGATTTTCTTATTTACCATAATAAGCAATAGTATAGCAGATATTTAAATTTCTTCATTGTCTATTAACTTAAGAATTAGTGATCAGTAGATAATCTTTCTTTCCATAAACGCGATGATTATTGAGAAAACTCCAAGAGCGAGAAGTAGAGCAAAATAAATAGCTGGTGAACTTGGGAGAGATTGTATTTTGTCTGCTATTGCTGCCCCCATGATTGAAGGAGAAATCGAATTTCTAAACAGGGCGGCTAAACTAATAATTGTAGTTAAAAAACCTGCTATTAATAATGTTGTTCTAGGTCTCATTTTTTATTTATATTTATATCAAATTATTTATTTAAGTGTTAGGATGCAATGTTGTTTTATCTTGATGTTCTTAATTTTATTTATTATTTATATGATGACTCAATCTATCCTCACCATTTTTTTCTTCTTGCCCGCACCTAATCCAAAGATAATCATTAAGATTGAAAGCACAATAGTTGCGATAGTGTAAATTATTGCGTTTTCAGGCATTATTGTTAAAAAAGAGCCTGTTATGCCTTGGGCAATTAACCATCCTATCACATTTACTGCTATGATTAACGATCCAAATAAAACCATTATTGTTGAAACTGAACGTGTCCCCATCTTTTTTATTACACTCTTTTTATGCTAGAAAATCAGAGATTTTCTGCATGCCAAAAACCTTCTTGGTTTTTTAGCATGAATAACCTATAGGTATCATGTTTATAAATTTTTCTCGAAAAAAAAATTTATAACTTCCTTTAAAGAGATAACAATCAAGGGTGTATAATCGGGATGTTCTCGATAACGGGGATTTGTTGAAATCTAATCCTAAAAAAATTTATATCGGCCCCGTATCCCTTATTCTTTTCTCTGGTTATACCTCAGTGTTTAAGGCACAAGATCTAGAACTAACTTACTTTTTGAAAACTTCCAGCTTTTTATGGGTAAAGAAACAGGGATAAGCTTGAAATATGCCTTGTCTTTTGCAAATGCTTTTATCTCTATACTATTTTGCAACTGGTTTATGAATATTTTTTTCTCGTCATTAACTCCGGGAAGTTCTATTTCATAAACAATTTTATTTGTAAACCTTCTAACTCTTGCCATCGGTTCTTCTCTTGGGAGTTTTGAAACATTATTTTGTTCTTCTTCGGTCATGACTCTCCTTGAATAAGAAGGGAGAGAAGCAGCCCTTATTTGCGGTTGAGCTTTCTCTGTTCCATTAACTCGGACTGGTCCACCTAGTTTGATTTGAACTGAAAATCCCCCTGGAAAATTGAATGTTTGCATGTCCCCTATTGGTTTGTCATCTTGCATAATTTTAACGTTCTCCTTCTTTGCATTTTTTGGGATACTCTGCATTCTTATCATTTTGTTTATGTCTATATTATCTAATATTTTGCTTTTCATCAATTCTTGATCTGTTTCTCTAAACTGCTTTTCAATGTCTTTGCTTAATTGTTTTACTAAATGTTCAAAAGGAAACTGCATTAATTTTGGAATACCAAATGATTTTTCAAAATCTTTTATTACAGATGCCATCATCTCTTCTCGTGTTTTTTCCTCATTCTTAATCTTCTTTTGTATTATTGATGTTTCTGAAGCAGGAGTTCCACAGTGAGGGCAGTAGTTCTCTTTCTTGCTGATTCTCTTCCCACAGATACATTTAGTCTTTTTTTCGAACATCTTATGTTATCTTTACAAAATATTTCTCTTTATAAAAGTTTTTCTTGCGTTTCCATGTGCTTTTTATTGGGAATTGCCGCAGTTGGTTGTGTTTTTTGTTTTGTTGTCACTATACTGGAGCAACAAAACCGAAAGATTTATAAAGGATATTTTCTTATGGATTATGTGCTTAAAAATCCCGCTGGATTTTTGGCATGCCGAAAATGCGAAGCATTTTCAAGCATAATAAATTCATTATATACAAAAGCAAAAAATGGCAGAACAAAAACAAAGAAAATTAAGTTCTTTAGAAGAATCTGTAAATAGATCTTTAGATATATACAATATATCAACTTCTTTAGAAGAGAATCCAGATAATGCCAAAAATAGAATAAAACTCGCTAAGTATAGATCCGACGGAAATAAGCCGTATCTTTACAACGGAGTCCCAAGAGATGCCTTAAATGAAGGAATTCAAGAGGTTATGGGTGCTGAATATCAAAGAATCAAAAATGATCCAACTGTAACTTATGCAGCTTTGGTTAAAAAGTATAAGGCTGGAGATCTAGTTGAGATTTTATCAGCTATACCGCCTGTGTTAGATAAGAAAGGAGACGTAGCAACTTACAAAGATGTAATAGAAGCCCATAAAATGCTCTATGGATTGATGAATATTGGAAAAATCAAAAAACAAATAAGAAAGAGTGGAGACACTGAAGGTTATATCGGTCTAGTTATAAACTCAACATACCAGCAAGGAGACGAAGATATTCAATACCTTGCAGGATGTGGTTCAGAGTATGCTGGAAGAGTTGATGAATTAGTCTTGGAAAGAGCAAAATATAAGTTGCAGCAAGCTATAGAAAAACATCAACCTAAGAAAGCAGACAAGAAATAGTAATTTTATTTGTCTTCTCAGTTCTTATTTTAATTTTTATTAAACTTTTATTTTTTAGTAGATAATCTTTAATTCTTTATAATTTCTAATTTATAATTCAATGATGGATTTCTGTAAGACATTGTTTAAATTAAAAAAGTTAACCTAGGACATCAACAAGAATCTAAGAAATGACCTTATTGATCAACTTGGCCATTTCTCCCAAGAATTGATCTGTTCTTTGCTGCCAGGTTTCTATATCAGATGCTTTAATTGTTTTTCGTTCTCCATGAAATACTTCATGAGCAACAGTATAAACCTCTTCATACCAAGAAATAAATTTTGAATCAAGCATCTTATTTTTAACAAATGTTTCTCTTAACAGCTCTGGAATTTGTTCTGGACTAGGTGGAATTTGCTTTGCAGCTATAAGTGCTGCGTGGCTTGAATCAACCATCGCCCAATACATCCCTTCTATGCTTCCTAATAAAGCCATTCTGGTCCTGGCAAGATGTAAAGGTGCACGTTGCAGCATAATGTAAACTGATTCCGGTGTACTTTTTATCTTTCCTTGAGAAAGTAAGACTTTTAGTGGAGTGAAAAATCCTCCAAAATCAATAATCGGAACACCATATCGGATAATATTGATTATAACTGGTTCTCCGCGCATCATTTCCTGCCACCAGGTTGATAATTTTACTGTGTTAACATGCAATGGTCTTGAATAAGGGTTTGACATAATCAGTTTTCCAAGTTCTTGTCTATACCAAGCAATTAATTCCTGATCCCATTGCACAGAACAATCATCAACAATTAAAATCAAGTCTACATCAGAATTTTTTGTTGGTTTCTTTTTAGCAATTGAACCAAAAAGAACAATTGATTTTATAATCTTCCCAAATTTTTCATAAGCTTTTGTTGCAAAATCAAAAGCAATATCATTGTCTTCTTTCAAATTAAGAGAAGGAATACTTCTTTTTGATGGTTTAGGAACTTTTGGTGTTACCATTATGCCTCTTTTTTCTATTTATTTAAGGGTTTGTGGTTTTTTAAATATTACTTAATTTGTTTAATCTGTCTAACTGATTATAATCTGTTTTGCATTAATGAGTGCATCTGCAATTTTCTTCCTTCCAGATACGAGGATTCTGTGGAATGTCGGTTGAGATATATTCATTTGTGTTGCAGATTTCTTTTGTTCTAAGCCAAGAAGATCGTGAAGCCTTATTGCTTCCAATTCTTCTAGATTGAGAATAACTTTTTCAAAACATGTCGAGATTCCTGGAACAAACTCCAAGCATCTCGGAGTTTTCTGTATCTCTCTTGATTTTTTTGGACGAGCCATTATGGATATATATTCAAAACATTATTTAAATGTTTTGTTTGAATTTAAATTTTCTATTATGAATATATATTCATAACCTTTTTAAGCTTCCTAGTGATAATAATTATAGATTGTAAAAAACTTACTCCATCGGCGCGCCTGAAAACCTTTGACCTTTGCCAGGCATTTGCCCCCCTAATTCTTGAGGAAGAGAAGCAAAACCAGAGCCATACATTGAAAAATGCTGTTCTGGAAGCATATTTCCATAACCGCCGAAGTATCCAACTCCTGTTCCATAGGACGCTCGAACTTGATTCCAGTAAGGTGTTGGGCCTCCTGGGCCAGAACCATATAGTCCAGAACCAAATGCTTCTAAAATATAAGGTGTGGGCATTCCTAGTTTCTGCGCAATCATTCCCCCTGCTTCTATGATTTCTCTTCCAGAATAACCTGCTTTTTCAAGTTCTTTCATAACTTCCTTGAAAGGGACTTCCCCCATTCCGGGAACAAGGTGTGAATCATTATATCCAAAATTATCTGTTAGGTGAACATGTTTAACAAACGGAGCGATTGTTTTTGTTTCTTCTGCTAAAACTTTTCCATATTCCTCTGATTTGAAAATTCCTTCTTTTTCACCATAACCATATTTTCTCAACAGATTGATATGCCCCGTATCCCACGTCGCGCCTATTAATCTTTTTGCAGCTGATTTTGCAACTCCTTCATCCATTCCCTGTTCTTTTGCTTTGTCAACAAATTGTTGTCTACTATCTTCAATAAGTTTTTTCAAACTTTCAGCCCTACTAAAAACAGTGTTGGGAAAAAAGTTTTCAACACACAGCATGGGGGCTTTGTCTCCAAATTGTTTAAACGCGCTCAGTGCGGCATTCCCAAGAGTTTCTTTTGTTTTCTCCAGAGCAAATTGTTCTGATTCAATAAAGATCTTAGGCTGAACTCGCCTCATACCGTTAATCAAATCTCTTTCTGCTTTACTTTTTAAGTTTACGATTTGAGAAAATCTCTGAGGATCATCTTTTGCTAAGATGTCATAATCTATCGGATTATCATGATCGTCTCGACTTAGTTTTTCTACCATCTCAATCTGTTTGTTATATCGGTCTGTAGCTTCCATTAATTTCGTTTTATTTTCTCCATTGCTGTATGTGTAAGCATAATGATACAGATTTTTTAATTGAAAATCATAATCCTCCATAAGATTTTTTACTGTTTTTAACTCCATTGTTGCTTCGTCGAATCTAGACTGCTGTTCATCATTAAGTCCTTGTCCTCTTTTCTTTTTTAAGTGCAAAAGTTCTGCTTCTCTTGCGTAATGCCCGATTCTATTCTCGACAATTGATTTGTTGTATTCTATGCTAGAGAGTGGATCACGCCACTGTCTCTGATTCATTTCTTCTAGACGAACTTCTGGTGGAACATCATAAAGGAGCTGGCCATCTCTTTTTATTTTTTTGACTCTGTCATCTACTTCTGGTGTCCCATTTTTGTATATCACTTCTCCAGTGGTCGGATCTTTTTTATAGATTGGAGAAGGCAAACCTCGAATCTCTCTTTTTATTACATTAAGCTCTCCTGTTTCTCTGTTAACAATGTATATCGCATCTTTTGATTCCTTTCCTTCTGGGGTTTTTCCACGATGAGGGGCCCAATCAAATGCTGGAATTCCTGACGTTGCATGTAAAGTGACTGGAACATTTCCTTTTTCATCTAAATCTTTTGCTCTTTCTAAGACTTGAAGAATTTGTCTTTCTGATTCTTGTCTCGCGTGTTCTGTCCAACCCTCTTTTGTGAATCCTGCTGGATCAATTAATGGGGCGTGTAAACTTGCCCTGGCACCTGTAAGTTTCATTAGTTGATTCGCCTCTGCAAATTGTTGTTTTGGAATTGTCTCAAAAACATCGGGTTGTAATGCACCGAATTCGATATTCATCGTACCTTCACTTAATCTATCAGAAGCTTCTTTGAGTTGATTTGCTGTTTGAGGGCTTGTTGGCGCTCCTAAATTTTTGAAATCAATTCTATACCCCGTGAATAATGGACCGTATTCGGGATTTGGTTCTAAGCTAGAATACGTTCCTGAATAAAATGATTCAACACCTCTGTATGCCATCTTATATTTTTCTTATGCCCCTTTTATTATTTAGCAATTCTCTTTCGTATTTAAGTTTTTCTTCTTTTCTCTTTATTGTATTTTGTGAATTCTGGCACAAAACCTACAGAATGTTTTTCCTCTTGATGATGCAAGTCATATTTTATGCCTTCCCTCATCGCTCCACCCCGGGTTTCATGGGGCATTTGTTCTTCTACCATCCTTACTCTTGCTGGACGCATATTTGCACGAGTTTCTTGCAATACCTGCTCTTCACCCCAGCTAACTGATTTTTTTTCTTCATACAGATCAGACGGATCAGAATATGCTTCTGTATAGTATTTTGGATCAGAAACTGCATCATAGAGTTTTCCAGAATCTGTTTTTTCTTCTTTTTTTTCAGCAGGAACTGTAGAAAGAAATTGTTCCATATCTTTTACTGGTTTGCTGTCTCTTGAGGGCTCTGGAGATTTTAATACTGGCGAGGATGCTTTTGTTGGCTCAAATTCAGTATGGAATTCAGAAGACTCATCTAGGAATCTCGTGAATGCTCTTTTTTCTTTCTTTTCACTTTCTTTTTTATCTGGCAATTCTTCTTTTTTCTCATCTCTTTTCTCATCTTTTCTTTCTACGTTTATTTTTTGATCTTTTTTCCTTTCCTCTTGTTTATCAGATGACTTGTCCTCTTTCTTTTTTTGATAAAACCATGTTAATCTTTCGACTAGAACTTCGTTCTCTAGGTTTATTTCTGGTTTTTTAATGGATATTTTTTTTTCTATAAGATTCTCAGAAATCTTCTTAATTGTTTTCTCGTTCTTCTTAGATTTAATTTTTTCCATTTAAGATTAAGAAGTTATTTGATTTAAACTTTATCATGCTTGAAAAAGGAGACTTCGCTCGAAAATGCGAGAAAATGAAGAGATTTTCATCATTTAAATGCTGGGTTGTGGATAGCTGTCTGGAATTCGGGGGTTTCGAAGTCTGGCCCGACAAATGCGCACATACCATGAGACTTCTTGTAAATATCATAAGCATTGAAAACTCCTTTTGTGGCTTTCTTTTCTAAAAATTTTCTCAAAACCGCTTCTTGAAAACTGTCTTTTGGAACTTTCCCAATTTCATATAATCTTTTTGGGGGTGCATCTGGTTTTTTTTTGGGTTCTTGTTTGTCTTCTAGGAAATGATCTAGATCTTCTTGCAGTTCTTTTAATGATTTTTCTGTCACATCTTCAACCAGACTTAAAGCTGTACCAAGGTCATCTTTTTTTAGTTCAGATTCAAGAAGGTTTATTTCATCTTCATTTAAGGAATAAGCTTTTAGACGATATTCTGATCTTCCTCCAAAAACATAATGCCCTTGGGGAGTTCTGAATGGAATTCCTCTGAATCTAAAATTTGCGAGTATGCAGGTGTAATATTTTCTTTTAAATTTGATATATTTAAAAGATTCTGGAATGTCTTTTGAGTAAGCAAGATTCTCCGGTTTCGCGGGGCTTTTTGCGAGAAGAGTAAACTCCATAATCATTGTATTAAAGGCGTTTATAATTCTTGGATCTTTAAGCCGGCCCTCTTCTGTAAACTTCCCTGCTCGCATTCCTAATTCTTCTGCTATCTTCAAGTAAGGTTTAGCCCATCTTGTGTAAAGTTTGAGAGCAGAAACTTCGCTCTTTAGATATGCTTTTTCTATTTCAAATCTTTTTTTTAATTCTGTTTCAGATCTCTTTCTCCACTCAAGAAATTCAGCAAGTCTTGGTTTCAAAACTCGTTTAACTCTGTCGTTTATATCCATACGATCAATATCTGAAAGGGTTTCAACTGCAAAGAAAGCATCTCTTAATGTTGTAAACCCCAGTTCATAGGTCATCTGATGGATAGAGCCTCGACCTTTTTGAGGCATATCTACTTTGTCGAGCCAGATATTTTTTAAAGCTAAACTTCCTGCTTGAGCAACGCCTTTATCTTTGCTGTTTGCTTGATTATATTGAGCAAGCCTTATCTCAAAATCTTTTAAATCATAAATCAAATTGATAATTGTTCTGATTAAAGTGTTAACTGTGGCCATAATTTTCATACCCTCTTCTTGCATTTTTGTGGCTTTTGCTCCAAGCTCGCTGAAATAACCTCCTCCTGGAGATGCTGCAAAATTGTCCTCTATTTTTTCTACATCCTTATACTGCAGATTATCCTGAATGAAGTCTAAAATCCAAAAATAAATTGGCTCGAGCTGATCTGATGTGCTATCAAATACTAAAGCGTGCTCCCAAGCGTTTATTGGATCAATCTTCCCCTTTTCTGCCATTGGATTATTGTAATGAGGACAAATCCTGGCAATTAAATTTGGTATGTCCATATGTTTTATAACATAGGGTGGTTTTTATTCGTTTCGGTTTTACTGAACATTTTGCAAAAACTACTTCTTGCTAAAAAGTGTACTGATTGGCTCCATCTATCCATCATCAAAATATTTAAAAGATTGACAAACCTCTCTTTCAGATGGGTATATTTAAAAAGAGGAGAGCTAAGGAAACTATCTGGGCGCCTGATGAACCGCCCATGCCTGATCCTAAACCAGAAATCATTGCAGGACCTGCTGCTAATTTAAGTATGTTTGCAAGTTCAGGAGAAACAAGTGGAGAAAGTGCACTTGGATTTTTAGGATCAATGGCTGGTGCAGGATCATCTGAATCAAGTTCTGAGAATGCGAAACCAGCAAACTCGCCTTATGGATGGGAACCTTCAAACTCGAGTTCATCGTCAGTCTCATCATCTGGATCGTCATCATTATCCTCTTCAATGTCGTCAGATCATTCAGAAAGAGTTGAGAGATTGCATAGAAAAATAGAGAGGATGAATGATCAAATGGATTTGCTTCAGGGGAAACTTGAAAGGATTGAAAGTAAATTGGGGATGAATGGATATTAGTTCTATTAATGAAATGAAAAAGGGGAATATTAATTTTAAAAAAGAAAAGATAAATCCCGATAAGTCAGAATATCAAAAGATAAGAAGAAAAATTTATTTTTTCTTTATCGTCGCTTTAGTTATTTTTATTATTGACCGGTACGTTAAGTTGATCTCAGAGACTCGAGAAGGTTGTGCTTGGATTTTCTGTTTATCCAGAACAACAAATAGCGGAGCAGCATTTTCTCTTTTTTCAGGATTTAGTTTTATAGTCATATTGGCGATAGTTGTGGCACTTATTGTCCTGTTCTTAACTGCGTTCTTTTACATAAAAACGAGATGGAACATAGATGATAATGGAAAGGGGCATCCTGGACTTATAGGATTTGCAACGCCCTTGATATTTGCCGGCACATTAAGTAATATGCTAGATAGAATCTTGTTGGGGCATGTCGTGGATTATCTTTCTATAGGATTACCTGTTCTAAATCTTACAACTTTTAATATAGCAGATCTTGCAAATACTGCCGGGATTATTTTATTGATTATCTTTCTGTTCAAAAAGAAATAAGAAAAGAGATAAAAAAATAAATACTTGCGTAACTTTTTAAATGAATATCCTCTTAAATAAACATGGATGAACAAGATAAGACAAAATTACGAGAATTGATTGAAGAGCTTGGAAAATACAGGGGGAGACATACAGAACTTGTTACAGTCTACGCACCCCAAGGTTCAAGCATCAATCAAGTTGCAAACCAAATTGCTTCTGAGCAGAGCACTGCGATGAATATAAAAAGCAAGGCAACAAGGACAAATGTTATAGATGCTCTTGAAAGGATTATAAGACATCTCAAATTGTATAAGGGCCTTCCTCCAAATGGGATGGCAATATTCTGCGGTAATGTTTCTGAGAGAGAAGGTCAGCCAGACATTAAGATATGGGCTATTGAAACTCCTCAACCATTAAGGGTCAAGTTCTATAGATGTGATCAAGTATTTGTTCTAGAGCCTTTGAAAGATATGCTGCAGTCAATTGATGTTTATGGCCTTGTTGTTCTGGATAGGAGAGAAGCAACAATTGGAGTTTTGGATGGAAAAAGTGTTACGAAATTAAAACATTTAACCTCCGGAGTTCCTGGAAAGTTCAAATCTGGTGGGCAGAGTGCAGCAAGATTTGACAGGCTCACTGAAGAGATGGCAAAAGAGTTTCATAGAAGAATTGCATCATCAATGAAAGAAGCTTTTGCAGAGATGCCTAAATTAAAAGGAATTTTAATCGGTGGACCGGGCCCAACAAAAGAAGAGTTTTTGAGAGAAGGCCAGTTAGCTGTTGATTTAAAGAGAAAGATACTTGCTGTCAAAGATGTGGGATACACTGATGAACAGGGGTTAGGATACCTTGTTGAAGCTTCTCAAGAAGATATTGCGGCTGAAGCGATTATAAAGGAAAAAGAAATCTTAAAGAAATTTTTTGAAACACTTGGAAGAAATCCTACTAAAGCAGCTTATCAGTTAGAAGATGTCAGGAAAGCATTAGAACATGGGGCTGTGCAGGAATTAGTTCTCTATAATAAATTGGATAAGCAGATAACAAAAGAGTTAGAAGAAAAAGCAAAGAGTACTTCTGCAGATGTTTTTTATGTTTCAGATGAAACAAATGAAGGTTTACAATTCAAGAATTTAAGCGGTGTTGGAGCAATTTTAAGATTTGCTATAAACTAAGTGTCTTTCTTTATGCGAAAAAAATGAAATGTCATAAAATATTTCTTGATACTTCATGTGCTAATTTTCCGGCAATTAATTTATACAAAAAACAAGGATATTTTGTAGAAGCGAAGTTAAAAAACCATTGGCTAAAATGGAATTATGATCTGATTGGAAAGTTCTTAAAGGTTTGATCTTGCTTTTTCTAAAACACCAGCCCAAAATTGAAACTCTTCTAAGAGTTCAAAATGTGGGGCATATTCTGGTCTTCTATGAAAGTCCATTGATTTCAAGAATGGACCCCCTTTTGGGGGATGTTTTAACGGAGCAAACTTCACATCTATTAAATCATATCTCCTTTGAATAAAAGGAAGAGATGCCTGATTGAATTGTTTTAATAGAAATAATGGAATGGGGTTTCCCTTAACATCTAAAATAAAGCCACAACCAGATGCTTCAGCAGATGTTTCAGTTGCAGGAATAAAACAATTCTTAGATTCTAAAGCATCTATCAATTGTTCGGATGCTGCTTCATCTCTGCAAATAATCTGCAAATTAGAAAGATTAAGAGGAACGTCTCCCAAAGAATAATACCAATTAAATCCTACGTCACTTCTCTCTATTTGAAGAGCATGTTCTCTTAAAAGCCTTAGATGATATGGTTCTTCTGGATTTGTTGGATACCCTTTTTGAAACCAGACACCACGATCCCCTCTGTGATATGTCGTAAAGAGTTTTGCATTTTTTATGCAGTATGACATCTTGTCTAAGGCTGATTTTCCCGAAGAGTTTTGCATTAATGAATGATAGTAATCTTCTGTTGGATCTGTTTGTGTTAAAACACCTATTAAATCTTGGGTTGAATTTTGATTCATTTTATTATTGTTCTATTAAACTGGCTGTATTTAAAAACCTTAGCATTATATCAACTTATTAGTAGTAACAATAATCTGAGTCTAGGTTGATCTAACCTGACTTTTTTAGTTGCGAAATGCTTAAAAGTTTTGTTTTACTGAAATATTAGTATTATTATTCAGAATTATTAAAATGAGGCAGACAGAAAAGCATGACTTACATAAAAAAACTGAGGATTCATGGATTCAAGTCTTTTGCAAAATCTACTGAAATTCTTTTTGATAAAGGGTTAAATTGCATTGCTGGGCCAAATGGGTCTGGAAAATCCTGCCATTATGATACTTTGGTAACCCTGTCCAACGGACAAGAAATAAAAATTGGAGAGTTAGTTGAAGAACAAATAAAAAAATCCGGTGAGATAAAAAAACTAGATGATGGTATTTATGTAGAATCCAATGAGAATCTTGATATTCTTTCCCTAAATAAAACTACTATGAAAACCGAAAAAAGAGGCGTTTCAAAGTTCATAAAAAGGGAAGGGGAAGTTATTTACAAAATCGAAACAAGAAGCGGAAAAGAGGTAAAGGCAACAGGATGCCATCCCGTTATGATATTTGATAAAGGAGAAGTAAAGAGTACAATAATAAAAAACTTAAAGGAAGAGGACCTAATCGCAACTCCTAGAAAAATTGACATATCCCCTACAAAACAATTCTCACCTGAATTAATGCGATTTATTGGCTATGTAACAGGAGACGGTTACTTAGCAAAAGACAGAATAGAATTTATTAATAACGATCCTGAAATTATAGAAGATTATAAAAAAATATTAAAAGAATTTTTCAAAGTAGACTTTCGAGAAAGAAAGGATAAAGGAATTAATAGAATATACACAAGAGATAAAAATCTTGTAAAAAAAATAAAAGATTTATTTTATAAAAATCATAAAGGTTCTATAACTTCTGAGATAAAAAAAATACCCCCTGATCTGCTTCTGGGAGATAATCTCACTTTAAGCCACCTTTTGCAGGGGCTATTTGATACGGATGGGAGTATAAGAAAAGATATTGCTATAATAGAATTTTGCACAAAAAACAAAGAACTCGCAAAACAAGTTCAGGGATTGCTGCTTAGATTTGGAATTTTATCGAAGATTAAACTTAGAGAATGTTGTGCCACCAATACAAAAAACAAGGTAAAAAGGGACTATTATTATCTTTATATATACGGTCAAGAGAATCTTAAAAAATTCGAAGAAAATGTCTCTCTCAAAGTAGAACACAAAAGATTAAACTTGAAATTTCATACAGAAAAAGATATTCAGCAAAATCCGAATACAGACATACTTCCCAAGGAAGCAAATTTGTATGTAAAAGAACTGGCGAAACTTCTGGGAATATGCATAAAACCATTGAAAAAAGAATATCCTGCTTTATCTGCATATTGCGAAGATGCTTGCTCTCCAACAAGAAATACGATTTCTAAAATTCTTGAATTATTTGAACATAAAATAAGAATATTAGAAGACCAGTATGATAACATTAGACCAGATCAATACTTTTTAGTTGAATGTATGAATCAGTTGAATATTTCCGGGATACAAGCTGCAAAACAAATAGGACTACAAGGACAGGTAATTACAACTCACTGGGCTACTGGAAGATTCAATCCAAGACCACAAAGTCTTGAAAATTTCTATAACCTAATAAAAGAAACATTTGTTATAAGATTTGTAAGAATAAGATTATTATTGAATTTATTGAAAAACCTAGTAAACTCGGATATATATTGGGACGAGATTGTTTCAATTGAAAGACTGCCAAAACAAGAATATGTCTATGATTTAACTGTGGAGAACAATCATAATTTTATTGCAAATAACATTTTTGTACACAATAGCAATATTCCTGATTCGATTTGCTTTGTTCTTGGAAGGCTTAGTATAAAGAGCATGCGGGCTTCTAGGGCATCTAAATTGATTTATCATGGGGGCAAGGAAGGAAAACCATCACAATTCGCAAAAGTTGACCTTATTTTTGATAATTCTGGCAAGGAATTTCCGTTGCAGCGAGAGGAAGTTGAAATCTCAAGAATTGTAAAAAAAGATGGGAATAGTATATATAAGATAAATGAAGAAACAAAGACTAGACAAGAGGTGCTTGAATTATTGGGGCAGGCGGGGATTGATCCTGAAGGATTTAATATTATCTTGCAGGGGCAGATTGATGGATTGATTCGGATGCCTTCTGAAGAAAAAAGACAGATTATTGAAGAAATCGCTGGAATTTCTATTTACGAAGAAAGAAAAGAAAAATCATTGCATGAACTTGAGAAGACAGATGGGAAGTTGAAAGAAGTAAGAACGATCCTCAATGAAAGAAAGGCGTATCTGAACAATCTTGAAAGAGAAAGAGAACAGGCATTAAAACACGAAAGTTTGAAAAATGATGTCAAGAGATGCAAAGCATCAATAATTTCTAGAAAAATTGAAGACTTGATGAGAGAGTTGATGGGGATTGAAAGAAATAGAGAAGAAAGGTTAAAGAATATCGAGAAGCTAAAACAAAACACCCAGCTAACAAAGGGAAAGATTGGAGAGGATAACAAAAAGATTTTTGCAATGGAAGAAGAAATAGAGAAAAAGACGGGAATTGAACAAGAACAGTTGAGAAGTAAAATTCTTGAGCTTAAGACAGAGATTGCAAGATTCAACATGAAAAAAGAGAATACAAGGGATCAGATTTCCAGTCTTGAAAGCAAGGAGAAGAACAATCTTGAGGAAATTTCAAGGTTAAAGCAGGAACTTAAGGAAATCGAGGAGAAATCACATGCAAAGATAACACCAACTGACAAAAGTCGATATGATTCCATTAATAAAGATATAGAAGAGTTGAAACAGAAAATAAAAGAGTTTGATTACAAAGAAGACTTGAAACATCTAAAAAAGATTGAGATTGAGAAGAAAGGGGCCTTACTCGGAGAAAAAGGAAAACAACTTGCCTTGTTAAATGAAAGAATTCTTGAGATTGAACAAGAGATGAAATCCAAACCGAGGTTTAAGAAGATGGATATTTCTGAGTTAAGAAATAAGAGAATGGAGCATCAGAAGAATTTTGAATCGAGACAACTCATGCTAAGAGAAATTGAAAATGAAATTCTTAAACTTTTAACTAGAAAAGAAATTCAAAGGAAAGACGTTGAAGACATTTTAAACTTAAGCCAGTGTCCAAAATGTAAACAACAAATAACCACGATTTACAAAGAAGAATTAACAAAAAAATTGAATGATGTTATAAAAGAAGTTGAGAAAGAAGTTGAAGGAAAAACAAAGAGCAAGAAAGAAATTGAGAAGGAAATTGAGACAATCTCTAAAGGTATAGGGGCTTTTATTGAAAAAGAACAGGAACTTGAGAAAAGTTTTTCAGTTGATAAGGAATATCTGTTAAAAGAGCAGGAATTGCATAAATTATCTGAAAGAAGGATGCAGTCTGAGAATGATATCTCTATTTTAAAGAATGAAATGGAGATTATCAAAAAAGAGATATTGAATTATGGAGACTTGAATGTAAAAATTGAAGATTGTGAAAATAAAATTGAAAGACTTAAAGAAGCGTTAATTAAAATTAAGTTAAATAAACCCTTAGATTTCATTGAAAGAGATTTGAACATCGAAATTGAGTTGAAAAAAAGAGAGCTTGAACAAGCTGAAAGAAATGTTAAAGAAGCTAAGAAAGAGAACAGCGAACTTTCTGTCAAGTTAAAAGAAGTAACTAAAGAGTATGATATCAAGACAAAGGAACTTGAAAATAGAGAGAAAGAACAGGAAGTGATTGAAAAAAAATTCAGAAAGTTCTTTGAAGAAAAACGAAGATTACAAGAAGAGATTCATGGTTTTGAATTGAATATAAATGAGAAACAAATGCAACAAAACCTTACTGAAAATCAACTTAATGATCTTAACATAGAAAGGGCGAGATTAAATGCATCAAGGTCTGTTCTTGAGACAGAGATTAGAGAATATGAAGGAATTGAAATAATAAAAGCGAGTTTGCAAGACATTGAAAGAAAATTAGAAAGAACAGAACAAATATTACAAGAGCTAGGTTCTGTAAATCTTCGTGCTTTAGAGATATATGACAAGATTAAAGCAGAGTATGAAGAGATTGATACCAGAGTACAGAAACTTGAAAAAGAGAAAGAAGAGATTGTAAAAATCATAGAAGAAATTGATAAAAGAAAGAAAAAGTCGTTTATGCAGACGTTTACTGCAATAAATGATACTTTTAATCAAAATTATTCTATGTTATCTAAAAAAGGCTGGGCAGCTTCTCTAATTCTTGAGAATCAAGAAGATCCTTTTGCTGGCGGGATGAATATGGAAATTAAGCTGGGAAAAGGCAAGTATATGGATTCTGAGCTTTTATCAGGAGGAGAAAAAGTTATTGTTGCTCTTGCCTTAATCTTTGCAATTCAAAAATACAAACCATATCATTTCTATATTTTTGATGAAATTGATGCTGCTCTTGATAAGGTAAATAGCGAGGTTCTTGCAAACCTGATAAAACAGAACTTGAAGAACTCTCAATATCTGATGATCACGCACAATGATGTTATGATAAGCAATGCAGAGGTGCTTTATGGAACGAGTATGCAAGAAGGGGTAACTAGAATATTCTCAATGAGGGTCTAATTGTTAGCATAAGAAATAATATTTTTTTATTGGGGCGTTGTTTAAAGAAGTATTGATGATCAATAAATGGTGGAATCACTCTTTTTTCTTCTTTTCTTCTTCAACATCTTCTTCAAAGAAGTCCAATATTTTCTTTCCGATGCCTGAGAAGAGAATGATTATAAGTAAAGCAATGACGAGTGCACCGATTATGTAAGACTTGTATTGTACAAAGAATTTTGCTAAATCAAT
>Ga0315273_10003292_pt1 | contig 19422 bp, 16 predicted proteins | sample YL17G02_0_MG_FD_205753 | JGI IMG/M metagenome (GOLD analysis project Ga0315273, IMG submission 205753) | Sediment microbial communities from Yellowstone Lake, YNP, Wyoming, USA - YL17G02_0 | ecosystem: Environmental > Aquatic > Freshwater > Lake > Sediment | place: USA: Wyoming | collected...
TTTGAACCAGCATCTCCGGGCCGAATTTTTCTCCCAGATTGAGTTGGGTGCGTCCATTGGTGAGGCCGACCTTTTTGATGGAAAAATCCGGCCGATACATCGTGACTTCGAAAGAAGAAGCCAGGCAGTTATTGGCCGCGTTAATATCCCGATTGGAGCCATCGATATTGGCGCAGACCATGAGATAGTGAGTCCCGGGAGTGTCGGCGGTGAAGGGTTCGTTAGTGGTGTACTCCATCTTACTGCAGCCAGGGCATAATTCAGAAGCATCCGTGCCGTCATCGGTGACATATGACCAATCGGCAGCGCCGGGTTTCTTGTGATAATAACCGGCTCGATTATCCTGGGGGCAGAAGGTTGCTCCGATGTTCTTAACCTCCGTCTCAAAGCCGTATTTCTCGCCTTCCTTGAGAGTGGTTCGGTTGTTGGTGAGACGGGCATAAGAGATAGTGAGATCACAGGAGCCCTCGATCGGATACCATTCGTAGTCCGACCAGTTGTCGTGCTCATTGGTTTCTTTCACTTCTCCGGTGGAGTCGGCTTTGGATTTGATGTAAAGCCGTTGTCCGGCGGCTTCCGGAGGGATGGTGTAATGGAGAAATTCCATATGGGAATTATCCTGGGTGAGGGTGGAAGGACGAGTGTAATTTCTTCCGAGGAACTTCCAGTTTTCCAGAGATTCATCCATGGCTATCTTGTAGAAGGTGTCGGTTTCAATGTTGTCTTTCCCCGGCTCCATTCCGTTGATCGCGTCGGCTTCTTTTGAGACCGGCCAGACCCGGATCTCAACCGTCTCGCCGACTTGGAGATAGGATTTTTCTTCGGTGAGGAGATTGCCGTTGGAATCATGCACTTCCACTTTGCGGATTTGGAGGTTGGGGAGATCTTCTTCAATCACTCCACCGCCTCCGGATGATCCGCTGCCAAGACCTTCTGCAATTATCAAGCGATCATTTGCATATCTGAGATCTTTTATTGGCGGAGACAATCCAATTGTGCAAAAACCCGTATCGTAATACCATATTCGATCTTCCGGTAAATTGGCGCGGTTTTGATTTTTGATGAAACCGCCATCTGGAGTACGGAAAACCTCCACTTCATGATTTGGATAATATTTACGACAATATTCGTCGTAAATAAAAAGTTCCGGATGGTTTTTTTTGTTAATTTCAATACGAGCGCGTTCATAAGCCAGAAAGTCGATGTAGCCAGAAGGAGCATCATCACTATCAACATCAACCCAACGATCATTACTGAAAGCAAGTTTGAAAGAATAATTATACTCCTCAAATCGCACACCGAGATTCCTAGTATATGGGTTTATATCAATTTCAGCAGCTATTGCAACATGCCCCACTGGCATATCATCACTAGCATCCCACCAAGCAACCGTTTTTTTCCTTGGCTCTTCATACACAGGAATTCCAACTGCCCGAGCAATGATTCCCCATCTACCGGCATTACTCCAGACATAACCGCTTGAAGACCTTAGATAAGATAGATTAATTTTACTTGCAAGAACATGCTTTTCTTCATCGGTCATTTCCGAAAACAAATAATCGTTCCTGAACTCATGAAAAATGCCCAGCGCTTCGCCAAATGCCTCGTTAATACGATACGCATCATAAGAAGTGCAATTACAGGTGATGAAACTCCATGAGTCGGCATGCTGACCGACATCCGGGCATGTCCCACAAACACCTTTCTCGTCTTCATATCCGGAATCTGTCGCCGCAATGCCTGTTGCCGAAAAGCCAAATACCAAAAATACAACCAACATCATCCTCACCGTTTTTTTCATAGCTATTCTCCTTTCAAGGAACGAGTTTTCAGCGCCTAAGGCACTGTTGGTGCAACTATCTAAAAAATCAATTGGCTATTGGAGATTATCGAACTGGGAGCCAGGCGGGAGTCCACCTGAATCAACAATCACAATCCTTGAAGCAGTAATAATATTGTTTTCCATGCTTCCATACAACTGAATAGTACTTCCCATTTTTGGATTTTTACCCTTACCTGCTTCTAGGCAAAGAAATTCTGTTCTCGGATCTGATGTTTTTTCGGGATAAACACAGATAATTTTAGACGTAATTTTTACTTGAACTTTTTTGTCAGAATAATTGCTTGGATCATCTCCGTTAAAATACAAGATACTGATATATGTTTCTCCTTCGGGAATTTCACTGATTGGTTTTTTTCCAAAAAATTTATTTCCCAAATTTCTACCATAATTGCCTCTCCACGGAATATTTTTTCCGTCTGCGGAAATGTTGAGCTGATGGAATTTCATTTTGAAGGCGATGTCATATTCTTCTTCAGTCACTCCCTCCGGGATATCTCCGAGTTTTTCAACATGTTTGCTTTTTTCGACAATCACATCAATTTGTTCCTGCGACATTTTTATCGGTTTGTCAGGTTCTTTTACAGTTTGCCCGATCACCTCTTGGTAAGGTTGCTCGTTCTTTTCTTCCCACTTCCAAAACCCCGCTCCGATAGCGAGGACGATGATTAAAATTATTGCTCCGATGGCGATTTTTTTGTTCATGGATTTTGATTTAGTGGTTTAACTCTTGTTTAGAACTATTTTCGTTTAAAATAGATGCAAATAAGAATTAACTACTGGCTATATTTTATTAGTTTTATTTGATTTTTTACTTAAAAATACTATCTGCTGGACTGATAATTTTTTTCATTTTATGAAATATTAAATGTTAGCACCATTTATCTTTTTGTAAAGCGCCTTTGCTATACTCACAAACGCAAAAGATATCGTCAAAAACAGAATTACTAAACAAGCATTCCTTTTCATGGGTCACCTCCGTTGCAATTTTTTTACATTGATTTTCTAAGATTTCAACATAAATCATCACATTCAACTCGCTCTTTTCAGTCACCTCCTTTTCATATTTAATTGTTAAAGTTCAATATTTTCAGATTTGAAAATTTTCCAAATCCAAAGAATAATTCCAAACATGAAATTATTCTTGCAGATCTAGAAATCTAAAAGAACTGATAATGCCTCTGAAAATATCCTTATCTGATTTATTTTTTTGTTTATAATTGCTAACATTCCAGCTAAAATTATTTCGAATAAAAAAAAGATAACTGCCAGCGCTGTCAAAATCCGTCAACAATCCTGCTTCTCCGTCAATATAAACAAGATAATTATAAGACAGTTTTTCCTCATTACTTTTCTTATTCATATGATCTATCAACTCCCCACTGTCGTTTTTAATGTTTTTTAGAAACGTAACTATATTCAAATCTACTTCTCCGTTATAGTACGCTCTACGATTTTTTTCATCCATACAGGCGGTCATCACCGAAGTACCCACCTCTAATCCTGGCCTACCGCAAAACCAATTTTTAGGAATTTTTATCTCAAATCCCATTTCCATATTGCGATATGTCTGCCATTTAGAAGTATTAATATTTTCAAATGTATATTCTCCATCAACCAAATCCTTTATATTTTCGATTTCGGCTTTTTGGCTGTTCTTTTCTTCCGTATCTTCCTTTAAATTATTTTCCTGTTGTATTTTTAATAAATCCTGATTTTTAATTTTGTTATCTTTCCACCTCCAAACCCCCGCTCCAATAGCGAGGATGATGATTAAAATTATTGCTCCAATGGCGATTTTTTTGTTCATGGATTTGATTTAGTGGCTTAACTCTTGTTTGAGCCAATTTTAGTTTAAAATGGAAGCAAACAAGAATCAACTTGTTTTTGTTATGATTCCTTCAGTTTGTTTGGTTTTTTGGTTTAAAATGCAAACTGCCGAATTTATGATTTGATGATGTTTTTTTAACATTAGATTGTAGCAAAAGGTGGTGGTTTGTCAAGATATTGTATATGTATAATTGCTTTGAATGATGAAACTATCTTTATCAATCAAAGAATTTTTGGGATACGGATTTTTCTTGGTCGGACCGAATATCGCAACGTCATCCCGCCGCACATCATCTGGACACACATTACCAGTCCATTCATTAGCATTTCCCTTTTGCTTTGTTCCAAGACGAAATTGGATATAGTCGACACAATAACCATGATCTCCATTGGGACCACAATATTTCAAACAATCACCAGTGCAAGATGCACACAGAACTTCTGCAAAACCGAGATAGATAAAAAATACTGCCAAACAGAAAAATATTCTTTTCATAGCTTTCCACCTCCAATTTTATTTTTTACACATAATCTCCGCCAATCATTAAAATTTCTTCCCTTGATCCTCCCTTCTTCTTTATTTAATTTTTAAGCTACTCAAACAAATACTACCTTATAAATACTCCCAAATAATGTTGAGAATATTTTTTGAAATAATATTATTTTAAAACTCAATTAATTTCTTGAAAAAAAGTTATAGCCATTTCCTTATATAATTTACCCACCTGATCTTGTGCATCACCCTTTACTTCAAGTACAAAAAGTTTCCCATTTGAAAACCACACTGCTCCTTTTACTTGTCTTTTTTGTATATCTTCCGCTTCTTTAATATAAAAATGTATCGTTGTTTCACCATCTGCCGATTCAACATCCATCCAACTAACTATTTTTTCAGTAACAAATACTTTTCCGTCAGGTTCATGAAGACCTGGTGTTAAATAACTCTTAATATCAAAATTTGGATCCTTTATAAAATCGTTTCCATTAATATCAAGTGTTAGGTAGCCCACTCCTTTTTTTATAATATTAAGCAAGGGGTTGGAATCTTTTGCTACGTCACTAAATTTATTGTTATAAAATAAAATATTAGCATTTCCACGTGAATCAAATTTATTTTGAAATGTAAAGATTAAATTTTTTGGATATTTCATTTTAAAGCCAACTTCCTCATTTCTATACGTCTTCCAATCATTCGTATCTACTTCATTATTATTTTGACCATTTTTATTTGTTTGCTGTTCTGAAATATTTTTTTCATCATGCTTTCCATTTTTCCCCCACCTCCAAACCCCCGCTCCAATAGCGAGGATGATGATTAAAATTATTGCTCCGATTGCGATTTTTTTGTTCATAGTTTTTGATTTATGCGATTTAACTCTTGTCTATTCCTATTTTGTCTGAAATAGGCGCAAACAATAATCAATCATTTTCATTACATTTTCCTCATTTTATTTGGATTTTTACTTAAAATGCAGATTGCCAAACCAAAGGATCATTGACATTTTTTTGAAATGCTAAACATTAGCACGATGCAATAATTTGTCAAACTCTTAAAAACTCTTAAAAAATATTTTTCATTTTTTGAAGCCAGCGATAGATATTGTATTTCCAAGAATTCAAAATTATGTCATAACTTCCTGGGAATACGACTGGCCTAGTGCTCATTGAAAATCCTGTTTTGAATCTGGTTATTCCCTCCCATTTTTTTCCGGTTCCCGCTTGGTTATTATCAACTGCGGTTTCCACGCCGCCAAAATCATATTTTTTGAGCCCCGATTTTTTGGCATCCAAAATCGCTTGCCATTGGAGCAAGAATGGCGCCATCGCGTTGCGATGTTCATTATCCGACGCGCCATGAAGATAGGTTGCGGTATCGCCGAAAAATATCATCAGATTCATAGCAATTATTTTTCCCTGAAATTCCGCGGCATAGAGTTTCAGATTTTCTGCCGGAATCATCTCGAACATCCGGCGATAATAACTTTCCGGGTGAGTTACGATTCCGTCCCGCTTGGCGGTAATATCGACCAGCCGGATAAAGTTGTCGATGTAATATTTAGGATTTTTAATATCCGGATTTGGAACTTCATTGGAAATCGGAGATTGAAAATTGGAAATTGCTTTCACCACAACGCCTTTTTTCTCAGCCAGTCGGATATTGTACCTGGTTTTCGGTTTCATTCCGGAAAGCAGTTCTTCTTCGGATTTTTCCAGATCAGCCACAAAGATTTCTTTCGGCTGAACGTCATGCGGCGCTTTGACAATTTTGTGTCCGCTATTTTCTTTTATCAATTCCAGCGACTTTTCATCCGCCGGCTCGATCCTGATCCAGCCGCAATTTTCCTTCTTGGCTAGAATAATAATTCCCAAAAGAGATTTTTTAGTTCCCTTTTCATTTGGAAATTGGAAATTGGAAATTGGAAATTCTTGGCTTTTGCCGAAGATCGGTCCTCTCGGGATATAAAAATATTTTCCCGCGATCGGCAAAGTGTGTTCGATGATGCTCGCATGGAAATTATCATTGATAATAAATGTCTTGCGCCCGGTTGATTCCTGAAATTTCCGCCATTCTTTTGATTGTAAAAAATCCATAACAAGGCAAATTATTAAGTGAATAGTGCTTTACTTATTTTTTTCATACATATTCAACCACAAGATACAAACCAAAACTAGGATTATAAAAAGAATCACTAAGCTCAATATTTTTATTAGTTTCTCATATCTATCATATCCAAAAATTTCAGTATAATTTTTAGAGTTTAACATTGAAAATACTTCCTGAATATTTATAAGTTTTTCTTCCCCATCACTTGATAATATATATACATTATCAAGTTTATACCCATTATCTTGTAAGTTTTCAAAAAGATTTATTATATCTTCTTTTTGTTTACGTATTGTAACAACATTTTTTCCGAAATAACCAACCTCGCTGTACGGCGCATGTGCACCAGGAAATATCATGTCAAAATAATACTTTATACGGCCAAAGAAAAAATCAAAGTTTACTTTATAATTTCTATATTTTATTTTTTAAAAAACAAGCTCATTAAAATTAGGTTTTAAAAAAACAATTTTTTCAATATCATTTTTATTTATAACAAAAGAATAATAAAATTCACTGATTTTTATACTTTCTGGAGTTACAGTTATCTTAATTATGTTGAGCATAGTTTTTTTCTTATTATTATTTATGAAAAGTAAGAAATACATTTAATTATAAGCGAATCATTCAAAATGATAATCCTCGCTCAAATTTTTTAAGAAAAAAATGAACTGGTTAATGTACGCGGCAGAACTGGGTTAGAGATGTAATCATCCTAAATCCGGTTTTTCGACCCGTTTGATCATAAATTCCACCGCTTCATTCATATTAATCGGAATTATATTAATTTCGGGATGTTTATATTTATAAACACGAAATATTTCATCGGCAAATCCCTGGCCGATTACGGGCACTTTGTCAAAATCCATAACAATAGTTTTGAATTTGTTCAGTCCATTTAAAACTCTTCTGGCTTGAGATCTTGATACATGGATAGTTCCCATAGCATAAAGTTTTATCTTAATTTCCGTCTTATCAAAGGCCATCGTGTCTTGATTAGTTTGATATTTTCTAAAAATGTCAGCTAAGCGCGCCTTTGAATCTAGGGAAATCATAAAAATAACTCTAGTTCCCTTGTTTTCCTTATTTTTTGTACTGACAAAGATATCTTTTATCTTATTATCAATCATCAATCGCAATCCAAAGCTTTCTAGAGTAAACAAGCTAGCCACTTTAGAAGTGAAAAATATCCCTTCTCCTGTATGCATTTGCGGAGCAGTTGTTGTTTTACCCTTAAGAAGATCCTGTATTGCTTCCAATTCTGAATTTAAATTTTTCTTTTGTTTTATATTTTTAAATACTCCGATTCCAAAATCATCGATGAAAAAAACCAGTTCTTTTTTTGACTTAAAAACACTTACGGATATTTTTTCTGATTGAGAGTGCTCAATGGCGTTATTAAGCATTTCTGAAAAAGCATAATTGAATATGGAACGCACATTATCCTTGAGACCCAGATAAATCCTCATATGATTTATTTCGTCAAGAACTCTATGTTCTTCCAATCCTTCTCTTAAAAATAATTTTTTGTAAATTATCTCCGATTGAATTAAATTTTCATTTTCAGGCAAAACATAAAAAGCCCCGGCCGTTGAACCGCTCTTTACTAATTTGCCCTCTTTAACCAATGAATTGATAATCCGACTGATATAAGTTCTGGAAAATTTTTTCTCCAAAGAGTTCAAAACATCGGAAGTTCTTATTTTCTCGTTTTTTTGGGCAAGCTTTAGAATAATTTCTCTTAAATCTCTCATATTTCCATTATACATGCTAAATTAAATGTTGTCAACTAAATTATCAGTTGTATTATAGTTGTATCCTTTATAATATGTTGTAACTTAGTTGTAAACAAAAAACATCCCCCCAATGCTGTTTCTGCGATTGTGAGCGGGTAACGAGAATCGAACTCGTACCTTAACCTTGGGAAGGTCATATAATGCCACTATACTATACCCGCCTATTTCCGGCCGAGATTTTTGAGCGCCATCTTCACCCGTTCGCCCACATCTTTGACATCCGCCGGCACCGGCTTCAGCGATTCGCGCGCTTCCGTGATGGAATATCCCATCGCCACCAAGGCCTCAATGGCATCGTTGTCGGCCACCGCTCCTTTTTTGTCACTCATTGGAATGTCGGGAATTTTGTTTTTGAGTTCCAAAATAACCCGCTCGGCCGTCTTTTTCCCCACGCCCGAGACCTTGGTGAGAATTGAAGGATCCTCGTTCAGAATAGCCGTCCGGATCGTCTTCGGTTCGGCGATGGAAAGAATGCCCGAAGCCGCCTTGGGACCGATGCCGGAGATGGAAATTAAAAGCTCGAACATTTCCAGTTCTTCTAATTCAAGAAATCCATAGAGCGCCAGGATGTCTTCACGGACATAGGTGTGGGTAAAGAGTTCCACTTCCCGGAAACCGGCAACTTTTCCCAACCCATAGGCCGTCAGAAAAACCTTATAACCCACCCCATTCACATCCACCACCGCATAGGAGTCCTTCAGGTATTCTATTTTTCCTTTTATTTTCGCAATCATAAGTTCAATTTTAAATTATTGCCGATAACTTGATATTTTTATTCTACAAAGACACCTCCTTGCTGTCGCTGGTTTTATTTCCATTCTTATCCGTCACTTCCACTTTGGCTTTTTTTGACGAGCCTTTCATCGCATCGGGAATCATATATTCAGTGCTCTTGTTTTTTCCGCTGTAAATCTTCTCGTCTCCCAGAAAAAATTCCACTTTATCCACCCCATAGGGCGCGCTGATGCCGGCTGACATTCGAATTTTCAGCGCGTCTTGGGAAGTGCCGAGAGAAACATTGGGAAGATATTTGGAAAAATCATCTTCTTTGCACTTGTCCTCCGGCGGCTTGCCGTAAATATAACTTTCTTTTTGGTTGTCATACCATTTTTTGATCGCTTTCTCCCAATTCTTGAACTGCGGATCGTCTTGCGGTTTTTCGGGATAGTCGCCCCGCGGATCGTCTTTTTTCACATACCACAAAATCGTGTGCGCTTCCATAAAATTTTTTTTCTTTTCGTCTTTCGGTCCGCAATAATCGTTGGCTAGGCAATATTCATCGTCTTTTCCGGGAATTTTGCAGACCTTCACATTTTCTTCCATAGCGATTTTTCCGTCCAAAACATCTTTTCCCGTCTCTTCTTTCTCATATTTCGGAAATTGCTCGACATTATAATTTACCAGCACCTTATCCAGGAAAGACCTCCAGATCGGAGCCGCCACGTTCACTCCGTCCGCTCCCGACTTCATCGGCGAGTTATCGTTATTTCCCGCCCAAACCCCAACCGCGATGGAAGGCGTATATCCGACTGTCCAACCATCCCTGAATTCATTGGTGGTTCCGGTTTTCGCCGCCACCGGACGGCTGTCAAAACGGAGCGGACTGTTGGAACCGAAAATCGGCGCCCGATAATCATTGGTGGAAAGCATATGATCGATCATACCCACATATTTTTCATCCACCACGCGCTCGCCTTCCGTCTGCTTGAATTCTTCCACAATATTTCCTTTGCTGTCTTCTATTTTCAATATTGCTGTTTTGTTGCGGCGGATTCCTCCGGTAGCCAGCGTTCCGAAAGCGCTCACGTGATCAAGAAGCGTTATTTCTCCTCCGCCCAAAACCAAAGAAAGATCGTAGCGATTCGGATTGGAAAGACCCGTAATGCCCAACCGATGAGCCATATCAATGGCATTCTGCACTCCGACCAGATGCAGGGTCTTGACCGCCGGGATGTTGAGCGACATCGGCAATGTTTCTTTCATTTTAAGCGGACCGCGGAATTTTCCGTCATAGTTTTTGGGTTTATATGTTTTTCCGTCGCGGGTCAGGAATTCTGTTTCTATGTCATAAATGATTGTTTCCGGAGTATAACCCTTAGACATAGCTGTCAGATAAACATAGGGCTTAAAAGATGAACCCGGCTGGCGATCGCGGATTGTTACATTCACTTGACCATCGATGGATTTGTCAAAATAATCCTTGGAACCAACCATGGCCAGAATTTGTCCGGTTTTGGGATCGATTGCCACTAAAGCCGCGTTGGTCGCGTTCCATGCTTTGACATTTTTTTCCACTCCCTCTCTGACTATTTGTTCCGCGATTTGCTGCTTATCCCAATCCAACGTTGTATATACTTTCAGACCGTTTTGTTCCACTCCTTGACCTCCATATTTGGACTCCAAATATTCCTTGATATACATAACAAAATGCGGAGCGCTGATATCTTCTCTTTTGACTATAATTTTTGACAACACATCAACTTCGGAAAAATTTTTCACATCCTCCTGGCTGACATAACCAAGCTCTCCCATCCGTTTCAAGACATATTCCTGCCGAGCTTTCAAATTTTCCGGATTGGAACCATGAGGAGAATAATAAGTTGGCGCTTTCGGCAAAGATGTCAGGATTGCCGCTTCATCCAGCGTCAATTCGCGAGCATGTTTTCCAAAAAATGTTTGCGCCGCCGCTTCAATTCCATAGGCATTGGAACCATAAGGAATTTCATTCAAATACATTTCCAAAATCTGATCTTTGGAAAATTTCTGTTCCATTTCCAACGAAAGAATAACTTCTTTTATTTTTCTGGTGAATGTTTTTTCATTAGTCAGAATGGAATTTTTCACGAATTGTTGGGTGATGGTTGAACCGCCTTGTGCTGCTTTGCGGTTGAATATATCCATATAGGTAGCTCTCAAAATTGAAGATAATTTGATTCCGCGATGGGAATAAAAGTCCTGATCTTCCAGAACAATGGTGGCATATTTCACGCTATCCGGCATTTCAGAAAAAGGAATAATGGTTCTTTTTTCCTCGCCATGGATATCATATAGCAGATGATCGCCTGTCCGATCATAAATTTTTGTCGATTCAGCGATAAAACGCGTATTCACCTTTCCGGGACTGGGCAAATCTTTCATAAAATATAAGAAAACTCCTCCAACAAAAAGAACGACAAAGGCCGAAAACATCAAAAAAAGCCGGAAAAGCATTTTGATGCCTACTTTCCATTTTTTTCCCCTAGGAAGCTTCTTAAAATCTTTAATTGAAATAAATATCGGTCTCATAAATAGCATTTTGTCATATTACATCAATGAATACAATTTTTCAAGAAACATTATATTATCAAGGATTTTTATCAGGTCAATTGATATATCAGATCTATTGCTTAATAAAATTATTCCTAAAAATATACATTATATGGTATGAAACCTAGCCAGTGACATACTATATATAGAAAAAAGCTTATCAAGCAACAACTCTATCAAAAATTCTTTTGCTTTGCTATCTATGCCAATGATAAAATAAAAAAATATCTTAAAATCAATGGTTTTTATTTGTTAACATCAATTAAAAATTTTCCTAAATTTCTTTTTCCAATGATCATCGGGTATTGCAGAATTGATCGGTCAATAATGGAAACTTTCGCCGATATTATGACATTGTCAATATTAATATTTAACCTAATCATCGGCCGATGCGTCGTTCCATGAGAAGAATGAATAATAGCTGTGTCGACAAGATTGGGAATATTTTGAAAAAAGGCCTCTCGTTGTTCTTTGCTGAAATTTTTTATTTCTTCATAATTAACCTTCATTTTTTCAAATTCTTGAATGACATTTTCAAATCCCAGTTGTTTGGCTAGTTCCGTGTCAACAGAAGAAAAACCGGCGCCGGTATCAATTTTCGCTTCCACTTCAATTTCTTTTCCATTTTTTCCTATTAATTTCACCTTTTTCACTGTGCCAATAATTTTTCGTCCAGAAATTTCTTCAAGTTCCTCCTCAATTTCTCCTCCAAAAAGATTCATACCAACTCGTACGCCTTTTTCAACAGATTTTATTTTTAAGCCCCTCACTCTTTCCAATCTTTCTTTCAGTCCAGCCAGATTAGCAATCTGAATAGAGAGTCCCGGTCGAGCATTCAATTCAAAAAAAACCGGTCCATATTCTTTGTCAATCGCTATATCTGCTCCAAGATAGCCTAATCCCGAAATTTCCTGGGCTTTTACCGCCAGAGTCAAAATATCTTTCCAATAAGGAATTTTTATTCCGGAAAGCAAAAGACGCGTTCCCGGAACATATTCAATGATCTTTCCTTTTCCGATGATGGCCGAAGTGGTCACTCCGGAAGCTAAGTCGATTCCAACTCCAATTGCGCCTTGTTGAAGATTGGCTCTTCCACCCGACTCCTTGGTGGGGATCCGCAACATCGCCATTATCGGCACTTTATTGTAAACAATAATCCTAACATCAGGAACACCTTTGAACGCGTACGGCTTGAAAAGCTTGAGAATACGCATCCGCTCCTCAAAAAAGGCGACATCGGATACATTGGAAAGAGAAAAAGATCCGTCAATGATATTACGAATATGATTTTTCAAATCTTCTATTGTCACAATCGATCCATCGGCTTTAATCCACGCGTCTTCACGATTTTTCTTTTTTCCATATACCACCAGAATTCCTTCGCCTCCGAAACCGCGATTGGGCTTAAGCGCGAAACTTGACGGAAGAGAAGACCAGTTAAATTTTTCCAATTGCTCCAAATTAGCGATTTTAGCGATGAGTTTCGGCACTGGAATTCCTTCCTTTTTTAGAATTCTTTTGCTTAATATCTTATCGTCTGCCAAACATTTCGCTTTTTTCAAGTTATAGGGACGGATGAATTCAAGGTTTCTGGAATTCATTCCCAATATTTTCCGGCTTTTTTTGAAAAAATCAAACATTCATCTAAATAAAATATTTACCTCTCTGCTCTAAGAAATATATTTGGTTATTTCACGGAATCGCAAATATTCGGTCAAGCGAAAATTGATCCATTTTCCCAAAATGATATTGATTGGAAAAGTGAAGAGAATTATCCAGGGATAAGCCGCAACAAAATGGATCAGCAATTCCCATCTCAAGATAAAATACCCTCCCACGGAAATCACCAGGGTTTCCATGGCCAGAAAAAAAGCTGTTTTTCCGTCTTTTTCTATCTGCGTAGCCACAAATTTTTCAACAATCGTCACCATGATAAGCAGCGGAAAAATCGAAACTGTCGCCAGTCCTTTCCGCCGGAAATATCCGCCAATGACTAAAATAGCCAGGATTGATAGCGCCACGACGGATAGCATTATAGCTACTCGAGGCAGATAGAGAATGCGCAATCTTTTTAGCAGAAATCTGGTGAGCGTTCCGAAAAATATCACGCTTACAAAAATAGCGATTCCATATTTTATCCCAATTGCCCAAAAAGCGAACATCACTATTGACGGAGTATAGATGCCGAAGGCCTTTATTCCCACCACTTGGCGGAGAAAAGCAATCAGTGTAACAATCAATGGCAGCATAAGGAGAAGCAACACCGTATCATAGGGAACTCCTTGGGAAATAAAATAATTAACTAGGGGCGAACTGTTCATATATATAAACTAAAAATTATCATCTGTTATTCTTTTCAATTTCCGGCTGTGGATATGACAAAGCGCGATTGCCAGCGCGTCAGCCGTATCATCCGGCTTGGGAATGGATTTCAGATTCAATATGTTTTTCACCATGATTTGCATTTGTTTTTTCTCCGCCCGCCCGTATCCTGTGAGCGCCTGCTTCACTTGAAGCGGAGTATATTCGGCTATTCTAAGCCCTTGTTCTTTCAGTGTCAAGAGAATCGCTCCTCGGGATTGGCTGACTTTGATCACCGTTTTGACATTTTTGAAAAAGAAAATATCTTCAATCGCCGCTTCCTGGGGTTCATATTTTTTAATAATGCTTTTCAAGTCAGCAGAAATTTCCCGCAATCTTTCGGCTGGCGTTTCTTTCGGCGAAGTGCTGATGTGCCCGAAAGAAATCGGCTTGATCTCGCCTTGCTCTTCTTCCAATATCGCCCAACCGGTGGTCGCCGTGCCCGGATCTATTCCCAAAACCCGCAATTTGGATTTTGAATTTCTAAATGATTCTTTTTTCATTTTCATCATATCTCGACTTATGGTTTCAATTTAGCTACTATTTTAAAGTATTTTATTATCAAATTGAGTCAAATATTTTTTAATGAAAAAAACAAGTATTAAGATTTTTTGAGTAAAATATAGCAGCTCCTGAAAATACTCAACTTTGATCGTCCAATTTGTCTTTCAATTTAAAGATTATCATAAACCTCATCCACATCGTCTTGGTCGTCCAGCGCTTCCAGCAGTTTTTCATAATTCAGTCGGCTGTTTTGGTTAAGATCGATCTTTTGCAACGGCAGATATATCAACCCGGCGCTTTCAATTTTCATTCCTTTTTTTTCCAAGTTCTCTTTAATCGCTTGGAAGTTTTCTGTTTTCGTAAAAACCGTCATCACTCCTTCCTGGTGGCTGATATCCAACGCTCCCGCCTCAATGGCTTCCATTTCAAAATCAGATATATCTTTTTCAGATGCAGTAATATTGATAGCGTCAACTTGCCTGAAAAGAAAACCCACCGATCCGGAGGGAACCATCTTGCCTCCCAACCGGTTGAATATCGTTCTCAACTCACTGAAAGTCCTGTTCTTGTTATCGGTCGCCGTCTTGATGAGCATCGCCACATTGTCCGCGCTATAGGCCTCATAGATAACTTCCTCAATTTCCGCTCCGTCTTTAAGTTCCCCGGTTCCCCTTTTGACGGCTCGTTCAATATTTTCTTTCGGCATATTTTCCAAACGCGCGCGGTCGATTGCCAGGCGCAATTGGAAGTTCATCTCCGGATCGCCTCCGCCCTGGCGAGTGGCGATAGTAATCAATTTTCCGTGTTTGGTGAAAATTTTGCCGCGTTTGGCGTCGTTGATCCCTTTCCGGTGCTTGATTCCCGCCCAATGCGAATGCCCCGACATATGAATAATTTTATCGGCTTAGCCCGCTGTCATCGTACCACCTTAAAAAGACATTTTCAATACCCTAAATCAGATTCAGAAGATAATTGGATAAATGATGATAACGCGCCAGAGCAAGTTTGCAACTTGCTTTGCATAATTTTTGAATTATTAACTTTCCGATTCAGGTTGAAAACCTGAACCTGCTTTGAAAAAATGGTCGAATAGTCGAATAGTCGAATCAATTCTTGAGGCACCGCACCGAAAATCCGTACGCCTTATTAATATCGAAGCGGAGGACCGTGGCGAGGCCGGAACGCAAGTTGCGATGCCACGCGTCCGAAGCATCGTAGGCCGAAGACGACCAAAAGTAAGTGAACGACGCCCGATAGTAGAAGCTGCCGACCGAATTGCGGTAGCCGGCTAGTAAGCCGGAGAAAGTGGTTGATGAAACTGTTCTCATTTGCGTGCCTTGATCAGTGCCTCGCCAACCGGTAGCATCCGCTTGCGCTTGAGTCATTCCTAATTGCATTTCTAAGGTCTTGTACTGCGCATCGGTAGGTAGATGCCAGCCATTCGGACAAACTCCTTGGACTCCAGGAGTGGTTGAGCCATGCATCGCTGCGCTCCATTGATAGACGAAGCCCAGTTTGTTGGCGTTGATGTTCACCAAAGTTTCTTCGGCGGTATTGGCGGTATTGGGAGGATAGGCATAATAGCCATTGTCAGCTCCGTTCCAAGTCGCTCCGACTGGTCCTCGAGTGATGGATGCGCCATCGGCATATCTGGCGGTTTTGAGATTTTCTCTCATCCAGCATTGAGCGCCGATTGCAACTGTGGCGTAGGCGTTGCCATCAATATCCGATATGGTGGAAGTGCCGCAAATGAAAGGCGCGGAGCAGATGCTTCCGGTGCAGAGGTTGGATTGGCAGTCCCCGGCCGCGGAGCAGGTGGCTCCATTGGCTTTCAGGAGTTTGATGGAATTTCCGCTCACTGCGAGAGTTGAATCCTTGGAAGTATAGGCGTTGAAGTCGGCATCCGTCGTTTCTTGCCAGTTGTCGGATTTTTTGAGTTCCGCGTCGCCATCGCCCTTGATGTTGAGAGAGTCGTCTTTGGCTGAATAGTTTGTCCAAGTGTTGTCGGCATCGGTTGAGTGTTTGGCGACATTCCCGCTGATTCCTCCCAACCAGCTGTTCTGGCTCCATGAGAAGTTGGCGCCTTGGGACTTGAGAAAGACGCCTCCCGCCAAAAGGAGAAGAACGGAGATGGAAATTATTTTGAAGGATTTTTTTCGGAGAAGGGTTTTCATATGATTTTTCTTTATTAAGTTAGTTTTTCTTGATTATATTATACCGCGTAAATTGGGAAAGGGAAAATGATTAAATGGTAAATGAATGAAAAATGGCAAAATGGAAAATGATAAATAATATATCACGTTATTTCTTTCCTATGCTTATATCTCACAGCCTATGCCGTTTGTATCAAAAAATACTCGCACTTATCCTAAATCAGATTCAAAAGATAATTGGATAAATGATTCATCCGGAAAAATAATATTTCTCTCCATCCGCCGCTGTTTTTCATTTCATATCTCTGCACCCCATTGAAAAGATATTCATTATTCCCATTGATTTGAAGTTTCGCCTGCCGCGCAAATGTCAAATCCGCGTCATAGAAAAAATTTTTATTCAAAAAACTTTCTTTGACTTTTTTGATTAGAAAATTATTTTGCTCTTCCGTTTTTATGCCAAGAACCTCCTCTGTTTTTTCTTGACCATTCGAAATACTTCCGCTTTCGGATGGATTATTTTCATCGGATGCTTCCGGAAAACTTTCCAAAACAGCGATCGCTTTTTTCTGCGTGACATTTGAATTATTATTTTCAATAACTCTGCTGATCCACTGCCATTTTTTATCTTGCTTCCGGTATTCTTCATCATCTCCAATCTTGTCTTTGGAATAGGAAACTTTGCTGGCGGTTTTTTTGTCCGGATAGCGCAATTCCACTTTCCCTTTTTTGTTGTTAAGAGAAAAACTCGCCTCTTCCTTGGTTATCTTCGCCGTTTTTCCCGGTTTTATCGAAATGTCTTCCTTGATGACATGATTGATTAATTTTTTTCCGCCCGTGGCAATGATCCAGTTTTTCAGATTCACTTTCTTCTTGGAATTGTTTTTGATTTCAACCCACTCATTGCCATCGCTATCCTTTCCTTTGGGGTTGGGAACGAGAGCAATAATTTCCACTTTCTTCTTGGAAAATTTTTCCACTTTGATCTTTAATTTTTCCACCATTTCTTCGCTGCCGTCGAAAATTTTCACCAGAACTTCGTAATTTCCGTTTTTTTCATATTTGTGCGTGGTCTTTTTTTTGTAACTTTTGTGACCGTCTCCGAAATCCCACGTCACTTTCACCTCGTCTTTGTCGGGATCATTGATCTTGACCGAAAAATTAGCCGGCACGTTTTTGAAAATTTCTTTGTCTTTTTTTATTTCTATCTTCGGAAGATTGTTGAACCGGTTTTCTTTTCCCGGTGTCAGGAATTTGCTCCAGCGCCATCCGTCCCCGTCAAAATTATAGGAAACCCCTTCATGGCTTCCCGAGTAGTCAACTTTGGAAATTTCTTTATCGTTCGGGTCGAAAAAATACACCGTTTCCGAACCGGAGTTATTGAGCGCGAAAGAAAATTCCTTGCGGTAAAAAACCAGATAACTTTCCTTTTTTATCGTCGTGTCTTTCGGAATGGCATATTTTCCGGACTTGGAAGAATCCTTGAACAGCCAACCGCCGATATCCGCGTCTTCTTCCGTCGGATTATAAATTTCGATAAATTCATTTTCCTCGTCCTCCACCGGATGAGGAAGAATCTCGTTGAGATAAATCTCGTCCGGATATTCTTTCACTTCGTCAAACCGATTATCCTCCCCGGGAGTGAGATAGGTTGACCATTTCCATTCTTTTCCGCCAAAACTCAACGATTTTCCTTCTTCCGTATTTTCATACGTTATTTTTGAGACCTCTTCTCCATTCGGATTCCAAAGTCCTATTTCGTCTCCATCATTGTTGAGAGAGACAGCATCATAAAAAACCCTGTAGCCGCCGGCTTTTATCTCTCCATCTAAATTAAAAGTTTTTGTCTTATCTTTTAGCGTCCAGCCATCGAGATCAATCGTTTCATCGTCAAAACTATATATTTCGGCAAATTCATAGTCCCCTTCCGGGGATTCCTCCGGATTGGGAAACAATTCGTTCAAGCGAATATTTTTGGAATATTCTTTTGGTGCCGGTTTTTCTGAACTGGTCTTCCCCGGAGTTCCTCCTTTTACATAACTTTCCTGCCAGTTGCCATCGGTATTTTCAGAATCAAAATCAATCCTTTCCAGCGAATATCCGATTTTTTGTTCGTTGAAAAAATCGCTGTACTTTATCAAATCCTTCCAACTGGCTTTATTGTCTTGGCTATACGCGACAAATCCGTCGCTGGTGGAAAGAAGATTGAAAGACAAGGATGTCTTAAGAGCAATCGTTCCACTTGGCATCTCATGATTTTTTTCCAAAATTGCCGGATCTTTCGTAAAAATAACAAAGTCGCCTTTTTTGATTTCAGCGATCCCGTCGGGAGAATAAACAACATAAGAATAGCCGGTTTTGCATGTTCCGGCTGCCGCGTCCCACTTGGCGCACAAATAAAATCCGTCAATCTGGAAATTGGATTTCAAAGTAAGGGCAACATCGTTCTTCGCATACATCTCCACCCATTCGACTTTTTCCCCGTCGTTATTTTCTTGCGGTTCATACATGATTTCGGTTATCGCCAGATCGGGATCCGAGGCAGATAAAAAACAAACAGGAATAAAAAATCCTGCCGTTAAAAACAAGCTTAATGAGAATGTTCTTAATATGATTGCGATTTTCACCCGCATTTTCCGCCCATTAGGCAATTAAAAGAAATTAGCGCGGCATTCAGAAGCTACATCAAGCTTCTCTGACTTCACGCTGTAGAACTAAAATAAATCCTCGTGAATTTTTCTGCTCACCACTTCTCCCAATTCGTTCGTCTCCTCGATTTCCGCCGTCTTTTGAAGATTCATAATCAGATCTTTGATCGCGTAGGGATCCGGAACCATCCGAAAGTGAAACCGCTCCCTTTCACCGGCTGTTTGGATAATCACATCTCCATAATTCAGAATTGTTGGAATCAGACCGCCCACTTTGGTCGTCACATCCTGAATCCGTTCAAACTTCATTTCGCTGACTTGCCGCACAAACACTCCTTTTTGCTCAATATTCACAATCCTTATATCTGTGATGATCCAG
>Ga0315273_10003295_pt1 | contig 19416 bp, 13 predicted proteins | sample YL17G02_0_MG_FD_205753 | JGI IMG/M metagenome (GOLD analysis project Ga0315273, IMG submission 205753) | Sediment microbial communities from Yellowstone Lake, YNP, Wyoming, USA - YL17G02_0 | ecosystem: Environmental > Aquatic > Freshwater > Lake > Sediment | place: USA: Wyoming | collected...
ACCCGAACCCGAACAACAGCTGGATCGCCAAGAAGAAAAACAGCCTGATGTCCGTCGTTCCAGAGAAATCCGAGACCCGCAACGTCGCATTGACGACGGTAAGTCCCTGTGCAAGCAGCACGATGACACCAAACCTGAACACGATCATCACAAGAGCCAATGAAAGCCCGGCCTTGTTCATATCGTTCCGCAGCTTGCGAAGCATGAGCAGTCCGAACGCTTCCATGAGAAACACGGAGGCGGAAACGAACAGAACTAGATCATCGATCTCTTCTGGCATCGCAGGGCTTCTCCCGAAGGCTGGATTCGATGGCCTTCAGCTCGCGCTGGAGACGTCTACTGGTCTCCATCGTTCGCTCGGAGCTTTGCACCGCCGTCTGTACGCGGGCATCCCTGAAGCGTTCAGGCGATCGGCGATCGCGCTGTGGGAAAAGCACTCTTAGAAACTCCATCACCTTGTCACTTCGCGATGATGTTCTTGAGCAGCTCATTGGATAACGCGAGTGCATTTGACACTCGTTCGTTCACGGCGAGTAAGTCTTCCTTGTCTTGCCGCAAACCTTCTATTTCGCTGCTCGTGTGGAGCTTACCACCCGTTAGAAGCAATACGATCCATACGAGAGCGACGATCGCTCCGCCCTGAAGCAGCAACTGGCTAAGGGCATCGAGTGTTTTGGGGTCTATCCCGATCACGGCTTTCTCCCGACTAAACGGGTTCCGCAGTTAGGGCAAGGTGTGTCCTTTTCCCCGGGGAGTTTCAGTTTGCCGTAGAGGGTCGCCTCGTTCTCGCAACACTTTGGGCAGTGCAGCGGCTTACCGTAGCCTGTTTTCAGGGATTGCTTGGAAAGCGGTGCGCGGGGACGACGAAACGCCGCCCCCTCACCGTTCACCCGTCAGGAGAAGGTGTCTCCCCGTAGGAGAAAGTGGACGGGAACACTTGTTACTGATCCTGCTCAAGCGTCGTAGGAGTGTACGAGCCGGTCACCTTGGAGATCATCGAGGCAACTTCGGCTGCGAGAACAGTGGCTGCCAGTGCGAGGTAGGCGGCGTTCAGCCCCGTCTTGGCTGCCGTATCGGTGACGAAGAAGCTCGCGGCTCCAAGAGCGGCCAGCGGGATCACCTTCTGCAAGACGAGCGAGTCAAGGATCTGCGGCAGCTTGGTGATGTCAAACACCTTTGCCTGCGCGGAACGCCAGATAGCGAGCAGGAAGTCGATGCCGCTGAGCACAAGCACCGCGTAGATCGGTGCGATCAATGGGTCGTTGATGAACAGCTGGATCTGGCTCACATAGTCTCCTTATGGGTTAGCTTCATCCGTGTCGGGGAAATCCTCGGGCTTGGTCTTGTGCTTCTCGTCAGCAAGTACCTCCTCAGCGTGCTTCTTGTGCTCCTCGATGGGGGCGGTGAGCTTCGGTGCCTTGGGATCGGCGTAGGGCTTCTTGTCTGGCATGGCTAAACCTCGGTATCACGGGTAAAGGATGCATTGACGGTGCCGGAAGCTGTGCCGGGCATGGCGTAGGCGGCGGCCTTGAGCAAGCTCGCGGGCCACCACTGCGGACCCTTGGGGATGCCAGCACGTCGGCCATCGGCCAGCGGGTCATAGACGAGATACGCCCCATCAGAGGAGCGGCGTTCGTTGACAAAGATCGCGTGATTGCCGTAAAAGCCCGGGCTGGCATCGTACTTGGTCGGCGCGATGACCCTGTAGGAGATCTGCACGATGGCCCCGCGACCCGAGATGATGAGCGACTGGAAGCTCGACCACGAAATGCCGTAGCGAACGAGCATGTCCACCCCGTAGAGGTGGATGACGGCGGCATCGAGTTCCTTCATGTCGGTTCTGCCGCAGCCATACGGGCTGACTCGGTTTCGGATCTCGGGCGGCATTGGAGGCCAACCATGGTTGTTGCGCGGATCAACCCCCTTGCGATGACGCTGAGCGGCCATCGCCTGACTGGCCGGGCCGCAGTTGACCCACTGACAGCGCGATCCGTCCCCTTGCTTGCGGAACGTCGGCCGATATGTCATTTGACCCTCCAATGGTCTGCACCAAGGTACACGAAGCTGTCGTGCTCAGTCGCATCAACTTGAGATGACAGCATCAACTGCCATGGAACCAATGAATGAAACGACCACGGCGTTGACGGTGAACCGTGGGAAGTTGGCCAACACCTCGACCGCAACCTGCGTTACACGGGCATTCGGAGAAGGAGACTCAAGGACTTCTGCCACGATCTGCGTTACACGGGCATTCGGAGAAGGAGACTCAAGGACTTCTGCCACGATCTGCGTTACACGGGCATTGCCGGGCCTGTCCCCGATCTTGGCATCGATGGTGTTGAGGGTATCTGGGACCCCTGCGACGACAACGTTCTTCCTGACGATGGCACTCGCCGTCCCGCTACTGGAACGCTCGCGATTGACGATGGCATTGACCGAGAGGGTCGAGGACATCGCCTTGTGAACGACAGCATCGGCAAGCAGAACATTCGTTCGCTCGATCCGAGCGATGGCGTCCGCAGAAGCAACGTGAGACTGGGTCGCCATGATGATGGCGTCCGACGTGGTTTCCTGAAGCGTGGATCCATCGTAGATGAAGGCGTTCGTGGCCAGCGAGGCGATCTGCTCACGCTGGATGATGGCGTCAGCGGTCTGGCCTCCGGTGCCCACTACTAGGAGCAGGGCATCTGCGGAGGACTGACCAGTTCGCTCCGCTCGGACGATCGAGTCGATCTCGGCCGCATGCTCCTGCTCACGGAGCAAGACCGAGTCCACCGAGCCATCAGCCAAACGAGGAATGGAAACGATCGCCTCTGCCGGGAACGAGCCGAACCTGAGCAACGAGATCGCCGCCCCTATGTCCAGAGTCTTGGCCCACTCTCGATAGATGATGGCGTCGAGCGCGGCCGTGGCCTCGACCGGGAAGTCGTTCGAGACTCCCTCCAGCTCACGCAGGCGCACGAAAATGCCCGCCAAGACCGTGTGTAGATCAGTCCCGAGTGGATAGACGCCGAGCGCCTGTGCGATCAGGATCACCGTGTCGAGATCTAGGTCGTAGTGATAGCCATCACCGCGATCGTGCGTCGCTCGGTACGGATTGACGATGTAGGCACTCGTCCCGATCGAGTGTGATGGGAAACCCTTGACCACGGCATTGGCCGAGATGTCCGGGTTGAGCATCGCGGATCGACCAAGCCAGTTGTGGAAAGCGATCTGGTCAGGAGTTAGCGCAACATCGTTGTAGTGGGCTACTTCGTCAAGGAACCCTCTCCATGAGTTGGGCCAGCCGTACCATTCTGAACCCGAGAGAATAGCCTCGGTCGACGTGGATACGTACGGGGCAACCCAACCACTTGCTTCATTTGGGCCGCTGCTAGTAACGGGCACGGAAACGGCATCGACGTAGATCAGCAGCTGGCTCGAAAGCATCTGGGAGCCATCGACCCCATCCCAGACCGCCACGATGTGATGCAGGACATCGTCGTTATAGGTGGCGTTCGTCTGGATGGCGACTTGGCCGTCACGTATCGATGTAAAGACAAGCTTGCCGCTGGCTATCTTCAGCTGGAGCCCGTCACCGGCCGTCCATAGGATTTGCGTGCCGGTTACGCTGGGCGGAACCTTGATCCATGCCTCGATGGAACACTTGGACCCAGCCTGCTGGTATCCAGCGATGACGATCGGGGGCGCCCCTCCGCTACCGCTACCGAAGGTCCAGCCGGTCTTTCCATTTGGCGGTCCAACTACGCCGCGCGTAAACCATGTCGTCCATTCCGGGGTTTCCCACGAAAAGTATGGCGTGATGACTCCCGTATGCCCGCCAATGACATCTTCGACATAGGCGTTGTTCGAGACCGTGTCGTCAAGCTTCCAAAGCCCAGATGCACCATCCCCCCGGACTGTCGAAAGGTACGACTCGCGTGTGTGGCTCCACCGATTTCCGTCGCTTAGGACGAGAACAGCGTCTGCCCTGAAGTGACGAGTAACAAACCACGCAGATGCCGTGAATGAGTTCTCCCACACGTCCGGGGCAGAGGTTCTCAGAACCTCGACCGCGATCTGCGTTACACGGGCATTCGGAGAAGGAGACTCAAGGACTTCGACTGCGATCTGCGTTACGAGGTCTGCCATACAGACCCCCTAGCAGACTAGGTCGATGAAGTACGCATCGGCCCCGAAGCTTGGTGCCACTACTCGGATGATCCATGCATCGGCCGTGATGGGCTGTTCCGTCTTCCCGCCGACGATCTCCGCCTCCATTGGAACGGTCTTGACGTTCAGGCTGCCAAGGCCATAGATGACGGCATCCGCGCGGAAATTGGGCTGGATCCATGCACCAGCCGAAAACAGGAATGTTCTGTGCCAGCCCGACTCAAGAGCCACAAGCCTAGCGAAGATGTCGGCCAACACGACATGGACGTTGGTCCCGGACGGGAACTTGTCGATCGGCCCATCTATGACCACAACGGTGTCCGTTTGGGTACCGTAATGATCGTAGAAACGCGAATGCCCGGTTCTGGACCCAACGATCCACGCGTCAGCACGGAAGAAGGGGTAGATGAACCACGCGGCAGCCGAGAATGCCCCGCCGCGAGATGCGCTCTTCACGGCGGCAGCCGAGAAAGCCCCCGTCATGTGTGCGGGAGTAACGCCGCTCCACAAGAGACTGAAATTGTCGAGCTTGGCGTCTTCGTTGATCGCGCCATAGTAGAAGTCAAAGAAGGCCCGGTCAGTAGAGCTTCCAGTGTCGTTGATCCGCCCAGATGCAATCGGACTGACGGGTTCGGCGTCTCCTTGCTTCCAGACCCGGTACTCGACGTTCTGGTCGATGTCGAACACCATCTGGGCCGTGTACCACGTGCTCGCATCGGGGTAGAACGGAACCATCGGAACGCTGGCCGACCCATACCAATACGCGCCGATCAGCCATCCGCCAACGGTGTCATTCGCCATGACATACATATCGACCGGAGCCGACCGTTGGAAGTTCACGCCATAAGTCGGGACGCCGTTCGCGTCCTGCCCGGCCAACGACGGAACCCAGAAATCGAACTGGACTACTCCCGCATCGACATTCGGGAACCCACGGAACGACTCGTAGTTGTACCCGCCACCAGCCTCGCGATCCCACGGGAGGATGGCAACAGAGCCATCGACGTATACGTTCTCTGTGGCAGAGTTCCATGACGCCGAGTCGTCGTTTGACCAGCTCCAACTGCCGCCCAGACCACGGGCGACAGTTCGCGTGAAGGAGTCGGTCCAGCTACCCATTGGTCAGATGCCCATCATTCGACATTTGATCCAGATCCAGTCGGTGATCAACGGTGCGACCATGAACGTAATGACCCCTCCAGCCGGGTCCGTCTCGGTGTAGTCGACCTGCGGACGTTGGAGAAGGCCGTTCCGATAGACCTCTGTCGTTCCGCTGATGTAGCCGACCGGCGTGTTCACCCCATCGACGACGATGAAGATCGTGAAAGTCTTGTGGATCCCATCCGGGGTTTCCATCGGGAAGAAACTGCCCGGCGACCCAAACGATGTTCCACCGGACGTGTTCGAGGTGGACGTGATCGACATTGCCTGCGTCTTGGTCTTCTGCTTCAACAGGTATCGCCAGAGCGTCCAAGGGTCAGATGACTGGATACCGAAGAAGCCATCGAAGCGAACATAGCCCTTGCCCGTTGGATCGAGTTCCGGGAAGGAGATGCGCAGCTGGCGTAGCGGCAGATCTTGGATCAGCGGATGGCTTGTATCACTTCCGAACGTGTAGAGATGGATCGTTACCACCTTGCCCGGGGTCAGGTGGTCTCGGATCCCACTGATCGTCGGAACGTCATGCCCGAACCACGCGAAGCGAAACTGCCACTGGGGAAACTTGAGTCCATAGAGCTGATCGCCCTGCTGGCTCGGGCTGCCCTCGACGATCAGCTCAGCCCGCTGCGTAACGCCCTTCTGGAGTCCGTAACCGTCTTCTCCAAAGTGCGTCTCAGACGCCTGCCAACGAGAGTGCTCGGCAATGCTGCCTGTGTTCTCGTGACGCGAAAAGACCGTCTGCCCTGCCCCAGCAAATGGCCCGCCGCCCCAGACCAAGGCGTCATTGACGATGAAGCTGCCGTCCTCGGTCGCGTCCATCTCCCGGAACCCATAGGTGGCACCTTGGAAGCCCGGAGCCGCGCCGACCACGGGACGCTTGTTGGGAACGTCACTGAAGCCCCAGCGAGACTGCACCTGCTCCACGGCCTTCCAGAACAGCTTCTTGTTCGGCTGCATGTACCAGACCGCGTTCGAGAACTGGCTGAAATCCTCCATCTGCTTGCGCCAAGTCGTTCCCTGCTGGACCCATGCTTGCGGCTTGGACAAGCTCGTCGAGTCCACGACGACAGTCGACACATCCTCGACGTCTGTTGTGTAGTCGAACCCGGTGAGGTCGAGATACTTCGGACATAGCTCGGTTCTGATCAGGTGCCCATCCATGCTGTTCCCCGGGAAGCTGGGCAACTGGTTGAGGAACCCGGCGCCACTCAGGGACGTGTTGAACCGAAGCACGCGCTTGTCGAAGAGGATGTTGTAGTCCACGCCACGGAGCGACCAGAACCGTGTCTTGACCTTGGACGCCCCTGCGTCCGTTCGATCCACCGGGAGAGCGAACTTTCGCCCGACCTGCGTGAGATACCCGCCGAACATAAGCTGTCCGTCGATCCAGAGCGCCACTTCCTTACCCGTGATGAACGGGCCGAGCGTCTGGTTCGGGTCCTTGAGAGTGATGTCGAATGTCCCCGGGACGGCCGAGAACTGGACCTCAAACGAGGCGGACTGGAACAGCACATGGCTGGTGATATCGACACCGTTATACGTGATGAGAACGGTGGATCCATTTCGCGTCATAGGATCGGCCTCAACTCTTCCAGAATGGCAAGTGTTTCAGCGGCCGAAAGTGCCGTGGACACCGGGAAGTAGCACGCGACGATCGTCTTGACGTTCATAAAGTCATTCAGCAACGTGATCGCCCCGATAGATGCATCCGTCTCAACGAAGTCCACACCATATTGAGCCAACTGGCCATCCCCGATCAGCTCGACCGACATGGCCACGTATGGGCTCGACACCCTGATCTCCCGGGCGGTGATCCCGGCATACATTTCGGGGTGCTCGATGAGCATCCATGACGAGTCGGACGAGAAGGTCTCGCAGACGCGCTGGTCGTTGGTCCCGCCCAGCGAACTCAATGGGGTGCAGAAGTACGTAGCTCCCCCGATGAACGACGAGACGATCGAATAGACAGGCGTCCCGAGAGTTATGACTCCGATCGAGATGCTGTTGGCAAGCATAAATGGGGCGCCCGGGGTCTGAGGGAACGGGGAAAGGGCACTGCGCGGATCCCACACCTTCACTCCCCATTGCACGAACCCGTTCTCTCCGATCTGGACCATCTCGTCAGCAGGAACATCGAACGAGAAGTCGGCCTCTACGCCGGGCTTATTCGATGACGGCCGCATCTCGATCGAAAGAGCCGTGCGCCCTTGGGCCGCGTAGTAGGGAGTGTCCATCCAATACGGCTCTCCGCTGCCGTAGTTGTAGACGTCGAAGTTGACGGTCACGGGCGCCGTCCACTCTGGACGTGGTCCGCTCATCGAGATCCCGCCCGAATACGCAACAGTGCAGCGTACTCGTCCGGAGATCCTGATGTGAAGCGGATGCAGCGGCGTGGAGTACGAGACGATCGTCTGCCCGGCCGAATGGACGCACTGTTCGCCAATGAAGAAATACGGCCAAGCAACACTTACGCCTTGGTATGCATTCGGCCCAGCGGAACGAGTGCTCGACATCGTCCCGTACGATTCCCCTGAAAAGTTCCCGTCTGAAGGTGTATCGAATGTGTGGGTCCAACCGCCAGCAAGGTGGCCCGGCTGGATATAGGTCTGGCTGAACGCCTCCGCAGTCGGCTGGGGGGTGGCTTCGTCGTTGGAAAAGACGGTCACGGACTGTAAGTTTGCAATCCCGGCAAACGGGATGAAAAAGTTGTCCACGTGGTCGTGTTCAGCGGGATCCGTAACGGCCCCAGTCGCGGACCACTCGAACGGCTCGGGCTGTCCCTGCGGCCATATCTTGACGGCCGCGTAGAAGCCCTTGAAGTACACAAATCTGATGAAGACATTGCCGGTAGGAACGAAGGAGGACCGCACCCCATGCCCGCCTGTTCCGTCCCCAAACACGACCACGTTTCCGTTGTAGACGCCGAACAGCGAACCAACATTGAAATTCCCGCGCACGTTCATTTTCAAGATGAGCTGAAGATCGCTTGAAACGGCCTCTGCCAGAAAGATCGACCATGCGTTATGGGACAAAGTGAGTCCGTTTTCGTTGAATGTCGGAGCTGTCTTGACCTGCGACCAAATGTAGTTGCCATATACCCAATACCCGTATTGCTCGTTGTTCGGCTGCGTTCCAGAGAGGCGGTTGAAGTCGTCCGTGAACACGGCCCTGAAGCCGCCCGACCCCAGTGACGTGACCTGCCCATCGACCTCGAACGTGCGAGGGAAGTCCGGAACTGGACAGTATTCGTCGGGCTTGGGCGGCTTGACCTTGATCTCTGGAATAGGGACCTCGATCTTGGGGAAAAAGAACTCGGATGTGTTCCACGGCTGATCGATGTTGTGCGAGAGCATCAGATCGAACTTAGCATCGGTAGTGGTCGGAAACGTCACTGTCATTTGACGGATCGGAATGACATCCGAGTACCCGAATACGTTCGAGTGGAAGTCGACCTTCTGCCCCGCTGAAAAGGCTGGCTCGAAGAGCGTGGCTATCACTGAGACGGCATCATCCTTGCCACCGCGCTTGTTCTGCGGCGACCCGTACACGAACCCGTTGGCGCGTCGGTCCACGGACGCCTGCCGCCACATGTCGCTTCGGAAGTCGCCGACCTGCCACAAGCCATGCGAGTTCATGGAGGTCGTATCCCGGACCCGCTTGAACTTCGTCTTGTCCGACCCCTGCCCAACGCCCCAGACCAAGGCGTCGTTCATCAGGTTCGATCCGTTATAGAGGATCTCCATGTCGCGGTAGCCAAGCTGCCCTACACCCGGGACGTCAGACAGTCCGTAGGCAGCCGAAATCGTGTCTACATCCGTGTAGACGAGTCGTTTCTGGGCGTCGATATAGTAGATCGCTCCGGGGTAGTTGCTGATGGCGTTCATCGCGTCTTCCCAAGACCACGACGCGCCATAGGAGTTGCCGCGAGCGTCCGGGTTGGGTGTACCGACGTACTCCACCATCGAGGTGCAATCGAGACCGTCGCCTTCGAGGTCGAGATGGTACTGACAGAGGTAGCGGATCTGGACATCGTCATGCGTCCCGGCGGCCCATGACTTGAGTTCCATGTCCGGGCGGTTCGCCTTGTTCGAGCAGTACCGCTTGCGGAACAGGATGTTGTAGTCGATCCCCTCGATCACCCATGCGCGAGGCGTCTCAGTCGCGACCCCGATACATGGAACGACGACGCCCTTCTTCAGCTGCTTCGAGCCGATGCCCGATGCCCCGGTGTAGGGGAAAAAGAACTGGCGACTGACGTTCTGGATCCAGCCGCCCCACACCCTGACCCCGTCGATGTCCAGCGTAAGCATGGACCCGACGACGAAGGTGTAGGAGTTGTTCTTGTCCTTGAGCCGGAACCAGCACATCCCCGGGGCGGCACCCGATGCTTGCGATGTGAACTTGGCGTCCTCCAGCACGACATCAGGCGTGATGTCATACCCGTTCACGCGAATGACGATGGTGGACACGGCCTACGGGTTCCGTAGTCCAAGCAGGGAGGTCTTGCGGTTGAGCGCCAACTCGACGTTCATCTGGATCTGCTTACCCCATGCATGGAGCTTCTCAGCATTGAGATCGCCGCCTCCGCCATTGATGTTGACGTTGACGTTGACGACTCCCCCGCCTCCGCCGCCGCCCATGGGCATAGAAGCCATCCGTGGGTTGCGGAGCACAGCTACAGTCTCGTCTCCGGCCTCACCAACAGTCATAGTCTGTTCGCCGGTCGTTGTGCCGATGATGCCCTTGGCCAGACTGTCATGCTTGTAGTTGTTGTTGTCGGGAGTACCGTTGTAATTGAAGCCAAAACGTCCTGCCTTGGGAGCAGGAGAGGCGACGCCACCCGACCTACTGGAAGCTCCCCCAACGGTCCTAGACGATGACGTCTGAGAGTCACCGTAGTTCTGCGGGTTCAGGCCCTTGTTGATAGCTCGCACAAAGGCATCACCAGCCTTGCCAAAAGCATCGGCTAGGCCATCCCCGACGCTGGCGAGCGCCTTGCCTGACTCGGTCTCCATGGCGGTTACGGCGTCCATGTAGATCTTGGCCGTTCCTTCGCCAGTCGCCCGGTAGGTCTCAGCGTTAGCGAGCAGCAGCAGCTCGGCTGCGTTCATCGCCTCGATGTTTTTCTGGGTCGCGGATGTATCGATAGCGAGTGTTCGACTCTGCGTCAGCAGACTGATCTGTGCTTCGAGATCGGTGACCGAACGGCTCGCCGAGATCGTCGAGATCTGATACTGGTTAGACGTAGTTTGCTTACCGATATTGAGCTTCTTCTGCTCGAAGGAGGCTTCCAACTTCGCCTGATCGATACGCGCCTGACGCTGTTCCGGGGTGTCTCCGGGGGCGGTGAAGCCTGCCATCGCCACCTTGAAGTTGATCTGGCGCTGGGCCATGCCCTGCTCCAGCAACTGGAGCTGACGTCCGAGGACGAGGTTCTGGCCCTCCATGCCGCCGAGCGTGTGCTTGACGTTGCCGCCGATCGCAGCGGTGATGTCACGAGCATCCCCGAGCGATCGCTTGGCCACGCGCAACTCGTTGTTGTAGGAGGCGACGGTCAGGTTCAGGCCGCGCTGCTCAAGGCCAGCCGATGCATCCCGGATGGCCATACCCATGTCCTCGATGGCCCTGATCTTGTCGGGAGGAACACCCCAATCAGCTAGAACCTTGCGCCCCTTGGTCACCTCATCCGTGATGGTCTTCTGGGCATCAAGAGCTTGCTTCTGGTTGGTGCCGCCATACGCTTGCGCGTACTGCGCCTCCTGCGCCTTGTATCGAGCCGCGCCTCCCTTGGTTTCAGGAAGCAGGTCCGCACTTGGGAATTGGCCAGTGGGAACCTGCTTGCCGCCGACCCCAGCCATCGTCTTCTGGCCATATGGCGTCAAAGGGTTGGCAAGGTATTGCATGGCGGCATTGGCCGGGATCTGGAAGTCCCGCGCGAAGTTGCCCTGTCGCTGAAGTGCTCGCTCGCCCGCCCAACGACCCTTCTCGCCCTGCTGCAAGATCATTTCAGGCGTACGAGTGAGTTTGTTCTGCGCAGACAACCAATCGGATACCTGAACATCCGCCACGTGCTTGTCATCAGACAGACCCGTAAGGGACATGTTCTTTCGCTCGAATTCCTGCGCAGCCCCTTCGTGGCCGAGCCTCGTGAAAGTCTCTGAGGTCTTCAGGGAGGCGGCGCTCTGACCCTCAGTAGCATCCTGAAGAATAGTCAGCCCGACCCCGGCATTACGGGCTTGGTCATCCATGTACTTGATTGCATCAGCTGACTTCTTCTGCGCCGCGCCGATACTTGCCGGGGCGTCAGGGGAGCGACTTCCGCCGCTCGCTCCGACTTCTCCATAGCCGATAATGGCATCGACGATTTGAGAAAGTGGATCGGTCGGTACGTCAACTCTGGTTTGCGGTTCAGGGGTAAGTCGCTGAACATCAGACCCGATGAACTCTTGGATCCGTTCAGCGGTGGGCTGCGTGGACCCCGGGCCAAGCCCAAGGTTGAAGGCTCCGCCCACTGTCTTGACTAGGTTCGTGTCATAGCCTGCGGGAAGGCCAGCCGGTCGCCCAGATCCAAACTCGTTAGCCGCTGCCATCTGCTCGATGCGACTCTGGAGCGCATCGTTGCCAGCGATCGTGCCAGCCCTTCCCTCAAGGGCTGGCTGGATGCTCTTGGCTGTTTCGGCATTCATGCCGGAAAGCGAAAGCGTGCTGGCAACGACCGCCTTGGTATTGCCCTCCTGCTGAACGACCGCCGCCCCAAGCGATTTGCCCATATCGGCAGCGACGTTCTTGTACCCGATCATCCGTTCCCCGGCGCTCTTGACTCCCTCGTCCAGAGCGCCCATGGCCATGGTGATGCCGGTGAAAGCAAGCTTCATCACGACTGTCGCGCCAGCCAAGCCAACGAAACCAGAGATCAACGTCTTGGTTACGTCGCCGCGCTGAAGCACATCTTTCGCGCCTTGGTTTCGATCCTCTTTGTCTAGAGCCTCACTGGGCTGGCCGCCTTCAGCCTTGATGTCCGCGTAAGCAGCCCTCTTCTTGAGCCTGCTCATGGTCTTGAGACGCTTGCTTATGCCACCTGTGTTCAGGGTTTCTAGGGTTCTTTCGTCCGCAGGGGCCAGAGAGCCAAATTGCGTTTTCTGCTCATCCAGCCTTCTCTTTTCCGCGATCGCAGTCCTGACTTCGCCCCGGGAAGCCTCGTATTCGCCCCTGATGGACTTGGCCTGAGAGATGCTCAGCTCGGCTGTCTTGGCTCTCTTGTTGATCTCATTGCGTCCCCAGATCCCTTCGGTGATCTGAGCCACGGAAGTCGTAAAGGCACGTGCCGGGGTCTTCTGTTTGGCCGTCTGGACTTCAGCTTCAAGATCGGTATAGAAGGAAGCGCCTCTTCGCCTTCGTTCCTTCACGTCAGCCCTGATGTCGCCCTTGTACATCGCCGCCATCTTTGGCGTCTTGGGGGCGTCAGGATCCGGCGGAGGCGGAGGGGCACCGCCAGCGGCAGACATACCAGCCACAACGCTCGCCGCGGCAGCCGGAGCGGCCGGAGCGGCTACGGCTGGACCAGCAGCCGGTCCAGCAGCCGCTCTCTTGGCGGCCAGTATCCTCGCGACCTCGGCTTTATTGGCAGCAGCGACTTCATCGCTTACCGCCTTGGGGATACTGCGACCACCCGCGGCGGGAGAAGCTGTCGCCGAGAGTCCAGCGAACCTAGCCCACTTCGCAGGAGCAGATGGGCCACCCGCCATTGGCGGCTTGCCATCCACGGCAACGATGTCCACCTTGACGGTGCCCGCCGCATTGCGCGCGTCCCCTGAGCCTTCCCACTTCCGACTGGGAGAACTAAGCCGAGCCTCGCTTGCCCTTTGCCGTTCTTCCTTGATGCGCGATCCGAGAGGCATACCAAGATCGGACCCAGCCGCGTCTGGGTGGGTGCGGCGTTGGATCGGGCCACTGCCGACTGGAAGCTTTCTCCTGCGACCATCCCTCTTTGGCGCCGTCAGCTGCGACTCGAACTTGGAGACGAAGTCCGCCTCGGGCATAAGCGGTCGGTGAGACTGATACGGGATATCCCGGATCCTTCTCTGGAGATTTCGGTCCTCGGACTCGTCGAAAAGACCGCGATACGCGGCCTGCTCGTCCTCCTGCTCCTTCTTCTTGCGAAGACGATCCGCGATCGGTGTCGATGAAGGACGCTTATCGCCGGGCCATGGCTTGATGCGCCGCTGGAGCGGACCATGCGGAAGCCCGCCTTCGGCAAATCCAGTCAGATCCTTGCCGCGAAGACTGCCTTCCTTGGCGCGCTGAAGCCACTGCGGAACCTTGTGCGTCGGGACGATGTCCGTCTCGCCCGTATTTGGGTCAGAGACGCCCAACTCGTTCCCACGTTCGGCCCATTCAATGCCCGGTTCAGAACCGCTGTTCTGCTTCGTCAGCAGCTTGATCGAAGGCTCGTGACCAGCCGACGCCATGCGCTGAAGCAGGCCGCTGTGCTTGACGTATGCGCCACCCTCGGCCTTTGGATCGGGAGGAAGCTGTTCCTGTCGGGCTCGACGCTTGGCAACTGCCGTGTCGGTAAAGCCCTTTCCCATTTTCCTATCGTTGTACTCTCGGTACTTCTCGAAATCGATAATTTCTTGCTCGATCTGCCGCCGCTTGCTCCACTCGCCGCCCTCGGCGAACCCCTTGACCTTCTTTGCTCGTTCAGCATCGGTGTAGTACGGGCTCCACTCCGAATACGGGCTTGGAGCCTTGGGCACGCGCTCACGGTTGTAATCAATTCGGTCGGACCCCTGACGACCAGCGTAGGGAGAGTCACCGGGCTTTGGCCGGTAGTCATCAGGGTACTGGTATGGGATTGGGTTTGGGTTTTTCCCGACTGGCTTATCCCACTCGCCGCCCTCAGCAAAGCCCTTGACCTTCTTTGCTCGTTTAGCGATAGCCCGTGGAAGGAACCACTCGTTCTCCCAATCGGCACTGAACCGCTTAGGATGTCGAACCTTCTCGTCGTACGAAAGGTCGTCCCACGGAAGGTTCGATACGCGGTACTTCTCTAGTTGGCGAGACCCAACAGAGACGGAAGATACCTTCCCCTTACCGCCAGAACCGAATGTGTCGACATAGTCCTTGGCGACCTCGGGTGAGTGCGTGAACCATCTTCCATGAGCGTTCTGTGTATCGGCGTATTCCTTGGACGAAGTGATCCAATCCGGCAACGGGGCGCCAGACGAAGGTACGGTCGTGTCGCCGCGGTATAGGCGAGTCCGCTTGGCTCCGCCTTCAGCGTGAGAGCTGATCTTGTTCAGCTTGGCGTATGCCTTCTTGGCCGCCATGACGCGGCCCATCGCATCTAGGAAGCCGCTCTTCTTCTTGGTCTTGCCACCTTCGGCCATTCCCTTGGCCTTGGCACGGCGCTTCTCGGCTGCGGTCTCCTTGGGAGTGCTGACCTTGAAGGCGCCAGCCAACTTGTCGGCGGCAACGGCAGCCTCAAATGGATTGGCCGTGCTGGCAGCCATCGCTTCCAGCTTCTCGACGATACCGGGACGTTTCTCCGGAGCTTCCGCTTCTGGCTCAACCGCAGGGACGATCTCCTTGATGGAAGCAGGGATCTGAGTTGCACGAATAGCAAGCTCAGCCGCTGTCGGATCTTCCTTCCTGCCGCGAGCCTTTCGCTTAGGCGCCGCGCGCCTTGGGGCCACGGTCTTAGCCCTAAGCCGAGTTGGAGACTCCGCTCCAAGAGTCATGACAGGAGCGTGAGTTGAAAATCCGAACTCCGGCAGATCCGGCGGAGGAGTCGCCGGGGTTGCCCCATAAACCGTAGGCACGATGTCGGGCTGCGGAGGCCGCTCCACGCCCGGGATGATCAACCTACCGTATTCGTCCTTGGGGAACTGCTTGCGCTTAGGCTTCTTTGGGTAGAGCCGACCCATGATGTGCTGCTCCGCCAACTCGGCGGGGAACGCAGTATGGCTCCTGAGCCGTCGCATTCCGCCTGTTCTCGCGGCCGGAAGTTCCGGCTGGTCGAAGCTCGATCGACCATGCATCGCCTCGCGCTGGATCTGTGCCTGAAGCGCCTCGCGCGTGAGGAAAGTTCTATCGCGCAACGGATAATGGCCAGCCGCATTCGGTTCAGCCCGAGCCGCCTCTGCCGCAGCATATTCAGCCGCCCACTCAGCATCCTGCCCCCGGACAGCAGCGAGACGGTATTCGGGCTTCACGGCAGCAAGGCTTGGATCAGGTCCAGCACGTTCGTTGCTTGGACGAACATCCACACCCGCCAACCGAGCGTGGGGATTGTCCTCGGTCAGCTCATCAGCGTATTTGCCCGTTGCCTTGGTCTTATTGGAGACACGATCTGGGTTAGGCTCTGGCCTTTCATGCCGCTCCGCATCGGGAATGATCCCCTTGTATCTGCTATTACCTCGATCAGCTCCAAGGTTGGTATTTTCTGCGGTGTACTCGACCTTGACGCCGCGGGCTACCGCCGCCTCTGCCTTCATGCCTACGTAGGCACCGAAGACATCTGATCGAGTTGAGGCATAGTCATGCTTGGCGGTTCCGCCAACCGTCCCGTAGACCTTCCTGAACTTCTTCAGTTCCTTCTCATCCAGTGAGCCGAGATATGCCTTACGAGCATCCGCGTCCATGGGGTTCATCCCCGTGGCTTGGAAGTCGGAGAGCAGCTCCCTCATGTACCGCTGCATCCCCGCGCTATGCAGCACGTTGATCGACTCTTCCTGAGCCACGTTCTCAGCAGCAGTCTGCTTGCCGTGCATTCGTGGCCCAGCCAGCTCAGGGCTATCTCCCGGACGCCACTCGACTGGTTCTGCTCCACCCGGAACGCGAGGCGCATCCGAGCCGCCTCGCATACCACCCCTTGAACGCTTTACGTTCGTGGACCTGTCAGAGCCGATGCCCAATCGACCCTCTAGGGTATCGGCAGGCTGGATCGTTCCCTTGGCTCGTGGCTTTCTCGGGTCACTCGTAGCTACGCCGCCCAGTCTCGGGCGGCGTGTTGCCATCGGGATGAGTGGACCTTCGGGAGTTGGGGCAGCTGGCGCAGCATTTACTTCGGCGACCTTGGCCGCGAGTGACTCTATCGTCGCTTGGAGAGCGGCGATCTGAGCAGTTGCATCAGGCTCGGCTTCCGGGGCTGCCTTAGCCTTGGCCGCTGCCTTTGGCTTGGCTGCTGTCTTAGGCGCAACTGTGGCAGCGCCACCCAGCTTCTTGGCGGCGGGCTTAGCGGCTGGTCCAGCAACGGGTTCAGGGGCGGCAACAGGTTCTGGCTTAGCTGTAGGAGCAGCGGCTGGAGCAGCTGCGGGCTTGGCCGCAGCGGGCTTGGCCGCAGGAGTAGCGGCAGGCGTAGCAACGGTAGGCGCGGCTGCTGCTCGCTCCGCCTTGAGCCGCTTGCTTTCATCGCTCCGCAACTTGTTGACTATGGCGATTTGTTCATCGATCGGGCCAAGGCTCTTGGCGGCAGCTGCCCGCTTCCTAGCCGAAATGGCCGGGTCGATGGACTCTGCCAGCGCAGCTTTTCTAAGCCTAGAGAGATCGTTGGCGACCGGATCAAGCTGCTGCTGGACCGGAGAGCGAGGAGGCTTCGGAGGAGCGGGAGCCTTTGGAACGGAGGCGCCAGCGGCTGGCTTAGTCGCTTTGACGGCGGCTGTGGTCTTTGTGGCGACTTCGGTTCTAGTCTGCGCGAGCGTCAGTTCGGCGGTAGACGCCTGCCTCTCGACTCGTCGAAGCCTCTCGCCAGCCGTGCCGGGGGCTGTAGCCTCTGCTCCAGTGTTCTTGTTGGAACTCTGGGCCGACGTCTTGCTCTGAGCATTACGTGTCCCTTCGACGGCAGGCTTGCGCCTGCTTTCGCTTTCCCTCCTGCCCTCTGTCGCTGTCCGCGTGCGAGCTTCATCCTCGGCTGCTTCTGCTCTATCAGCAGCTCTCGCAGAAGGTCTAGCTCGTCCTCCGGAAGCAGGCCCACGACCCGTACCGCCGCCCCCGCCTCCTCCGCCGCCCCCGCCTCCACCAGACGAGCGCCCCTCTGGACCTTCGGACGGGCCATCGCCCCAATCCCAGTCGACAAGAACCTTGCCCTTGTACTCGGGCGGAGCGGCTGGCTCCTTGCCCCAAGCCCAATCGATGAGCGGGTCCTTGCCCTCGTACGTAGGCTTGGTCTTGGACTTCCAGTTGAAGAAGACATTGACGGCGCCAACATCCGTTAGCTGCGCCTGAACGTCACGCCGGATCGTTCTTGCCTGCGTCTTGCTGATGCCCAGCGCAACCGGGATCTTGAGTCCGCCGCCCCTGCCAAGTCCTTCGTTGATGCTGGCTCGCATCGCGCCGATGCTGCTTACCCCGGTCTTCTTGAAGTTGACCGAGACTGGCAGGGTGAGGCCCTTGCGGACCTCTGCCCTGAAGTTCTGGAAGGGCTGAGACCCTTGGAACCCTGCCTGCACGGTGACCTTGACGACGCGCGCAGCTCCGCCACCAAGGCCGCTTAGCTCCTTGTTGGCAGCGGAAACTTCTGACTTGATGTCGGACGAGTCGATACCCAGTCGTACTGAGATCGCATCGATCGGTGACTTACCCATCTGGGAGCCTCCGGCTAGATCGCGTCGCCCTTGAAGAGTTCGGAGTTGAAGTCCATGGTCTCTTCGCTGGCGCTAGGCGCTTGAGGTTGAAGTGTCTGGAGATAGAAGTCGCGAAGTTCCTTGTAGTACCGGAACGGATAACGCCAGACGGTGTGCGGCAGAAGGCCCCAGAACTTCGCCGTAGCGAAGACCATCTGCCGCGTCGTCAGTCGTTTCCCTTGGGGGTCTCCTCGGCGACCGGAGCGGGGTCATCAGAGATCTGCTTCACCGGCTCTTCGGCGTAGTGCAGTTCGTTGACGACCCGGGCCAGCGATCGGTACAGGCGCGTGCCGAGTTCGTTCACAGACTCTGCCGTGAGCTTCGGGGAAACGCAGCTCTTGAGCACCATCAGGCGAAGCAGGAGCGTGTTGTCGGTGACCTCCTGCATGATGCCGTCCGCATCAGCTTCCTCGCGTGTGGCCTGCTTCAGCAGCTTGTCGTATGTGCCGATCTCCAGCTCGCGGAACTCATACCGCTGACCTCGTACCTCTACGGTAACGGTCGCGGCAACAGGACCCGGCTCGGAGATTTCAGTCTTAGTAGCCATTGATAGAGACTCCCTTCATCAGTAGGGTCCTGCCGTTGAGTACCGTTTCCTCGCTGGCTTCTGAGACCCGGAACTGTTTTGATTTGCCCAACGTGAGGGTGATTTCCTTTTCGTAGTCCTCGTCTTCCCACAGGTGTGGGTTCAGGTATGAAAATACGGCGCGGAGGTCGTACGGCCCGCCGCTATCAGCTGCGCCGTCTTCTCCACGCCATGTCAAGGACCACTGGGACATCGTCCCGATCAGTGCGCCCAAGGAGGGGATCCTCGCCTCTCCCTTTACGCCCGTCAGTTTCTGAACTATGCCATGTGACAAATGCGTCTCCTCCGTTTCAGGAGTGAAGGGGGGTGGTAGCCCGAGCCGGGAGGGATCATCACAGCCCGGGCCACCCTAACATTGCCGGAGGCGGATTACGCTCCGGTGAGAACGGTCCAAGGACCGGATGCGCGGAAGTTGCCAGTGATGCGGATCGCATCCGTGTTGCTGGCCGTCACCGACGCATCGATCAGGCCCGGGCCGTTGCCGATGAGCACCTCGGACGAGTTGCGGTCATCGCCATAGAGGTAGATCTGGATCGTGTCCGAGTCCGTCGCGTTGAGGACGAGATCGCCCGAGACATCCAGCAGGCCGTTGAACGTACCCTGAATGTCTTTCAAACCAACGAGATACGTCTTGTTGATGTCTCCGAAGACCGTCGCATCGACGTAGTCACGGTTCAGGTTGAGCGTCCACTCGACCTTGTTCGCGACCTTGTTGGTCTGCGGCCATGAAGTGCCAACCTTCGGCCCGTTGAAGTAGATCGCCCCATTCTTGCCATGGAGCTTGGTGCCCTGATTAGCAGCCACTGCTTACTCCTTCTGTCGTCCTAGAGGGACTGGTCCGTCCAGATCTCGTACGAGCCGCCGATCTGGTAGATCTTCTTCCCCTCTGAGTCG
>Ga0315273_10003296_pt1 | contig 19411 bp, 13 predicted proteins | sample YL17G02_0_MG_FD_205753 | JGI IMG/M metagenome (GOLD analysis project Ga0315273, IMG submission 205753) | Sediment microbial communities from Yellowstone Lake, YNP, Wyoming, USA - YL17G02_0 | ecosystem: Environmental > Aquatic > Freshwater > Lake > Sediment | place: USA: Wyoming | collected...
TGTGCTGCGGGGGGGAGCGTTCCTGCCGGTATCGCCTCGCCCAAGAACGACCCGCTGAACCCGACGCCATTGACGGTCACGAGGTGTATGCGACACCGAATCGTGCGGGTGGCGCGCACGACGACGTAGAGACGGCCGATCACTGGCCCATCCGGCCAATGGTAGTGGATGTCGATCGAGGTCCGCCCGGCGGCGACGGGCCGGAACGAGAGCGTGGCGGCACGGTCGTTGGGGAGCGCTCCCGCAGGTGCCAAGATCCGGATCGTTGCGTTGCCGTCGGCTGCTACCGCGTAGAGGCGCGCACTGGTCGAGATCTCCGTGCGATAGAACCGTACATCGACCCGAGGCTGGCCCACCCGCGCGCTCACGATGGGTCCGTGCTCCGCGGGGTTCGCATCGTCCTGGTGGCCATAGCGATCGACGTCCGGGCAGCTCCGGTGCGGATGCCGCGCGTGGCGACCCCGGCCGAAGTCCACCATGTAGATCCGCTGCCCGTTCCAGACGCGGATGTTGAAGTCGGTCACCGTATTCCCCTACCGGGAGCCAGCGGTGTGGGCGCGTGCGCGTGCCTGGTCGAGCTGCGGTTGGTCGAGGCGCGACAAAGACTCCAGGGGAAAGCCGAGGCCTACGCCGAGCTGCACCATGGTGAACGCGGCTACGTCGCACACGCGCGCGTACTCCATCGGGGGGTCCTCGGGGAAGGACAGGGCAATCACATCGGTCGGATCACTCAAGGCGGGCCCGAACGCTCCGACCAGCGTCGCGTCGCCCACGTAGAGTGTGTCCTTCAGCGACGCGACACGGGTCGTGGCGTTCCCGGTCGTGAGCCGCGCCACGAGTTCGCCGCGCGCGCTCGGGTCCCCGAGCTTGGCCAACGCGAGGCCGAGATCGTCGCGAAGCTCCGGATCGGTGGTGCGGCGTCGGAGCGCGGCCAGGCGCGGGATCTCGGGTCCTCCACCCACAGAGCCTACTTGCAGGGCGAGCGCGCCCTTGGCGTCGGGGGCGTCCGGGCTCTCGAGCGCGTGGAGCAGCTCCGGGAGGATTTCCCGGTGCTTGCACGCCCGGAGCTGGAGCGTGGCCAAGCCGCGCACCTCGTCGTCGGGGTCGGCGGCCCGCCGCACGAGCAGCCTGCAGTTCTCGACACCCGGGGCCAGACCCGCGACCTCGACCACGGATCGACGCACGTCCGTGTTGACGTGGTTCTCGAGCTGGGCGAGGACCGGCGCACTCGCGACACCGAGCTCGCGGACGAGCGCCTCCGACGCTACGGCGTCCTGCCGCAGCAGAGCCTGACGCAGCGCCACCTGTCGCTCTTCGGTCGCCGGCATTGGTCGCCCCTCCTGCGCCTTCGGTTCAGCATTGCATGCGTCGACCGCTCCGAACGCGACAAGCGCAGCGAACAATGCGCTCGCGATTCGCCGCGGCCCCGCGACATGATCGGCCGCCAACGCTCGCCGGCTTACGCCCCGACAACGGCGACGAGCGCTGCCTGGAGCGCCGCCGAGTCGGCGGTGGACGGGTTCGGCACCGCGACTGCCCCGTTGTAGGCGGTCAGATTGCCCAGGTACGTCGCATCCGTGTTGTTCATCGCCTCCCCGCGCATCTGGAGGCGGTTGGCCGCGGCAGCGGGTGCGCCCGCCGGAGGGCGATAGTCGACCTGGAACTGCAGCACCGCAGTCTCCGTGCGCGCTCCCGCGGACCCATCCACGCCGGGATTCGCGGCACCAGGCGCACGCAGGTGGTAGCCCAGGCGGTCGAGTCGTCGCTGGATCCCGGGAAGCGTGTTCGCTGCTTCCATGTTGACGCCCGCTCCGACCCGTGTGATGCGCCACTCGGTGTTGAATGCCGTGAGGGTCCCGCTCCGGCCCACTGGCAGGGCGATGGTGATGCTGGGCGATAGCATCGGGCGCGTGACGCTGCGGCCACCATCGGGCGCCCACGTGTACCGGATCTCCCGCTCCGCGTTGGTTACCGGATGGGGTACGACGAGCGTGTCGACGAGGCTCGCACTCAGCGTGGTTTCCCCGGGGTACCACACAAAGTCGATCGTCACACGATCACGTATATTCAACGTGTTGACGTACGTTGATTGGTTCGCGCTTCGAGTCACGCGGCGTCCCAGGATCTGGACAGGGTTCAGGGCCATCGGTGTCGCATCCTCATACGTCGCTCACGTCGCCGGGGATCTCGAGCTCGACCTCCGCGAATACTTCGTCCTCGTCCACTTCCTCCCCGTCTCCGGCGCGCTCGCGACGCGCGTCTTCGCCGTGGTGCGGCGCCTCCTGTGCCTCGGGCGAGGCAGTGTCCGACTCCCCCGTCTCGTGGGGGCGATCCTGGCGTCCGAACAGTTTCTCGCGCGTCGCCTCGTCGAGCTTTCCCGTCGCGTCGAGTCCGGAGAATGACTGGAAATCGGCGATCGCCTGCACCGTCCCCGCCCCGGCCGCACCATCGATCTCGCCGTGGTAGAAGCCCAGGTTCTGCAGACGAGTCTGAATGCCGCTCATCTCCTCGATCGGGTCCATTCCGCCGAGCTGCAGCTCATAGACGAGACCGGCGATTTCGAGGCGCGCCTGGCGCGCGGTGGGCGAGATCACCTGCTCGAGGAATCCGCTGTCGTCCGTCTGTCCGTCGATGTTGCGGCCGTCCACGGTGAGCACATAGCGCTCGTTGCGGATCGGTACGTCGTCCTGTTCGACGATGAGCCGGAGCTTCGCCGGGACGCCCTTCTTCTTGAACCGATGGCGTGCCGCGGTAGAGCCGGGTTCCTCGCTCCGGCGCCGCTCGGGGATCAGCACCTCGTCCCCTGGCCGGAGGGCGTTCGCATCGCGGCGCTTGCGCTTGAGCTTTGGATTCGCGTCCCAGAGCGTCTGCCAGAACAGCCCTTCTTGCTCGGCGATGCTGGAGATGCAGTCGCCTTGACGAACTGTGTAAGTCCTCGTTGCTGCCATCCTACACCACGCGCGCGACGCGCTCGATTCGCCTCGACAAAAACTACGCGGAATCGCTACGAAAGGTCAAGCGAATGGTGTCACCGCTATCGAACGGTGCCTGGAGAGCGACACGGGGCGGTTCCGCTCTGGGCGTCGCGCTCACACCCTTCGATACACGACCCACCGGAGCTCCATGGGCGCGTCATCCCGGGGCAGATCGAACAGATCCCGCCCCTCGCTCCATGCCTCGAACCACGGCGTGGGCGGCCACTCCTCCGGCGACATCGCGCTGCGCTCCAGCTCCACCGCCGGCTCGTCGGAGACCCGTTCGAATGGCAACCCGTGCAGGGCGCCCGCGAGCTCTCCCCGCGTGAAGAGGCTGCACCAGAACACCTGCGACAGCTCACGGGAGATCGCGTCCGGGGTGTAGCCCTCGCGCGCCAGGAAGGCGTTGAACACCAGGAGCCCACCCTGCGCGAGCACGAGCGCGGCGCGCTCGAAGAGCGTCCTGCACTGCGCCGTGCCCCTCAGGTGCGACGCCACGACCCCGGAGAGCACCACGAGCTGGTAGTGGGCCGCCGGCACCTCGAGCTCGTCGGTCAGCGCGTCGCCCTGGAGCACGCGCGCTTCGAGCCCCTCGCGTTCCAGGTCCGCCGTGAGGATGTCCGCCAGCGCCGGTGCCGGCTCGATGGCGTCGACCCGGAAGCCGGCGCGTGCGAGGGGCAGGGCGTTGCGCCCGGTGCCGGCGCCGATGTCGAGCACGCAGACGTCCCTGGGAGGCCCGAGCGAGCGTGCGGCCGACATCACCTTGGCGTCGGGGTGCTTTCCGAAGAGGGGCGCCGGCCGCGTCTCGACCCAGTGGGCGTAGGCGTCGGCCGTGGTCGTGACTTCCAGCGTGATGCGATAGGCGATCGACAGGTCGGGTGGCTCTTCCGTCCGATAGTCGACGGCGATGCGCGCGTGGGGCGAGAGCGCGAATCCCTCGGCCAGTCTGCGACGGACGAGGTCGCGGAGGTGAGCGGTCTCCGCCTGTGCGAAGACGCGACCGAGCTCGGCGAAGGTCGTCTGCAACAGCTCCGTGTAGTGATCCGTGAGGCTCGGAGCCGCGGGCAGCAGGATCCGCCCGGTTGCTGCGATGCGCCGCGGCAGCCGCCGCAGCATCGCCTGGTGTAGGGCGTCCCCGGCGATCTCGTCTGCCTCGCCGTCGGCCCGCAAGGCGTCCGCTCCGGCCCTCAGTAGCCGCCCCCCTTGTCTCCGCCGCCTCCACCGCCGCCGTAGCCACCACCACCTTTTCCGCCGCCGCCATATCCGCCGCCACCCTTGCTGCCACCGCCACCGCCGTAACCGCCACCGCCCTTGCCGCCACCGCCTCCGTAGCCACCACCACCCTTGCCGCCGCCTCCGTAGCCACCACCCTTGCCGCCGCCTCCGTAGCCCCCGCCCTTCCCGCCGTCGTCGTAACCGCCGCCGCCTCCGCCGTACTCATGCTCCTGTTCGCCGCCGCCACCACCACCCTTGCCGCCGCCGTAGCTCTCTTCGTAGTGACTGCCGCCCTTGCCACCGTATTCCTCGCCCCCGCCCTTGCCTCCGTAGCCGCCTCCCTTGCCGCCTCCCTTGCCGCCACCGCCTCCGTAGCCGCCACCTCCGCCCCCGCCCTTGCCGCCGTAGCCTCCGCCTCCGCCGCCCTTGCCACCGCCGCCTTTCCCGCCGTAACCGCCACCGCCACCCTTGCCGCCACCACCTCCCGCGTAGCCACCGCCGCCGCCTTGCCGCTCCCACGCATCCTTGTCGAGCCGCGGGAACGTGATCTTGCAGTTCCCGGGATCGATGCCGTCGATGCGCTTGAAGCCGTTCTGGTCGAGCGTGCCTTTGGCCACCTGGGTGCCATCCGGCAGTGTCACCTCGTAGGGCTCGCCGGGGACGGGGTGGCCTTCTTCGTCGACGAGCTCGATCTCGATCCAGGTCTTGTCGGGATCGTCCTTGTCCTCGTCGCTCGGTGAGTAGGGCTTGAGCTTGCGCTTGCCGTACTTCCCGGTCCCCGTCTCCTTCTGGTAGGCCTTCATGTTCGAGCACTTGCCGGGGTCGGACTCGTCGGCGTACTCGGCTTCGGTGGGTTCGAGGGGACACACGGCGCTGCCGGCGCTGCCGGAGCCGGCCGGGGAGCCGGGGCCGGAGTTGATCTTGGTCATCGTCTGGCCGTCGAGGGTGAGCATCGGGCCCGACACCGTGACGCCCATGGAGTCGATCACGACGCTGCTGCCGCCCGTCTTGAGCGTGATGCCCGACATCGACTCGATCACGATGGCCATGCCCTTGAGATAGATGTTGCCGGTCGTCTCCTCGCTGTGGTTGGCCTTGAAGACCTCGATCATGTCGCCGGTCACGGTCATCGAGTGGCTGCCCGTGATCGAAACCGCGCGCTTGCCCTTCACGCTGAGGTGCTGGTCGCCGGTGATTCCGGTGACGTCGTCGCACTTCACCTTCAGGTGTCGCTCGCCCTTGATCCACGTGTAGTCGTCGTACTCGACGGTGCGGTGATAGTCGTTCCCGATGGAGGTGTACGAGTCCGCCTTCACACGGCAGTCCATCTGCTTCTGGGCGTAGATGAAGATCTGCTCCTCGCCTCCCTTGTCTTCGAAGCGCAACTCGTTGAAGCCCTCGGCCTTGTAGCTGTTCGTCTTGACGATGGTCTGCGTCTTCTGCTCGGGCAGCGTATAGGGCGGCATGTTGTCTTCGTTGTAGACGCGTCCGACGACGTGCGGCTGGTCGGGATCGCCTTCGTGGAACGCCACCACTACCTCGTGTCCCATCCTCGGCGTGGCGAGGAAGCCGAAGCCTCCTCCCGCCATCTGCTGGCTGACGCGGATCCAGCACGAGCTCTTGTCGTCGCCGAGGCCGTAGCGGTCCCAGTGGAAGCGGAGCTTCACGCGTCCGTACTTGTCGGTGTAGATCTCCTCGCCCGAGGGGCCCACCACCGTCGCCGTCTGCGTGCCGCGGATGTAGGGGTGCGGCGTCACCCGGAGCGGTCGGTAGGGCACGGAGTAGGGGATGCACCGGAACTCGTTGATGTACTCCTCCTCTTCCCCCCGCTTGCCGGAGTACTGCTCCAGCGCCTCGGGCTCGTAGCCCTCATGACGCACGTCGGTGATCAGATACTCGACGTTGAAATCCGCCCGCGCGTGCTCGTCGAGCGTGAACCGGTAGCCGGGCGTCAGGCGCTCGACGGTGCTCTGGCCCGTCGCGGTCTGGCCGAGCGCCTGCTGCTCCTCGAGACGTACCTTCGCCCACTGCTTGCCGTGGTCTGCGGCGGTGTAGGCCCCGTGCTTGTACTCGAAGATCTCCAGCTCCGCGTACGTGCTCTTCTTGTCGAGGCTCTCGAGGTTCGCCTTCGGCGTCTTGAAGGAGTAGTCGCGCAGCAAGACGGCGCCGGGCCGGACGACCTGAGAAACGCGAAAGCTCTGGATGTGATCGGAGGCGGCGTCCATCCCGGCGCTGTCCTTGAAGGCGATCTTGGCTTCGCCTTCGATCGCGACGTGCGCCGCGGGCTTGTCGCCCAGAACGAAGACGTGGTCGTCCTCCTTGTGCTCGAAGTAGTAGAAGATGCCCTCGTCCTCGAGCAGTCTCGAGATGAACGCCCAGTCGCTTTCCTGGTACTGGACGCAGTACTCCCTGGGGTTGTACGTCCCGAGGCTCGCCTTGCGCCAGGAATCCGTCGGGAAGCCGGCGGCCTTCATCACGTCCTCGACGATGTCGACGACGGATTTCTCCTGGAAGATGCGGCTGTTGACCCGGTGTAGCAGGAGCCAATGGCGCGGGACGAGCTCGGCGTAGTAGCGCGTGAAGCGCTTGCCCACCGTGCCCTGCTCGAAGCGGGAGATGATCCCGTTCACGCGTCGGTCGATGTCTTCCGCGCCGAGCAGGAGCGAGGCGTCCTTCCCGATCACGCTCTTGAAGTCGATGCTCGCGTCCTCGGAGACGAGCTCGAGGTCGAAGCGATAGAGCTGCGACAATCCCTCGACGCCGCGCATGCGGAGGACCCGCAGCTCGTTGTTCTTGAGCTCCCCCACGCCGAACTCGAAGCGGGTCTCTCGCGCGTTCCGGAAGATCGCCATGCTCGTCTGCTCCCGAGCCCGCCGGAGTGGGGGCCTAGTCGGGCTCGTCGCCCGTGAAGTCGAAGCGGAAGTCGCCCTCGTCGCTCACGCCCAGGACGACGCGCTTCGGCATGTCGCCTGCGGCCATGCGCTCGAGCAGCTGGAGGCTGATCCGCGGGAGGATGGTCTGGTCGATCACGTGGTCGACGTTGCGCGCTCCGCTCTCGGAGTCGGTGCAGCGCTGCGCGAGCGCGTCGCGCGCCTCGGGCCGCACCTCGAACGCGATGCCGTGGCTGTCCTCGAGACGGCGGCCCACGCGCCTCAGCTTCATCTCCGCGATGAGGCGCATCACCTCGGGTCCGAGCGGGAAGAACGGCACGATCGTCATGCGCCCCAGCAAGGCGGGCTTGAGCCACTTCTGCAGCGTCGGGCGGATCATGTCGACGAGCTGTGCCGACGACGGCGGCTCGTCGGCCTCACAGGCCTTCATGATGACGTCGCTCGCGAGGTTCGAGCCCATCATCACGATCGTGTTCTTGAAGTCGACGACCCGCCCCTCGCCATCGGCGAGCGTGCCCTTGTCGAACACCTGGTAGAAGAGGTTCATCACCTCGGGGTCTGCCTTCTCGATCTCGTCGAGCAGCACCACGGAATAGGGCCGGTGCCGCACGGCCTCGGTGAGGACGCCGCCTTCGCCGTATCCGACGTAGCCCGGCGGCGAGCCGATGAGCTTCGAGATCGAGTGCTTCTCCATGAACTCCGTCATGTTGACGGTCACCATGAAGCGCTCGCCGCCGAACAGCAGATCGGCGAGCGCCGTCGAGATCTCGGTCTTTCCGACGCCCGACGGGCCCACCAGCAGGAACACGCCGATGGGTTGCGTCGGCGCCTGGAGGCCGGCCTTCGACGCGCGGATCTTGCGCGCGATCGCCTCGATGGCGGAGTCCTGCCCGACCACCCGTTCGCGCAGCCGATCTTCGAGCGCGAGCACCTGCGCGAGCTCGTCGCGCATCATCTTGCCCGCCGGGATGCCGGTCCAATCCGACACCACCTGGCCGATGATCGGCGCGTCCACGTGGAGCTGCACGAGCGGCTTCTCGCCCTGCATCGCTTCGAGCTCGCGCGCGGCCTTGTCGATCTGCTCGCGCAGCGCCGCGGGATCGAGCAGGGGTTCGGCGTCGCCCGAGGGCGGGTCGGCGGCCTCCGCCGCAGGCTCGGCGGCCCGCTTCTTGGCCTCGGCGAGCTGCTTCTGAAGCTCGCGAATGCGCGACACGGCTTCCAGCTCGCGGGACCAGCGCCCGTGCAGCTCGCCGCGGCTCGTGTCCGTGTCTGCACGCTGCACGCGCAGCTTCGCGAGCTCCTCGCTGCGGTCCTCGGGCGCGTGCTCGGCGTCCTCCTCGATCGCCGCGATCGCGGTGTCGAGGTGCGCGATCTTCCGCTCGAGGTCGTCGAGGGCGCCCGGCTTGGCGCTCTGACCGATCGCGACGCGCGCGCACGCCGTATCGAGCACGTCCACCGCCTTGTCGGGGAGCTGGCGCCCGGAGATGTAGCGATCGGCGAGCTGGCTCGCGGCCTCGATCGCGCGGTCGAGCACGCGCACGCCGTGGTGCTGCTCGAACTTCTCCTTGACGCCGCGGAGCATCGTGACCGTGACGGCCGCGGACGGCTCCTCCACGTGGATGGGCTGGAAGCGACGTTCGAGCGCGGCGTCCTTCTCGATGTACTTCTTGTACTCGCTGAGTGTGGTCGCCCCAATGGTGCGCAGCTCGCCGCGCGCGAGCGGCGGCTTCAGCAGGTTCGCCGCATCGCCGGTGCCCGCCGATCCGCCCGCGCCGATCAGGGTGTGGATCTCGTCGATGAACAGGATGGTCGGCGTGGTGGCGGCCTGCACTTCCTGGATCACGCCCTTCAGCCGGTTCTCGAACTCGCCCTTGACGCCCGCCCCCGCCTGGAGGAGACCGAGGTCGAGCGTCAGGATCCGCACGCCCTTGAGCGACACCGGGACGTCGCCCGCCGCCACGCGCTGCGCGAAGCCCTCCACCACCGCGGTCTTCCCGACGCCCGCTTCCCCGACGACCACAGGATTGTTCTTCCGGCGCCGCGTCAGCACGTCGATCATCTGGCGGATCTCGTGATCGCGGCCGAGCACGGGGTCCATGCCCTCGCGGGCCTTCGCGGTGAGGTCGACCGTGAAGCGTCCTAGCGCTTCCTCGGCGCCCTTCGTGCCAGCCGTGATGCCCGTTCCGGGCGCGGGCGAGGCGCCGGCGGTCTCGGGCTGGGTCTGGTCCTCGTCCGAGCCCGCGACGATCGAGAGGAGCTCGCGCTTCAGCTCGTCGGCGCGGACCTTCTCGAGCTCGTCCGTGAAGTCGGTGACCGACGAGCGGCCCGGCTGCGCCACGAGCGTGAGGAGCAACACACCCGAGCGGATCTTCGGGAGGCCGTAGTCGACGGCGGAGAGCAGGAACGCGTCTTCGAGCCACTTCACGAGGAGCGGCGAGAAGACCGGCATCCCTCCGTTCCCCGTGCGCAGGCCCTGGAGCACGCGCACGAGCGCCTTTTGAACGCGGTCGCCCGCCACCTCGAAGTGGCGATAGATCGCGGCCACATCGCCCGACGGATCGCCTTGCAGGTGCCAGAGCAGGTGCTCGACCGTCACCTCGTAGTGTGTCGCCTGGCGGCAGCTGGCCGCCGCCGCCTGAAGGGCGGCCACACAGGGGCCGTTCAGCTTGCCGAGCAGATGTCGGATCTCCACGCTCGCCATGCGGGGGCTCTCCTACGCTCGTTCTGCGCCGGGGGTCGGCGGCGCGGGGAAGATCTCGCCCTCGTCCGGGCTCACCAGGTCGTGCCGCACCCAGCTCGTCCAGCCGAGGCGCGCAGCCTCCTGGCCCATCGAAACCCGGAGCATCGGGACTTCGGCCCCTTTTATCACGAGCCGCAGGTCCCATACGAGAGGGTCCGGGAGCAGGAACCGCACGAGCGAGCCGAGCGGCTCATGGAAGCGGCCGGAGGGGAGGAATGCGTCGTACTGGGCGTACTCCATGGGTCCGAGCGCGAGTCGACACTTCCCCGTGCGGTCGCGCACCCGCTCGCCGACGATGAGATCCCGCGCGAGCGTGGTGTTCGCCGCGCCGATCCGATTCTGGTCCTCCACGGGCACGTCCACCCAGCGCAGCACGCACTGCTCGAGCACTGCGGGCACGTTGTCGAAGTAGTCGGAGACGACGCCGGCCAGTAAGACGGCCCCGCGCGGTTTCTGGGAGAGGAACCCGGCGTAGCGGAGGAGCCGCCCGGCGGGCAGGCCGACGCGCTCGCGCAGCCCGTCGGTCGCGAGCCCCACCAGCCCGAAGAGGTACTGCGACGTGCGGTCGGTGGCGCCGGGTCGGAACGTGAAATGCCACCGATACTTCGACCACGCGCGGTAGAGCAGCGCGAGGAGCCGGTGGTTCATCACGTCGAGGAAGAGACGCACCGGGTCGCTCTCCCCGAGGAGCTCGCGCCGGAGGATGTCCTCGGAGTAGAACGACGGGAGGGGGGAGCTCGGGCCATACAGGCCGAAGATGGGAGTCTCGAGCTCGAAGGGCGGTCCCTCGCCGGACCTCCGTTGGACGAAGGTCACGTCGGCCGTCGGGAAGGCGAGCGAGGACGTCGGTCGCAGGCGCACGACCTCGTCCGAGGCGGGCCCCGACTCCCCCACCGGAACGGTGTCGGGATGGGCCTGCTCGAGCATCCGGATGGCCTGGAAGAACGTGAAGCCGTAGGGCTCCTCCTCCAGGGCGCGGATCAGAGGATGACTTGTCTCCCCACCCTCGGAGGCCATGCGTAGCTCTCTCCCTTCTGCTTCGTGCGCACCGTGAGCTGGCTGAACGCGTTCACCGAGACGTAGAGCGCGAGGAATTCCTCGAGGATCGACGCAAAGAGGTACAGCTCCCCTTCGCCGGCGAACCCGGCGTCGTCGAGCTCGATCCGCGTGTGGATGCCGCGCATGGGTGTGCCGCGGTAGATGCGTTCCGACGGCTGCGCGTCGATCGCCAAGATCGCCTCGAGCCGAAGCTGGTTGGCGCGGCCTGCCTGGCGGTCGTAGAGCGCCTGGAAGTTGTAGAGCGAGAGGATTCCGCGGAGCGCCTCCGGGGACGTGAGCGAGATCTGGTTCAGCGCCAGGTGCGAGATGAGACGCCAGGCAAAGCCGCCGCCGAGCGGCGGCAGGACCGACGGCGTGAGCGGGGTCAGGTTCTTGAAGTCGGCGAACTGCGGCGACACGTCGGTGTGCTGGCGCACGTCGCCCGGCTTGAGCCCCTCGGGCAATCTGCGGTTCGTGCAGGTGAGCTCGATCGAGATCGTCTCCGTCTCCGGGAGCTGGCCGCGCTCCTCCGCTGTGACGAACGAGAGATACACGTCGGAGTTCGGCTTCGCGATCGCAGGCACTCGCCGCAGCTGGTAATACACGGCGCGCGGATCGCCCGGCGCCATCCCGTGGCGGAAGGAGTAGAAGGGCAGGTACTCGCGACGCTCCATGCTGCCGTGCGCGAGGCCGCGCACGCGGTCCACCGAGTACACCTCCAGATGGTTGGGCTCCGGATCGGCGGGGCGCAGGAGATAGCTCGTCTTGCGATGGTCCAGCCGGATCGGATCGCCGTCGCGGGCGAGCAGATTCACGATCGGCGTGCAGTGCAGCCGGAGGTTCTCGGCAGACACGCGCAGCCCGTCCGGCGGGCGCTCGCGGAAGCGCAGCACGAGGTCGAAGCCCGCATCCGGTTCGAGCCCGGCCACGACAGCCATCCCGTGCACGTCCACGAACATGAACTTCTGCGGGAGCGTGAAGTACTCCTGGACGAGCCGGTAGCCGGGGAACGAGTGCCGGGGATACGGGAAGAGCCCCTCGTTCTCGCTCGTCCCCACTGGCCGCACGGGCGCGGGTCGCGCCGGGATCTGGGCGCGCCGCGTCTTGCCCCCCGCGGTGACCTCGACCTCCACGGATTCGACGTGTCGCACGAGCCAGAGGTAGAGGGTGCTCGTCAAGGCCAGGTCGCCGTGCAAGAAGACCCGCAGGGGATCGAGCCGCAGATCCGCGAGCTTCGCGCTCCCGAGCGTCTCGAAGCGCACGCGGAGCGATCCGCGTCCGCCCGCCTCGAGCCGGGCTTCGGCCACTCGCAGCGGTTGGAAATCGACGTCGTAACAAGTGCGGAAGCGGCACGGCGTGCCATCCACGGGCACGGACTCGAGCTCGGTGACGCCTCGCGGGATCCGCTCGGTCGCCGTGATCTTCGGCTTCGCGGGATGCGTGAACTCGAGGATCGCGGTCGATGGCACCGGGCGCAGATAGTGCGGCCAGAGCATCTCGAGGAGGGTCTGCGTGAGCTGCGGAAAATCGTCGTCGAGCCGCTCCCGGATGCCTCCCGTGAGATACGCCACCCCCTCGAGCAATCGCTCGACGTCGGGATCGGTCCCGGCTTCGGCGAGGTGTGGCGCCAGCGTCGGATGGTCGCGGGCGAAATCGCGCCCGAGCTCGCGCAGGAGCTCGAGCTCCTCCTGGTAGTACCGCGTGAACATCGAGGATCCCTATCCGACGCGCGCAGGCGTCGCCGCGAACCAGCGCTTCATCCGGCGATCTTCCACAGCCCGTTCGCGTCGGTCACCGTGGCGAAATGCACGCCCACCTTCTCGTCGGTCGTTGCCAGCCGCCCGGTGATCTCGAACCGGATCTTGAGCACGTCGAGGCCGTCGCCTTCACGCCAGCGCACGCGTACAGAGGACAGGCGCGGCTCGAAGACGCGGATCGACTGCTCGACGGCACGGCGCATCTCCTCCGCGCGCCCGGCGTAGTCCACGTCGGTGAGCGCTGGGATGCCGTACTCCGGCACGGCGGCGCTGTCACCGTGCCGGGTGTTCAGGAGCCGCTGGAGATGGCGCAGGATCGACTCCTGGACGCGATCCGTGCGTTCGTGCACCGTGCGCGATCCCATGCGTTCGGGCTCGCGCAGACGGTCGAAGAGCCCTCGATTGCTCGCCATGCTCCCGTCGCCCCGCGATCGCGGGCACCTCTCGGCTACTTGGTCTCCATCTTCGAGACGAGCGAGAGCGTGAAGTTCGCACCCTGGTACTTGAAGTGCGGCATGACCTTCATGTCCACCTTGTACCAACCCGGATCACCCTCGATGTCGTCGACGACGATCTGCGCGCGGCGCAGAGGGCGACGGCCCACGGTCCCGGGATGGGGCGTGTCGGTGTCGTTCACGTACTGCTGGATCCAGTTCGTGAGCTCCTGCTGCATCTTCGTCTTCGTCTGCCAGGCCCCAATGTTCTCGCGCTGCAGGACCTTCAGGTAGTGGGAGAGTCGGCAGACCATGAACATGTAGGGGAGCATGGTCCCGAGCTTGTAGTTGGCCTCGTTCTCCTTGCCTTCCTTGCTCTGGCCGAAGTACTTCGGCTTCTGGGCGGAGTTCGCGGAGAAGTACGCCGCGTTGTCGCTCCCCTTGCGATAGGTGAGCGCCATGAAGCCCTCTTCGGCCAGCTCGAACTCGCGACGCTCGGAGATCTGGATCTCGGTCGGGATCTTCGTGGTGGTCTCGCCCATCTCCTCGAAGAGGTGGATCGGCAGATCTTCCACCGCACCACCGGACTTCGGACCGATGATGTTCGAGCACCAGCGCCACTTCGCGAACGAATCGGTGATGCGCGTGGCGAACGTGAACGCCGAGTTGCACCACAGGTACGACTCGTGGTCCCCCTTCACCGACTCCTGGTAGTTGAACGCCTTCACCGGCACGGTCTCGGGCCCGTAGGGCAGCCGGCCGAGATAGCGCGGCAGCGAGAGTGCGACGTAGCGCGCGTCCTCGCTCTCGCGGAACGAACGCCACTTCATGTACTGCGGGCCTTCGAAGACCGCCTTCAGGTCCTTCATGTTGGGCAGGCCCGAGAACGCGTCGAGCCCGAAGAACTCCGGGCCCGCGCCCGAGATGAACGGCGCGTGCGACATGGTCGCCACGGCCGCCACATTTTGGAGCAGCTTCACGTCCTGCGGCCCCGGCCCGAAGTCGTAGTTCGCCACGATCGCGCCCGTCGGCTGGCCGCCAAAGGTCCCGTAGTCCCGGGTGTAGATCTGCTTGTAGAGGCCCGACTTCGGGATCTCCGGCGAGTCCTCGAAGTCGGCGAGCAGGTCGTCCTTCGAGACGTTCAGGATCTCGATCTTCACGTTCTCTCGAAAGTTGGTGCGATCGACCAGCAGCTTGAGCCCCGTCCACGCCGACTCGATCTTCTGGAAGCTCGCGTGATGCATGATCTCATCGAGCTGCGAGCTCAGCTTCGCGTCGATCTCCGAGATCAACGCGTCGACGAGCGCCTTGTCGATGCGCTCCAGGGCGTTCTTCGGCTTGAGCAGCTCGCCGAGGAGCACCTCGACGCCGCGCTTCACCTGTGAGTAGCTCTCGTTCGAGGGCTTGATCTTGGTTTCCGCCGTGATCGCATCGAGGAGCGAGAGCTCCTGTGTGGTCGCGGCCGCCCCGCTCGGGGCACCTTGGGTCTCCTCGTCCGCCATGTCCGTCGCCTCCCTTCGCGATCTCGAATTCGGTTTGAGCTCAGCTCTCGGATCCGCCCGAGCCCCCGGTCAGGTTGAGCTCGCGCATCAGCTTCTCGCGCGCCACGTCGTCCGAGAGCACCTGCTTCAGCTTCTGGCTGAACGACTTCACGTTGCCGAGCGGGCCCTTCATCGCCACGAGCGCGTCCCGGATCTCGAGCAGGCTCTTCAGCTCGGGGACCTGCTGCACCACCTGCTCCGGCGTGAACGACTTCAGGTTCTGGATCGCCAGGTTCACCGGGATCTCGTCGCCTTCCTGGGCGTTCGGCGTGAGCTTGTCCTTCACGCCGAAGGTCATCGTGATCTTCTGCTCGGCGAGCACCTGGTTGAAGTTGTCCTTGTCGATGTTGATGACCTTGCGGTCCTCGAGCGCGGTCGCGTCCTCGCGGCCCGTGAAGTCGCCGAGCACCACCATCTTCAGCGGCAGCTCGACGTCCTCGTCCATGTTCGTGGCCGGCTTGTAGACGATATTGATCCGTTCCTTCGGAGCGACCGTTGCTTCCTTCGCCATGACGAATCCTCCTGTGGGCCTCGCGGCCCGTTCACTCGAGCGAGGCCGCCGTCACCGGATCGATGCGGCAGATCCTCGCGAACACAGCTTCTACGCGCGCTGCCTCGTCCGGTGACGCGCTGCGACGCTCCGCCAGCCGCTTGCGGCAGCGATAGAGCGACTCCAGCACCTTCACCGCGAGGCCGGGCTCCCACTCATCGAGCCCGTGTCGCTGGATCTCCGCATCGAGCCCGTCGAGCAGGGACGCTGCCACGCGCTCCTTGCCGGAGTCGCTGCACAGCGTGGCGAGCTCCAGCCGGGCGAGAAAGCGTGATCGCGGCGCCCCGTCGCTCGCGAGGGCCGCGTCGAGCTTCGCGAGCGCGTGGGAGAGCCGGCCCTTGCGCGCGAGCTCGCGGGCCTCCTCGCGCGCCGCGGTCACCTCCTCGGAGTCCGGGAGCCCCACGCTGGTGGAAGCGCGGCCCTGCGCGGGCTCGTCGGCGCCTACTTCTTGTTGCAGCCACTTCTTGGTGTCGCTGTCCGCGAAGGCCGTCCCGTTCTGGAAGTAGAGCCCCGAAAGCTGTGGCAGGCGGCGCAGGAGCGCGCGTACTTCCTGAAGCAGACCTTCGCGCGCTCCTGCATATGGACCGCCGAGCCCCACGAGTGCGCAATCGGAGTAGCGCTGAGCATCCAGCCAGAGCGGCCGCTCCCGGAAGGCATCCTCGGCGCCGGCGAGGAGCCCGGCCCAGTCGCCCGAGTCGAGCAGGCGCCGCAGCCCCGAGACGCGCTCCGACGCGGGATCGAGGAGCTCCGTGCGCCCGTCCTTGACCGGCGGGGCGGTCTGGATCGCGCTCCAGCGCACCACGCGCAGCAGGCGGTAGGCGATCGCGCTGGTGGGCTCCTTGGCCCGGAAGAACGCCGCGCTCTTCAGCACGAGTTGCTCGGCTTCGGCACGCGAGGCCACTTCGCCCGCGGCGAGGTTCCCAGCCACCCCGGCCGGGGCGCCCGCGCTCGACGCCGCGGTCGCAGCCGGGGCAGCCTGCGGCTGTGTCTTGTCGGGCAGGCGCGCCGTGGCTTCGCGGAGCGTGCTGGTGAGCCCGCCCAAGCTCACGGGCATGTCCGCGAAGCGCTCTTCGAGCACCTTCTCGAGGTCCGTGCAGGCCTGAAGACAAGCGAGCAGGGCGTCGCGGTCGGCGGCCTTGGGCTCGCGCAGACCCAGGAGCTTCTGGCAGCTGTCCGAGAGGTACTGGACCGCGTTCACCCGAGCGCGCAGCCGGGCCGGGATCGGCGGGAACGCCTGGTCCCAGTGCGCGGCCAGCAGCCCTTCGACCATGCGCAGCCCGTCCAGCAGGCCTGCCACGCCGTCCGTGTTCAGGAGCGCGACCGCCACGTAGGTTGCGGTCGGGAGGTCCTTCGATTTCTCGGTCAGGATGCGGGCGCCGATCTCGACGACCTGCGCCCAGTTGGTGACCTCGCCCTTGGCGGGCTCCTTCATGATCTCGCGGCGGATGGCCTCGTAGTCCGCGTCGTCGGCGACGGACTGACCGGCGGGCCGGTCACCGGGGATCGGCGTCGCGCCCAGCGCTGCTCGGGTGGACGGCTCGGTCATGGGTGGGAAGCCGCGTGCAGGGGGAGAACCTCAGCGCCCGGAGCGCAGCCCATTCTACGAGGGTTCGGGCGGGCGTGACAAGCCATGCCGCAGCGCGGCTCCCGGGGCTGCACGAGCGGCCGAGGGGGCGCCCCCGCGCCCGGAACGCCCCCCGGCCCACGTGTGCAGCGCGCGTTGCGCGTGGCTCCAGCGCTTGGGCGTTGCAGAGAATTGTGTTGACTCTACAAAGGGATCGAACGTAGAACGTCGGACACGCGCGCGTGTTGCACGTCCCCTTCCGTGTGGCGTTCGAAGGGCTTTCGAGCGCATTCCGGATGCAACGGTGCGAGCTAGACAGTTTGAATACTTCGTGATCTTCGGTCCGCGCGCTGCGACGCGAGCCGGGGATCGCGAATGATGCGAGGCGAGGTCCCCCCCATGAGGCCTCGAGCATGGTACGCGTGCGGATGGCTGCTCGCGTGGATGCTGGCGCCGCCCGGAGCGTGGGCTCAGCAAGCCGCGGCCGAAGGCGCACCCGAGGGCGCCACGAAGGCCGACGGTCCGAGCTATTCCGTCTCCGCCGTCCAGCTGAGCTACAACCTCGACAGTCCGAAGCTGCCGCCGCTCGCCGAGTTGAGGGAGCTGCCGATCACGCTTGGCCTGACGCTCACAGGCTTCGTGGCGCCGCGCGAAGGCGTCGAGGAGGTGGTGATCCGGCTCGGGTCGATCCCAGGCGATCCGCCGCCGCGCTTCCACGCGAGCGCGATCCGCGCGATGGACGAGCAGATCGTCGCGGAGCTGAATCGCCGGGGTCTCGCCGGGGTGATCGTCGCGCCCGAGGAGTCGAGCCTTCAGCCCGGCAGCGGCGCCGATCTCCGCGGCGGCGAGACGACGCTCCCCGTGGTGGTCACCGTACCGCACGTGAAGGAAGTGCGGACCTTCGCGAGCGGCGACCGCGTCGATCCCGAGCAAGCGGTCGACAATCCCGTCCACGCGAAGATCAAGGACGACTCCCCGCTCAAAGCGGGAACCGATGAGGACGTCCTGCGCAAGGACCAGCTCGACCGTTACGTAGCCCGGTTGAACCGCTACCCCGGGCGGCGGGTCGAGCCCGCGATCTCTCCCGCTCTCGAGCAGGGCGGCGTCTACCTCGACTACCAGGTGCTCGAGAACAAGCCGTGGACGGCGTACTTCCAGGCGTCCAACACGGGCACGCCGGAAACCTCCGAATGGCGCCAGCGCTTCGGCTACGTGAACACCCAGGCGACGAACAACGACGACACCTTCGCGATCGACTACATCACCGGCGATTTCTCGACCGTGCATGCCCTCACCGGATCGTACGACGCGCCGCTCTTCAGCACCGAGGACTGGCGGTGGACCCTCTTCGGCTCGTACAGCAAGTTCGATTCGTCGGTCGTCGGCTTCGATCTCGACTTCACTGGCAAGCAGTGGGAGGGCGGACTCCGTCTCTCGTACACGTTCTTCCAGTTCCGCGATCTCTTCTTCGATGTGTTCGCGGGCACGCGGATCGAACGCGTGTGGATCGACAATCCCGACGGCAACAACGGCTCGTCGAACTTCTTCCTGCCCCAGGTCGGTGTCCGCGCCTCGCGCATGAACGACTTCATGAACCTCTTCGGAAGCGTGTCCTTCGAGCACAACCTCGGCACCGTCGTGGGCACGGACGTGCGCGAGCTCGAGGACGGGCAGCTCGCCCGGACGAATGCCTCCGCGTATTGGTCCGTCCTGCGCTGGGAGCTCGCGCTTGCGACCTACCTGGAGCCCCTCTTCGCGGGTGGGGCCTGGAGCGAGGCGGGCGGCTTCTGGAACGAGAAGGCGCCGCCGGGCCAGGTCCTCGCGAACGAGATCTATCTGAGCGCGCGCGGGCAGTGGGCATTCAACGACCGGCTCGTTCCATGGGAAGAGCGCGTCATCGGTGGCCTCTACACCGTGCGCGGGTATCCCGAGGCCTCGTCGGTCGGCGACAGCGTCTTCCTGGGCTCGTTCGAGTACCGCTGGCACATCCCGCGTCTCTTCCCATCGCGGCCGCCCACCAAGCTGCCGGGCCTCGGCGAGTTCCGATTCGCGCCAGAGTCGAAAGGTGACCGGCCGGATTGGGACCTCGTCCTGCGAACCTTCGTCGACGTCGGCTATGCGATTCCGAGCAAGTACGAGACCGGCGAGTTCTACGAGACGCTGGTCGGCTGCGGCGTCGGTCTCGAGCTCCTCGTGAAGCGGAACTTCAGCGTCCGCTTCGACTGGGGCGTGGCGCTCAAGGACGCCATCCAGCAGAACGCAAGCGACAACACCGTGAAGGCCGGCAACAACGAGTATCGCGTCGTGTTCACGGTGCTCTACTGACCGAAACCGCTTCAGCCCCCCAAGCTGGAGGTGCGCAGATCGTGGTCGTGGCGTGAGATGGACGCGGAACAGGAGCACGGAATGAAGACTCACGAAGCCGTGGTCGAAAAGCACTCGTTCTTCGAGAAGGTGACGGCGAGCGTCGCGCTCGGTCTCTCCCTCTCCATCGGGTTGCCGGTGCCGCGTGCGCACGCGGGGCCCGAGGGCGCCCACGTCGCACACGGCCAGGTGTCGATCCAGCAGAACGGCGACGTCACCACGATCCAGGCCAGCCACAACAGCGTCATCAACTACAAGAGCTTCGACATCCAGCGCCAGGAGACCGTCCAGTTCGTGCAGCCGAACCAGGCGGCGCGCGTGCTGAACCGGGTGCTCGGCATC
>Ga0315273_10003297_pt1 | contig 19410 bp, 19 predicted proteins | sample YL17G02_0_MG_FD_205753 | JGI IMG/M metagenome (GOLD analysis project Ga0315273, IMG submission 205753) | Sediment microbial communities from Yellowstone Lake, YNP, Wyoming, USA - YL17G02_0 | ecosystem: Environmental > Aquatic > Freshwater > Lake > Sediment | place: USA: Wyoming | collected...
CTCTCCATCGCGAGACGCAAAGTCAATCGCGCGCTAAGAATGTTGCGGCCATGACCGACACAACGCATGTGCTCACAAAGCCGAAACAGAAAAAATTTTAGAGCTGGGGGGCGCCGCAGGCGCTGGTAACGCGAACTAACGAGCCCTAAGCTTCGCTAGCTCAGGAGATCAACCTCGCGAAAAAGTCCTCATCATGATGATCTCCAATTCAGTTACAGATAGCGCCTCTTAACCACTTACCGTGGGTGAGAAAAGATATCTCCAGAAAATACACCCACTGTTGTAGCCGGGCCACATCAGGCAGTGAACAATTTCGTCAAGACGGATGACATTCGCCGTGCAAAACCGGCAGGATCGGCAAGCGGCTCGCCCTCCAGCACATGCGCTTGGTCAAGCAGCAGCTGTGCGGCATCGGCAAAGTCAGGACCCTGTCGGTCAGCCACTTTTTCCAGCGCGATGATGAGAGGATGCATGGCGTTTATCTCGAGTACTGGTGCGCTCACGTTTACTCCTGAATCCTTCTGGCGTGACAAAAGTTTTTCAAGAGTGCGGTCCAGTTCGCCGTCCGCCACCAGGCAAACCGCACTGTCGGTGAGGCGCTTGGAATTGCGCACATCCTTCACCTTGTCGCCCAATGCCTGTTTCATGGCAACGATCAGTGTTGCAGTTGCAGCCTCAGCCAGCTCGTTCTTCGGCGGTGCATTCTTCACCGGAATGAGGTCAAGGTCAGCTGCTCCTTGCGTGATTGACTTGAATGGCTTGCCGTCAAAGCCCATGGCGGTGCGCACCCAGAAGGAATCGACCGGGTCGGTGAAGAGCAAAACCTCGATGCCGCGCGCCCTGTAGCCTTCGAGCTGCGGGCTGGCTGCCGATTTTGCAGCTTCCTCACCAGCGAGATAGTAGATCGCCGTCTGGTTTTCCTTGAGGCCCGCCACATAATCCTTAAGTGTCACCGATTCCGAATTGGTGGTCCTGAAGCGGGCGATCTCGAACAATTGTTCACGGTGTTCGAAATCTTCGTAAAGCCCTTCTTTGATCACCGGTCCAAACACATCCCAGATCTTCTTGAAGGTCACGGCATCATTGTCCGCACATTTTTTCAGCTCACTGAGCACCCTGTTGGTCACGGCCTTCCGTATGGCGGCCACCTGCGGATTGTTCTGCAGCATCTCGCGTGAAAGGTTCAGCGGCATGTCTTCCGAATCAATGATGCCGCGCACGAAGCGCAGGTAAGCTGGCAGCAGGTTGGCGTCGTCGGCAATGTACACGCGTTTCACATAGAGCTTCTGCCGGCCCTTGCGTTCCGGATCATAGAGGTCGAATGGTCGCTCGCCCGGTACATAGAGCAGAACCGTGTATTCATGTCGCCCTTCGGCACGGTAGTGAATGGTGAGTGCCGGGTCTGAGTAGCTACCCGAGATATGGCCGAAGAATTCCTTGTGCTGCTCGGCCGTCACTTCTCCCTTGGCCCGGGTCCAGATGGCGTTAGCGGTATTGACCTGCTTGGGCTCCCCGTCTCCTGCCAACATGATGGGGTGGCCGATATGATCGGAATAGGCCCGCACCACCTGTTCGAGTTTCCAGCCCTCCAGGAACTCCAACGCATCCTCCTTGAGGTGCAGCACGATTGAAGTGCCGCGGGCAGGTTTTTCGGCGGGTGTCACAGTGAATGTGCCGGCGCCCTCGGAAGCCCAGGTGAAGGCCTCATCGGTCCCTGCCTTACGCGAGATTACCTCGACACGGCTTGCCACGATGAAGGCGGAATAGAACCCCACCCCGAACTGGCCGATGAGATTGAGGCCCTGGCCTGCCTTTTCCACAAAGGCCTGGGTGCCGGATTTGGCTATGGTGCCGAGGTTATCAATGAGCTCTGCCTCGCTCATGCCGATGCCGCTGTCAGCAATGGTCAGCGTTTTGGTTTCCTTGTCGCAAGTAATGACAATGTCCAGCCGGGGGACGTCTTCCAAAAGCGATGGCTGTGCGATGGCTTCGTAACGCAACTTGTCCAGAGCGTCGGCGGCATTGGAGATGAGCTCGCGCAGGAACACGTCCCGGTCGGAGTAAACGGAATGCACCATGAGTTGCAGAAGCTTGGCAACTTCTGCCTGAAATTCATGGGGCTGTGCTGATTTCTTTTTTGCCGTCTTCGCCATCTCTGTCCTCTTTAAGTTCAGCAGCGATATCGGGGTAAAGAGGCCTTTGGTCAAGCCCACGGACAAAAAAACGGCCGGACTCTGAGCCGGCCGCGTCTTTACTCATACATCCTACAAACAAACCATAAGATGGGGCCCGGCCAGATAACAAGTTCCGGAGGGGCTGGGGGGCTGAGATTTCCGATACTCAACTCCAGCCGGGCTTTAGAGGCAACAATAGAAATATCGACTCCCATCATGTCGAAGACTTGATCTAATTGCGGCGAAACTGCGGATTTTTGGTCATCGCTTCAGGGCATCAAGTCTATGGGAAAAGCATGCCGTCAGTGTATGACGGCAACGCGACATTTGGATTAAATGGGAGTGACCATGCAATATTTTTCATCGGTGACCGTGGTGGTCCCCGACTATGACGAGGCCATTGCCTTCTACGTGGGAAAGCTTGGCTTCTCACTGGCGGAAGATACGCCGTTCTCTTCCACCAAGCGCTGGGTCGTGGTCATGCCGCCGGGTGCGACGGAAACCGGCCTGCTGCTGGCCAAGGCCGACAGGCCAGAGCAGCACGCCAGCATCGGCGCCCAGAGCGGCGGTGGGGTCTTTCTGATCCGCAAAACCAACGATTTTGACCGGGACTATGCGAGATTTGTGAGCCAAGGCATTGAGTTTCTTGAAGTTCCGCGCAGCGAGGCTTACGCAAAGGTGGTGGTTTTCAGGGATGTCTTCGGTAATACCTGGGACCTCATCGGGCCGCTTGCCAAAAAGCCGGTCTAGGTTCATCATTGGAAATTGTGACAAGCAGGAGTGCTACTGTTGAGTGAGGGGGAACCCATAATTCAATTCCCCCGTTCCAGCAAGGAACGGGGGACAACCTACCAGCGGACTGGGGCTCTCCAGCAAATTGCCTTTGACCGCAAAGAGTTGAACCTTATTCTTAACCTGTATGGAAGATACGTGGCGTCGGGCGAATGGCGCGATTATGCCATGGATTTTGACACGGAACTGGCTACCTTCTCGATCTTCCGCCGTGCAAGTGAGCAGCCGCTTTACCGCATCGTCAAGAACCCCGCCCTTGCCCGCAAGCAGGGGGTTTACGCCGTCGTAGCCCAAGGCGGGCTTATCCTCAAGCGCGGCCACGACCTCGCGCAGGTCCTGTCTGTGCTGGTGAAAAGGCCCAGGCTCGCCACCTCATAGAAAAACCCGGGCGTTTCCACCCGGGGTTCTGAGGAAATCTAAAATCCTAGTTGCGATTGCCGAACAGGCGCAACAACGACAGGAACAGGTTGATGAAGTTGAGATACAGGCGAAGCGCACCCATGATGGCCTTGCGACCAAGCGTGGCCACATCATCGGCCTCATAGTACATTTCCTTGATCTGCTGGGTGTCCCAAGCGGTAAGGCCGGTGAAAATCAGCACACTGATGGCGGAAAGTACCATGCCCATCATGCCATTCTGGAACCACAGATTCACCAGCGAGGCGAGAATCAGTCCCATCAGACCCATGAACAGGAAGGAACCGAGTCCAGCAAGATCACGCTTCGTCGTGTAGCCATAAAGACTGAGGGCGCCAAAGGCACCAGCCGTTATGAAGAACACCTGCGCGATGCTAGCGGCCGTGTAGATCAGGCCAAGCGAGGCGAAGCTCACGCCAACTAAGGCGGCATAGGCCCAGAAGGTGAGTTGCGCGGCTGAAACACTCATTTTTTCAATGCGGAACGACAGCAACATGACCATGGCAAGCGGCGCCAGGATCAGTACCCATTTCAGGGGGCTGACAAAAACCGCGTTGCCCAACGGGGTAAGTGCGCCGGTTGCATCAACCGCTGCATGGAAGGTGCCATAGGCAGCAGCACCAGTAATCGCCAGTCCCGCGCCCATATAATTGTAAACCCGCAGCATGTAGCTGCGCAGGCCCTGGTCGATCTGGACCTGGGTGCCTGTCTGGGTGGTAAATCTCGTGTCGGCCATGGAATTCTCCTCCAAAAAGTTATTAGGTCGAATATGGGGTGACTACCCCATGCCGTCAAGTGACGGAACTGTAAAGATTATTAACGGGCAAATGCCTCCATTTTCCGAGCCAGTGCCACGTCCTTTTCGGTCATCCCGCCTGCCTCGTGGGTTGAAAGCGTCACCTCGACCCGGCCATAGACATTAGCCCATTCCGGATGGTGGTCCATTTTCTCGGCAACCAGAGCGACCCGGCTCATCCACCCCCAGGCCTGGTTGAAGGACTTGAACTGGAACGTCTTGGTAATGGCATTCCGGCCCTTGGCCTCAGCCCAGCCCTCAAGCTCGGCAAGCACCTTGGCACGCTGGGTTCCCACCAGAACTTCCTCAGTCATTGTACAGCCTGCAAATCATAGGATTCCTCCACCGCGTAGGGGCCGCCCCCCCGCGACGGCCGCGAGGAAAACAGGACAAACCGGCTTACCTCGAACACCCTACTCCGATACAGGCTGTGGGACACGACAAATCGTTCAAGACTGGCAAGATCCGGTTCCCGCAGGCGCGCGAGCGTCACATGTGGCACGAATTTACGCTGCTCGGCGGGCAGGCCCAAAACCTGCGCAATGCGTTCATGGATGGATTGCAGGCGCCGCAGTTCCGCACTTTCCTCGATGGCTGAATAGAGCGTGTGCGGCTTGTTCCCACCCATTACATCAATGCCCTTAAGGTGTAGCGAGAAGGGCCGTGCCTCCACCCCGTCGAGCTCATAGGCAATTTCGCGGGCAAGGCCTGCATCAATATCGCCGATGAAACGCAGGGTGATGTGGAAGGACTCCCGGTCAATCCAGCGGGCGCCGACAATGCCACCCTTCATGATTTCGAGATCAAAGGAAACATCGGTGGGAATTTCAACACCGGTAAACAGTCTGGGCATGGCGGGCATCCTTGTTGTTGAAGGGTGACTCGGAACGCGACTGATAAGGTAAAGTGATTCGGGAAATTGCCAAGTCCTTATTTTGTCAACAGTTCTTCCACCTTCGGGGCAATTTTTGACACGATGATGTCAACCCCCTTGGCATTGGGGTGAATGCCATCGTCCTGGTTCAACAGCGGGTCAGCGGCAACGCCGTCGAGATAAAATGGGTACAGCAGAGCCTGGTATTTCTGGGCAAGCCGCGGGTATAGGCCGCCAAAGGCCCTCGCATAGTCCGCCCCCAGGTTGGGCGGCGCCCTCATGCCGAGAATCAGCACGGGGAGCTTCTTCTCCTGTGCCTTGGCCAAGATGGCGTCGAGTGCGGCTTCAGTTTGTGCCGCGCCAAGCCCGCGCAGTGCATCATTGGCGCCAAGCTCCAGGATGAGTCCCGTCACATCGTCGGTGAGCGCCCAGTCAAGGCGCGCAAGCCCGTCCGCTGCTGTGTCTCCCGATACGCCACCATTGAGGATGCGTAGGTCGGGATGGCTGGCCCTAAGCGCGGCTTCAAGTTTGACCGGAAAGGCCTCATTCACCGCAAGGCCATAGCCCGCCGTCAAGCTGTCGCCGAGGGCAAGAAGTGTTGGAGGCTTCGCCACGGCAGCCCCACCCGAAATCAGGACACCAACAAGAACTGCAATGAACTTAAGCATGGCCTTAGAGATAGGGTCAAAGTCGCCAATTCTCAAGCCGTCGTTACTCGACAAATCAAGTGTCATCTCCCATGTGTATAGACCATGACCCGATTTGCCGTTGAACTCTCCCACGTCACTCTTTCCCTGCCAAGCCGAGCCGGACCTGTTGAAATCTTGAAAGGAGTCGACCTGCGCGTGAAGGCCGGCGAAGCCGTCGGCATCGTGGGCCCGTCAGGGTCGGGCAAGACTTCGCTGCTCATGCTCATTGCGGGACTTGAACGGGCGACGTCGGGAAGCATCGCGGTTGCGGGCACTGCCATAGGCGGCAGCAGTGAAGATGCCCTGGCCACCTTCAGGCGTGATAACATCGGCATCATTTTCCAGTCTTTTCATCTCATTCCCACCATGACGGCGCTTGAAAACGTGGCGGTGCCCCTCGAGTTTCGAGGTCTCGCCAACGCCATGCAGATCGCCGAAGAAAAATTGCAGCGCGTTGGCCTGTCCCATCGCCTCAGCCATTATCCCGGCCAACTCTCGGGCGGTGAGCAGCAAAGGGTGGCCATCGCGCGGGCCCTTGCGTCGGGCGCTAAGATCCTGCTGGCGGACGAGCCCACCGGCAACCTTGACCAGGATACTGGCCAGCAAATCATCAAGCTGCTGTTCGAGCTCAAGCAGCAGCATGGCGCAGCGCTGCTCTTGATCACCCATGACCGAGCACTCGCTGAACGTTGTGATAGGATTGCCGAAGTGTGCGACGGCAGGATCATTTCCGGCAACGCTCCATGAATCCGGCCCTATGGTTTCGTTTCGCACTACGTGATCTGCGTTCTGGCCTTAAAGGTTTCTGGATCTTCCTGACCTGCCTGGCCCTCGGCACGGCGGCCATTGCCATGATCGGCTCATTATCTGCATCCATCGAGCGCGGATTGAGCGAGCAGGGGCAAGTTCTGCTAGGAGGTGATGCGGAGTTTGCCCTCATTCACCGGGAAGCCACCGACAGGGAGTTGGCCTTCATCGCTGGCAAAGGAGTTGTCAGCAAAGTAGCAACCCTGCGCGCCATGGCCGTGGCGCCCGCCACCACAACGCTTGTTGAAGTGAAGGCCACCGACAGCGCCTATCCACTGAATGGTAAGGTAACACTGGTAGATAACGTTCCGCTACCTCAGGCAATGGCGTTAAAGGATGGCAGCTTCGGCGTTGCGGTTGATCCCCTGCTGCTCGGCAGGCTGAATATCAAGGTGGGCGACAGGATCAGGATTGGCAGTCTTGATGTCGACTTGCGGGGTGTCATCGAGAACGAACCCGACCGCCTTTCCGATGGATTCATTCTGGGTCCACGAGTACTGATGAGCGCGGAGGCCCTGAAGTCCACCGGATTGATCCAACCGGGGAGTCTTGTGACCTATCACTACCGCGTCAACCTGAAGGATGACCATGGGCTCCAGTCCGTTCTCGACTTCGTGAAATTCGCCAAGGCGGAATTTCCCAATGCCGGCTGGCAAATCAAATCGCGCGACAAGGCCGCCCAGGGCACGGCGAATTTCGTAGACCGCTTGTCATACTTTCTGACCCTCGTAGGACTCACATCGCTCATAGTGGGCGGCGCCGGCATCGCCAATGCGGTGTCGGCCTTTGTGGAAAACCGTATCAATACCATTGCTACACTGAAGTGCCTCGGTGCCTCTGCGCGGGATGTGTTCGGAATTTATCTTACGGAGATTTTGCTGGTGGCGATGCTCGGGCTCGCCCTCGGCCTCGCCGCCGGAGCCTTAACACCCGCCGTGGCCCACGCGCTGCTGAAGGATATCCTGCCCCTGCCGCTCACCGCGCAAATTGAAGCTTTGCCCCTGCTGCTCACAGCAGCACTGGGATTTCTGGTTACGCTTGCATTTTCCATCTGGCCGCTGGCGCGCACCGAACAGGTCCCGGCCTCTGCCCTGTTCCGCCACCGCATCTTGCAACTCACTGGACTTCCTCGCTGGCCGTATCTTGCCAGCATCGTCGTGAGCCTTGCTCTCATGGCGCTGGTCATCCTGGCAAGCTTCGACAACAGGCGCATCACGGCCTATTACCTCGGCGGCCTTGCAGCAAGCTTCGTCATACTGCTAGGCCTTGCCTTCGCCATCATCAAACTTGCAGAAAAATCGCCGAAGCCCAGGTCCGCCATCTGGCGCTATTCCATTGCCAATCTCTACCGCCCGGGTTCCTCCGCCGTGTCTGTCATCCTGGCGCTTGGCCTTGGCCTCACATTGTTTGTGACACTCGCCCTTACCGACCAGACCATAAGCCGAGAACTGCGCTCCGGCCTTCCTGACCGTGCACCGGCATTCTTCTTTCTTGATGTGCGAAATGAGGAGCTTCCAGCCTTCAAGCTGGCCTTGCAGAAATTTGTTGGCGTCGGAAAGATTGTCAATGCACCCATGCTGCGCGGGCGCATTTCAAAAATCGGCGATACGCCGGTTGAAAGGGTGAAGTCTCAGGGTGATGGCAGTTGGGCCCTGCGTGGTGACCGCGGGCTCACCTATGCGGACTCACTGCCGGAAGGTTCGGAGCTGGTAGCGGGAAAATGGTGGGACAAGGACTACGCGGGCCCGCCCCTTGTCTCCTTCGTTGATGAAGTAGCCCATGACATAGGTCTCAAAATCGGCGACACCGTCACCATTAATGTGCTGGGTCGGGATGTGACGGCGCGCGTGGAGAATTTGCGGAAGGTGAACTGGCGCAGCATGGGCATAAATTTTGTCATGGTATTTTCTTCCAACACGCTGCAGTCTGCACCCCACAGCCATGTGGTCACGGTTGAGATGCAAGGGGGCGACGAGGCAAAGCTGTTGAACGACACAGCGCGCGCCTTTCCGTCCGTAACCGCCGTGCGCGTGAAGGAAACCCTTGCCACTATTGGCGACCTGTTGGGCAAGATGCTGGCCGCCATTCGCAGCGCCAATACACTCACGCTGTTCACCGGTGTGCTGGTCCTTGCTGGCGCCCTTGCGGCAGGCCTCGCAAGCCGCACCTATGAGGCGGTGGTGCTCAAGACCTACGGCGCATCGCGCGCCCAACTCATGGTCGCCTTCAGCATTGAGTACGCGGTGTTGGGACTGGCTGCGGCTCTCTTCGGTATCACGGTGGGCTCGCTCGGCTCATGGTTCCTGGCAGCCTGGATTCTCGAAATGACCTGGCATTTCTCGCTTGCCGTGGCCATATTGACAGCGCTGCTCGCCATGGCGGTCACTATTGCCGGGGGCCTTGCGGTCACCTGGCGCGCCCTTTCCGTCAAGCCTGCGCCCATCTTAAGAAACGAGTAGAATTTGAAGCGGCTTCGCGCTAGGCAAAGTCCATGGTCACTCTCAATCGCATTTATACACGCACTGGCGATGCCGGTGAAACCGCCCTAGGCTCAGGCCTTCGGCTTTCCAAGGCGCATTTGCGCATTCAAGCCTATGGCACGGTGGATGAGACCAACGCCACGCTGGGTGTGGTCAGGCTCCATACGGCCGATGAAGCTCTCGGTCTTCTCGACACAATGCTGGCGCGCATCCAGAATGAACTCTTTGACCTTGGAGCTGATCTCTGCGTGCCCGACACCGATGAAAAGCTTATCCATGAACCCTTGCGCATCCTGCCCTCGCAATGTGACCGGCTTGAGAAGGAAATCGACCGGCTCAATGACGAGCTTGCGCCGTTGCGTTCCTTCGTGCTGCCCGGTGGCCATCCAGCAGCCGCATACCTGCACGTGTCGCGCACCGTGTGCCGCAGGGCCGAGCGTCTCATCGTTGAGTTGAAGTCGCACCGAGGCGAGCATGTGGGCGATGCGGCCCTTGCTTATATCAACCGACTTAGCGATTTCCTCTTCGTGGCCAGCCGCTGGGTGAATGCTAAGGCCACTGGCGACATTCTCTGGATGCCGGGAAAAACCCGCTAGTGTTCGTTCCCTTACATGACAATACACCTCTGCAGGTCATCCGCTTCCAGTTTGTCACCCTAAGCATCATCATCGGCAATGTGTTGATCTTCCTGACGACCGGCGCTTTCCAGCCGGAAGCCCAAATGGCAAGTGTGGCCAGCAGTTTCGGCGTGGTACCCGCCGACCTCACCCACCTCACGCAGAACATTCCCAACAGCCCCATTCCTGAACCACTCACCTTCATCACCTACATGTTCGTGCATGCAGGCTGGATGCACCTCATCTCCAACATGCTGTTCCTCTGGGTCTTTGCCGACAACGTGGAAGATGCCTTCGGCTATTTCGCCTTTGCCCTGTTCTACCTGCTCTGCGGCATCGCTGGCGCCCTTGCCCACGTGGCCATGGCACCGGATTCCTCCGCTCCGCTCATCGGCGCCTCGGGTGCGGTGTCGGGCGTCATTGGCGCCTATGTCCTGCTTTACCCCAGGGCGCGCATCTGGATTCTGCTGTTTTTCCGTATTCCTCTGCGCATTTCGGCGATCTGGGTGCTCGGCGGCTGGTTCCTGCTGCAGCTCTTCAGCATCTATACGGCAGACAAGAATGGCGATCAGGAAATCGCCTTCTGGACCCACATCGGCGGTTTCATCGCAGGCCTGCTGATTACCCTGCTCTTGCGTTCGCGGCTATTGATCCGTAAGGCCTGATGAGGCAAGGCGTCGCAATGGGATGTGCCATGTCGGGGACAGAATTGACTTGAAACCGCCTGTTCACTAGGTTCCGCGCAAATTTGACATGAGGGTTGCAATGAGGGTCTTAGTCGCCGTTAAACGGGTCGTTGACTACAACGTGAAAATTCGCGTCAGGGCCGATGGTTCGGGCGTAGAATTGGCCAACGTTAAAATGTCCATGAACCCATTCGATGAAATCGCTATTGAAGAAGCCGTGCGCCTGAAGGAGTCCGGCAAGGCGACGGAAGTTGTGGCTGTCACCATCGGACCCCAGCAGTCCCAGGAAACCCTGCGCACCGCCCTTGCCATGGGTGCCGACCGTGCCATTCTGGTGAAGCATGACGAGTATGTGGAACCGCTGGGTGTGGCCAAGATCCTGAAAGGTGTTGTCGAAGCCGAAAAGCCCGACATTGTCATTCTTGGCAAGCAGGCCATTGATGATGACTGCAACCAGACCGGCCAGATGCTGTCGGCCCTCCTCGGCTGGGCCCAGGCAACCGCCTGCTCCAAGCTGGAACCCGGTAGCGGTGAAGCCGTGATCACCCGCGAAATCGACGGCGGCCTGCAAACCCTGAAGGTGAAGATGCCGCTCATCGTCACCACCGATCTGCGTCTCAACCAGCCGCGCTACGCTTCGCTTCCCAACATCATGAAGGCCAAGAAGAAGCCGCTCGATGAAAAGACACCAACTGATTACGGCGCGGACGTGAAGCCGCGCCTCAAGGTCGTGAGTACCGTTGAACCGCCCAAGCGCCTTGCCGGCGTGAAGGTTAAATCAGTTGGCGAACTTGTCGCCAAGCTCAAAGAAGCAGGAGCAGTATAATTATGGCCGTACTTCTCATTGCCGAGCACGATAACAACTCCCTCAAGGATGCCACCCACAAGGCCCTCACCGCCGCCCTGCTAATGGGTGGTGATGTGCATGTGCTGGTGGCAGGCAACAATGCCACAGCTGCCGCCGCACAGGCAGCCAAGCTCACCGGCGTCAAGAAAGTCCTGCATGTTGAGAGCGCCACCCTTGAGCGCCCACTGGCCGAGCCCATGGCGGCCATGATTGTTTCGCTGGCAGGTTCCTACGATCACCTCGTGGCCGCCGCCACCACCAATGGCAAGAATTTCATGCCACGCGTGGCAGCATTGCTTGACGTCATGCAGGTGTCGGACATTTCCGAAGTGAAATCCGCTGATACCTTCGTGCGATTGATATACGCCGGCAACGCGGTACAAACCGTGCAGTCGACCGATGCGAAGAAGGTCATCACGATCCGTACCGCCTCCTTTGCGGCAACCGGTGAAACTGGTACTGCGCCCATTGAAAAAGTGAATGCAGTAGCTGATCCAGGCCTGTCCTCCTACCAGAGTGAAAACCTCAGCAAGTCTGACCGTCCCGAACTGACCTCCGCAAAAGTCATCGTGTCCGGCGGACGCGGCATGCAGAATGGCGAAAACTTCAAGATGCTGGAAGCCGTGGCCAAGCAGCTAGGTGCCGCAGTCGGCGCCTCGCGTGCGGCCGTCGATGCGGGCTATGTACCTAACGACTATCAAGTTGGCCAGACCGGCAAGGTGGTCGCCCCCGATCTCTACATCGCTGTCGGTATTTCCGGCGCCATCCAGCACCTCGCCGGCATGAAGGATTCTAAGATCATCGTCGCCATCAACAAGGACGAAGATGCCCCTATATTCCAGGTGGCAGACTACGGCCTGGTTGCCGATCTTTTCACAGCCGTGCCTGAGCTTGAAATCGAACTTGCAAAAGTGGTGAAGTAACTCCATCCCCCAGGCGCATCATCCCGGCAAGCGCTGGGATGATGCATTTTTTTATGTTCATCTTTCATATTGTGGGTGCGTATGCGGCCGCCTCGAATGAATAAAAGGGAAGGGAAGCCCCTGCCATGGCTTCAAGCTGGGTGTTTGGGGTGTTTAGGCCTCGACCCGAGCACCAGCTTCTCCGCGCGCTGAGCCGCAGGATCGTTGGTTTACTCGGGTCAAGCCCGAGAACTGACCGCTGACCATGGAGAGATTGGGTGTGTGGCTCTACCTGCGAGCCAGCCTCTGCGCCGTGACCGACATGACGGCGGCCATCACCAGAAAACCAACGGCGGTCCAGGCGATGTTGGCGGTGATGCCGGGTTTGATGACGAAGCCGCCAGCTGCCGCGCCCACCGACTGACCGAGATAGACGGCTGAGGTGTTGAGGGCCACGGTGGCGGCGGCAAGGCTTGGCGCCACCGCCACAAGCCGACTTTGCTGCAATGAGTTGGAAGAGAACGATCCAAGTCCCCACACCGCGCCGGCGATGCAGGCCAGCATGTAGTGGCCGAAGAACAGGCCAAACAGGCTCATGCCTGCAATGAGGGAAAATATGGCAACGAGTATGGCCCATTCAACACCAATGGCCGCAATTGCGCGCGTTGCCAAGTAGTTTCCAAGAACACCCGCCACGCCAAAGATTCCAAATAGTGCCGCTATGTTGGACGGTGTTGCGCCAAAGCTTTCGCGCAGAGTTGGGGCGAGATAGCTCACCAATGTGAACTGCCCGGACATGCTGAGCAAGGTGACAGCCAATATGCACAGCATGAGGGGGCTCCTGACAACGGCAAGCCAGGAGGAAAGTTGCAAGGGCGCCACGCGAAGTCCGGGCCGCAGCGACGTCCGCACCCCTATCATGGCGATGGCAGACACGATTGCCATGGCAAGGAAGGCTGCCCGCCAGCCCACCTGTGTGGCAAGGATGCTACCCAGGGGAATGCCCGCAACCGAGGCCATGGACCAACCGATGAAGATGAATGCGATGGCCTGCGAACGTCTTTCAGTTGGCACAAGGAGGCCCACCGTGGCAGCCGCCTGTGGCGTGAACAGGGCCGCCGCGATCATGGTCACGGTACGGATGATCAGTAGCGACCAGAATTCAGGAGCCAGTGCTGAAAGCCCATGGCCTATTGCATAGACAGCCGCAGAGGCCGTCAACAACTGGCGGCGGTCAAAAGCGCTGGTAAGGCCTGCCAGCACCGGCGCGCCAAAGCCCACCACAAGCCCACCTGCAAACAGCAGGAGACCCGCCGTCGACGGTGTCACGCCCAAGTCAGCGCCCAGCACGTTGAGCAGGCCTGCAGGCAGCAGCACGCCCGTGCCGATTACAAAATTTCCAAACAGCAGGGACCACAGGGCCCCTTGCGAGGGCTTTTGACCGGAAACATCAGTCATGAACGTTGCGCCTCTAAAAATTCGAGGAAAGCAGCATGGTCTAATCCTGTCCAGTGCGCGCAAAGCATAGGCCTGTGCCGATATGTTGCACCTGCGAAATAGGCTTGCCCTGCGCTCTCACGCGTTATAGGCTTAATAAATTAAATCAAGTGAGTAACAGACGAAGATGAAGATTCAGAAAGTCGGCATCATTGGTGCTGGACAAATGGGCAGCGGCATCGCACATGTGTGCGCCCTCGCAGGCTTTGATGTGGGCGTCAACGATGTAAGCAAGGAGCGGATCGACTCCGGCCTCAATACCATCAGCGGAAACCTCGGGCGGCAACTGAAATCCGGCAAGATCACCGAAGCGGCCAGGGATGCCGCCCTGAAACGCATCTCGCCGGTTGCAGGTTATGAGGGCTTTGCCGACTATGACCTGGTAATTGAATCCGCCATTGAAGACGAGCAGATCAAGCGCAAGATTTTCCAGGGCCTGTGTCCGCATCTCCAGCCGCACACCCTTGTTGCCTCCAACACCTCCTCCATTTCCATCACAAGGCTCGCGGCGGTCACCGGGCGACCGGAAAAATTCATGGGGATCCACTTCATGAATCCAGTTCCCGTCATGGAACTGGTTGAACTCATCCGTGGCATTGCCACCGGAGAAGACACCTTCAACAGCGTGAAGGAATTCACGCTGGCTCTGCACAAGACCATTGCGGTGGCGGAAGACTTTCCAGCCTTCATTGTCAATCGTATCCTGCTGCCCATGATCAATGAGGCAATCTATACGCTGTATGAGGGTGTGGGCGGCGTGGAAGCCATCGACATCGCCATGAAGCTTGGTGCACGCCACCCCATGGGTCCCTTGGAACTGGCGGACTTCATCGGCCTTGATACGTGTCTTTCCGTCATGCAAGTGCTTTACGAGGGACTTGCCGATTCGAAGTACCGGCCCTGCCCCCTGCTGGTAAAATATGTGGAAGCAGGCTGGCTCGGCCGCAAGTCGCAGCGCGGCTTCTACGACTACCGAGGCGAAAAGCCGGTGCCGACGCGCTAGAGCTTAACCCTCCACCTCTTCATGGTCTGGCTTCGACCCGACCATGGAGAGATTTGTGATGTTGCATAAACTCTAAGGCGCTTCCGCAATGGCAGCCTTCATCAGGCCCAGGGCTTCAGCGCTGTTCCACTCCGCAGGCCCCAGGAGCCTGCCGATTTCCCGCCCCTTGCGGTCCACCAGAATAGTGAGGGGAAGTCCCAGTCCCTGCAGGTCATCCAACGACTTCGTCGTTACATCCACGTAGAGTCCAAGCGCATCGGCCCCAGTTTCCTTGAGAAAGGCAGAAGAAGCAGCCAATCCCTTGCGATCAACGCTGAGGGCCAAGACTTCAAAATCCTTGGAGCCCATCTGTTTCTGCAAATCAGCAAGCGTGGGCATTTCCTTGCGGCAGGGCGCACACCAGGTCGCCCACAGGTTGAGCAGCACCACGCGGCCCTTCCACTGACTGAGCTTGGCGTCTTCACCCTGGGCCCCCTTGAAGGCAATATCGGGCACGATGGGCCTCTCCGCCTTCACGAGGAAGGCCGACAGCGGGCCCTTGGCAAAGTCCCTGTAGCCGCCTCCCCCTTGAGTTTCGATGACGGTTCCTGCGGCGGCAGGTACAGTAGGTGACTGCTCCGCCCGCGGAACGGTTTTTCCCCCACTATAGAGATAAAGGCCAAGGGCTCCGGCCAGCAAGGCAAGAAGGATAAGATACGGCAGGGGATTTCGCTTTGTTTCATTCATGGCTAAAAGGCTTACTCGTTTGCTAACAGGAATTCCAATGACCAATAAAATGTGGGGCGGCAGGTTCAAGTCCGGACCTGACGCCATCATGCAGGAGATCAATGCGTCGATCAGCTTTGACAAGCGGCTCTATGCCCAGGACATAGCAGGCTCGAAGGCACATGCCGCAATGCTGGCCAAGCAAGGCATCATCTCGAAAGCTGACGCTGCCGAAATTAGGCGCGGACTGGAGAAGGTGCAAGACGAGATCGAGGCCGGCACCTTTACGTATTCGGCAGCGCTGGAAGACATTCACCTCAACGTGGAAAGCCGCCTGAAGGAGATCATTGGCGCAGCCGCAGGCCGCTTGCACACAGCACGTTCGCGCAATGACCAGGTCGCGCTGGATTTCAGGCTCTACGTCAGGGACGCCATCGACCATCTCGACGGCCAGTTGAAGGACCTGCAGCTTGCCCTGGCCGAAAAAGCCGCAGCTCACGCAAAGACCATCATGCCGGGCTTCACCCATTTGCAGGTGGCCCAGCCCATTACCTTTGGCCACCATTGCCTTGCCTATGTGGAAATGTTGGCGCGCGACCGTTCACGACTCGCCGATGCCAGGAAGCGCATGAGCGAAAATCCGCTGGGTGCAGCAGCCCTTGCCGGCACGTCCTTCCCCATCGACCGCATGATGACGGCCAAGGCCTTAGGTTTCGACCGACCGACCCGCAATTCCCTCGACAGCGTGGCCGATCGCGACTTCGCGCTCGAATTGCTCAGCGCCGCCGCCATCTGCTCAACCCATCTTTCGCGATTGGCCGAGGAAATCGTCCTGTGGTCGACAACGCAGTTCCGTTTCGTGAAGCTCTCCGACAAGTTCACCACCGGATCTTCCATCATGCCGCAAAAGCGCAACCCGGATGCCGCCGAACTGGTGCGCGCCAAACCAGGCCGTATCCTCGGCGCCCTCACATCCCTGCTGGTGATCATGAAGGGCCTGCCGCTCACCTATTCCAAGGACATGCAGGAAGACAAGGAACCGGCCTTCGACGCCATCGACAACCTGTCGCTCGCCATTGCCGCAACCGCCGGCATGGTGCGCGACCTCATGCCCAATGCCGAATCCATGCGGGCTGCTGCAGCGGGCGGATTCTCGACGGCCACCGACCTTGCGGACTGGTTAGTCCGTACATTGAACATTCCTTTCCGTGACGCCCATCACATCACAGGGTCACTCGTGGCACTCGCCGAGCAGCGCGGCTGCGACCTGCCCGACCTCACATTGGCCGACATGCAGAAATTGGAACCCAGGATAAGCAAAGATGTATACAATGTCCTCACCGTTGAAGCTTCGGTTGCCTCGCGGTCAAGTTTTGGCGGCACGGCACCCGCCAATGTGGCGCGCGAAGCGAGACGCTGGCTGAAATTGTTGAAATAAGGAAAATCAAAAAATGAAACTCATCATCACGCTTCTGCTGCTCGCGGGAATTGCAACATCCCTGGAGGCCTGCGGCCGCCGCGGTGACCCAATTGCACCACAACCGCAGCAGGCCCAGTGATTCATGCATCACTTTTCCTATGTGGACGGCGTGCTGCATGCCGAGGGCGTTGACCTCACCGTCATCGCCGATGAAATCGGCACACCGTTCTATTGCTATTCCACCGCCACTGTGGAACGCCATTACAGAGTGATGAACGACGCCTTCAGCGACACCGAGCACCAGATCTGCTATGCGATGAAGGCCAATTCCAACCAGGCAGTGATCAAGACGATGGCGGACATGGGGGCTGGCATGGACGTGGTTTCGGAGGGCGAGCTGCGCCGCGCGCTGGCAGCTGGCATTCCCGGCCGCAAGATCGTATTTTCTGGTGTTGGCAAGACCGCACGGGAAATGGCGCTTGGCCTTAAGGAGGGCGTGTCCTGCTTCAACATTGAATCGGAGCCCGAACTGGAGCTCCTGTCCCAGGTGGCCCAGCGCACCGGGCAGCGTGCGACTGTGTCCATCAGGGTCAATCCCGATGTGGATGCCCGCACCCATGCCAAAATCACCACCGGCAAGGCCGACAACAAATTCGGCATTTCCTTTACCCGCGCCTCCGAGGTCTATGCCCGCGCCGCAGCGCTGCCCGGCCTCGACATCGCCGGCATCGACATGCATATCGGCAGCCAGATTACTGAGCTTGAACCCTTCGAAGAAGCCTTCAGGCTAATGGCGGAGCTGACCGCCAGGCTCAAAGCGCAAGGCCACAACATTCGCCATCTCGATTTAGGGGGAGGCCTTGGCGTTCCCTACCGCGGCACCAATGACGTGCCGCCGCATCCCGACGAATATGCTGGCATAGTGAAGCGCATACTGGGCCACCTCAGACTCAAATACGTGTTGGAACCAGGCCGCATGATTGTTGGTAATGCCGGAATTCTGGTGAGCCGCGTTATCTACGTGAAGGATACGATAGAAAATTTCTTCGTCATCCAGGACGCTGCCATGAACGATCTGATCAGGCCCACCCTCTATGACGCCTATCACGAGATCATCCCGGTGAAGGAGGCGCCTGAGGGCACCATGGTGGTCACCGCCGACGTTGTGGGACCAGTATGCGAATCCGGTGACTATCTTGCCAGGGCGCGGCGCCTTGCCAAACCTGAGCAGGGCGATCTTCTCGCCATCATGACGGCAGGGGCCTATGGGGCCGTGCAGTCAGGCACCTATAACACGCGGCCGTTGGTGCCGGAGGTGCTGGTGAAGGGTGACAAGTGGTCCCTCGTGCGGCCGCGCCAGACCTATGAGGAACTCATCGGCCTCGACCGGCTGGCCTCATGGCAAAGCAAGGTCTGAGGGAAAGTTGAAGGTGTGATCACTTGCACCTTTTATGGCGACATTAAGATCATGGCCCAAAGAGATATGTAGCCCCTGCCCTGTCTCGCAGAAGACGGTATTGACAGGGCAGGTGCCGCCGGCCGTGGAGCAGACGGCTTCAATTCCAAGGTATCGCTCCAGCGCATCCTGCATGTTATAGTCTGCTGTCTCACCACCCAAGCAAATGGATGATAGCCCCATGAAAACCGATAATGTCACACAGCAGCGATCAAACCGTGTCTGGCTCACCCCCGAGATGTGCGAGCTTGAGGACTTCAAGAAGGGAATTGACCGGGTCACCAAGCCAGAGGACTATCCCTTCGCTGCTGAGATTGCCTGCAACGTTCCAATTTATGATGGCGACGCAGTTCGCAAGGCCACAAAGGACCCCGAACTCCGCAAAGCCCTGCTTGCCGAATGGGCGGAAGTGATGCTCGATGGTCCCGGGATTGTGGTGTTCAAGAAGGCCTTTGCCAACACCGCGCCCATTGATGCGGCCACCCAAGTTTTCTTTGACATGATCGCCGAGCAGAAGGCTGAAGGCACCGGTGGCGGCGATCACTTCGCCAAGCCCGGCGCCAATGACCGCATCTGGAACGCGCTAGAAAAACTGGCCTTGCGCAATCCGGTTGCATTTGCCAACTACTACGCCAATGAGGTGATCGCCCTGGTGTCAGAAAGCTGGCTTGGTCCCTGCTACCAGGTCACCTCGCAACTCAATGTGGTCAATCCCGGAGGCCAAGCCCAGTCGGTGCACCGCGACTATCACATGGGGTTCCAGACATCGAAGGAAATCCAGCGTTTTCCAGCCCATGCCCACAGGCTCTCTCCGGTGTTGACCCTGCAGGGTGCCGTCGCCCATGTGGACATGCCGGAGGAAAGCGGACCAACCCTTTACCTCCCCTACTCGCAAAGCTTCGGTCCCGGCTTCTTCGCCTGGCGCAAGCCCGAATTCAAGGAATTCTTCAATTCCAATTACGTGCAATTGCCGCTGGCCAAGGGCGATGCTGCCTTCTTCAATCCTGCCCTGTTCCATGCCGCAGGCACCAACCGCACGAAAGATGTAAAGCGCATGGCCAACCTCCTCCAGGTCTCTTCCGCCTATGGCCGTGCCATGGAAGCCATGGACCGTGCCCGCATGAGCCAGAGTCTTTACCCCGTGCTGGCTGCCACAAGGCTCGACCAGCAATCAATTGAGAATGTGGTGGCAGCCTGTGCGGAAGGCTACGCCTTCCCCACCAACCTGGACCGCGATCCGCCCATCGG
>Ga0315273_10003298_pt1 | contig 19410 bp, 18 predicted proteins | sample YL17G02_0_MG_FD_205753 | JGI IMG/M metagenome (GOLD analysis project Ga0315273, IMG submission 205753) | Sediment microbial communities from Yellowstone Lake, YNP, Wyoming, USA - YL17G02_0 | ecosystem: Environmental > Aquatic > Freshwater > Lake > Sediment | place: USA: Wyoming | collected...
CGTGACTGATCAGGCTGTCGATCACGAAGCGCATGATCGGCTCGCTTGCGACGAGCCCGTACATGGCGTTGAGGTAGGCGAAGACGTGCTCGGCGCGCTTGGCCGAGGACAGCGCCATGATCTGCCGCGTCACGCCCCAGAAGACGTAGACGGTGCCGTCGATCGAGGCCATGAAGCTCGTCCCGGCGAGCATCTCGAACTCCAAGATCTGCGCCCAGATGGCGAGGTTGCGATCACGCGTTCCCTTCGTCTTGTCTCGTAGCATCCGGTCGATACGCATCTTGTGAAAAGCGGTCTGATCGGCGGTAAGGATCATGGACGAGCCGCGCACGCTAGCACGCGGGTCTGTCACGCCTCCGGTCGCTGTCAGCCCCCCCTGCTACTACTCGGACGTGCCCATCACGCCCGCGAAAAAGTTCGGCTGGTACGTCGCAGATCAGGCGACCGTGGCGCCGCTGTTCCAGCTCGATCCCGGCACGCAGGTGCCGGGGTTGTCGTTCGCGGGCAAAGGCTACAACCTCCACCGCAGTCACCTGCCACTACTGGTGGGGGATCAGGATGCGGTCCGGACACTAGTGCCCGCGCAGCGCCCCGACTGGGCGGCGCGCGACCGGCTCACCAAGCCGCTCGGGTTCACGCTGCGCAACGTCCAGCACGCGGCCATCGACTACATCACCCAGCGGCGCGGCACGCTGCTCGGAGACGATCCCCGCGTGGGCAAAGGTCACCCGCACGGCACGCGCGTGCTCGGGCCAGACGGCTGGCAACGCATCGAGGACGTGCGCGTTGGTGACCAGGTGTTCGGCGCCGACGGGCGCCCGACCACAATCACGGGGGTGTTTCCGCGTGGGCGATTGCCTGTGTTTCGGGTTGGGTTCTCCGATGGATCTTCGGTTCGCGTCGACGGTGACCACCTCTGGGCGGCGTGGGATCACAACGCGTGGCACCGAGGCAAGGCGCCCAACGTGCTGTCGACCGCGATGTTGGCCACTCAGCTGTGTGATCCGGACGGCAAGCGACGCTGGCGTATCCCGCTCGTGAAACCGTTGGAGTTCGCTGAGGAGCGGCTGCCGCTCGATCCGTACCTGCTCGGTGTGCTGCTCGGTGACGGGTCGTTGACGACACTCAGCGTCGCATTCTGTTGCGGTGATGAGGACGTGCCGCGTGAGGTTGAGCGCGTGCTGCCCGCCGACGTCAAGCTCACCTGCTCCCGTTCCGTCACGCGTGCCGCCGCTTGGCGCATCGTGGAGCGTGAGAAACCCGCCCCAGGAAAAGGTGGTGGACGACCGAGGAATTCAGTTCTCACGGCGCTCTACGCACTCGGGTTGATGGGCACGCACTCGTACGACAAGTTCGTGCCGCCTGAGTTTCTGCGAGGGTCGCCGGCTCAGCGCTTGGCGTTGTTGCAGGGCTTGCTTGACACTGACGGGGAGTACAGCAGTGGGCGGCTGCTGCAGTTCTCTTCCGCCTCGGAGAGGTTGCGTGACGCTATGCGCTTCCTCGTGGAGAGCCTCGGCGGCGTTGCGCGAATCAGCATGAAGCCGGCCCCAAAGTACACGTACAAGGGTGAGCAGCGTGTCGGGCGCCCGTCCTACCGACTCACGATTGCGATGCCCGCCGGCGTCGAGCCCTTCCGTGCACGCAAGGGCTACGTGCAGCGCCAGAAGTTCCAGCCGACGCGGCACATCGACAGCATCGAGCCCGACGGTGAAGCCGAGGTCATCTGCATCTCAGTGGCCGCACCCGATCGGCTCTACGTCACCGAGCACTGCATCGTCACGCACAACACGCTCAGCGCGATCATGAGCCACGATCCGGCCTCGGGGCCGCTCGTGGTGATCTGTCCGGCGATGGTTCGTCCGGTGTGGCTGGGGTGGTTGCGGCGGGTGTTCCCCGACGAGCCGATCGGCATCATGACGGGTCGGACGTTCGACTTCAAGGCTCTTCAGAACAAGATCATCGTCGGGCACTACGACATCCTGCCGTGGTGGCAGTCGGCGATGCCCCTCGGGACCATCGTGTTCGATGAGGCGCACATGTTGACGAACCGGGGCTCGCGGCGCTCCAAGGCGGCGATCTTCCTGGCGCGTCGGGCGGCGCAGGTGATCGCCGCGACGGGCACGCCCATTTGGAACATGCCACCAGATTTGTGGAACGTGCTCGGGCTCGTCGCGCCAGGAGCCTTCGGTGGCTTCCATGAGTTCGCGCTGCGCTACGGCGCGCCTCAGCCGAGCGCGTATGGCACGCAGTACCTTGGTATCAGCAACGAGCGCGAGCTGCGTGCGCGCCTCAGCGAGGTGATGATCCGCCGGCGCTGGGTCGACGTCGCCGACGACCTGCCGGCGATCTCGCGCAGCGTCGTGCTCGTCGAGCTGGACGAGAAGCGCCGGCGCAAGCTCGACCTGATCGCCGCCGACATCGCCTCGAACACGGGGTCGACCATCGGGCACCTGTCGCGCTATCGCGAGCAGCTCTCGCACGTCAAGGCGCCCACGATCGTCAAGCAGGCGCAGGACATGCTCGATCGGGGCGAGCCGGTGGTCGTTTGGACTTGGCACGTCGCGCTCGCCGACAAGATCGCCGCCGCGCTCGGCGACCGGGCGTTTTTGCTGACCGGCGAGGTCGCCAGCAAGAAGCGCGACGACGTGATGGATGCCTGGAAGGCTCACCCGGCAGCGGCGCTTGTCTGCACGATGTCCGTCGCGCAGGTCGGGCTCGACTTCTCCCACGCGCACCTCGCCATCTTCGGCGAGATCGACTACACGCCCGCGATCCTGACGCAGGCCGAGATGCGGACCTACGCCCCGACGCGCCCGATGAACGTCACCTACGTCGTCGCCGACCATCTCATCGAACAGCGCATCGTGCTGGCCCTGACGCGCAAGCTGTCGGCAGCGGACCCGCTCGGTGTCGGCGCTGCGGGCGACGCCATCACGACGTTGCAGCTGGCCTTGCAGGGCCCCGTCGAGACACCTGATCTGGATCGGTTACTGGAAGATCTCTTGGGGGCTTGAGCCTTGATGTAAGCTGCGGCAATGGCCACGATTCTGAAGAACATCTTGACGTTCAACAATCTGCTGGTGGGCGTTCCGGTCAGCCAGCCGCATAGGTTGAACGTCTTCACCGGCAGCACCGCAGTGCCCGTCATCCCGAACCTCGTCGTGCCGAACGAGCCTGGGTTCACGATCACCGCCGATGTTGTCAACGTCACGGTGGAGCGCACACCCACGGGCGGAACTTCGATCAACGTTTACGTCGAGCACTGGCACACGATCGAAGCTGTGCTGCCGCTCCCTGGGCAGCTGGCTGGGCTCATGCCGTTCATTGCCAGTGGTGGCACCGGCGCCGCCCCCATCGTTCCTGCGACGATCATCGTCGAGGACGAGGGCTTGGCGTTGCCGGGCAACCCGTTCACGACGCTCGACTTCGTCGGCGCCGGGGTCACCGCATCGGACCTTGGCGGTGGTGTTGCGCAAATCTCGATCCCGGGGTCCTCGATCATCGTCGAGGACGAAGGCGTGGCGCTGCCCGGCAATCCGTTCACGACGCTCGACTTCGTGGGGGATGGCGTTGTCGCGACGGATCTCGGCGGGGGTGTCGCTCAGCTCACGATCCCCGGCTTCAGCCTCGCTCGCCAGTTCACGGTGGCGATGGGCGGCGATCCGGACTACACGAGCATCAAGGCAGCGGTCAACGCGGCAATTCTCGCGGGCGCATCCGCGAACAGCCCGTACAACGTCCTGGTCTCGGCGGGCATCTACGTCGAGGATCCGTTCACGGTTCCGGCTGGTGTCATCGTCTCGTCCGAGTCGTCGGTCGGTGACGGCGTGATCGTCATCGCCAACAACCCCGCAGCCGATCTCGTCACGATGACCGGCGGCATTCTTCACGGGCTGTTGTTCGAGGGTGTCACCGACCCTGTGCGGGCGCTGATCCGTGTCGCAGCTGGCGGGTTGAACCGGGTTTGGGCGTGTCGCTGGCGCCGATGCTCGACGGGTGTCGCGGTCTCCGGTGCCGCCACCATCCTCGGGCTGATCAACTGCGGCATCTCCATCCTGGCCCCCGGGCAGCATGTGACGACTGGCGTGCTGATCAGCGCTGGGGCACACGTCGGCGTGGCCAACTTCTCAGCGATCGTGCCGCCAGCCATCGCGGCGATCTACGCGCCGGCGAATGCGATCAACACGGTCATCTCGGTCACCTCCGCGTTCATCGAGGCCGCCTCGTCGTCGATCAACGTCAAGGGCACTACCCCGACGCAGACGGGCTTCCTGGCAGACGACGGCGCGCAGTGCGATCTCGTCGGAGTCGAGGTCTCGAGCTGCAAGCTCGGCATCGTGGTCGGCTCCGTCGGGATCGATACGGACGTCCGCGTGATCGGCGGTGCGATGGCCGGCAACACGACCAACGTCACGATCTCGTCTGCCACCGGGAGCGTGCTCTTCGGCAACATCTCGATCGACGCCGATACGCGCAACATCGTCCCCGGTGGGTCGTTCACCGGCAACTTCTTGAACCACACCACTGGCAGCAGCACGTCGATCGGCGAGCAGTTCTTCGAGTGGCCGACTGGTCAAGATCTTCGCCTTCCGACCTTCTTCCACTACGTGTCCTCGACCGGCATCGACACCGGCGGTGTGGTCACGGCCACGGGCGGGCTCGGGATCAGCGTGGCGCTCGGCACGGGAATGATCACGGTCCAGCTCCCGGAGAGCGTGCGCAACGTGACGTGGGCGACGACGCCGCTCGTGCTGCCCGACAACACGACGAGCTACGTGTACTACGACAGCGCCTCTGACCTGGTCGTCTCCGGTCTTGCGCCTCCGGGCACGAGCAACATCCTGTTCGCGACGATCGTCACCAAGGCCGGCGTCGTCTTCTTCCAGCACAACACGTCGTGGACGGGCGACACCGCCTGGGATCGCTGGGTGCAGTACCTGGTCGACGTTCGCAAGATCCGCGTCGCCAACGGCCTGATCGCGACGCAGGGCTCGACCGTGCGCAACCTCGACATCTCCAACGGCCTCTGGTACCGCGCGATGACGCCGCTGACCTACGCAGGCGGCGCGGACGTGACGTGGTCCTACTTCTACGGCCTCAACGGCGTGTCCGAGGTGCCGGGGCAGACGCTGCTCGACATCACGAACTACGACAACGCGGGCGTGCTGACCGCGATGACGCCCACCTGGTGGCGCCAGGATCTTCTGATCCTCACGGGCGATGATCGCATCAGCGTGCTCTACGGCGTCGCCGAGTTCGCCACGGAGCTTGCTGCGCAGGGCACCCCCTCGCCGCCCATCCCGACGTTCATGGAGGAGACTGCGACGCCGCTCGCGCTCGTGCTCGTCCAGCAGGGCCTCGGTCTGACCAAGATCATCGATGTGCGCCCGCTTGACGGCAGCGGCAGCGGTAGCGCGTCGACGCTCGGCGTCACGAGCCACAGTGCGCTATCGAACCTGCTGGCGGACGACCATCCGCAGTACCTGCGCACCGACGGCTCGCGGATCATGACCGGCGACCTGCAGCTCGGCGGCAACGACATCATCACCGTCGGCACCGTCAACGGCGTCACGGTCGAGGCCCACGCGGTGCGCCACGCCCCCGGCGGCGCGGACGCGCTCGCGCTCGGTGTTCCGGTTGCCACGCTGGTCGGCGCCGTGCCAGCCGCTGGCGTGGCGGCGACGTTCGTGCGCTCCGATCACCAGCACGGTGTCGCCGCTGGTGTCGCGCCGGTGAACGTCACCAAGTCGGCTGCGGTCGAAGGTGGCTCGTCCTCGGTCGCGCGCGCCGATCACAAGCACGACATCGACACCGCGATCGTCGTGACGATCGGCACCGCCAACGCCGAGGGTGCGTCGACGAGCCTCGCTCGCGCTGACCACGTACATGATCACGGCGCGCAGGCGCTGGGCACCGGCACGCAGCACGCGGAGGTGACGCAGTTGATCGCCGGCTTCTCGTCCGCCGCCGACAAGACCAAGCTCGACGGCATCACGCCGGGCGCTACGAACACGCCACTCTCGGTGGTCGCGCCGGTCAACGTCACCAAGGCGCCAGCGGCGGTCGGCATCTCGTTGTCCGCCGCGCGCGCCGACCACAAGCACGACGTCACCACCGCTGCGGCGGTTGCGGTCGGGACCGCCAACGCCGAGGGCGTCGCGACGACGCTCGCGCGCTCCGACCACGCGCACCAGGTGACGGGCTTGACGATCGCCGGGCAGGTGCGGGGCGACGTGCTGTTCTTCAACGGCGCTGCGTGGGTGCGCTTGGCGCCCGGCGTTGCCGGCCAGGTGCTCCAGACCAACGGGCCTGTGGCTGATCCAACGTGGACCAGCAGCGTTGGGGTCTTCGGCACGCAGTTCCAGAACGCCGAAAGTCTCGCGGCATCGTCGACGCCGGGCGCCGGGTACAACAACAAGCTGACGATGGTGACGCCCGCGCTTCCCGCCGGCAGCTACATAGTCGAGTGGTCGTACACGCTCGGCAACGTCAATTTCGGAGCGTCATCACGCGGGCGTGTCGTGGTCGATGGCGTGACGACGCTGCAGGAGGTTCAGCCTTCGAACACGCTGGTTGCTTGGAAGAACGGCGAAGCGGGCCAGGGGTTGGTCGTGTTGGGCGCTGGCGCCCACACCATCGCGATCGACTACAGCCGCGTTTCCGGTGGGACGGCGACTATCCAAGACGCGCGATTGCTCATCTGGCGCGTCGCCTGAGCGCTCAGCGCTCGCTGTCAGACCCCCTTGGTAGGTTGCGCGGGTGCCAGCCTCCACGTGCCTGCTCTGCGGCGTTGAGCTTCTACCCGGGTCCGACGAGCGCCTGCGGAAGCACCCAGCCATCGAGGAGTGCCTGGTGCGGCAGACCGATGCCTGGGGCGTCGCGGTCGACCACGACCTGACGCTCGTGCCCGCCCTTGAACAGCAGATCGACATCACGCCGTTCCCGCTCATCGACGAGACGCTCGCCAAGATCTTCGAGTTGGCCGGCGTGGATCGTCTCGGCGGCATCTCGACGGGGCGCGGCTGGTCGAGCTTCTCGACGTTCCAGCGCTGCCCGTACGCGTGGAAGCGCCGCTACGTCGACCAGGTTCGCCCGGCGCTGCTCGTCGAGTCCCCGAGCTTGGCAATCGGCACGCTGATCCACACGTTCCTGGCGCTCTACTACACGAACATGGTCGATCCGGCGTACCCGCTCACGCCCGAGAGCGTCCATCGCCTGCTCATGGCTACGTGCAACCCGAAGTTCGTCGAGGAGGGCTGGCGCGTGTTCGTCGGCTACCGGCTGTTCTACTCGCGCGAGGTGATCCAGCCGCTCGCGATCGAGTACGACCTCAAGGACCCGCGCACCGGCGAGAGCTGCCGCTACGACTTGATCGCGTTCTTCCCCGAGTGGAACGCGGGGCGTGCGCCGGGCACGTACCTCGTCGAGCACAAGTCGACCAGCCGCTTCGACAGCAACGCGCTCGAAGGCTGGGTGAACGACGGCGAGGTCATCGGCGAGGTCGCGCTCTGGAAGCGCCTCGGGCTCGATCACCGTTTCGGCAAGCTCCAGGGCATCATCGTGAACCTGCTCGGCAAGCAGAAGGAGCCGCAGTACCACCGCACGCTCGTAGCCCCCGAGTCCTGGCAGATCGAGCAGCACCTCAACGACCTCACGCGCTGGGAGGGGCTGATCCAGCTCGCCCGCAGCACCAACTCGTTCCCACGCGCACGCAACGGCTGCATCGGGCGCTACGGTCGTTGCGACTGGTGGGATCACTGCAGCCACCTGGAGGGCTAGATGGCATCGACGACGATCCAAGACGTGAAGCGTCACCTGTGGCTGCACGGCAGCGTGCTGACCGAGGCGGATCCCAACGAACTGCTGCGCGAGCTGCTCGCGGAGCACGAGCGCGTGTTGAAGCTCTTGCGCTCGCGCGCCGTGTGCGCGTCGCATATGACGAAGTACAAGCGCTACTTTCAGGCCGACCCGTGATCACCGAACTAGGCGATCCGATGCTCGATCCAGCCTTCAAGCCGTGCCGTAGCGAGCGCTGCGCGATTCCCGAATTGCACGCTGAGCACACCATCGTCATCGGACGCGGACGGCAGTGCAAGCACTGCCCGGTCTGCAACGCTCTCATCGTTCGCGCCCCACGCAAGTGGGCGCGCTGCTCCAAGTGTCCCTGGCGAATGAACACCCGAAAGAAAGAAGCTGATGCGCGAGATCAACCTTGACCAACCTGCGAACGTGATGCCCAAGAACACCTTCCTCGTGTACGGCGACAGCCGGTGCATCTCTGGGGATGCCTTCATCCGTTATCAGGTACGAACACCTGAGGGCGAGTTGCAGAACAGCAAGGGCGGCACGCTCTCGCGGTTGTTCCACCGCTTCCATCGTCTGAAGCACCCCGGAAAAGGCAGCTACCAGCGCAAGCAAACGCTCGATGCGGTCTTCTGGGCGCCCTCGATGACCGAGGGTGGGCGCATCTTCCAGAACAAGATCCTCGATGTTCTCGACTCCGGTGAGCGCGAGTGCGTGCGCGTACGCACGGTTGGCGGGCTGGAGTTGATCTGTACGCCCGATCACCCCATCGCGACGAGCGAGACGGCGTTCGGGTTCGTGCATGCGGCGGAACTGAAGGTCGGATCGACGATCCTCACGCACAAGAACGTGTGGTGGACCCCGGAACTCGAAGAGCGCGAGCGAGTGAATCGTCCCGAGATCATGGTCAAGCATCACCCGGTCGCCGCGACGAAGGTCGTGCGCGATATGGCGCGTGGCTACGAGAACGTTTACAAGCGCATCACGCGTGCTCGTGCGGTGTACGAGGCACACTGGAACGGCTTGACGTTGGAAGCGTACATCACGCGCCTGAACGACGGCGAACTCGACGGGCTCAAGTTCTTGTCACGCGACGTCGATGTTCATCACAAGGACGAGAACAAGCTTAACGATGTTCCCGAGAACCTTGTGGCGCTCTCGCATGCCGAGCATTCGCGGGAGCACTTCGTGCTGCCCAACGGTCGGCCCCGTTGTGGCAGCCACATCGCCGTCGACGACGTGGTGTCGTCGGTCGAGCCCGCCGGCAAGCATCAAACGTACGACATCAAGATGGCTGCGCCGTTCCACAACTTCGTGGCTGACGATTTCGTTGTCCACAACAGCGGCAAGACCACGTGGGCTGCGACCTTCCCCCGCCCGCTGTTCCTCTCGGACGTCACCGAGGGCGGCTGGGACTCGATCGCCAATATGGACGACGACCAGCTCTTCGAGCCTGGCGTCAAGCCGATCGTCTGGGGCATCGAGCAGATGGCCGACATGGCGCTCGCGCGCAGCAAGGCGTTGGCGCTCATCGCCTCGGGGCGCATCCAGTCGCTCGTCATCGACTCGCTGTCGTTCTACTGCGACTTGTACCTGAACTTCTTGATCGGGATGCAGGCCAAGAAGGACATGCGCTCGGCGTACGGCGACCTCGGCAACCACTTGCGCGATCTGCGCGTGCAGACCCACGCGCTGCAGGCCAACGTCGTGTGGCTGTGCCTCGCGAAGCACCCCGGCGAGGACAACCCTGTGGGCGGGCCGATGATCCCCGGCCAGCAGGCGGACAAGTTCATGGCCGGCGTCCACTACATCTTCCACTCGCGCGTGCACCAGGAGAAGCGCGGCCAGGAGCTTCTGCCGCCCGTCTTCGAGATGCGCACGAAGAAGTACCTCAACTACATCGCCGGCAATCGCCTCGGTGGTCGCGCCGCTGATCTGCCGGATCCGTTGGTCGGCGACTACTCGACGCTGATGCAGTACCTCGGCTACGACCCGGACGAGCTGCGCGCGTCGCTGCCGCCGATCATGGCCCCCGGCACCGCGCGTCCTGCTGGCGCCGTGCAAGCTGCTGCGGTCGCCGCCAAGCCCGTCACGCCGTCGACGCTCGGCGCGATCTCGCGCAACGCGGCGGCTGCGGCCGCACGCAAGACGACCGCCGTAGTGCCGCCCAAGTCCTGAGCTTTCCCGACGACAACGTCTCGTTGTCAGACCTCTGTCGTAGAACCTTTCTCGTAGCTAGCAACCAACGGATCAAGAAAGAAAAAATCATGAGCAACCAGTTCGTCGACTCCGAAGTGCAGATCGATCTCACCAACGTCCAGGAGTTCGGTGGCGGTGGTGGCCCCCAGCTCGCCCCCGGCGAGTACGTGTTCGACATCGTCGGCGCCAAGGAGGACACCTCCAAGAGCAACAACGCGGTCTGGAAGGTGGAGTTCGTCGTCGCCGAGGGCGAGAACGCTGGCAAGAAGCTGATCAACAGCTACTCGCTGCAGTCGCAGGCGCTCGGGCGCGTCAAGATGCTCGCGCTCGCCATCGGCGCGCCGCTCACCGTGATGCGGACGTCGGACTACGTGGGTGCACGCCTGCGCGCGACCGTGCTGCACGAGCCGGGTCAGGCGCAGGTTGGTGCCGACGGCACGCCGATGGAGCCGCGTATCTTCGCGAACATCGCGAACGAGCGCCCGCTGGAGACGCAGCAGGACGCGGCGCCCCCGCCGCCCCCGCCCGTCACCCGTGGCCGTGCCGCTGGCACCGCCGCGCGCCGGGCGTAGTTGGTGTTGACGCCTACGTAGAGCCCCCCTCTGCATAGGCGTCACGGCGTCCCCGTCGCAAGTCGTGCAAGGCGCCAGCACCAGCAGGCAGGAACCACCGCAAGGTGGTTTTTGCTTTTTCGGCGCGATGGATCTCAAATTTTTCTACCAGAAAAAACCTTGCAGGCTCCAGTCGGAACCCTTAGAAGTGGTGCTCGCCCACGACGTCGAGATCGCGGGCGCAACTGCTAACGAGACCCGAGAGGGTTGCCAGGGGGCTGGTAGCTATGCAACAGCGTGATTTGTCGTGCCTTTGTCGTGATGAGGCGTGTGACCGTATCGAGCTACACCTCACGCACAAGGTGGCCTGCAAGCCTTTCCGCGAGCCGTGGTCGCGAAACCAGACACCCAAGTGGCAGCGGCCCGCGCCCAAGGCGCTGGACCACGCCATCGCCAAGGCAACCTCGAAGACGTACCCGCGCCACTTTGGCGCGATCCTGCAGCTCGTCGAGGCCGACTACGGGGCCTGCATCGAGCGCACGGTCCACCGCCGGCTCAAGCGGCTCGTGCAGCGCGGCCACATCCTCCGCATCGACCTGGGGCGCAGCCTGTACGCCTACCTGCGGCCCGGCTCGCCGATGGTCAACGACATCGCGTTGATGCGCGAGCAGTGCTTCGACGCTTTCAACTCGTCGGTCCCGAGCTGATGGCGCTGCTCCGTGGGTCGACCCACGGGGCGCTCTGCGCAGAATGCCCGTTCGCAACGAACGGCGTGGCGCAGCACCCTGTGACGTCGGAGTACCCCGAGGACCCGCGTTGGATCCTCGTCGGCGAGAGCCCCGGGCGCACCGAGGTGCAGCTGAACCGCCCGTTCCAAGGCTCCCAGCAGCTCATCGAGAAGATGCTGTCGAAGATCGGGCGGCGTCGCGACGAGCTGGTGCTCACCACGGCGGCGCTCTGCGCGGCACCCATGGGCGCGACCGAGCACGACCGCGAGCTTGCCGCCAGGGCGTGCAAGCCGCGCTTGCAGCAGGAGCTGGCGCAGTGGCCGGGCATGCCGGTCCTGACGCTGGGGGCCGTCGCGGCGCGGGCGCTCATCCCCAAGGCGGTGCTCGACGCGATCGACCCGCCCAACGTCCCCAAGAGCAAGAAGCGCGGCCAGAAGGAGCGCCAGAAGGCCGAGGCCAAGGCGCTGCTCAAGGCGACGAAGGCTGACGCCAAGGCCGTCAAGCAGCGCGAGGACGCCATCGTCAAGATCGCGAAGGCGCGGCTCAAGGTGCTCGATGAGCACCAGCGCAAGCTGCTCATCGCCGAGGCCGTGCGGCCCGCAGCAGGGACCACGCGCCCCCGCAAGAAGCCGACGCGGGCGTGGACCGACCACGAGATGGAGCGGTACCTGCCACAGCTGACGAAGAAGGCCGCAGCCGACGCGATCACCCAGTACCAGCTCGACCAGCTGCAGCTGGCGATGCAGATCAAGCACGAGGAGGCCAACCCCAAGCCGGTCAAGCCGCCCAAGCACAAGACCGTCAAGATCACGGACATCATGTCGACGTGCTTCGACGTGGACGTCGACGGCACCGGCATCACGCGTCCGCTGATCCCGACGATCCATCCGGGCAGCCTGTTGCGCGGTGGCGGCGCGACCATCGGCGGCACGCACACGCCGGACCTGGCGTTCATCAACCTGTACTACGACGCCAGCAAGGCCGACGCGCTCTCGCAAGGCAAGGACGTCCGGCTCAAGATCAACGTCGAGACGGAGATCGCCGACCCCGAGCGTTGCGGCCAGCTCGTGCGCGACGCGCTCGACCGCGCCCTCGTCGAGGGCGAGCTGTCGATCGATCTTGAGACCTACGTCGACGACATCGATCGCCACCACGCGCTGATGGCGTACATGGCTCGCATCCGGACGATCGGGCTCGCGACGAACGACAAGTCGATCTCGGTCATGTGGGGGCAGATCCCGTCGTGGGCGCTGAGCTACCTGCAGCTCGTGCTCGCGCACCTGGGCGTGACCAAGACGTTCCACAACGGGATCTACGACCGCACGGTGCTCGCCGCGAACGGCTTCACCGTCGAGGGTCCGTGGGAGGACACGCTGCTCGGGCACCACGCGGCGTTCCCCGGCTGCGCGCATCGGCTGCAGTCGGTCACCTCGCAGTTCTTCGCGGTGTCGCCGTGGAAGAGCGAGTTCCGCAACGCCGAGGAGACGCCCGAGGGCCTGACCAAGTACAACGCGCTCGACACCGGCGCGACGCACGCGCTGCGACCCGCGATGACGCTGTGGATCAAGCGCACCAAGACCGAGAAGATCTACGCGCTCGACAAGAAGATGGCCGAGATCGCGAGCAAGATGCACCTCGCGGGCATGCCCGTCTCGCGCGACGAGAACAGCGAGCTGCTCAAGACGTTCTCGCACAACGTCGTGGAGTCGCGCCGGGCGGTCGAGGCCGTCGCCGAGGACCCCAAGCTGCGTGACGAGATCTTCCACTGGCTCGCGCTGCAGCAAGCCCAGAAAGCGCGGCTGAAGGATCCGAACGAGTGGACCAAGTCGGACGGCACCGTCGTCACCGGCATCGAGGCTCGCTACGAGCACCGCATGATGCAGCTCCGCGAGGACGGGCCCGCATGGAAGTGGAAGGTCAGCGCGAACAAGCACATCGCTGCGCTCCTGCAGGCGCTTGGCGTGGCGCTGGTGCAGCAGACCGCCAGCGGCCAGATCTCGACGAAGAAGGACGTGCTCGAAGGGCTCGTGCACGTGCCCGTCGTGCGCGACATCCTGACGTTCCGCGAGAACGACAAGCTGCTCTCGACGTTCGTGTGGCAGATCTTCGATCGCTTCGACAGCGGCGGCAACCGGATCCAGTGCGGCTACGCCGACGACAACGACCGCATCCACCCGATCTGGACCGTCCACAAGATCACGGGCCGCTGGGCCAGCTCCGAGCCTGTCGTCTCGAACGTCCCCAAGGACAAGTTCCGCCGCCTCGCCGACGGCACCATCAAGATCATCCGCCCTAACCTGCGCAAGCAGATCGTCGCGCCCCCGGGCCGCATCTTCGTCGGGTTCGACTTCTGCCTGGCAAAAGGCACGTTGATCGATACCCCAAACGGGCATCGCCCGATCGAGGATCTCACCCCGGATGATCTCGTGTTCTCGTACAACCAGGAGACGCACCGTCCGGCGTGCAGCAAGGTCGTGAACAAGGTCTCGACGGGGGTGCGTCCGACGCTTGTGGTCGTGCTCGACAACGGCGAGCGCGTGCGCTGCACCCCGGATCATCGTTGGCTCGTACGCGCCAAGGGTGAAGAGATCCGCGAAGTTCAGGCGCAGCACCTGACCACTGGCACGCGCCTACTGCCGCTGCGTCGCTCGAAGGCGGGCAAGCCTGGCTCCGACTACGAAACGCTCTACTCGTACTCCGCATTCAAGTACGCCAAGACGCATACTGCTGTCGCTGAGGGGGCCCTTGGTCCGCGCCCGAGCGGCTCGCACGTGCATCACATCGATGCCGATCGGTTCAACAACCGCCCCGAGAACCTGGCCTACGTCGACAGCTCGGAGCACCTGAGCGAGCACGCAACCGTCGCAACAACCGCGCAGTGGAAGAACCCCGCCGTGCGCGACAAGATGCGCGCCGGGATCAGCGGGGCCATCGCTGAGCGCGGAGGTCATCACGGCAAGAACAACCCCAACTACGGGAAGCACACAGGTCTCGACGGGACGTGCCCGCAGTGCGACGCCCCCACGTACCTTGGTGGCAAACATCCGAAGAAGTTCTGCTCGCGCGACTGCTACCACGCCTTTCGTCGAGCGAACCCGACCTCTCGCGGCACGGCGCTCGGTGACCTGAACCACAAAGTTGTGGCAGTCATCGATGACGGGTTGTGCGTCGAAACGTTCGACATCGAGGTCGAGCGCGATCACAACTTCGCCCTTGCGGCGGGTGTGTTCGTTCACAACTGCCAGCTGGAGGCGCGCATCATCGCGCTGATCTCGGGCGACCCGTTCCTGTGCCAGGTGTTCGCCGACGGCAAGGACATCCACCGCGAGTGCGCTCGCGTGATCTTCGCCGGCTTCGACCAGATGCCCGAGAAGGATCAGAAGAAGGCCCGCGAGGAGACCAAGCCGCTGGAGTACGGCGCGTTCTACGGCGGCGCCCCCGAGACGCTGTGGAAGCAGATGTTGAAGGAAGGCCGCAACGTCAAGCTCGTCGACATCGCGCGGGCCGTCGCCACGCTGATGAACAAGATGGCGGGCGTCGTCGCCTGGCAGCGCAACACCGTTGCGCAGGCGTCGCAGCCGCCCTACGAGGTGCGTGACTTCCTTCTCGGACGCCGGCGCACGTTCCCGCTGGGCCAGGTCGAGGCGACCGAGGCGATGAACTTCGGCGTGCAGGCCGCAGGCGCCGCGATCATGAACACGGGCATGGCCATCATGGACGACGCGCTCAGCGCGTTCAAGGAAGCCTTCGCCATCGCGCAGATCCACGACGCGGCGGTGTTCGAGTGCTGGGAGGACGACGCCCCGCGCCTGGCCGAGGCGGTCACGCGCTGCTTCACGCAAGCGTACGAGCGCGACGGGCGCATGGTGCCCTTCCCCGTCGAGACACGCATTTCTAAAAGTTGGGCGGGGCTATGAAGAAGACTGTAATGGAACGCTTTTTTGCGAAGACGGAAGCTGCCGGCGAGTGCTTGATTTGGACGGCGGCGTTGAGTCATGGCTACGGCGTCTTTGCGCCCGTTGGCACGCGCACGTACCGAGCACATCGTTGGTTGTACGAGGTGACGTTTGGTGCGCTTCCGCGCGAGCTTGATGTCATGCACAGCTTCGCAGGAGTACGAGCGCAACGGCGTCATCGTGCCGTTTCCGATCGAGTCGGCGATCGGGGATTGTTGGATCGACGTCTAGTCACTCTCACCCATAAGCGGAGCAAGATGCTTGTTCTCGAAAGGGTTGCCCCCAAGTTCGCGCTCCATTTCCCAGGTAAAGGCACGGCAGTAGGTCATGATCCCAACCACGTGGAGCTCTCCGTCTGGGGTGTGGGCGTGAGCATGTAGGCTTCGCGGATTTCCACAGATACACTTGAGGGTCATGTATTCGGCGAGCGTCATCCTCGGATTCTACCAAAGTCAGACCCCTGCGTTAGCCTCGCACGCGTGAAGATCTACGTCTTAGCGTCGTCGCAGGAAATCGCCGCGACCACGGTGCTGCGCAAGCTGCTCGAAGCCGACGAGGCGCTCGGGCGTGCCATCGCTCTTCACGTGGTGCTGGAAGCCGCCAGCGATCTCAACCCGCCGCCCACCAATGAGGCCGCACCGTGACCAAGCTGCTCGATCGTTTCGGGAACCCGTGGAGTGATTCGTACACGACACCTCGATGGCTCACCGCGCTGCTGCCGCTCGTCGACACCGACCCATGCAGCAACCCGCGCTCGACCGTGCGCGCCCGGCGTTCCTACTCGCTGGAGAAGCGGCTGGACGGACGCAAGCTGCCGTGGAACGGCTCGGTGTTCCTCAACTGGCCCTACAGCGACCCCGAGCCGTGGGCTGAGAAGTTGATCGAGGAGCTGGCGTCGGGCCGCTGCACCGAGGCGATCGTGCTCTGCAAGCTCGACTCGTCGACGGCGTGGTGGCACACCCTCACCAGCTACGGCACGCCCGAGATGTGGACGTTTGACAAGCGGATCTTGTTCGACGAGCCGCCCGCGCTCGTCGCCGACCGCATGCGGAAGTTCGCCGAGGCAGGCAAGGCCGGGGGCGAGAAGTCGTCGACCAACTTCGCGTCGACGATCATCCACCATCGGCATCCGCCGAAGCAGCAAGGACGTGGCGGCGAACCGCTCCAGCTCGAAGCCGTGGCGACCCGCTGGCAGCGCGTGTAACCTGGGCGTGTGCTCGCAACCGCCACCGCCCCCGCGCCTGTACGACTTGTGTTCACGATGGGCTGGGACCCGGTGCAGTTGTTCATCAACGTCAGCACGCGAAGCCGCGCCGCACACGTTGCAATCGGGCTGGGCGACCACCTGCTGCATGCCTACGAGCCCGGTATCACGCTGGAACCTCGTGAAGCGTACCTAGGCAACCGCGAACAGCACGTCGTCGCAGAGTACGACGTGCTGCCATACGTCGACGACAACCTGCGTGATGCGCTTACGCACATCGGTCGGCGCGGCTGGTGGACCGGCGCGATTCAGATCGCGGCTATCCGCGCGTTGCGTGCGTGCGGCTCGCCGCTGCAGCACCTTGTCCCGAGCAACGAGCGTACCTGCGCCCGCTTCGCGATGCTGCTCGACCCGCACGGTGACCGCATCCCCGAGTGGAGCGGCATCCATCGGCGCACGGTCGTGCCTGCGGACCTGCTCGCCGCTGCCGAGGCGGGCCTGAGCTTTCAGCGGGTTGCTTGACGACGTTTCCAGCGTGTGGGAACGTCTGGGACATGAAGGCCAAGAAAAAGTCCCTGAAGGCGAAGCGCGCCGGCAAGACCTGCAAGCACGGGTTCCGGAAGAAGTCGGCGAAGTGCCTCAAGAAGCCCCGCCGCCGCAAGTAGTTCGCGGCACGTTCTTCTGATCCACACCACCACCGGGAGGCTGCATGCACTCGCTTGCTACGTGGGAGCAGTCTCCCATCTTCGATCCTACCAACCCGAACCAGATCGTCCGTGAGACCTACGTGGGTATTCCGGGCGGGTACGGCTCGTTCTACTTCAACCGCGCGCCGACGGAGTCCACGCTCAGCGGCCTCGGCGCGGGCCTGACCGGGCTCCCCGTGTGGGGTCAGGTTGCGATCCTCGGCGGTCTCGCCGGTCTCGCTGGCTTCCTCGGGATGAAGTACATCGGGCCTCGTGTCGGCCTCAAGGGCCTCATGGGCACGCGTCGCCGTCGGAGGCGCTCGTGAGCAACCTCCCCGGCGCGCCCACATTCCGCCTGCGGCTCCACACCGGCCCGGTGAAGGAAGCGCGGCGCTCGGTCGCGCGCCAGCTCAAGCGCGCGAAGGTCCGCGTCGTGATGGGCGGCACCGAGCACGTCTACGTCGACGTCAAGGCTACGAGCTGCGAGGACGCGCAGATGCGCCTCGCCAAGGCGCTCCAGAAGAAGGGCCTGCGCCGGCTAGCGACACAAGCCTGGGGCACCACCTGCGCTCGACGAAAGCGCTGATCATGAGCCGGTTGACCGCCTACGTTTCGAAGATGGATCGGAAGCTGTTGGCTGATGCCAACGCGGGCCCAGAGTCTGATAGGCTCTGGGCATGTCCCGCATCGACGACTCACACGCACCGTTCAAGCGCACCGGCAAGATCGGCCCCGGCCCGAAGAAGCGCCCGGCGATCTCCCAGGACAAGAACTGGGAGTGCCAGAAGGGCAAGGCCACCACGAAGCATTACGTGCAGGTCTGCACGTACGTCGGCCCGAACAAGAAGCGCCGGGGCAAGAAGATCAAGGTCAAGACGGTCAAGACCAAGAAGCGGGCGTACAACAAGCTGTACCGGAAGTGGGCGGCGAAGAACGCTCGCATCCAGGCGCAGCTCAAGCGCGGCGCTCGCGGCGGCTACAAGTGCCGCAAGACGCCCGTCGCGAAGTGCCGGTAGCTCGTGCCGACCATCCTGACCCTGCAGGGTCCGAACCTCAGCCTCCTCGGCACGATCGCGCCCGAGCTGGCCGGGCCGCTCGCCGGCCCCATCGACACGATCAAGGAGCACCCGTGGGTGATCCTCCTCGGGTTGTTCGCGGGCGGGTTCCTCGCCAGCAAGTACGCCCCGGCCTGGGGTAGCACGTGGGGCGGACACCACGCGGCGCGGTCGCGCGACCGGGCGGTTCATGGCCACTCGTTCTTCGGGCGCAAGCTCAAGCGACGGAGGCGGTAGCTCATGCGCAAGCGCAAGAAGAAGTCCCTCGGCTCGACGATGCGCTCTCCGGACCGCTTCATCGTGTTCAACGTCGGCACCATCAAGACGCGGGTGCGGGGCTACGGCAAGGCCGAAGCGTGCTCCCGGCGCACGTTCACCAGCTACGGCGACGCCGCCAAGGCGGCGTGGCGCTGCAGCAAGCAGGGCAAGGTCGCGGGCGTCCCGAACACCACGAGCGAGCCGTGCTTCCTCCTGCACGGCTTGCCCGGCAGTGAGAAGCTCGTCGGGCGGTGCTTCAAGGGCAAGTGCTCCAAGCCCGAGCCCGGCGACACGCTGATGATGGCCAAGTGCAAGCTGACCAGGGCCCAGTTCAAGAAGGCTCGCGGCGAGATGATCATGGAGCGGGTCATGAAGCACGCCAGCCGGGACCGAGGCATCGGCCCCGGGCCGGGCAAGTCGGCGGTCAAGGTCGGCGCGAAGTACGATCCGGAGACCAAGACCCTTGGTCGCGCCCGCCGGCGCCGCTGAACCGCAGCGCAGACACGCGGGCGGCACGGTGTTAGCGTGCCGACATGGCGCAACAGCTGAAGAATACCCTGGCGTTCAGTCTCGCTGCAGGCGCGACGATCGCTCTTCCCCACGGTCTCCAACTCGCGGACGGCACCCGGCTCGCGCCGGACGTCGTCTTCGTCCCGAGCGAGAACCTGGGTGTCGTGACGGACGACGTCAACGTCACGCTGACGAACCAGAGCGGCACAGCCGCTGCTGGCTCCGTGCTCGTCGAGGCCTGGCACACCATCGAGCGTGCCTTCGGCGGCAGCCAGAACCTCAACCTGCCGGTCAAGCCCTACATCGTCGTCAGCGTCGAGGGTGGCAACCAGCCTTCGTGGCCAGCGTTTCCCGTCAACCAACCCCCACGCATCATCTACGCCCGCTTGACGGGAAACGATACGACCGGCGACGGCTCGCTCGTCAAGCCATACCGGACGTTCCAGCGCGCCATCCGTGA
>Ga0315273_10003299_pt1 | contig 19409 bp, 22 predicted proteins | sample YL17G02_0_MG_FD_205753 | JGI IMG/M metagenome (GOLD analysis project Ga0315273, IMG submission 205753) | Sediment microbial communities from Yellowstone Lake, YNP, Wyoming, USA - YL17G02_0 | ecosystem: Environmental > Aquatic > Freshwater > Lake > Sediment | place: USA: Wyoming | collected...
CACGCGCCACAATTTCATCCGGGTCAAGGCCATCGGGCATGGACGCGACGCGCAAGTCTGCTTGCAGGCGGGCTTCGTTGCGGAGCAATCCGCGTGCGTCGAAGCCGAATTCACCTTCGCGATCCATGGCCTGGCGCGCGGCTTCAAGTCCGCGCAGCACGGCTTTCTGTCCGGCTGTATCCGGGTCGAGGGCAAGCACAATATTGCGCGAGAACTTCTTGAGCAAACGCAATTGATCTTCAGTCAAAGCCGTGCCCATCGGCGAGACAACATTTTCATAACCAGCTTGATGAAGTGCAATTACATCGAGATAACCTTCCACGATCACGGCTTGATCCGCGGCGCGGATCGGCTTGCGGGCGCGGTCCAATCCGTAAAGCACACGGCCTTTGCTAAAGATCGGTGTTTCAGGTGAATTCAGAAACTTGGGAATATCATTCGGGTCCACAATGCGCGCACCAAAGCCGGACATTTTTCCGTTTTCGTCGCGGATGGGGATCATGATGCGGTTGCGGAAACGGTCATAAACGGTATATTGGGAATTGGTAGTTTGGTCAGACTCGCGAACAGTGAGCAGGCCAGAGTCGATCAGATCCTGCTGGTTGTAGCCTTTGGCAACGAAATGTTTGAGGGCCGTATCCCAGCCACTCGGCGCGTAGCCCAGGCCAAAAGTCTCGATCGTGGAATCGGTTAGTCCGCGTTTTTCGCGCAGATAGGTCAGCACATCCTTGTTGTTGAAAAGATGCGTGCGATAATAAATAATGGCGTTTTCAAGCAGAACGCGCAGATGCTCATGCGCTTCCTTGACTTCGGGCTTTTCTGCAACATACGACTCAACCTTCACACCCGCGCGCTCCGCCAGTTTATTCAAGGCTTCCTTGAAATCAAGTCCATCGCGCTTCATCACGAACTTGAAGATATCCCCGCCCTCGTTACATTGACCAAAGCACCGCCACGTGCCAGTCTCAGGCCAGATGACAAAGGCAGGCGTGCGCTTGTTATCATGGAACGGACAGAAGCCCGTATAGTTCTTGCCCGCGTGGCGCAGTTTTACACCGGCCTCTGAGACGAGGTCTACAATATCTATCTTGCTCTTGATTTCGTCTATCGTTGACATAGGGTGATTGAATTATAGACGCATTTGGCGAATTGGCAAAATAAAAGAGCGGGTTTTCACCCGCTCTCGGATTTGCCATTTGGCACAGATTTCTTCCAGGTTTTTTATTATGTTGTTCTATACCGTACATTTTAATTTCGGGACGCAGATTCACGCTGATTTTAGAAAATTCTTCTGCGTTTTCAGCGTCCCCCTTAAATTTTGAACGGTAGAGAGTTATGTGGCCGCTTTCGTGCCGCGTTCATATTTGTGTGTAATCAACAGACATGGTTTCCTCCGGATGAGCCAAGTTTATAGAGTTATTTTAGCACGAAGGATAAAAAAATGAAGCGATCGAATGGCCACCTCTGGTTTGTGTTAGAACCCTTCAAATTTGCTTACAAAGTACTGGTACTTATCTTAAAAATACTGTGTCGCTCTGAGGGAACGTTCTTTGCGACCAACACTTGCACCGCACTGGGTTCGGCGTAGGTACCCTTCGCTATCGCTTAGGGCATCATTTTTGAGATGACTTGTACATAAAGCGCTAAACTAAAATCTTATGTTTTAAGGCATAAAAATTCAGTAACTTATGCAACAAACAGTAGATCTGCAACTCCGCTCAATAACGATGCAAAACACATACACACATTATGGAAGCGGCTCATCCGTCAAAGCAGGAACATCTGTCGGTGGGACATCTGTCGGTGGAACTTCCGTCGGTGAAACATCTGTCGGTGCAACATCTGTCGGTGCAACATCTGTCGGTGCAACATCTGTCGGTGCAACTTCCGTCGATGGAACTTCCGTCGGTGCATCATCTGTCGGTGGAATTTCCGCGGCTGTTGGTATGATTTCAATAGGAACTTCTATTGCTGTTGGCGCATTTTCTGTAGGCGCAATTTGAGTAGGTACATTATCAGAAAGGAGGTTCTCTACCTCGATCAGATAATTATCCAATACAGAGGTGGATAAGCCGGCATCATTCAACGTCTGTTGTTGCAATTGGAGCACAGGCATAACGAGAGCAAGGGCCTCTACATCATCTGTGGATTTTAATTTGGATAGTGCATCTTGATAACTTTTCATCGCACTGGTACTGAGCGCCGGATCATTCGCGACTGCAATCCACTCATTGAGGCGGCGCTCAGAAAGAATAATATCTGCAGCAACAGGGTCGGGTGCCAGGGCTCGCCAAGCCAGTTCACTGGTTCGTTTCCAGCCATAATCAATGTCACCCGGCAATGCAGACTGGGCATGAACTGTCTCTGTAACAAGAAGCGCAACAACCAGCATGGCTAAAGTCATCGCCATTCGCCAGGACAATGCAACGCCTCGTTGCTGACGAATACCTCGTTGCTGACGCGGGTGGGACCGCGCGTACTCGATCACAGCAAAGCGGGCAAAGGCAGCGAACGTGGGCGAAGGCATTACCTCGGCTCCATGATCCAGAAGAAACGCGGTTTGCAGAAGCGGCTTTAGTTGCTTGCGTTTAAGATAGTAAGCAATTACCTGATTTCGTGCAATTGAATAAAGCCACATAATAAAAGATGAACCAAATGCCTGGTATTGACCAAGCTGCTCCCAGGCCTTGAAGAATACCTGAATGGTAACCGCCTCGGCAACTCGATCATTCGCCACCCTAAAAGAGACATAACGATAAACCTGTTCAACACACGCGTCGTAAAGTTGAGCAAACGCGTATGCATTACTGGATTTAGCCTGACGGACCAGGCGGTCTTCTTCCGTGGGTATCCCTATGGGACGATTGGCATAATTAGTTTTCATCGTTGTTTAATCAGTAAACGAAACAATAAAGATAGGATTTACACAAAATTCAAAATCGTAGGCGAATTCACGAGAGTTTTCGCCAGCCTCATTCCAATTCGCGGAGAAAAAATCAGTCTGGATAAGTTCTGAAAAGTCACTCCATGTCTGATTTTAATATAGTGCACCTTTAGTATACGCTCAAATCATATTAATATCATTGCAATTTTCATTACATTTACCCGCGGGGCTGCAGATGGGCATTTTATTAAGGAAGGAGGCAACCATTGAATCGCCTCCTTTGATCTTTAGAAACCTTCGAGTTTGCTCAGGTCCGCAATACCGCTCGATAATGCGGAAATCCTTTGCAATAATCCCAACCGGTTTTCTTTGACCTTTTTATCCTCAGCCATGACCAGCACCTTGTCGAAGAAGGCAGTGATGGATGGGATTAGTTTGACGACGATTTCAAGGAACTCATCTACGCTGCCGTTGAACGTTGAACGTTCAACGTTTAACGCTTGATGGAGTTGATTTTCTTCGGCCTCGACAAACACGGTCTCGTTGACCTTGAACTGTTCCTTTTGATCGCGCGTGATGCGGACACAACGCGCGAAGCCATCCAATATTGTTGACCAATCATCCCGCTCGACCCAGGCTTGAAGCTGTTTCACCGCTCGAGCAGACGCGGACGGGTTGGCCGCGTTGCGTTGCTCCGCAAGGACGGCATCCACAACGTCATATTTATAAAAAGATTCATTCAGCACAACCTTCAAACGGCCTGTAATGAATTCCAGGATTTGTTTTTGCACATCATCGTTGACTTTAATCGGCTGTGTCTGGGTGGATTTCTTTACGGCCTCGGTCAAATCAAAGTCAAGATTGTGTTCAATAAGAGGTTGGACAACACCGATGGCGGCGCGGCGCAGGCCAAATGGGTCTTTCGCGCCTGTGGGAGCGAGTCCCGCGGCAAAGAGACCAACCAGCGAATCAATTCTATCTGCCAATGCAACCGCAAGACCAATCTCCGTTTGTGGAACAGTTTGATATTGCTCGCCAATCGCTTCCGCCACTTCGGAATTTTCCCCACTTCGCAGGGCATATTCACCGCCGATGATGCCTTGCAATGAAGTCATCTCGGTGACCATTTGAGTCGCCAAATCGGCTTTGGCTAAATGCGCGGCGCGGCGGGCAAAGATGGCCTGGTCGGCTTCGAGACCAAGCATGGGAATCAATTCGTTGACCAGTTTCTCGATACGCTCGGACTTGTCTAACATCGAGCCGAGTTTAGTATGAAAGGTGAGCCCAGAAAGCTGTGAGCGATAATATTCAAGCGGGTGCTTAACGTCTTCGCGGACAAAGAAGTTGGCATCGGCAAAGCGCGCACCGAGAACGTGTTCGTTACCTTCTCTTACTGTGTCAATGTGTAAATCGTCGCCGTTTCGAATTGCAATAAAGTACGGTAAAAGGCTTGAAGATTTCAGGTTTGAAGGTTGACCTTCAACTTTCAACTTTGAACCTTCAACCGGGAAATACCGTTGGTGCTTCTTCATCACCGAGATCAAAACATCTCTTGGCAACGACAGAAATTCTTCATTGAAGCCACCCATGACCGCAGTGGGCATTTCGATCAGGTTGGTGACCTCGTTGAGCAGATCGTCATCCATGATGGCTTCACCGCCGATGAGAGATGCGGCCTGTTTGACCTGTTCGACGATGGAGGCTTTGCGTTCTTCCTTATCCAAAACAATTCCCGATTCTCGAATCACGTCAAAATATTTATCGGCAGAGGGGATTTTGATTTCGGGGGAATCGTAGGGACGAAGTCCACGCGAGATGTTACCAGAGACAACACCCGCATATTCGAACGGGATGACCATGTCGCCGAGCAAGGCAACGTACCAGCGAATGGGACGGGAAAACGCCACGCCTGAGTCATTCCAACGCATGGACTTTTCGAACTTGATGCTCTCCACTAGTTTGGGTAAGGCTTCGGCAAGGACTTCGGGAGTGGGGCGTCCCTTTTGTTTGACGACAGCGGCGATGTATTTTCCGCCGTCGATCTCGCGGGCTTCGAGCGCCGTAGGGTCGAGATTATTTTTCTTGGCGAAACCTAAACTAGCTTGAGTCGGTTTGCCGTCTTTGTCGAAGGCTTTATTAGCGGGCGGACCTTTGACGAGGTCTTCGCGGTCGGGCTGATTCGGGGAGAGAGAGTCAACAGAAACAACGATCCGCTTGGGGGTAGTGAAGATGCGGACATCTTTGTGTTCAAGTCTAAGTTCACTTAACAGGGAAGGAATCCGTTGGCTGAGTTGTTCGTAAGCAGAGTCGACATCGTTGGCGGGGAGTTCTTCGACGCCGATTTCCAAAATAAAGTTGGAAGGTTGCAAGTTGGAAGGTTTGAAAGTTGGTTTAACTTGCGAACCTGCAACCTTCGAACCTTCAACCTTCAACAACGGATATTCCAAAGATTTCCTCTGCTCCCCATAAGCCACCGCAACGCCCTTGGCAAGTTCTCTTATCCTTCTAAAAAAGGCTTGTCTCTCAGCGACAGAAATCGCGCCGCGGGTGTCGAGGATGTTGAAGCAGTGCGAGCATTTGAGAACGTAGTCGTGCGCGGGGACGATGAGACCCTGCGCGAGACAGGCTTCGGCTTCGGCGGAGAAGAGGTCGTACATGGCGCGGACACGTTCGACGTCGGCGGTCTCGAAATAATATTTGGAGTGTTCGAATTCCTCCTGACGGCGGATCTCGCCGTAGGTCACGCCCGCGCCGTATTCCTCGCTCCAGATGGCTTTGGCGTTGTTGAGCGCGATCAGGATGCGTTCCAGCCCATAGGTGAGCTCCACCGAGACTGGGTCGAGCGCCACGCCGCCCATCTGCTGGAAGTAGGTGAACTGCGTGATCTCCTGCCCGTCGAGCCAGACCTCCCAACCCAAACCCCAGGCGGAGATGGCGGGCTGTTCCCAGTTGTCTTCCACGAAGCGGATGTCGTGCTGGCGCGGGTCGATGCCGAGGGCTTTGAGCGACTCGAGGTAGAGTTCCTGCGGATTACCTGGATCGGGCTTGAGGATGACCTGATACTGGGTGTGTAGTTGGAAGCGGTTGGGGTTCTCGCCGTAACGCCCGTCATCTGGGCGGACAGACGGCTCGACGTACGCCACGTTCCACGGCTCGGGTCCGAGCACGCGCAGGAAGGTGGCAGGGTTCATCGTCCCTGCACCGACCTGGGTGTAGTAGGGCTGGGTGATCAGACATCCGTGCGATGCCCAGAAGTCTTGTAGTTTGAGGATGATTTCTTGGAAGGAGGAAGGTTTCGTCATTTACGATTTCCGATGCTTCGACTAGCTCAGCACATGTTTGGGATTTACGATTTTTGATTGCGGTGAGATTATACCGTGAGAGTATGCGTCCCACAGGGGGATGATATCGCACCTGAGTTAAGCGGATGAAACTACACGTTTGGATTTTTCTGATTAAGAGGAGAATCTAATCTGTGCGATGCGACGCATTTATGGGCAACGCTTCACGCGACGGTAGAAGTTGATTCTGTTTCGAGGGGCATTTGTCTACGCTTCAACAAAAATAACGAACCATATTTCAAACCCTCAAAATAATTATTTAACCATTCTGAAAAGGATATTTGTTTTACCGATAGTAATCATAGAATCATTTGCTAATATGCTCGTTTGAGAAATCGGAAAGCCATCAACAAATGTACCATTTGCAGTATTCATATCAATTATTTGCCATCCTGTCGGTGAATAAATCAATCTCGCATGATAACGGGAAGATTCTTCGTCACTCAACTCAATATCATTGCCAGAAGCACGACCGATATCACATTTATCTTTAATTCTATCTTCTTTGATTACATGCGTTCTTTCGGCATGGTATTCTCCATTTGCGCGAACAATTAGATTGTTATCGTCAACTTCAATCGATAAAACCCAAGGTTTTGAATTGACGGAATTCGCATGTTCGTCTCTAAAATCTATTATCTCAGTTTTAGATTCGTCCAGAGTGTAATTTGAAAAATCATCTTCTGTAAGAGAACCTCTAATACGAAAATCTCCTGTCAACATAGTATCGTCTCGCATTTCACCCATTTCGACATATCGTCTATATTGCAATCGGTATTTATCCTCTCTTTTTTCCAGATATTCATCTTTTGTCAAATCGCGCAGAAACATGCTAATAAAGTCGTCCCCCAAATGTAATGGCGTTTTTCTGTTAAAGTTAAACGCATTCACAACATCATTTTCTGTAAACCATTCCCCTTGAGACTTAAGAATCGAATCTGCCAACGCATAAAATGACATTTTAAATAAATCGAACTCTAAAACTGATAAATCAGGTTTTTTGAAAAGATACGATTCCATTTTTCGAGATAGCCAAAACTGAAGTTCTGAATAAAACTTAAACTGACGAATATTTTTGTTGGAAAAGCCTAAAAATATTTGTTTGTTTTCTTCGAAAATATATTTATCGCAAGTCTTCCACAATCTACGAGGAATCCCCCTGCAAGTGAAGGACAAGTAATTTAGGAATTGGCGATACAGCAAATTATTTTCGTTTTCTGGCTGACTTATTCTATTCTTCACTATAGACCCAAGAACAGTTTCGGTTTTATCCCAAAGACACGGGATGTACAGGTCAACCTTGGATGCAAGCTCTTCATTTTCATCTGTTGACATCATTTTATATTGATCTGCTCCTAGAACAAAAATAAAACTGGTAGCAGATTCGTTAAACAAAGTTTTAAGGGATCGCAACATACTTATTAACGAAACAAAATCACTGATTTTGTCCATTTCATCAAACACAAAAACTACTCGTATCTTATGCTTTCTGAACTTGTGCATTATTGACAAGTCACTTAAATTTCGAAGCACGGAAATTATCTCTCGTTCAGCGATGGGTGCCTCGTAAGGCAAAAATTCTTCTTCATCCTGTTCTCCAATTGAGATATTTGGGGTTTTAATAAAAGATCCTAAATCGAATCCGACATCAACATTTTTTGATTTACTACTACGAATTGTTTTCGATAATCTTTTTGAAATAGTAGACAATCGATTTTCCAGTTCCCGTCCGAGTTTGTTGATAATTCCCAATTCTTTCAATCGGCTAATTAGACTCGCAATAATAATGTGCATTAATTCTTTGGGCAGATATGGCTGGGGGAGCGAAAGCCAAACTTTTACCAAAATATGTCCGTCAGAATCTTCAACGCGTGATTCCAATAAATCCATTGAACGCTCAAGAAATCTTGTTTTTCCAACGCCACGAAATCCCGCTAAACAAAAAGCGCCTCCGCGAGATGAATATAATTGTTGAACAAACTGGTTTAACTCTTTCTCCCTACCAAAAAAAACCTCCCGCCTTATATCATCATAGGCACTATTAAGTGGAATTATCAATTCATACTCGTTACTCCCAAGTAAATTATTGTTTGCACTTTGCCTTTCTTCACCTTTTTCTTCTTGTACTACAGGGAGATATTGAGCATGCAACTCTCTAATTCTCGACTTCAGGAATATATAAGCAGAGTAAACTCCCCTTGACGGAAGAAGTAAAATAATATAATAAATTCCGTACAATATCAACCCAAGAACACGAAAAATGCTTGTAAAAAAAGATGCGACACAACCTGTAAAATTTGAAGATGATTTTGATGAGCGTGAATAAACAGGTGTTTTGTGTTTGTAATCCTCAAGTGTTGACTCGTTTGAAGACGTAAGGTCTTTGCCTGATTGTTTTTCGATGACTCTTTCCGAAATATTATTCAGAGAAATATTACAAGCGTTTACAACCGCCAGAAGAAACTCTCGAGTAGAACTATATCTTTGGCTAGGTTGTTTTGCGAGTGTTTTGAGAATTACATCACCTAAATTCTTTGGCAAAGTAGGATTAAGAGTTATTGGGTCTGCGGGCTGAAGATGCAATTGTGCAAAACGAATCCGTTGACCTTTAGTTGCTGTCCCTACTTCGACCAGAGTTTCCGCGTCTCTAAATGGTCGTTGACCTGTTACCATTTCATACAAAATTACACCGAGAGAATAAATGTCTGTAGCAGGTGTAACGCTCTGACCGAGAATTTGCTCAGGAGACATGTAACTAGGTGTGCCAGCCACATCATATGTTGTCAACGAACTTTCTGCGTGGCGTGCAATCCCAAAATCTGTCAGATAAATATTCCCACCGTGGTCTATCATCACATTGCCTGGCTTAACATCACAATGCACAACGCCGTTAGCATGAGCATATCCTAATGCAGCGCATAGAGATTTTAGATAAATCAACGCTTCATCAATAGGAATAGGCTTCCCCTTATTGCTCCTCAATATATCTTTCAATGATGGTCCATCTACATAGCGCTCCAGCATAAAAGCAAAGTTCGCAGTTTGATACATACCGTAGAATGGCACGATATTAGGGTGCGCTAGCTTTTGCAAAGCACGCCCTTCACGCTGAAATCGCTTAAACATGGACGGGTCTTCGCCCAACTCACTATGTAATACCTTCATAGCAAGTGGAACATTACGCTTCATATCCCATACGCGGTAAACTGCTCCCATACCACCAGAAGCGATAAAAGAGTCAATACGAAATTGATTATGTACTACTTGTCCTATAAGATCAGCCATAGTTGCTTCTTACTGGGTTCTTTATACATGATATTAATTTTCCTTGTCGAGCCAAGCGTCCACGCCATCTTTGGTCAGGCGGGTGTAGAGTCCGCGCACCCGGTCACGGTCCGCGTGAGCGTGGCAGAGGAATACTTTGAGGGGGCGTTTGGTTTCGGGCATTTGGTTCGTCCCGACGAAATGGGTTGATGGAATTATACGGCTTTCACCTTATAATTACAAAGTCTTTTCAAGTATTGCTAAGCACTAGACATATGCAGGTCAGACGACCATAGAAAGGTGATATATGAAGATTTATCAAGAAATATTTGAAAAAGAATTAAATAAGCATTTGGAATTTTCTGTTTTCGCCACCCGACTTATTTCTAAAGAGTTGGAAAAGCAAGGGACAACTTTAAATGAGTCTCAAAAGAAGCAACTTGCTATCGTTCTCAAACGCAGAGAGAAACAAGGTAATTTTTCCGAAGGGATGAGCATACAGATTGATGATAACGGGAAGGTCAGTATTGGTAAGGACAGTGATAGTGAAGGCCCAACCATTGATATTAGCGACTTGGGTGATGTCGAACTAAAAAGAATCACGAACAGTATCCCGTCGATAATAAATGAAATTGCAGAAAAAACAGGGAGTAGTTTATTTAAGGAATTAAAAAAGCGCGCTCCTTCAATGATAGATGACCACCATCGTGCGGACACTGCTTTTCAGAAGCACTTAGGTCGGAAATGGAACAAGGCTTTAAAACTCTTCAAGATGTTTACTGTGATAGCAGAAGAGGCTGGTGCCGACCATAATCACGAAATACGTTCATCATCCGAAAAATTTCTGTCACCTAAATTTGAAGTACTTAGTCGCTTACATGCAAGAAGTTGTCAAGTTTCAAAAGAAATTTTTATACTACTGAAAAGTGGATTTGCTGACGGTGCGCACGCTCGGTGGCGGACTTTGCATGAACTTGCTGTCGACGCAAACATTATTAGCGAACACGACGATGAATTGGCACAGCGCTATATAGATCATGATGTTATTCAAAAATACAAATCTGCGAATTTATATCAAGAGCACTATGCAGAATTGAGTTTTGAACCCATACCTGATGATGAGATCAATGCTTTAAGTGATTCTTTTAAAAAGTTAAATTCTATTTATGGTGAAAACTTCAAGAACGAATATGGCTGGGCTTCACAATTAACAAAAGGAGGAAGTCCTACTTTCAAAGATTTAGAGGTTGTTGCAAACCTACAACACATTCGCCCATTTTATAAACTGGCATGTTTGAATGTTCATGGAGGCCCAAGAGGTCTGTTTTTCAGATTAGGATTAAATGCTGAACAGGAAAATAAGATTTTACTATCGGGCCCAAGCGTTTTTGGATTATCTGACCCAATTCAAAATGCAACTTACTCATTAATGCTTGTCACATCACTTTTACTCATGTTCAATCCAAATTTAGATTGCTTAGTTGTACTACATGTTTTACAAAAACTTGAACATGAAATTTTTTTTGTAATTGACGAATTAAACGAACACGCCGAAAGAATTAAATAACAGCCTTGCGGATCTCCAATTCCCAATCCTGCCCAGGGAGGAGGCTGGCTTTGTCGAACCATGCGTCCACGCCGTCTTGGGTCAGGCGGGGGTAGCGTCCGCGCACGGCGTCACGGTCCGCGTGGGCGTGGCAGAGGAAAACCTTCAATGGTCGCTTTGCTTCGGTCATATCCGTCCCGTTTTGGTGTAATGGGAATTAAAATGACGCGCCTTGAATGAGACGCGCCGTTTTGTAATTATTTTGCTTTCTTGTTGGCTTCGCGCTTTTCGCGAATTCGTTTGAGGACAGTATCCATATCCTGATCGTCCAGCCATTGATGGCGGTCTTTGGAGTAGTCGCCATGTCCCGTTTCGAATTGCTGGAGGAAGCGCACCATACCCACAATACCAAGTTCACGCGCCAGCGCTTCCATGCCAGCGATGCGGATTTGTTCAAGAGACATCGTTTGTCCATTCATCATATCATCTCCTCTACCCAAACAAGAGGGTTCTCTACTCGTACATCTAATTTCTTTGAATTTCGTTTCGCCAGTTTTAGCAGACGATCATCAGTTGATAGAAACACATCCGCTTTGGCGCTTTCGGCGCAGGCAATATGCAAAGAGTCAAACAATTGAAAACCTTCAGCTTGCAATTCCTTTGCCCGCACGACTTCCTTTTCACCAAGTTCAACATTTTCCTGAATAAAACCTGAGAGCAATTTTGTACGACTCAATTTTTGTGTATCGGGCATTTGCTCAATTTCATCCATTAATACTTCACTGCCAACCCAATTCCACTCGCCGTTTTCGATTCGAGACAAAATTGCCAAAACTGCTTCGGCTTCCAAACGAACACGAGCTTGCGTTTGGTCGTCAAATGGACGATTGAGACAGCATGTATCAAAATAGATTTTAGTCATGGTGGTTTCCAAAAGCAATTATACCGCCCAAAATCATAGGCTTTCACACAGCCTTGCGGATTTCCAATTCCCAATCCTGTCCTGGGAGGAGTTTGGCTTTATCGAGCCACGCGTCCACGCCATCTTGGGTCAGGCGGGTCCCTGCGGGGAGTCCGCGCACGGGGTCACGGTCCGCGTGGGCGTGGCAGAGGAAGACTTTGAGAGGGCGTTTGGGTTCAGACATTTTTCTAACCACGAAGGGCACGAAGGAACACAAAGGTTTTGGTTGAATTACAGTTGTCGAACTCTGATTTTTACGGTGTCACCTGTCCGCTCGGCGACGAGGATAAAAGGCGGCGTCACTTCGGGGGCATTATCTCGAATGGCATTAATTGTTTTTATTGTAAAGTCTGCGTGGATATGACCTGGGCGGATGTAAATTATCCCAATAAATTGCGCACCCATTAAGGCAAGTCCGCCAAAATCGCTATCGTGGGTCAAAACCACTCGCCCCGCTTCAGTTGCTTGTTGCAAAACTTGTGTATCTGGGAGTCCGAATTTCCCCTCCTCAAAAACAGACTCGACATCCAATCCCACTTTTCGTAGAAATACAATCACATCGGGATGAACATTCTCGTCCGCAAGTAATGGGAAATCGAGAGCCTTCACGCAACTACCTTCACATCCAACAAAACTTCATTCTTCACAGATTGAGCAGCATATTTCAAAGCCTCCTCAACAGCTTCGGGGGTCAGTTGCGGATAAGCCTTAATCACATCATCTTTTGTTGCACCGCTGGCAAAGAGTTCGAGAATAAATTCAATACTCAGGCGTGTGCCTAGTATATGCGGCTTGCCGCTTAAAATTTCGGGGTTATAAGCAATATGAGTAAACATAGTCTTTCTCCTGAACAATGTTGATATTATAACGCTTTCAGGTGACTATCTCGCGCACAGCCTTGCGGATCTCCAATTCCCAATCTGGTAGGTTGACGGTTCGTCTTTCGCTCACCGTGTCGAAACCCTGACCTGGGAGGATGGTTCGACGTGGCTCACCACAAGGTTTGGCTTTGTCGAACCACGCGTAGCGGTCCACGCCGTCTTTGGTCAAGCGGGTCCCTGCGGGGAGTCCGCGCACGGGGTCACGGTCCGCGTGGGCGTGGCATAAAAATACTTTGAGGGGGCATTTGGGTTCAGACATATTTTAAAGTCAGGCTTCAATACGATATTTTTCCGTCACCAGAATCTTACCAAACCATCCACTCCCATTCGTTTCTGAGGAACGAAGGAGGAACGAATAGGTATTTTCCACGCCGTCTTTGGTCAGGCGGGTCCCTGCGGGGAGTCCGCGCACGGGGTCACGGTCCGCGTGGGCGTGGCAAAGGAAGATTTTGAGGGGGCGCTTGGTCTCAGGCATTTGGTTTGTGACCGATTAGATCAAACCCGATTTGTTTTTGGAAAAACAAATGAAAAACAAATGGAAATTTGCCCGCGCCGTCTTGGGTCAGGCGGGTCCCTGCTGGAAGTGCGCGCACGGGGTCACGGTCCGCGTGGGCATGGCAGAGGAAGACTTTGAGGGGGCGTTTGTCCATATGGATGAAGGATGAAAGGTGAAGGATGAAATTTACAGTGCGAGATATTCTTCTGGAGTCAAAACTGTTAGAATTGTTTTCCCTTTGAAGTGTTTGGCATTCCAAGTCACAAAATATTCCAGCCAGCCCGAAGAGTCGACAATATTCATACGCGATCCTCTTCGTCGCGTTCGATCCTTGTGTCAATTCCCTTCAACGATCCGCGCGCCTGTTTGATTGGGCGGACGGGAATGAACACGACCATGTTGTCGTAGGCAATGACATGCATTTTCTGCCCTGGCTTGACGCGCATTCTTTCACGCACTTTCAACGGAATCACAACCTGATATTTGGGGGAAACGGTTACTGCGTCCATACGATACTCCTATCGAACCGAAAAACGCATGACGATTATATCACCCTGCCGTAAATGGGCAGCAGTAAATTTCCACTTCGCGATATGCCTGGTCATGTGGCATGGTGTCCGCCTTTGCCTGGAATTTTATTGATCAAATGACCAGACTTTTATATCATCGAGCATTACTTTTGTGCCATAATCCATGCTGAATTGCAGTCTGCCACGCTGAAGACGGGCATCATTTCCGGTTAATAACTTATTCCCGTCCAGGTAAATTGTAATCTGCACTCCCTGCGCTTCGATCCGCACGGTAGTCCAGACGTCAGTCTGGGCTGAAAAAGACTGAAAGCTATCGTCCGAAAATAGGGTGAAAGTCCAATCCTGTGCCTGACTGTTATAAGCCAGGGACATGAGATCCTCTTTGCCGTTTAGGTAAAGAATATATTGAGCCCCTTCGCTTAATCGAAAATTTGTGTAAAAGCCCCCGATTTTCTCATACTTGAGCTTGAACTCGATCACGCCGTTACTGAAATCTGTCGGCCCGAATGTAGCCACGGTAAATTGGTCTGAAGAATATGATGTGGAATCTGCCGCCAAAACTTTATTGGACCTGTCTTTTGCTACCGTCCAATTGTCACTGATGAAGCCGAAGCCGCTGGCTGTGCCGTCTTCGAAATCCTCGCTGAAAACCAATTTCGTATCACCGAGGGGGACGGCGGTTTCCGGCGTTGGGCTTTCGAGCAGCCGGGTCAGCAACGGGCTGCTCAACAGGGCGGTGATGACCGTCCCTGCCAACCCGATGAGGGCGACCAGGATGGCAACATTCGTCCCTTTGCTGGATGATTTGTTGGGCATTGTTAGCGCCTTTTCCCCTGCCCCCAAGATAGCCCCCTGCGGGGCGGGAGGGGTCAGGTTGGATAGCCTAATTATTCAACGACGACTTTTTTGCTATAAAACATAATGGAGCGGTTCGTGTCTGCATTCAGATGGAATTGTCCCTCGAATTTCTGGCCTCCAACCCAGGCGACATAGTAGTACCAGCCGATTGGTACTTTGACAGTCATCGTCCCGCCATCCACCGGGTATTCGTTGATGACCTCGTAACCGTCCCTCATTGTGCCCTGCAATGACACATACACATCGGAGTTGGCCTGGTTGGATAATGTGATTTTCCCGTATGGATATCCGAAGGGTACGGTGCCATAGGAAAGCGGAGCTGATGTCTCCGCGGCAGTTGACACAATTGGAGACCAGGTTGAGAGGGGCACATGGATTACCTGTCCGGCATACACATAGTTTATGTTCCAGATATACGGATTGGCGGTCCACAGATCGTTCATGCTAACCCCGTAACGGCTGGCAATCCCCGAGAATGTGTCGCCATACTGGACGATGTAAGTACCGTTGTAATTGACCGGAGCATAATAGTTATAGCCACCACCGGGGATCACAAGAGTTTGACCGGCATACAGGTATCCGCTGATACCGGGGTTGGCGGCGTATAAAGCAGAAACGGTGGTGTCGCAGCGCCATGCGATCATGTCGAGCGTATCGCCCCATTGGACTATGTAGGTGCTGCCACAGCCTCCGCCTGCCTGGGCGCTGCCCGGAACTGCAAGTAACGCCAGCAGGATCAATGCAATAACGAAAACTTTAGCAAAAGCTTTACGTGACATTGTTCTTCTCCTTGGTGTGGAAACTGTAAAATTCTTTAACACTATAATAAGACAAAATTAGATGAAATACAACCATCAAAATAATGAATTTGCCCTTCGTGGTCACAGACCTGAGTCGGTTATTGATTGATCCTGTTCACCAATCCTTCGCAAATGCTCCATAGCTTTTCTTCGGCTTTTTTATTCCGAAACTCACAGCGAAGCTCTTGGCGGTCTTCGAAGAACTTGCCGCTCACGCCTTCCACTTCGGGAGAGCTTGCCAGCCAGACAGCCGTGTCCGCGCCCTGCGCGCTCGTCCGCCCACCAGAATACTGGGTCAGACGCTGGACCAGTTCCGACTCGGCATTGCGATACAGCCCGGTCTCGGTGATCAGACCCGGCGTCATGGCATTGACCGTTACACTGCTTCCCTTTAGATGCCGCGCCAGCGCCCAGGTCAACATGCGGTCACAGGCTTTCGATTGGGCATACGCCTTGAAACTTTCGAAACGGCGATGCTCGAACTGCAGATCGTCCAAGTCGAGATCGCTGGCATAGACCGAAGCCACGTTGATGATGCGCGCTGGCGCGCTCTTCTTCAGCAGGGGGAGCAATTCCTGCGTGAGTAGAAAATAACCGAGCACGTTCGTGGCGAAGGTTAACTCGATGCCGTCAATACTGTCCACCTTTGGCAACGTGCCGCGGTTGCCCGCCGCATTATTGATCAGCACATCGAGACGGCGATACTTTCGACAGAATTCCCGCGCAAAATCGCGAATGGATTTCTGGCTGGATGTGTCAACCTGCATCATGGTTAGTTCCGTTGCACCAGTGTGGTGGGTAATCTCGGAGGCAGTTGTCTTCCCTTTTTTGAGGTCGCGACAGGCGAGGATCAATTCCGCGCCGAGAGACGCCAACTGTATGGCGATCTCTTTTCCGACGCCGGATGTTGGTCCCGTTATGATGACGCGCTTGCCTTTCATTGAATTCATCGAAACGCTCCTCTGCTTGTGCGACAGTGATTGGCTATTGAGATGTATTTTACCCGCGATTGATTGAGGGATTTTTCATCATCGCAGATTGTTCTCTTGCTTTTTGAAGAATAACGTGCTATACTAAATTAACCTATTTTTATCTAAATTATCCGTATTCACATCTTGCGGAGCATCCCGTCATAGTTCAATAGGCAATCGAATATCTATCAGCAGGCGTCTCTGGAACAATTTTGAAGATTCTCAGATTTGTTCTGGAGTGGTGAAAGCGAATCTCATAGCAGACCAATCCAGCTTTCGCCTGCAGCGCTTTACCAGGATTTGAGTTGACTCACCGTGAATCATCTGCAAATCCCAGGATTGAGTACTCCTGATCGTTCAGCAGGTACTCATGATTATGCCTTATGAAAAGGAGAAAACAATGGATAAAAGCCTTTTATATCTGAATCGTTTTTGGATCCAGCGTGAGATTATGCACGAGTTAGGTGACCGCTTGTTCCGTAGGGCCGAAGAAAAATCCATCCCTGTGAAACAGATGAAGCCTTTGGTATTAACTTTCGTGCGAGTCGCAAGCGCCATCACCATTTTGCTATTGTTCGTATTCTTCGTATAGCAGGTTGACAAGGAGGCCAATGCCAGGTTCTATTTTCCATCATAATTATTCATGTTGCCATTCGCAGGCGCCTTCATGAACAACCTGGGGAGCAGAGCATCCCCCTGGTTACCTTGGAGTGGTGAAAGTGAGAGCAAACCAAACTAGCTTTCACCTGTCGCGCTTCCCCGGGATTTAATCTGACGGATCGGAGGTCATTTTCAAATCCCTTGAATGAGCACTTCCGCCTGTTCAGCAGGTGCTTATTGAGTACACCTATGAAAAAGGAGAAAACCATGAACACAAAAAGATTTCTGATTGTAGCGTTGGTGCTTGTCGTAGCCCTGGCCATCTCAGCTTTTGCGATAGTCAATTTCAATGGATCGCAGCGTACACAGACTGGAGGCTTAACGTCACTGAACGCGGATCAAGTTTCGGCTTACCGCTGGAAGGCCATGGCCCAGTTCTACGAGGCGCAGGGTTCGCAGGCTGGTGATTTAACAGCTCTGGACGCCATGAGGTTCCGATCCTATAAAGGCTATCCGGTGGCAGTAGCGGTACAGTATGGCCCTCCGGGACGGTAATTTACAGATACTCCCTCGGATGATACGAATCCAAATGCAAAACAGAGTAGCGAGGTACATAATCCATGAACGAATCTTTTTACGCTAACGAATTAATGGTCAAAGAGAGGGTCAACGCTGCGTTTGAAGAGGGGCTAAGAAGTCAGGCTGTTCACAGGTCTGGTGCTCCGAAGCTCGGTCTTTTTCACGGGCTGCGACAACTTATCCAGGGACTCCTGGATCGCCGAACGAGTGAAAAACTTCTCTTCACGAAGCAGATGAAGCCTTTGGTATTAACTTTCGTGCGAGTCGCGATCGCTATCACCATTTTGCTGACCCTCGTTTTCTTCGGATAGCAGGTTGACTGGGACGCCATGGCTAGGTTCCATGAAGCACAAGGTTTGCAAGCCCAACTATTTACCCCGCCGGAGCAGTAATTTACGGATACTCCCGCGGAGAATCTGAAACTCAAACGCTATCCAATTTGAGTTTAGCTGATGATTTATGGATTAAGTAGGGTTGAATACAAGCAGAAGCCCCTGAGAGGCGTAACCTTTCAGGGGCTTCGATTCTTCATAAATAAATTCCAATTACGGCGCGCCGAAATCAACCGCGTAATAGCCAAAACTGTTGAAGAATGAGTAGCCCACGCCCATCTCAGTGTACTTGGTGGTGAGCAGGTTCTGCCTGTGGCGCGGGTCGGTTTGGTCAGTGGCCCACCAGGCGACGGCTTCCTGTCCTGTCGGGGCAGGGTTGCGGCCATAGACGTTCTCGGTCACACAGACCCCGCGTAACCCGCGGCCGCGGCGCGTGACTGCGGTGTGGAGCCGTTTGAGCCGTTGTGAACGTACAGGTTGTTGCAGGCCATGTCGTTGCTGTGCGCCTGCGCGGCCTGCGTCAACTGCGCGCTGATCGTCAGCGCGGGAAGACCGTTCTGGGCGCGCAAGGCGTTGATGGTCGCCACTACAGTGTCCGCGTTGGCCTGGTCGGTGGTAAACGCGCAGGAAACGGTGGCAAAGCCGGGTCCGCTTGAATCGACGGCCCCACCGCCAGCGGATTCGCTGCCTGATTCGGCTGTGGTGGTTCCAACTGTGATGATGACCCACAGGGTGGTTTCCTTGTCAATTGGGATGGTCTCGCCAGCCGGGTCCCGCAGTTCGAAGTCTGCGCGGAAGACAGCATCCTGATTCGGCGCGGTCAAATCAACGGCGATGTCAAGTGTCTCGCCGGGTTTCGTCACCGAAAGCGGGATGGGGTCGGGCGCACCCATCCGCTCTCCGCTGACGAAGATCATCGTATAGTCTTTGGTCCAGGTGCAGTCGCCGGTGTTCTTCACCCGCCAGACCTTGTTGAAAGTCTTGCCCTGCGCGAAGTTGGTGTTGTCGGGCACGGTCACGTCAGTCACGAAGGTCGCCGAGTCGGTACAGCCGGTCGGGTTGACAATCGGCTTGGGCGTTGCCGTGGCTTCTCTGCTTGGGACTATCGTGGCTGGGGCTTCGGTCGTCGCGGCCGCGCCTCCGCAGGCCGAGAGATCAATGCCATCAAAACAGTCAGGTAGAGTATTTTTCCTATCATGGCTCCTCATTTCCGATAAAATTGGGAAGGTCTATAGAGATAAACACCGCCCGTGCCCTCCGTTACGGGCTGTCCCAAAATAAGACAGTGCTAGTGGGTCGTTTGGTATGAGGAATGACATAGGTGTTGTGGGAAAGAATGGAACATCTCCAGTGAAGGTGATAAAAA
>Ga0315273_10003301_pt1 | contig 19402 bp, 16 predicted proteins | sample YL17G02_0_MG_FD_205753 | JGI IMG/M metagenome (GOLD analysis project Ga0315273, IMG submission 205753) | Sediment microbial communities from Yellowstone Lake, YNP, Wyoming, USA - YL17G02_0 | ecosystem: Environmental > Aquatic > Freshwater > Lake > Sediment | place: USA: Wyoming | collected...
ACGACCAGGGCCGCTACGGCCTGCACACGATGTACTGCCAGGTCAACACCTTCGTGCGCGACACGCTCACCCACAACGCCGCCGGCTGCGCGATCATGTTCTCGAATCACCTCGAGGTGGCCTCCAACGCCATCGTCCACAACCATGGACCACGCACCTACGGACTGCTGCTGCGCGACTGCTCGGACGGCCACTTCCACGACAACCAACTGGTCGACAACACCGTCGCCGTGTTCATGGACGGTTCGAATCGCAACCGCTTCGAGGACAATCTGGTGCAGGACAACGGCTGGGGGCTGTTCGTGTTCGCCTCGTGCGCCGGCAACGTGATCGCCGGCAACGATTTCATCCACAACGACTACCCGGTGGCGCTCGACATGCGCACCACCCGCAATGCGTTCGATGACGGCCGCCGGGGCAACTACTGGAGCGAGGCCGCGTCCTACGACCTCGACGCGGACGGCACCGGCGATGTGCCCTATTCACCCGTCACCGCGTTCTCGTTCGTGTCCAAGCAGTACCCCGACCTGGCCGTGCTGTCGGCGAGCCCCGCCGTCGCGGCACTCGGCGTGGCCGAGCGTGTGTTCCCCGCGCTGCGCCCGAGCGAGGCGGTCGACCACTTCCCCCGGGTGCGCCCGCGCCGCGCTCCGGTGCGCGACGGAGCCGCCTCGCCGCCCCGGGTCTGGAACCTGGCGGGCGGATTCGTGATGCTGCTCGCGGGTGGCGTGGCGCTGGCCGCCGAGGGGAGGAAGTCGTGAGACTCGTGGAAGCCCGCTCGCTGCGGAAGCGCTATGGCGCCGTGACCGCGGTGGACGACCTGTCGTTCGAGGTCGAAGCCGGAGAGACGTTCGCGTTGATCGGCCCCAACGGCGCCGGCAAGACCACCACGCTCCGCATCCTGCTCGGACTGTCGCGCCCCGACTCCGGCACCGTGCGGATCGGACCCGAGTCGCGCGCGCCACACGATCCCGAGGCGCGGCGTGCCCTCGGCTACGTGCCCCAGCGCGTCGAATTCCCACCCGGACGCACGGTGCGCGAGGTGCTCGGCTTCTTTGCCGCGGTGCGCCAGCTGGATCGTGCGGCGGTGGATCGTGCGCTCGCGCGTGTCGGACTCGAGCGCCACGCCGACCGGCGCGCGAGCGAGTTGTCGGGCGGCTACACGCAGCGGCTGTCGCTGGCCCAGGCGCTGCTTTCCGATCCGGCGCTGCTGGTGCTCGACGAGCCCACCGCGAGTCTCGACCCCGAGGCGACCTGGGAGTTCCGCTCGCTGGTGCAGCGGCTGCGCCACGAGGGCAAGACCATCCTGCTGTGCTCGCACCTGCTCGCCGAGGTGGAGCGCGTCGCCGACCGGGTGTTGATCCTGGTCGAGGGGCGGCGCGCCGGTCTCGAGCGGCTCGACGACCTGCGCGAACGCCAGGCGCGCGCGAGCCGGCTCGCCATCGAGCTCGCCGGCGACCCGGCCGCCGCATGCGTCCATCTCGCCGCGCGCGGGCTGGCGTGCGAGCCCGGCGAGGGACGGCGGGTGCGCGTCGCCACCGCCGACGGCGACCCGCTCGACGCGCTCGAGACGCTGCGCGACGCCGGCATCGCCATCCGCTCGTTCGAACTCGAGCGGCCCACCCTCGAGGACCTGTTCCTCGCCGCGGTGCACGGAGGACGCCATGACGCCTGACCGGCGCCGTGCCGTGACGGTGCTCGTCCTCGTGCTGACGCTCGCGGCCGGCGCCCCCGGCTGCGTGCGCCCGTCCGCCGGCCCGCCCGCGATCGCGGCCGGCGCGCCGTGCGGGATCTGCGGCATGAAGGTCGAGGACGTGCGCTGGGCGTGCGAGCGGCGCGATTCGCGCGGCTGGCACGTGTACGATTCGATCGAATGCCTGCTGGGCGACAGCACGGCGGCCGGACCGGTCTGGCTCACCGACTGGGACGGCGCGCGGCTGCATGCGGCGGATTCGCTGTGGGTGGTGAAGGGCGACGTGCCGAGTCCGATGGGCGGCGGATACGCCGCGTTCCTCGACCGCTCGACCGCCGAGGACGTCGCCTCGGCCCGTCGTGGCCGGGTGGCGCGTCTCGCCGAGTTCTCGGCGCTCGCGCGGAGGGATTCGAGATGAAGCGCTACGGGATCCTGTTCATCGTGGCCGCCGTGCTGAGCGTCGTCCTCTACAACGCCGGCGGCCGGCGCTCGGGACCGACGGGGCCAGCCAATCTGGTCGAACCCGACAGCGTCGCCGTCACCCTCACGCTCACCGATCAGGGGATCGAGCCTCCGATGGTGACCGTCCCCAAGGACCATCGCGTGGTGCTCACCATCGTCAATCACCGCCGGCTCGCCTCGGGCGTGTCGCTGCAGGGATACCAGCACGCGTTCTCGGCCGGCATCCTCGCCCCCGGCGCGACATGGCACGGCAGCTTCATCGCCGACCGCCCGGGCGACGACTTCGCCTGGATGGTCGAGGGCGAACCCGCCGGCCGCCTCGCCGTGCGAGGTTCGCATCTCGTGGAGGGTCACCGATGAGCGCCGTGCTCGAACCCCGCGACCCGTTCGTCGCCACGCCCGGCCCCGACGCGTGGCCACCGGCCGGGCCGGCGCAGGCGTCGCCACCTCCGGCGTCCGCCGTCATCCCGGACGCGGTGACGGCCACGACGGCGCCGGCCGGCGCCGCCACGCACCGTCGCGGCCGTGCGCACCGCATCTCGGTGGTGGCGCGTGACGAGTTCCGGCGCGCGCTCGAGGGGCGCTGGCTGTTCGGGTTCACCGCGCTGCTGGTGGCGCTGGTGCTCGGTCTGTCGTTCTTCGGCCTGGCACAGAGCCGCGAGGTCGGCTTCCAGGGCTTCGCGCGCGTGACCCTGTCGCTCATGAACCTGGTGCTGTTCATCGTGCCGCTCACCGGACTGATGCTCGGCGTCACCAGCATGACCGGCGGCTCGAGCAGTCTGCCGCTGCTGCTGGCGCAGCCGATCGGCCGCGGCGAGGTGCTGGTGGGCAAGCTCGCGGGCCTGGCGCTCGCGCTCACCGCCGCGCAGGCGGTGGCGTTCGGCGGCGGCGGCGTGGTGGTGGCGCTGCAGGCCGGCGCCGAGCAGGCGGCCGCGTTCGCCGCGCTCGCCGGACTTTCGATCGTGCTCGGGTGGCTCACCGTGTCGCTCGCCCTGTGCCTGTCGGTGCTTTGGCCCGACCGGCTGCGTGCGATGTCGGCCGCGCTCGGGACGTGGCTCGTCATGGTGGTGGCCTACGATCTCGCGGTGGTCGGCGCGACCACGCTGCTCGCCGGTCTGCCGCTCGAATCGGTCCTGTTCCCCGCGCTGCTGCTCAACCCGGTCGACCTGGCGCGGGTGCTCACCACGCTCGCGGTCGGTTCGGGCGCGTTGTTCGGCCCCACCTCGGCCGTGCTCATGAAGATGTTCGGCAGCCGCGGCGGCGTCACCCTCGGGCTGGTGGTACTGGCGATCGAGACCGTGCTGCCCATGGTGATCGCGGTGCGCGTGTTCCGCCGGCGCGACGGATGAGCACGATCCGCCCCGGCGGACGGCTGCTGCACGTGGTGAACCCCGCGGCCCCGCCACCGCCCACGCTCGAACCGTACCGCGTGCTGTTCCCGATCGGCATCGCGAGCGGGCTCATCGCCACCGGCGTGTGGCCGCTCGCGCTGGTCCGCGGCGACTACCCCGCCGTGGTGCACCGCGGCGTGATGATGCTCGGGTTCGAGATGTCGTTCGTGCTCGGCTTCCTGCTCACCGCCATGCCCGCCTTCACCCGCGGCGAGAAGTGCCGGCCGTGGGAGCTGGGCATCGCGGCGCTCGCCCAGCTCGTCTACCTGGCCGGCGCACTCTCCGGCGCGGACGCGGTGGCGCAGGCCGCCACGCTCGCGGCGGTGCTGCTGGTGAGCATGGCACTGGTGCGGCGCGTGGCGGTGACACGCGCGCTGCCCCCCGAGGAGTTCGCGTTCGTGGCGTTCGCGCTCGTGGCCGGCATCACGGGTGCCGCGCTCCGGCTCGCGGCGGCGCTCGGCGCGCCGATCGCGCTGGCGCCGCGCTTCACCGAGCGCCTCACCTCGCTCGGCATGGTGCTGCCGCTGGTACTCGGGCTCGGCAGCCTGCTGGTGCCCACCTTCGCCGGGATGCGCGACCCGCTGGTGATCCCGCTCATCGCCGGGGCGCACGAACGCCCCGGCCGGCGTGGGCTCTACGCACTGCTCATGCTGGCGCTGGCGGCCTCGTTCGCGGCCGACCTCGCCGGCCGCGTGACGCTCGCGGCGTGGCTGCGGGCGGGCGTGGCGTGGGTGATGGTGGTGCTGGTATGGAAGCTCTACCGGCGCCCCGGGCTGACCGGCGCCCCCGCCAACGCGCTGTGGCTGTCGGGCTGGATGGTGGCGCTCGGGCTGTTCGGTGCCGCCCTCGCCCCGACCCACGCGACGGCGCTGCTGCACGTCGTGTTCATCGGGGGCTTCTCGCTGCTCACGCTCGGGATCGGGACGCGCGTGCTGGTCTCGCACGGGCACCACCCGCTCGAGTTGGAGCGCGCGGCGCTCACGCCGTGGGTGCTGTCGGGTCTCGCGTTCGCCCTGTCCGCCCGGCTGGTCGCCGAGTGGGCGCCGGCGAGCGCGCCGGCCTGGCTCGCCGCGAGCGGCGCGGCATGGTGGCTGGCGTGGGGATCGTGGGGCGTGCGTGCCATCCCCGGTCTCTGGAGCACCGGCCACCGCTGACGGCCCGCGGTCGATCACGCGCGCGCGCCCCGCGTGGACCCCGATGAGACTCGAACCCATCCCCGGGCCGCGCGCCCCATTCCGCCAATCCGGCAGAGGCGATGCCATCCTGGCCGGGGCCGTGGACGATCGTTCAAGTCTCCCAAGGTACCGTTGACCACCGGCCGACCCGTTGTATGGTGTGCCATCGAGTCGGGGGCATTCGCTCGCCCGCGACTCCCGCGACATGGCACGGCACCTGCGGTTCGCATCCGGGCCATCCGTCACCCTGTCGCGGAAGCAGGGCCCGCCGGTCGCGGTGGGCCTTCTCGTTGCCGCGACGCGTGTCCGGCGTCGCGGGGATCCGTCCCCATGAACCACGGGTGAGCCGGGGAGACCGGCCACCGCCACCACCACCCGGAGACCGAATGAACACGCAACTCGAATCCTTCCGCTACGACGACGACGTCGTACGGAAGTTCCTGGTCGCGACGTTCATCTGGGGCCTCGTGGGCATGCTCGTGGGCCTGCTGATCGCCCTGCAGCTCGCGCTCCCCGCGCTCAACCTGCCGCCGTTCCTCACCTTCGGCCGGTTGCGCCCGCTGCACACGAACGCCGTCATCTTCGCGTTCGCGGGCAACGCCTTCTTCTGCGGCGCGTACTACTCCACCCAGCGGCTGCTGAAGGCCCGCATGTTCTCCGACGTGCTGAGCCGCCTGCACTTCTGGGGCTGGCAGTCCATCATCGTCTGCGCGGCGCTGACGTTGCCGCTCGGCTTCACCCAGGGCAAGGAGTACGCCGAGCTGGAGTGGCCGATCGACATCCTCATCGCGCTCGTATGGGTGATCTTCGCGGTCAACTTCTTCGGCACCATCGCGCGCCGCCGCGAACGACACCTCTACGTGGCGATCTGGTTCTACATCGCCAGCATCATCACCGTCGCCATCCTGCACATCTTCAACAACCTCTGCGTCCCGGTCGGCGCGTTCAAGAGCTACTCGATCTACGCCGGGGCGCAGGACGCGTTCATGCAGTGGTGGTACGGCCACAACGCGGTGGCGTTCTTCCTCACCACCCCGTTCCTCGGCCTGATGTACTACTTCATGCCGAAGGCGGCCGACCGGCCGGTGTTCTCCTACCGGCTGTCCATCCTGCACTTCTGGACGCTGGTTTTCCTCTACATCTGGGCCGGACCGCACCATCTGCACTACACCGCGCTGCCCGAGTGGGCGTCCACGCTCGGCATGGTCTTCTCGGTGATGCTGTGGATGCCGTCGTGGGGCGGCGGCGTCAATGGCCTGCTCACGCTGCGTGGCGCGTGGCACAAGGTGGTGGACGACCCGATCCTCAAGTTCTTCGTGGTCGCGGTGACCGCCTACATGATGGCGACGTTCGAGGGCCCGATGCTCGCGATCAAGAGCGTCAACGCGCTCGCGCACTACACCGACTGGATCATCGCGCACGTGCACACCGGCGCGCTGGGATGGAACGGCTTCCTCGCGTTCGGCATGATCTACTGGCTGCTGCCGCGACTGTTCCAGACCGAGCTCCACAGCAAGCGACTGGCGGAGACGCACTTCTGGTTCGCCACCTTCGGCATGATCTTCTACGCCACGGCGATCTACTCCGCCGGGCTCACCCAGGGCCTGATGTGGCGCGCGTTCGATACCACCGGCCGGCTGGCGTTCCCCGACTTCATCGAGACCACGATGAAGCTCATGCCGATGTACTGGGTGCGCGCCTTCGGCGGCACGTTGTACATCATCGGGATGCTGCTGTTCGGCTGGAACATCCTGATGACCTGGAAGAAGCGTCCGGCGAACCTGATGGACCCGATCGTGCAGGCGCCGGCGCTGGAGAAGCGCTTCAGGCCGGCCGGGAGCACCGGCGGCTTCCTGGGTCTCGGCTGGCACCGCAACTGGGAGGCGCTGCCCCTCACCTTCACGGTGTGGGTGGTGATCGCGGTGGTGGTGGCCTCGCTGTTCGAGATCCTGCCGACGTTCCTCATCCGCAACAACATCCCCACCCTCGCCGCGGTCAGGCCGCTCTCACCGCTGGAGCTGGCGGGGCGCGATCTCTACATCCGCGAGGGCTGCTTCAATTGCCATTCGCAGATGATCCGGCCGTTCCGTTACGAGACCGAACGCTACGGCGAGTACTCCAAGCCGGGCGAGTCGGTCTACGACCATCCGTTCCTGTGGGGCTCCCGCCGCATCGGTCCGGATCTCGCGCGTGAGGGCGGGCGCTACAACGACCTGTGGCACGTGCGCCACATGGAGAAACCGAGCGGCGTGAATCCGAGATCGATCATGCCGCCCTACCCCGGCCTCCTCACCCATCCGATCGCCTTCTCGGGCATCCAGCGGCGCATCGACGCGATGGCGATGCTGGGTGTGCCCTACGGCGACGCGGTGAACATCGGCGAGGACATGGCGCGAATGCAGGCCCGGGAGGTGGCGGACCAGATCGTCACCGAGGGCGGGCCGGGGAACCTCGAGGACAAGGAGATCGTCGCGCTGGTCGCCTACCTGCAGCGTCTCGGCACCGATATCAAGGCGGCGCCGGCGGCCCTGGCCGGCGGCGGCGGAGACTCGCTCACCCGCCCGGCGGGAGCGCGCTGATGCAGCGTCTGTCCGACGTCATGAGCCATGCCGGCCTCCACCTCTACGCGGAGGTGGCGTTGATTCTGTTCTTCCTCGCGTTCCTCACCATCGTCCTGCGCGTGTTCGCGCCGTCGCGCAAGAGCGAGATGGACGAGATGGCACGCAAGCCGCTCGAAGACGACCGTGGGGAGCACACGAGCCCGGGAGCGCACGCATGAGCGAGCAACCCAAGCAGGATCCGAGCGAGGACCGTCTCCTCGATCACAACTACGACGGCATCCAGGAATACGACAACCCGCTGCCGCGCTGGTGGGTGGGTCTGTTCTGGGCCACCATCGTGTTCGCGGTGCTCTACTCGCTGAACGTGATCCCGGCCATCGGCACGGGCCCGGGACGGATCGCGAACTACGAAAGGGAGATGAAGTCGGCCGATGCGAAGGTGGCGGCGGTCGAGGCGGCGAGCCCCCGGGTGGAGCTGACCGAGGAAGCGGTGTTCGGCTTCACCACGGACCCGGCGGCACTCGCCGCGGGCAAGCAGACGTTCATCTCGACCTGCGCGCCCTGTCATCGTCCCGACGGGGGCGGGAACATCGGGCCGAACCTGACCGACGACTACTGGATCCACGGCAGCAAGCCGATGGAGATCGTGAACACGATCACCGCCGGCGTGCCCGACAAGGGGATGCCGACGTGGAGCCAGGTACTGAAGCCGGAGCAGGTGGGACACGTCGCCGCATACGTCCTCACGCTCCACGGCACCCACCCGCCGAACCCGAAGGCCCCGCAGGGAGACCCGCTGCAGGTGACGACGGCCCCCGCGAAGTGATGGACCGGCGGGGCGTCCGCACGAGCGGACGCCCCGTCCCGTCCCCGTCGTCGTGACGGCAGTCCGCCGGCGCGACGGGCGGGAATGGGCGGCGACCGGCGAGAGCGCCGGCCACCGCGGAATCGAGTGCCCCGGCCGCCGAGGTCCCCGAGCGACATGCCTTCCACAACCGGCCCGATCCAGGCCCCCGGCCGCGTGCTGTCGACGCTCAACGTCGACGGGACCCGGCGCTGGATCCGCCCCCGGCCGTCGACCGGGCGCTGGCAGCATGCGCGCCGGCTCACCGCGTACGTGCTCATGGTCATCTTCATGGTGGTGCCGCTCGTCCGCATCGGCGGCGAACCGCTGGTCCTGCTCGACCTCCCCCATCGCCAGTTCACGTTGTTCGGAACCCGCTTCCTGTCCACCGACACGGTGTTCTTCATGCTGCTGTTCCTCGGCTCCGCCATCGGGATCTTCCTGGTCACCGCCGTGCTCGGACGCGTCTGGTGCGGCTGGGCGTGCCCCCAGACGGTCTACATGGAGTTCCTGTTCCGGCCGGTCGAGCGGCTGCTCGAGCGGGGCTGGCTCGGCTCGCGCAGGACCGATCGCGAGCGGGGCGTGATGCACCCGCGGCGCATCGTCAAGAACGTCATCTACCTGGTGTTCGCGCTGGTGCTGGCGCACACCTTCCTCGCCTACTTCGTTCCGTGGGAGGAGTTGAGTCACTGGTTGCTGCGCTCCCCGGTGCGGCACAGCACCTCGTTCTTCCTGATGATGGTCACCACCGGGCTGATCTTCTTCGACTTCGCCTACTTCCGGGAGCAGGCCTGCCTGGTGGCGTGCCCCTACGGCCGGCTGCAGTCGGTGCTGCTCGACCGTCGCTCGCTCATCGTCGGCTACGACGCCCGCCGCGGCGAACCGCGCGGCAAGGGCGTGCGCGAACGCGCCGCCGGTCTCGGCGACTGCATCGACTGTCGCATGTGCGTGCAGACCTGCCCGACCGGCATCGACATCCGCGAGGGTCTGCAGATGGAGTGCGTGCACTGCACCCAGTGCATCGACGCCTGTGATCGCGTGATGGTCCAGGTGGGCAAGCCGGTCGGGCTCATCCGCTACGGCTCGCGCGACGGATTCGAGGGCGGGCCGAAGCAGGCGGTGCGCCCGCGGGTGGTGTTCTACCCGGTCGCGCTCACGCTCGTGCTGGGTGTGTTCCTCGTCCTGCTCGTGACCCGCCGCGACACCGACATCACGGTGCTGAGCGGCGTCGGCATGCCGTACACCGTCGAATCGGGCGCCAATGTCATGAACCAGCTGCGCGTCAAGCTGGTGAACCGCGCGGGCCACGACCGCACGTATCACATCGCGCTCGACGGCGCGCCCGACGCCCAGCTGATCGTGCCGATCGATCCGCAGCCGGTGGCGGCCTTTGGCATGGCGACCGCGCTGGTGATCGTGTTGTCGTCACCCGAGGCTTTCCATGACGGATCGCGCGGCGTGACCCTGCGGATCACCGACGGCGCGCGTTTCGACCAGCGCGTGTCCTACGTACTCGCCGGCCCGCGTCCGGGAGAGGGACACGAACGCGACGAACCCGTGCCCTCCGAGCCGCACGAGACCGGCGGGGAGCACCGATGAGACTCGCGCGGCTGTGGCCGATCGCGATCGTCGGTGTGCTCGCCCTCACCGTCGGCGCCAATGGGTGGATCCTGTACGAGGCCAATCGCGACCCCAATGCCACCGCGCTCGAGTCCGACTACTACCGCAAGGCGGTGGCGTACGACTCGACCGTCGCGCAGGCGATGCGCGACTCCGTGCTCGGCTGGCATCTCGATGCCGTCCCGGGTGCCTACGATCCCGCCGGCACGCCCATCCGCGTGATGCTCACGGACCGCGACGGCCGCGCGATCGCGGGCGCTCGCATCGGGCTCGTCGCGATCCACAACCTCGACGCCGGGCGCGAGATGACCGCGAGCTTCGTGACCGGCGGCGACGGCGCGGCCACGACTCGCGTGCCGCTGCATCACACCGGGCTGTGGGAGCTGCGCTTCGACGCGCGTCGCGGGGACGATCGCTTCACGCGCGACCTCCGCCGCGACGTGGCCGGGGTGGCACGATGATCCCGCTCGTCGGCTCGGTACTGGTCGCGAGTCTTCTCGGCAGTCCGCACTGCGCCGGGATGTGCGGCGGGTTCGTGGCGTTCTACGCCGGCGGTGACGGCCGCGGCCGCGTGAGCCCGCACCTCGCCTACAACGGCGGCCGGCTGGTCTCGTACGTGTCGCTCGGACTGATCGCCGGCGCCATCGGCGCCGGGGTCGACCGCATGAGTTCGCTCGCCGGCCTCGGCCGCTTCGCGGCGATGATCGCGGGCGCGCTCATGGTGGCGTGGGGTGGCGCGGCGCTGCTCGTGCAAGCCGGCGTGAGACTTCGTCTGCCCGCGGCTCCCGCGGCGCTCCAGCGTCCGCTCACCGCCGCGCTCAAGGCCGTGCATGCGCGGCCCGCACCGGTGCGCGCGCTGGTGATGGGACTCATCACCACGCTGATCCCGTGCGGCTGGTTGTACGCGTTCGTCGCGGTGGCCGGCGGCACCGCCCATCCGATCGCGGGCGCGGCGGTCATGGCGCTGTTCTGGCTCGGCACGCTGCCGGTGATGGCCGGACTCGGTCTCGCCGCGCAGACCGCGTTCGGACCGCTGCGCCGGCGGCTGCCCGTGCTCACCTCCACGCTGCTGGTGGTCTTCGGCCTGCTCACCGTGGCGGGCAAGTTCCGACCCATGCCGATGATGCAGCACGCCATGCCCGGGATGGTCATGCCGGGCGCCGGCGCGCCGCCCGGGACTCATGACCACCACTGAGCTCGATCGCGCCGCGAACCTCGCCGGCGACGCCGTGGTCGCGAAGCTCTGCACGCACTGCGGGTTGCCGGTGCCCGCCGGGCTCGGGCAGGAAGACGCGCCGGCGCGATTCTGCTGCGATGGCTGCCACGCCGCGTACGACGTCATCCACGACAGTGGCCTGGCGGCGTACTACCAGCTCGCCGAGCGGCGCCAGGCCGCGGTGAGCGCCAGCGGTGGCAGCTTCGAGGAGTTCGACCACCCGGCGTTCCACGAGTTGTACGTGCGCACGGGGCCCGACGGCCTGGCCGAGACGCGACTGCTGCTCGAGGGCATCCACTGCTCGTCGTGTGTCTGGCTGGTCGAGCGCGTGCCGCTGGTGCTGCCAGGTCTCGCGCGCGCCGAACTCGAGGTGACTCGCGGCCTGGTGCGGCTAAGCTGGGACCCGGCCACCACCCGGCTGTCGCAGGTGGCGCGCTTCCTCGACACCATCGGCTACCACCCGCATCCGTTCCGCGGCGTCAAGGCCGACGTCATCCGCCACGCCGAGGACCGCGCCATGCTCGCGCGCATCGGCGTCGCGGGCGCCATCGCCGGCAACGTGATGATGGTCTCGGCCGCGATCTACAGCGGCTGGTTCGGGCACATGGAGCACGCCGACGAGCGCTACTTCCGCTGGGTGAGCCTGCTGCTCACCACCCCGGCGATGCTGTTCCCGGGTCGCGTGTTCTTCCGCGGCGCATGGGCGGCGTTGCGCACCCGCACGCTGCACATGGACGTGCCGATCGCGATCGCCCTGGGGGTCGGATTCCTGCGTGGCGCGGCGAACACCATCACCGATCGCGGGCCGATCTACTTCGACGGGGTCGCGACGCTGATCTTCCTGCTGCTGGTGGGCCGCTATCTGCAGCAGCGTGCTCAACGCGGCGCAACCGACTCAGCCGAGTTCCTGCACGCGCTCTCGCCCTCGAGCGCGCGCGTGCTGGAGGACGGGCTCGAACGCGTGATCCCGACCCAGGCGCTGCTGCCGGGCATGACGCTGGCGGTCCGCCCCGGAGACACCATCGCCGCGGACGGCATCGTGCTCACGGGTCACTCGGAGATCGACCTGTCGCTGCTCACCGGCGAATCGCGTCCGTCCTCGGTGGGCGAGCTCCAGCCGGTGTGGGCCGGCACCGTCAACCGCTCGGCGCCACTCACGGTGCGCGTCACCCGGACCGGCGAGTCGAGCCGGCTCGGGCTCATCCTCGCCGAGGTCGAGACGGGCAGCCGCCGGCGGGCACCGATCGTGACCGTCGCCGACCGTCTCGCCGCGATGTTCGTGGCGGTGGTGCTGGTGCTGGCCGCGCTCACCTACGCCTACTGGGTGCGGGTCGCACCCGACCGCTCCCTCGACCACGCCATCGCGCTGCTGATCGTGACCTGCCCGTGCGCGCTCGCGCTGGCCACGCCGCTCGCGGTGACGGTGGCGATCGGCCGCGCGGCCCGCGACGGCATCCTCATCAAGGGCGGTGACGCGCTCGAGACGCTCGCGCACCGCGGCACGCTGTTCCTCGACAAGACCGGGACGGTGACCGAGGGCCGCACCTCGCTCGAGCGGTGGGACGGACCCGAGTGGGTGCGTCCGCTGGTGCTGGCGCTCGAGCGTCACGCGACGCATCCGGTGGCCGAGGGCTTCGGCGTGGCGTGGCGCGGGGTCGCGGTGCCGGAGGCGAGCGACGTCGTGATGACCGCCGGCGGCGGCATCACCGGCGTGGTCGATGGCCGGCGCGTGGTGGCGGGCTCGCCGGCGTTCGTGCGCGGGACACTCGCCCCGGGTTCGCCCGTGATGCGGGACGCCATCGCGCCGGGTGAGCCGCTGACCCCCGTGTGGGTGGCAGTGGATGGCGCGATCGTCGCCCGGGCCGGCTTCGGCGATCCGGTGCGTGCCGGAGTGCGACCCGCACTCGACGCGTTGCGCGCGCGCGGCTGGCGGCTCGCGCTGCTCTCGGGCGACCATCCCGGCGTCGTGCGTCACGTCGGCGAGCAGCTCGGCTTCGCTTCCGCCGACACCGAGGGCGGCGCCACGCCCGAGCGGAAGCGGCGCGTGATCGAGGACGCCGCCACGCGCGGCCCGGTGGTGATGGTGGGTGACGGCGTGAACGACGCCGCGGCGATCGCGTGCGCCACCGTGGGCATCGGCGTGCGCGGGGGCGCCGAGGCGTGCCTGGCCGCGGCGGACGTGTTCCTCGCCCGCCCCGGACTGGCGCCGCTCACGCGTCTGGTCGAAGGCAGCGAGCGCACGCTCGCCGTGATCCGGCGCAACATCATCTTCTCGCTGCTCTACAACGTCGCCGGCGCCGGGCTGGCGATGAGCGGGCACATCGATCCGCTCCTCGCCGCGATCCTGATGCCGGCCAGTTCGCTCACCGTGGTGCTCGCGTCGTGGCGAGGTCGCACATTCGACACGCCGGCCGCGGGTCGCTCCGCCGCGATCGAGGCGCCGGCCGCGACGATCGGGCGCGGAGCGGCCCGATGAGCGTCATGTACCTGATCGTCCCGATCGCCCTGATCGTCGTTTTCGCGGCGGTGATGGCGTACCTTTGGGCCGCCCGTCACGGCCAGTTCGACGACCTCACCACACCCGCGATGCGGGTGCTGCACGACGATCCACCCGCCCCCGGCGAAACCAGCGGAGAGCCGCATGAACCTGAACGGTTCGCAGATCCATCTGCTCCTCAATCACGTCCCGGTGATCGGCAGCCTCGGGATCCTGCTCATCCTGCTGGCGGCGGTGATCCGCAAGCGTGAGGAGTACACCCGCCTGGCGCTCGGCTTCGCGCTGCTCGTCGCGGTGATCACCATCCCCGTGCTGCGCTCGGGCGAGCCCGCCGAGCAGCGCATCGAGCACATGCCGGGTGTGACCGAGCACTGGATCAGCCGGCACGAGGACATGGGCAAACTCGCTCTCGGCGCCGCGCTGCTGTTCGGCGCGGTCGCCGCGCTGGCGCTCGGCTCGGCACGCGGTGGCAAGCCACTCGCGCGCTGGGTCACGCCGGCCGCACTGGTGCTCGCGCTCGTCACGAGCGGGCTGATGGCCGTGACCGCGCACCGCGGCGGCATGGTGCGCCACACCGAGCTGAGACCGGGCTTCGTCCCACCGGCCGATGGCGTGGCGGGCGAAACACCCGCGGTCCGCGCCGACTCGTCGGCGACAGGCACGGGCGCCGAGCCGGGCGAGGCGGCGGAGAAGGAGACGGAGGAACCGCGGGAACACCACTAGGCTCTGCCCCGCGACCGCGCGCGCGAGGACCGGCCCGCGCGTCTCAACGGATGCGCACCAGCCGCGCCACGCGCACCTCGGCGCCGAAGCGCACCCTTGCGAAATACAGCCCCGGCGCCGCTTCGGCGCCGTGTTCGTCCCGGCCGTCCCACTCGAGCACGCGCACGCCGCCACCCGCCGGGCCACGCGCGAGCACACGCACCCGGCGGCCCGCCAGGTCGTACACGTCCGCTTCGAGAACACCCGGCGCCGGCAGCTCGATCGCGAACGTCATGGTGCCACGCGAGGGATTCGGCGCCGGCGCGCGCAAAGCGAACGCGCCCCGCATGTGCTCCGGCGCGCCGGTCGGCACCGCCGCGACGGGCGTGTCGTAGACGGTCAACTCGTCCACCGCGGCCTCGACGATGGACCGGTTTCCGGAGTCCGCGGCGACGAACCGCATGCGCACCGCGTTCGAAGGCGTCGCGATGAAATCCCTCACCCGCACGGCGTCCTCGATCCAGCGGTTGTGCAACCCGGTGATGGTCTCGACCGTGATCCAGTTCGTTCCGTCATCGGAGATGTCGACGCGGAGGAAGTCCTCCGGATCGGCGGGGGTGTTGGTATAGAACCAGCGCCAGAATCCGATGGTCGGATCCGCGAACGCCGCGCACCCGAGCGGCGGGGTGACGAGCGTGGTGTGCCCGCCGTCGACGTCGGCCTCGTCCACCTGGCTCGGATCGGCGCCCTGTCCGGTCACCCAGCACCGGGTGCCCGCGCCCGGTGTGCGATCGAGACCCGGTTGAGCGGGACCAGCGAGCGGGTCGAGTTCGGCGCCGTGCCCCTCGTGCACCGGCTGCGCCACGCGGTCCCACGTCCTCCCGAGCAGCGAGCCCACGCCGGCCGACAGCGTGTAGGTGCCTACGGGTGTCACGCGCACCCAGATACCCGCCGTGGCGTCATCTCCCGCCGCGCCCACGCTCCACGAAGTGGGCTGCTCGCAGTCGTCGCGCACCCGCGCGGGCGGGAGATCGAACTCGGCGAACGAGCTGTCGGCCGGCACGTCGCGCGTCACCGCCTGCGGCACGTAACCGGGCGCGTGCGCTTCGATCCGGTAGAGATCGCTCGGCACCGGACCCAGGTCGAACGCGCCGGTGACGTCGGTGGGCCCGAGCAGCGTCGTGTAGGCGAACGCGACCTCGGCGTCCTCGAGCGGCGCGCCGGTCGCGGCATCGAACACCACGCCGCGGTAGGCGCCGAGTGGCCGTGGCGTGAGTGCCAGCGCGAAGGTGTCACGCTCGCCGGCCGCCACGGTGACGTCGAGCGTGGTGTCGCGATAGCCGAATCGCCTCACCCGCAGCGCATGCGGGCCGGGATCGAGCGCCCACACCACCACCCCGTCGCCGGGCGTCACGAGCGAATCCGCGCCGCCATCGCGATACACGTGAGCGCCGGCCAGCCCGGGCGCCCCGGGCGCGGCGTGGAACGCACCGCCCGCCCGCGCCAGCGGCACCGCGCTCCGGTCGGTGAGCTCGAGCCGCACGAGCGCGTAGTCGCGCACCGGTCTCATCACCCACAGGCCGCTGTTGCGGTCGCTCGCGACGACGAGCCCCGATGGGAGATACGGGAATGTCTCCCACACTCCGCTGAAGTCGCCCGAGGAGCCGGGGTAGGTGTCGAGGTAGGCGAACTCGGCCGGGTGACGGGGGTCGCTCGAGTCGAGCACGCGCACACCCTCGGTGTAGTTCGCGAGATACAACTCGTGCCCGAGCACGCGCGGGTTGTGCACGATCGCACCGGGATTGCAGGTGAGCACGTTCTCGAGCGCGGGGGCGGCGAGGTCACCGACATCGAACACCTTGAGTGGTTCGCCGATGCGTTCGTCCGCCACGTAGAGCACATCGTGCGTCGAATCCGCCCACGCGCTGTGCGTGAACGCCCCCGGATAGGTCCACTGTCGCAGCTGCCGCGGCTGCGCCGCGTCGGCGATGTCGAACACGCGCACCCGGCCGGCGTAGATCGAGGAGGCGAAGAGCCGCGTGCCCACCATCACGCAGTCATGGATGTACTCGGAATCGGGAACGGCAGCCGATCCCGCCGGCCAGCGCGCCAGCTCGGCCGGCGCTTCGGGATCGGCGAGCGAGAGAATGTGCATGCCGGTCTGCGCGCCGGCGCTGTCACGGGTGCCGTTGCACACCAGCAGCGCGCGCGTGGTGTCGACCGACACCGTGTGCGAGCGCACGAACGGCCCCCCCCGGGTGGTGGCGAGCCGCGGGTGCTCGGGGTCGGCCATCGCCACGATCTGCAGCCCCTCGCCCGCATCGCTTCCCTCGGTCACGATGTAGAGCCAGCTGCGGTACTGCTTGATCTCGCGCCACGCCGAGAACGGTCCCGGGATGAATCCCACGCGCCGCGGCGTCGTCGGCGTGTCGAGCGCGTAGATGGCGGTGCCCTGGTAGGTGCCGATGGCGGCGTATTCGCGGCCGTCGGGATGCACGTAGCCCCAGCACGCCGAGTAGCCGTACGGGCCGGTTGCCGGCGGGTCGTCATCGACGTGCCCGAGCAGCTCCATGTTGCGCATGGGCGGGGCCGTCGTGACGCCGGTGCGTCCGGCACCCGCAGCGGACAGCAGCACGATGACCGCGAGCGCCACGGTCGCGAGCGGGCGGGCGGGCCGCGGGCGGAGCGGGCGGCCGACGCGCCCCGCCCGCGGCGGGCAAAGGATCCGGAGCGGATCCGGCGGCGGGTTGCGCGTATCGAACGGCATGCCGGGAGCATAGTCTGGTCCGGTTCGGTCTGCTACAGTCGCGCCCTCATGCTGAGTCCTCTTGCGCGCAGGGCCCGCCCGCTTCGGCGTCGCGCCGCGGCCACCTCGGTCGCCGCCCTCGCGCTCGTCTCGATGCTCGCCGCGTCGTTCGCGGGCTGCGGGAGCAAGAGCTCTTCGACCGGCCCCGTGCCCGATTGCGACGGCACGCACCTGATGGTGTTCACCAGCGGGCGCAACTTGCCGGCCGGGCAGCACAACATCTTCCTCTACGACTTCGATGCCGGCGGCTTCCGCGCGCTGGTCGGGTTCGGCGGCGCCGGCCAGGACCAGCACCCCGCGATCACCTCCGACGGCAAGGTGATCGCGGTCGAGCGCACCCGCGCCGGCACCGGGCAGGACGTGCTCATCTACGAGCGCTGCTCGGGCACCTTCCTCGACCGCCCCGAGTTGGTCACGGCGGCCGACGAGACCCAGCCCGCGTTCAGCGGCGGCACCCATCAACTGGCGTTCGTGCGCGACACGCTCGGGATGAAGCATCTTCGTCTCTACGATGCCCTCGGACACCGGTTCATCCCGCTCCCCAAGCTGGACGAGTTGGCCGCCCGGGGCATCGCGCTCGGCTCGCCGACGTTGGATCGCGACGGGAACACGATCGCGTTCGTGAGGGACAGCTCGGGCTCCCGCGACATCGGGGTCTACTCACGGACCACGGATTCGTTCCTGGTCGGGCTCGAACAGGCGATCAACTCGCCGAACGAGGAGCGCGACCCGTGGCTCACTCCCGACGCGCGATTCCTGGCGTTCGCCTCGAACCGGCCGAGCGCTTCTGGAACGCTGTTCGACATCTATGTCTATGACACCGTCGCCAGGTCCTACATCGCCACCGACAGCCTCAACAGCACGGGCAATGACGTGCATCCCAGCCTGTCGCCCGATGGCATCTTCATGATCTTCCAGTCGGACCGCACGACCGGACCCCTGGTGAAGGGCAGGTGGGACCTCTACAACTACAACCTCACGCTCCACAAGATCGGCCAGAGCTTCGAGGAATCGAGCTCGGAAGACGACACCGAGCCTTATGTCGCCTGGCCCTGATCCGCACTTGCGCGGACCCCAGGCTCCCCCTCACGGGTATCAGGTCCCGATGACCCCACCGTCCCGCACCTCCGGCATCACCCTGCCCGCCCTGTCGTTCGCACTCGCCGCCATCACCGGTTGCGGTGTCGAGAGCCCGGCCGCCCCGCCGCCCGCCGCACCCGGCCCGGCGCTGATGCTCACTTACACGTCCAACCAGCCGCCCAACCCCGCCGCGAGCGTGACCGACCTGTACCTGAAGGTGCTGTCCTCGTCGGAGCCGGGGTTCCTGATCCCCAACGTGAACACCACCGCCAACGAGGGCCCGGCGGGGCTCTCGGGGGACGGGCGCAAGCTGGCCTTCTACACCGACCGGTTCTACATCGGATCGCTCGCCACGATCGCGATCTACGACGTCGGGACTGGCGCGTTGCATATCCCGGGCCCGCTCAAGATCGTGCCCAATACCCAGAATCCGGCGCTGTCGTACGATGGCCGCTTCCTCGCTTACCAGGCGCAGGGCGCCGGGCCGTTCGACCAGGACATCCAGATGATCGACCTGGCCGCCGACACGCTGGTCGCGCTGAACAGCATCAACGAGTACGGCGCCGCCGATTTCGATCCGTCGCTGAGCGGCGACGGCAAGCTGCTGGCGTTCGCCAGCAATGGATCCCGCGCGGTGGGCTCGTTCGACGTCCTCCTGTACTCGGTGCCGGGCGATTCCTTCGTCGCCACGCCCAACCTCGACACCGTGTTCAACGAACTCTCCCCGTCACTGAGTCGCGACGGGCGGTACATCGCGTTCCAGACCGGCGACCCGCGCCTCACCAAGGGACTGGTCGACGTCGAGGTGTACGACCGGCAGACCGAATCGCTGCTCGATCTGCCCGGCGCCAACACCGAACTGGCGGAGTTCCAGCCCGTGATCTCGCCGGACGGACGCTATCTCGCCTACTCGACCGAATCGCAGGGCGGCCGCGACATCCGCATCTACGACATCCAGGAGAAGCACCTGGTCACCCTGACCGGCGTGAACAGCCCCACCTACTTCGAGGAGCTGCCGTCGATCTCCGAGGTGCCGCCCGTGATCTATCACCCCGCCGGCCTGACCACCACGACCAGCGCCAGCGCGGCGCGTGCGGCGGCCGCCGGTGGCATGGCGCCCGCGCCCGCGCGTGGCGCGGCGGCCTTCATGGGAGCGAAGGGCGCGAAACGCTGAGTTCCCGGTCGCCGCGGCCGCGCTGGAACTCCATTGGCCGGCGGACGACGCCGAGATCAAACCTCACGCATCGCGTCGTCGCGTTAGGTCATGCCGCTAACCCGTTGTCGGCGGAAGCGGGCAGGATATCAGGTTCACCCGTGACGCCTCCCTGGAGTCGGATATTCGCGCCGGGTGGGTGTGG
>Ga0315273_10003302_pt1 | contig 19398 bp, 18 predicted proteins | sample YL17G02_0_MG_FD_205753 | JGI IMG/M metagenome (GOLD analysis project Ga0315273, IMG submission 205753) | Sediment microbial communities from Yellowstone Lake, YNP, Wyoming, USA - YL17G02_0 | ecosystem: Environmental > Aquatic > Freshwater > Lake > Sediment | place: USA: Wyoming | collected...
TTCCCGATTTTCTCCTGAATGCTGATAATGACTCCATCCTCAAAAAAATCATCATCGATCACGCCGATCATGATAAAATACCAGGGTTACGTATGGCCGCATAACGGAGAACCTTGCACTGGCAAGTGTTTTAGAGCAGCATATAAATCAAGGCATAGAAGAATATTAAAACAAAGGAAATCAGTACACCCAAGCCGACCGGTCTCCGAGGCACCTCAGTGCCATAATATCTTCCCGTTTCCCTCATTTTAATGAGACGGTTAAACCGGAACTCGAGATCTGCAATCTTTGGATTCGTACCTGTAGATGATGTAGCAAGCGCCTTGTATACGCCAAGCTGTATGCCTTTCAAGATGAGTTCAGGGACAATGAGAGGATCTGTAGCAAATTTTACAATAGCACCTATTGTTCTCGAAGAGAAGTTTTGAATACCATTACGGAATGCTGTTAACGGCACATTGCAGAACCAGAGAAAAGCAGCGGCAAATTTTCTGTAGATCAAATCAATATCAATATTTATTGCCCTCATTTCAGCAGGATATATTCCCGAGAGTATAAGAAGAGTAAATGCCAGGGCTGAGAAGAAAAGCAGTTGCAGTTGCGCCATCACATGGGGTGCTGTATACGGCACATAATCAACCTGATACGGCAGTAAGCTGTAGAGCATACTCGGATACACACCAATAAAGATACAAAGAAAGGCAGTAATGCCCATTGCAAGGAGCATATTCAGTGGTGGTTCTTTTGTTCTTATTCCGGAGTCATGTGAGAAAAAAGCAAAAAATGGAATTTTAATACCTGCATGATGGAAAACACCGGCAGAAGCAAACAGCAGCATAAACCATATTATAGTTCTATGTTCTTTCGCTACTGCCTCCATAACCATTGATTTCGTTGCAAAGGCGCTAAATAGCGGGAATGCCGAAATAGATGCCGCACCTACAATACAGAATATGCATGTCAATGGCATTGTTTTATACAATCCGCCCAGGTCTGTTGCATTGATCTTTCCGGTCTGATGCATAACAGCACCCATAGCCATGAAAAGGAGAGCCTTAAACAGTATGTCAGCAAATGCATGGGCTGTTGCCCCATTAATGCTTAATTCTGTTCCTATACCGATGCCAACTACCATAAATCCAACCTGGTTGATAAGACTGTAGGAAAGCACTCTTCTTAGGTCATTCTCAATGACAGCAAAAAAGATTGGAAACATAGCCATTATCGCACCGATCCATATAAGAAGTTCCGTACCCGGGAAACCTCGTGCTAATGCGTATACAGCACACTTTGTAGTGAATGCACTTAAGAAGACCGTTCCCGTAATAGTAGATTCAGGATAGGCATCGGTGAGCCATACATGGAGTCCGGGCCATGCGCAGTTAACTCCAAAACCTAAAAAGATGAGAGACGACCCCAATCCATTTAATCCTATGAATGAGAACTCTATAGAGCCAGTATTGTATGTATTTATCACAATTCCTGCCAGGAGGCATAAACCTCCAAAGACGTGCACCAGGAAATATCTCAACCCGGCGCCTTGTGATGCCTTTGTTCTACGTGCCCAGATGAGATACGTTGCAGTGACAGCCATAACCTCCCAGAAAATGAAGAGGGAAATAAAATCTCCTGCAAAGATAACGCCAAGAGCGGCTCCAGCATAAAGGACTGCTGCCATGTTCTGGAGATCATCTTTGAGACGCAGGGCATAGAGGATTGCTATGAATGATACTATATGAAATATATAGGCAAATAATAAACTAAGCCTGTCTACTCTCAAAAAAGTGATAGTATAATCCAGGAAATTAAAACTCCAATGCGAACCATGCGGAATATTAAGGAGGTTTATAAAACCAAGTACAGGCAGAAGGAGCAAATAGACCGATTTAAGGTTTCCCCTTAATAAGGGTATAAGGAAAGCCCCTATGATGAATATGGCTGCCGGAGGTACTGCACTAATCATAGTAGTTTTCCTTTCTTTTTACAACTGGTCGTAAAATGTATTTTGATGCCAGGACAAGACAGACGCAGGCGACAAATCCGTATATTGCATAGAATTCAGGCCATTCTTCCCAATGAAAATAAGGATGCTTGGAAATAAACAGGTCAATACCAAGAAGCAATATAAGCAAAGCCCAAAAACCCCTCAAGAGCCTTTGAACATTTTCAGGTTTATCGAATAGATATTTCTTCTCCTCTTTCATCTTCCCTCCAAAATAAATCTATATAGTAGTGAACAGAATAATAGCAAGGTATATTGTTGCAATAGTCATCGCAATGTAAAATACTTTCTTGTATCCCGGGACAGGCTCATGACCAAGTTCCTGTAATTCTTCATGACCTTTTTCCATCTCAATTTCCTCCTATCACACTCTTCAATGCAATCCTTGTCATATCAAGGAAAAATGTCGGGGCAAAGAAGAGAATAAGCGCCCCTATTGCAGTGAGCACGAGAGGTACAACCATGAGTGCAGGGGCTTCATGGAGTTTCTTGTGCGAATTCGAGTGCTGGTGATGGTGAGGATCAGGTAAAGGTTCTTTAAAGAATGCGGCGTATACAATTGGCATGAAATAGCATGCATTGAGTATCGTACTTGCAGCAAGGACAATAATTATCGGAAACTGGTTTGCTTCTATTGCTCCCAATGTTAAATACCATTTGCTGATGAACCCGCCGAGCGGTGGGATACCGATCATTGAGAGAGCCCCTAGCGTAAAGGCTCCCATGGTAAAAGGCATTTGCCTGCCTATACCGTCAAGTTCGCTTACCTTTGTTTTATGTGTTGCCACATAGATAGCACCCGCAGTAAAGAAGAGCGTTATTTTACCGAACGCATGAAGAGTAATGTGCATGATACTTCCGGTAATAGCTGATGGTGTTAAGAGTGCTACTCCGAGAATGACGTAAGAGAGCTGGCTTACGGTTGAGTATGCGAGTCTCAGTTTTAAATTATCCTGTGTCAGGGCGATAACCGAAGCAACTATGATTGTGAAGGAGGCGAAATAAGCGAGGGCTGTACCGAGGCCGAGCTGAGTGAGGAGATTGATACCGAAGATATGGAGGACAACCTTTACGACTACGAATACGCCTGTCTTGACAACCGCTACCGCATGAAGCAGGGCACTTACAGGAGTCGGTGCAACCATTGCAGCAGGAAGCCATGAATGAAGGGGCATCATAGCCGCTTTTGCAATTCCTGCCATATAAAGAATGAATATAACCGTCAGAAGCGTCTCGCTCACTCCACTACCTAATGCTCCGCTTAACAGGCCTTCATACTTAAAATCAAGTGATCCGGAAACATAATATGTCAGAAATACAGCCAGAAGTTGAAACGCTATTGATGTCCCTAAAAGGTATGTCAGATATTTCCTTGCACCTCGTATGGCCTCTGGCGTTTCCTTGTGTGCTACGAGCGGGTACGTACAGACAGTAATGATTTCATAAAAGAGGAAGGTTGTGAACATATTCGCTGAAAATGCAACGCCCATGGTTGCCGAGAGTGCAATAGCGAAACATACAAAGTATCGGGTCTGTGCATGCTCTTTCAGGGATCTTACATATCCTATGGAATAAAAGGAAGTGATGATCCAGAGGAATGAAGCCGTTAGCCCAAAAATAATCCCCAGCGCATCTACTTTGAACTGAATCGAAAGCCCTGGAGAAATATTGAAAACGGTATATTCAAGTATCTTACCATCAAGAATAAAAGGTACCATAGAAAGGACGATCGAGAACTTAACCACAGAGGCAAGGATTGTCCAAAATTCCCGAAGGTTTCGTGACCTCTCGCCTGTCAGCAATATGAGAAAAGCGCCAATCAGGGAAACTAAGATTGCTAATGCTGGTCTTGAAGAATAAATGATTTCCATCTCCACCTCTTTTAGAATCCCTCCGGGACCGTGAATTGAATTATTGTTGAGATTATCTGACCGCTGAAAACACCGAGCAGGAGTATTCCTGTAACTGTAATTAAAATGGGGATAAGCATGCTTACCGGTGCTTCGTCTCTCATAACCTCGACATGTGGTTCGCTCCCCTGTTTGTGAGCAGATTCAGAGGGTGCAAAAAATATATTCTGTAAAACCCTGAAAAACACCACGGCACTCAAAAGGCTGCTCACAAGGAGTGCTGCAGCAAACAGCCATTGTTGTGCATTAATTGCTCCCAAAACCAGGTACCATTTGCTGAAAAAGCCGCATGTCGGCGGTATGCCAATAACCGAGAGTGCACCAATAGCAAAACTCACGGATGTTAAAGGCATCTTCTTAAACAGGGCTTTATATTCAACAATAGTCCTCGCTCCTGTCTTGTAATATACTGCTCCCACCACCAGGAACAGGCATGCCATCATAAAGGCATCGTACACAATATGGAGGACTGCACCGGTAAATCCCATACGGTTACCAACACTGACTCCCATCACAATATATCCGACTTCGGCGATGATGATATAACAGAGCATCCTCTTGATATCTTTTTGCGCAATTGCGAGAACTGTACCGTAAATCATAGCGGCTGCAGCAATCCATCCGAGGATGGTTGTAGCAGGAAGCATCTCAGTAGAAAAATAAGGTTTGAATATTGTAAACATGACCCGAATCATTACATATGCCCCCACCTTTGTCATTGTGGCTGCAACAAATGCACTTACTGCTGAAGGGGCATGAGTATAGGCATCTGGAAGCCATCCATGCAAGGGGAAAAATGCCATTTTTATGGCTACTCCCACCATAAGGAAGGCAAAGGCAACCAGCACTGTCTTAGAATGATAAAGATTGGGTAATAACTGTGAAAAGTCAGCCATATTAAGCGAGCCGGTAGCTATATAGAGGTAGCCAACGCCCAGCAAATAAAAGCAGGCGCCGATTGTTCCCATAATCACGTAATTAAAACTGGCAAGAGGCGCCCCATCCTCTCCCATTGCTATAAGGGCATAGCTTGCCAGGGATGCAATTTCCAATAAAACATAAAGGTTAAACGCATCACCTGTTACTGTCATCCCTAAAAGCCCCATCACCAGGAAGGTATAAATGGTATAAAACTGAGGTATCTTTGCTTCTGAAATCTCTTTCTCAATACTCTTTTTTGAATATATGCCCACAACAAGACCGACAAATGAAACGATAACCAGTATAAGTGCATTGAGGTGATCTACTACATACTCGATACCCCAGGGAGGTTCCCAGCCACCAAGTCTATAGTGTATGGTTCCACTGGTGATAACCGTATTGAGTATGCCGATGGCTGAGATGAATGATACTGACAATGCTAATATGGACATATAGAAACAAGGTCTTTTCCACCACCAGCCTACGATATTGATCCAGAAGGCTATGATCAGAGGAAAAACAATAATTAAGGCTGGAAACTGGTCTGAGATCATTTTTTAAATGCCTCCAATGACTCCAATATCTCATCTTCTTCTACGGTCTTATACCTTCTGTGAATCATTATTATCAGTGCAAGGGCAACTCCTGTGGTGCTGACCCCTACTACTATGGCTGTTAGCATGAGACAATGGGGTAAGGGATTCAGAAATTGAATAGCCTGGGCAGGTTCATAATGTCCGTGTGCACCCATAACAATGGGTATTGTTGCCCCTCCCTTTTTAGACGCAATGGAGACGTAAAAGAGTATTATCGCCCACTGGAACACATTCATTCCCAGAAGTTTTTTGACCAGATTTTTTTTGCCTATCATGGCATAAAATCCTATCATCATTAGCAGTATATAACCCCAATAATTGTATTTGGCAATGATATATTCGATCATTTATTCAGATACCTCCTCATGTTTTCCTCCTGTGATGAGGTCGTGAAAAATAGAGACCATAACAGCCATAACAGTAATACCAACCCCAACCTCGATACTGAATATTCCAAAGTACCTTGCCTTAACAGGGTCCACCGGCAGGATTTGGCTCAATTTCCCATAATCAAGGTAATTACCACCCAAGAGCAGACACATCCATCCGGTCCAGGCGTATATAAATACGCCAAAGCTGTTAAAAAAATTATTCAGCTTTTCAGAAAACCGCCTCTTTGCCTCTGCAAGATCGAAGGTAACTAAAATTAGGATAAAGCTTGCAGCAAGAATACAGCCACCCTGGAAACCTCCGCCAGGGCTACCATGGCCGTGTGCAATAACGTACAGTCCAAATAACTGTATAAAGGGTATAAGAAATCTGCATAGTGTCCGTATAATGATGTTTTCAAGATATTCGATCATTTACGTGGCCTCCTTAAAAGCATAATAACCGAAATCCCAGCCGTTAATATTACCGTCTCTTCAAAGTTGGTATCATAGCCCCTGTAATCAGCAAGTAAGGCGGTAACCATATTAGGCACCGCTGTCTCCTCGATGGTCTTCTCGATGTATCTCGGAGAGACGTGGAGACTGGCAGGTGAATTTGGGTCACCCCAATCAGGAAAATCTACTGTGGCATATATAAGCAAGGCCCCTGTCATAAGCGTTGCAATAAAAGCAAGAATTTTCAATCCTTTGACCTCCTTGATGTTTGAAATATTGCTGCGATAAAGAAGGCTGTGCTCACACCTGCTCCCACAGCCGCCTCTGTAAAGGCCACATCAACCGCGCCCATCTCTGTCCACAACATGCACATTAAGAAACTAAAGGCGCCGAACAGGACTGTAGCACTAATAAGATTCTTAACAGCAAGGGCGGCTGCAGCACATATGACCACAAGCGTTAGCAGAACAAGGTCAAGTTGCCATATCATATCAATCCCTCCTTATTTTGGCGGCCACTCTATAACAGGCCTCCCATCCTTTGTCCAGGGCAAAACACCTGCCTTGAATGCCGATTTCAAAAGGGCATGGGTAGCGGTGGGACCACCCAAAAACCAGAAAACAGCAATAAACATTATCTTTAGACTTACCAGTATGTTTGCCAGGGATAATCCGCCCTGCAGGGTATAGAGGGCTAAACCGGTGCAGGATAGAACCACCCCTAAGGTGTCACTTTTGCCGGTAGCGTGCATCCTTGAATAAAAGTCAGGGAGACGCAGAAACCCAATGGTTCCGGCAGTCAGGAAAAAGACCCCAACCGAAATAAAAACTATCACAATAATATTTAATACCATTAAAATGGACATCTACAGAACCCCTTTTCTTATGAAGTATTTTGCGAAGATAAGAACGCCAATAAAATTCAGGATGGCATACACTAAGGCAATATCCACAAACATATCGATTCTCTTATAAAGAAACCCTATAAGGAGTAGTATAATTAATGTCTTGGTGCCAACAACACCAACGCCTATTATCCTGTCTATATCCGTTGGCCCAAATATACCTCGATAGAGACAGATTAGAGCGAGAATGCCTAAAATAAGTCCGATGGCTATGAAGAAGTTATCCATCTTCCCCCTCCATAAATATATGGCCTACTCTTTCTTCCATCTCCCCTGGGAGGTCTCCCGCAACCTTCATATCTACTGCATGCACAAAATAGTACCCGTCTCTGATAAGTATGGTGATGGTACCAGGGGTGAGGGTAATTGAGTTGGCAAATGTCACAAGGGACATATCCTTCTTTAATTTAGTTTTAAACCTTATTATATGAGGATCAATAAGGTCATTCATCCTTGGATTTAAGACCAGCTTGACCACATGAATATTGGCCAGTACAATCTGGTATAAAAGCCATGGCATATATTTAATGAACCGAATAGTCTCTGTTATATCCTTCTTCTGAAACTTCTCACGCTGGAACAAGAGGTCATGAGACATATAGGTTACAAGGGCACAGGATATAACTCCGAGGGAGAGATGCCATGCATCGAACAGGCCGGACCATATTACCCAGAATGTGAAGAAGATGAGAAAGGTGATGATATATCTCATAGACGTCTTAGCCCCCTTTCATAATGGTTCACAAAACGGCATATGCTAAATAACAAGCAAAAATTTGTCAAGGTGCAATGAATCATCGCCATAAAACCATTAAATTTTTCAACAATTAAACCTTTTATAATGTAACTTCTTGTCTCACTCCATCTATAACCGCATAGCATTCTGCAGGCCATACATAGTTCCCATCTGGGCCGTGTATCTGTATCCCTGTTATCAAGGCATAATCACTTTTTTGTGTATCCACGACTTTTTCAAGTACATGTTCGAGATCGGTTTGAATAACCTTCCGCGTTATCTTCGTGAGTTCAAGGAGGTCAGGGACATGGCCATAAGGAATTTCCTTCAGGAGCCTCCTTTTGATAAGACTCTCTTCAATATCTTCTTCGTCTATTGTGATGTGAAGTTTGCCTTGACGGAGCTCGTCTAAGAAAAGACAGAGGGCGCCACAGGCACTGGAGTCTTCCTTTATCCCCTTCCGCTTGCAGAATCCCGTCTTCCCTTCCTCATTGATTGCTATATGGGGTATGACATAATAGACATAGCGCTCTCTACCATCAACCTGTGGAGCATGGTGCATAGCAGCTTTGATCCCTGTCTTACCTGCCGTGAACATCCCTGCAAGACTTGAGAGATTAAATGCTTCTCCCCACATGTGCTTTATTATGCTCCGCATGGATTGTGAGATCTCATCCCTGCAAACACAGACAGATGCTATGGCATTTTCATCATTGAAGCCTAATTCTTTTAAAGCATCATATGACTTTTTGACAAAATCGACTTCTGTATAAACCTTGTCGAAATACTTGCTCAGGATATCTTCAAATCCCATGGAACCTCCGTTTGTCAGTCACAAAGAGTGTCATTGCGAGTCCTTCGCATTTTGTCATTCTGAGCGTAGCGAAGAATCTCGCTGTATGGCTCAGGATAAACTCCGCGAAGCAATCTCTGTATTTCTTCTTGCCAACTCTTACGCTCGCATGTGTTTTGAGATTGCTTCGTCGGTCGTAACGACCTCCTCGCAATGACAACAAAAATAACCTATCGACATACCTATTTAATCAATATCGGCATTCCCAGGAGCGGCCAGATTGTTAACAACGCAAGGCCTAAGAAGGCAATCAAGATTATGCTCGGTGGTATACCATAGCCAAAGAATTGTCCCGTAGTGAACTGCTTGGACTCGTAAGCAATGGCGTTTGGTGCAGCGCCGATTAAGAGCACAAAAGGCATACCTGCTGTTACAAGAGAGGCATATAAAATAGCCTCAGGGGCTACACCTAAATATTTTGCAATGACAAGAGAAACAGGAAGAGAGATAGCGATAGCTGCAACATTCATGATGAAGTTAGTGAGAATTAACACGAAGGTTGCAACACCTAAGACAAACACCAGCCAGTGTGCCTTTTGGAATAATACGAGCCATTCAACAGCCATCCACTCCGCAGCGCCTGTCTTCCAAAGACAGAAACCGATGCTCATGGCACCACTGAAGAGGAGGATAATATTCCATGGTATATCTTCAAGTTCTTTAACACTAAGAACCCTGAACAGAAAGAACAAAAGAGTGGAACAGAGCATAATTGCAGATCTGTCCAATGCTTTCATGGTAGGGAAAAACGACTGTGAAATCATGGCAAAAACAACGCCGATCACACACACAATAACAAATTTTTCATTTCTGGTCATGGGGCCGAGCTCCTTTGAGAGGTTTTTAACTCTCTCTCTTAGCCCGGGGATAATCTTTTTCTCAGGTTTTGAGATTACCATCAATAAGATCCATATGACAAATACCATTGCCCAGCCTATCGGGAACATGTATTTGGTTAATTCAAAAAAGCTTACGTCCATTCCTGTGAATTCCTTGAACATTCCTGCTGCAGCAGGGGCACGGGCTGAACCAAGAATTGTTACGATACTTCCTGCACCTGCAGCATAAGCCATCCCTATGAACAGAGATCTCCCGAACTTTGTGGGCTTTTCACCCTCGCCATACAATGAATTGATTGCAAGGAGTATTGGAAAAACAGTTGCTGCAGCAGCAGTATGAGCCATGAAATGTGCAAGCCCTGCTGTCACCACAAGAGCGCCCAGCATTATCATGCTCGTTCTTTCACCAACAATCGAAAGCATCTTGTAAGCAAGACGTTTGGTTAGACCTGTTTTTGTAAATGCTAATCCAACAACCACCGAGCCGAATATGAACATAACGGATGGATCCATGAAATCTCTAAAGGCATCCTTAGCTGATCGAATTGCAAAAATAGCCTGAAATACACCTATTGCAATAGCAGTTACACCTATTGGGACAACTTCAAATACCCACCATGTACCAGCTAACAGAAAAAGGGCTATAGCCCCTTTCCCCTGTGGCGATAAAGGGAAATGTTTACCCATCGGGTCTACTGCATCTGGCCATGCCGGCATGAAATAAATCCAGAAGAATATCCCTAATCCCAGTAGGATAAAAAATACTCTTTTCAAGTCAAATTTGACTTTAGGAGGAGGAGCTACGACTATCTCTGGTGGTGGTTTAGGTAAGCCTTCTGTTTTCTTTTTCTCTTTTTCTTCCATATCTTCCCCCCTATTCCTTTAGAATCGCTTCTGACAGTTCGTCAAAGATCTCAATCATACGCACAAGACCAACAAATTTCTTCTTGTTCTCCAGCACTGGAAGCAGTATCAGGTTATTGTGAATCATCATATATGCTGCCTTTGTCAATGGGTCTGTAGGCTCAACAAAGAACTTGGCCGGAGTCATAACCTCACTCACTTGCTTCTTTGCCAGATCCCTGGACTCCTTTGCAAAAAGACTATCCCATACAAGCGATAGCGCTGTCTCATCCTCTTCAACAACCTGTGCCTTCTCCGTTGGTGTCCTCATGAACCTCGGTTCAAGTCCCCTCAGAATATCTCTCAACGTAAGAGTGCCCAGGAGATTGTACTTTTCATCAAATACCAGCATAGCCAGTGGCTCCGGGTACTTCTTCGTGCTGATAAAGGATACCTTGATGATCCTCATGGCCTGGTCAAGCGAAAACCAGTAGGGAATATGAGGATATTCGAAAATACCAACCATTACGTCTTTTATCTTCTTGTCAGACATATAACACCTCCTCCTTTAATTTGGTTAAATGGTTTAAAGTTCAAAGGTTAAAAGTTAGAAATAACCTTTAAACCTTTGAACCTTTGAACTTTTATCGTTTGACATAAAACCTCCTCTCATCCATTGAACTCTTTTTGAACTCTATCGCAAATCCAAAACTGTCATGCCTCTTGACGGAACGGATATACATGATTGGTGTCTCTCCTAAAAAGAATAGTTGATTCAATAACAGGGTGGGTGAACCTTCTGTCAGGTTGAATGCCCGAGCCTCTTCAGCGCTGAGAAAGGTAATCCCAAAATAGTTCCTTACCCGTGTAATCTCTATCTTATATTTCTTGAAAAGACCAAATAGCGAGTTCACTGTCACATTCTCATGCAAAAGATCGGGGCCTATATGAAGCGGGATATGTATCTCCTGGATAATGACAGGCTTGCCTTCAACAACCGTTATTCTCTTTATATAAATGATATGTTTATCTAGTGAGATGTTCAGCAGGTTTCCGATGGTACCTATGGGCATCATGGTTGTCTGAACGCGCACTTCTGTCGAAAACTCAACCCCTGGCTCAAGCATGAGTTCACGAAAATTCGTAAGCATGACGAGTTTGTCAGATACCACCTGCTTCACGAAGGTTCCCTTACCCTGTTGCCGGAATAGATAACCTTCACGTACAAGCTCTGCGATAGCTGATCTCACAGTTGCTCTGCTTACCCCATAAGTTTTACAAAGATCTTCTTCTGTCGGTATCTGAAAACCCACATCCCATTCCCTGGTCTCTATCTTCTTTTTAATAATATCGAGAAGCTGCACATATAGCTTCTGGTGATCTTCCCTTTGAATTAACTCTTCCATAATTTGTTATATCAATATAATTTAAATAGTTATGACATTAGGATGTTATATAATGCAGAATTTTAAACTTTTAATTTTCGATTGTCAATAATTATTTATTTATAAATTTATAACAGAATTTAATGATTGCCAAATCCAGCGATAACTATTACAAGTATCGATTGCGTCTGTCATTGCGAGGTCGTTTTCGACCGTGGCAATCTCATCGAAAACAAAGAGATTGCGGAGCTTGTTCCGAACACAGTGAGGAATCTCGCTCCGGTTTGCTTCGGCTTCGCCTCGCAACTTCACTCGCAATGACAATTCTTATAGCTGGATTTGGATAATTGTTTATTAAGCCCACCAAGCGTGAATGACATTGGTTATAAACGTGCTGTTGGGAAGGCTCTCTGAATAACCAGAAGGATTGTCCGCCTCGGCGGACCCGCTGAGGCTGGGTGGAAAAGCCGCAATAACAGAAAGTGATGGTAGTGTCGCCTTACTAATACAAACGCATTAAATGCTGGTACATTGTCATTGCGAGCGACCAACGGGAGCGTGGCAATCTCACTCCATAAACAGGAGATTGCGGAGCCTGTTCCGAGCGAAGCGAGGAATCTTTGAGTTTGCTTCGGCTTCGCCTCGCAACTGTTTCACTCCTCGCAATGACACTTTACTTACTAATACGGTCATAAGTAAAGCCACTTGTATGTCATTCCCGCTTGCCGGGAATCCTTCTTGAAGAAAGATGCCGGACAAGCCGGCATGACAGAAACAGACCTTTAATGAGGTTTTACTTATGAACTCCTTAGTAATGCGTTTGTATTAATGACCGCCTTAGTAAAAACATGTTAATATTAAACTTACGAATTTAAAAATATTTTAGAGTGCTTAATATGAATTTTTTAAAAAAAATATTTTACAAAAACAAAAAAAAATCTGAAAATTTGAGAGAAAATAACAAAGAACTCCTGAAGAGAAGGTACCAGTCTTTCCAGGAACTGCTCACCAATAATAATACCGTTCTTGAACTGATGGCTGATATGGAAGAGAAGTTATCAGGCGAGTTCCTTTTTGACAGGCACTATATAACTCACAAGACCACAGAAATTGCCGCAGGAGTTAAAACTATTATAGACAGATTAAATGATATTTCAGACAACAAATATGCTGCTCTTCACGAAACATTCCCTGATATTATCTCAAAAATAGAGAAATTTCTCACCAGAGGGAGTGAAATACCGGTCAGCAGCTATACCATACCCTTTGATGAAATAACCAAGGAAATGATAGACAGGTTAGGAGGCAAGAATGCAAATCTCGGTGAGGTAAGAAACCGTCTCAGGCTACCTGCACCTGATGGGTTTGCCATCAGCGCCTTTGCCTTTAAGAAGTTCATGGAACACAATCATCTCCTTGAGAAGATCAATAAAACACTCTCTGAGCTTCAGGTCGACAACCTTGAGGTGTTAAACAGCAAAAGCCGTGAGCTTCAGGAACAGATTATCAAGGTTGAAATTCCCCAGGATATTGAAAGAGAGATACAGGATGCTTACGCAAAGCTTTGTGACAGGTACGGCAAGAAGGTTATGGTCTCTATGCGAAGCAGTGCCCTTCAGGAGGACGGAACATTCAGTTTTGCAGGACAGTATTCCACCTTTCTGAATGTCCCACCTGATCTCATCCTCCAGAAATATAAAGAGGTCATAGCAAGCCTTTTTACACCAAGGGCAATCTTTTATTACAAGACAAAGGGCCTCCATGAATATGAAGTGGTCATGTCTGTAGGTGTCCTTGCCATGGTTGACGCAAAAGCAGCAGGGGTCATGTATACAAGGGATCCAAATAACCCGGAAGAGGATACCCTTATCATCAGTGCTGCAAGAGGTCTTGGCAAGAGTGTGGTTGATGGAGTGGTAACTCCTGAAACCTACACTGTTGCAAAAAATAACTTAGAGACAATAAAAAAGAGCATGCCCGAACAGAAAAGCATGTTTGTATGCAAGCCTGAAGGGGAACTTCAAGAGGTCTCTCTATCTGAAGAGATGCAAGAAAACCCCAGTTTAGGCTGTGAACAGATTAAAACCCTCGCTGAATATGCCATAGCTATTGAGAATCACTATAAAGCCCCTCAAGACATTGAATGGGCAATAGACAAAGACGGCACACCGTATATATTACAGACAAGGCCGTTGCTGATTCTAAAAGAAAAGACGAGATCCGTTCCCACCCATATCGAAGGTTACAACATTTTGATCGACAGGGGCGTTATCGCATGCAAAGGAATAGGCTTTGGAAAGGCCTATATCATAAGGACAGAGGATGATCTCAAAGATTTCCCTGACGGCGCTGTGCTTGTGGCGAAACATACCTCCACAAAATATGTAACTGTTATGAATAAGGCAAAGGCAATCATTACAGATGTTGGAGGCGCTACCGGCCATATGGCATCGTTGACCAGAGAGTTCCAGGTACCTACCATTCTTGACACCGAAACGGCAATGAATATTATTAAAGACGGTCAGGAGTTAACGGTAGATGCAATTAACTGCAATATTTATGATGGGCATGTGAAGGAACTGGAAGAATTTGCAGAGAAGAGGGAGGAACCATTCAAGAGTACTCTCCTCTTTAAAACCCTCGGGGTTGTTCTGAAATGGGTTGTCCCCCTGAATTTGGTTGATCCTGCTGATGAGAACTTTAAACCTGAATCCTGTCAGACCCTGCATGATATAACACGCTTTTGTCATGAACTGGCTATGCGTGAAATGTTCAAGATTACAGAAATAACATCTGACAGGGTCGGCGATGCTCCAAGGCTTTTTGCTCCTATACCAATGGAACTATATCTCATCGATTTAGACGGAGGGATTAAAGAGGCACCTAAAAAACTTACCCCTGAATATATTCAGTCTGCACCCTTTAATGCCTTCTACACCGGTCTTGCATCCATGAAATGGCCTGAACCGCCCCCTCTCGATGCCAAAGGTTTCATGAGTATGGTTGCCCATACTGCTTCCATCCCTGAAGGAGAGCTATACAGTATCGGTGACAGAAGTTTCTCCTTCATTACCGGAGACTATATGAACTTTTCCATACGGCTTGGATATCACCTTTCTACAGTAGAGGCATTTGCGGGAGAAAGCATAAATGACAACTACATACGGTTTTTCTTTAAGGGTGGAGGTGCAGGTAGAGACAGGAGATTCAGGAGGGTTAGGTTGGTAACGGAAATACTTAAAAACCTTGACTTTAGTGTGAAGGTAATCGAAGACGTTATCGATGCGAATTTAACAAAATATAAGAAACCTGCAATCGAGAAGAGGTTAGAGGTGTTAGGCAAACTGACTGTCTATACCAAACAACTCGACATGGTCATGTACAACGATGCGATTACTGATATGTATATAGGAGACTTCGTCAAAGCACATATTAAAGGGAAGATTTGATAATTCAATGGTTGAATGGTTGAATGGTTAAAGACTCGCTTAGATAAAGGAATGTTCCTCAATTCTAACTTCGGAGTTCATCCTGGCGTAAAGAAGATATTCTCAGCGAAGCCTTCCCTGAGAGAAATTTTTCGTCCGCTAAAAGTGGACTCAGAATGACGGGAGGTGAAGTAATGACAAACGCTCAACCTGTCATGCTGAACGAAGTGAAGCATCTCTTCTGTTGGACACTAATGACTAGCGTCCTGTGCGTAACACTTCTTTTCCATTGTCATTGCGAGTCCCGAAAGCTTTCGGGACGAAGCAAACCCACTACGAGATTCCTCGCTTCGCTCGGAATGAAACAATAGTAAAGTTATGTAGCTGACGGCACTCTCTGGGTATTTTCAAATGAAATTCTGGAAACAACTCTCAGGAATTTTAAGAAAGCCAGCTCCAAAGGAAGAAAGGGGAAAGAGCAGAGACCTTTTCCTGAAAAAATTTCATTCTTTTCAGGAACTGCTATCACAAAACAATCAAGTCCTCGAACTGATGGCGGATATGGAGGAAAAGCTGTCAGGAGAGTTCCTCTTTGATAGACATTACATCACTCAAAGGATCACTGATATCGCTGAAGGTGTAAAAATAATCATAGATAGATTGAATGAAATTTCAGGCAACAAATACTCTATCCTGCATGAAAGATTCCATGGCATTGTTGCAAACATAGAGAAGCTTCTTACAAGGAAACGGGAGATTCCACTCAGCAGCTATACTATTCCCTATGATGAAATCACGAAAGAAATGTCGGATATTGTAGGGAATAAGAATGCTAACCTTGGGGAGGTAAGAAACCTGCTCAGAATACCTACACCAGATGGCTTTGCCATCAGTGCTTTCGCCTTTAAGCAGTTCGTGGAGCATAATAAGCTCCTCGAAAAAATAAAAAAGGTATTGTCTGAACTTAAGATAGATACTCTTGAGGTATTAAACAGCAAGCGCTACGAGATTCAGGATGAAATAATAAAGGCTGAGATTCATCATGATCTTGAAAGAGAGATACAGGATGCTTACGCAAAGCTTTGTGATAGGTACGGCAAGAAGGTTATGGTCTCTGTGCGAAGCAGTGCCCTTCAGGAGGACGGAACATTCAGTTTTGCAGGACAGTATTCCACCTTTCTGAATGTCCCACCTGATCTCATCCTCCAAAAATATAAGGAGGTCATAGCAAGCCTTTTTACTCCAAGGGCAATATTCTATTACAAAACAAAGGGCCTGCAGGAGTATGAGATGGTCATGTCTGTAGGTGTGCTCGCAATGATTGATGCAAAGGCAGCAGGGGTCATGTACTCACGAGACCCAAACAATCCGGGAGAAGGTACGCTTATCATCAGTGCAGCCCGGGGTCTCGGAAAGAGTGTAGTCGATGGAGTGGTAACCCCGGAAACCTATACCCTGTCGAGAAATAATTTGGAGGTCATTTCAAGAAACATCCCTGAACAGAAAAGCATGTTTGTGTGTAAACCTGACGGGGAGATAGGAGAGGTCATCCTGACAGATGAATTAAAGGGAACACACAGTTTGAGTGATGAACAGATTAAAACACTCGCCGAGTATGCCATTGCCATTGAGAATCACTATAAAGCCCCCCAGGATATTGAATGGGCAATTGACCAAGATGACAGGGTCTATATCCTGCAGACCAGGCCATTGATGATCCTGAAAGAGAAGGTAAAACCTGTCCCTACACGTATTGAGGGCTACAATATACTGATCGACAGAGGCGTTATTGCATGCAAAGGAATAGGGTTTGGAAGGGCCTACATTATAAGAACAGAGGAGGATCTCAAGGGTTTCCCTGACGGTGCTATTCTCGTTGCAAAACATACCTCAACAAAATATGTACCTGTCATGAACAAGGCAAAGGCGATTATTACGGATGTTGGAGGAGCTGCAGGTCATATGGCCTCATTGGCCAGGGAGTTCCAGGTACCTACCATTCTTGACACTGAAATGGCAACGAATATTTTAAAAGACGGTCAGGAGTTAACGGTCGATGCAATTAACTGCAATATCTATGATGGGCATGTCAAGGAACTGCAAGAGTTTGCTGAGAAAAGGGAAGAACCGTTCAAGAGCACCCGGATCTTTCAAACTCATGAGAAGGTTTTAAAATGGGTTGTCCCTCTGAAGGTAGTTGACCCTGATGATCCAAAATTCCAACCCGGATTCTGTGAGACCTTGCATGATATAACCCGATTTGCCCATCAGAAGGCAATGCAGGAGATGTTCCACATCTCTGCAGAACTACCTGAAGGTGTTGATATGATGAGTCTTGCAGCCGGTATCCCTCTCATTATCCACATTATTGACCTTGGCAGTTGCATTGAAGGCTCCCCTGAAAAACTCACCCCTGCATATATTAGTTCTATTCCCTTCAATGCCTTTCTCAAAGGACTCGTTGCACTGCAATGGCCTGAGCCGAGGCATCTCGGTGTAAAAAGTTTTTTGGGTATGGTTGCGCACACTGCTGAAATCCCAGAGGCAGAGCTTGAGCGTATGGGAGAAGAGAGTTTTTCTTTTATATCAAAGGAATATATGAACTTCTCTATAAGACTTGGCTACCATCTTTCAGTAGTTGAGGCATATACAGGGGAGAATATCAATGACAACTACATCAGGTTTTTCTTCAAGGGAGGCGGTGCGAGTAGAGAGAGGAGATTAAGGAGAGTCAGTCTCATGAGTGAGATACTCAAAAAAATTGATTTCAGAGTAAAAGTCATAGAAGACGTAATCGATGCCGTTATCACCAAACATAAGAAACCACAGATTGAAGAAAAGTTAGGGATTCTGGGTAGACTTACCGTTTATACGAAACAACTTGATGCTGTCATGCACGATGATACAAGTACTGAACTTTATATAGAAAATTTCATCAGAGAACACCTTAAGAATATAGTTCAATCTGACATTTCCAGCCATAGCTAACACTAAGAATGCAGTGCTGTGTTTCAAAGAACTTCAAAATCTGTTTTGTTGGCTTTCTCCGCACAAATTTCATAGTTTGGTTAAAAGAAATACCTCTTTATAGAATGGTATAATATTTTATACAAAGGGTAAAGGGGGATTACATTTTAATCCTTTTCCAAGCCGGGGTTTTTAAATGGCATTTTGGAAACAATTCTTAAAATTCTCAAAAAAACCAGTATCTCAAGAGATAAGGGAACTAAGAAGAACCCAATTACAAAAAAAATTCCAGTCCTTCCAGGAATTGCTTTCAAGCAACAATAACGTCCTCGATATGATGGCAGATATGGAGGAAAAGCTCTCAGGGGAATTCCTCTTTGACAGGCACTACATAAACCAGACAATCTCGGGAATTGCAGAGGGGGTCAAGGTCATCGTTGATAGACTGAATGATATCTCAAACAATAAATATGCAGTCTTGCACGACAGATTCCTTGAGATAAGCTTAAAGATAGAAAAGTTTCTTACGAGCAGAAGTGAGATCCCAGTCAGCAGCTATACTATCCCTTTTGATGAAATCACGAAAGGAATGATAGAGAAACTTGGAAGCAAGAATGCCAACCTGGGAGAAGTGAGAAACCGTCTCGGGGTATTTACACCTGACGGCTTTGCCATCAGCGCCTTCGCCTTTAAGCGGTTTATGGAACACAATAAGATCATTGAAAAGATAACTAAAACACTATCTGAGCTTCAGATTAACAACCTTGATGCACTGAACAGTAAGAGTCATGAGCTTCAGGAAGAGATTATAAAAGCTGGAATTCCCGGGGATCTTGAAAAAGAGATACTTGATGCCTATCGAAGACTTTGCGACAGATACGGTAAGAAGGTCATGGTTTCTGTACGAAGCAGCGCCCTCCAGGAGGATGGAACATTCAGTTTTGCAGGGCAGTACTCCACCTTTCTCAACGTCCCTGCTGATCTCATCCTCCAGAAATACAAAGAGGTCATAGCAAGTCTTTTTACACCGAGGGCGATATTCTATTACAAGACAAAGGGCCTTCGTGAATATGAAGTGGTCATGTCTGTAGGTGTCCTCGCTATGGTTGATGCAAAGTCTGCAGGGGTCATGTATACGAGGGATCCCAACAATCCAGAAGACGATACTATTATCATTAGTGCAGTTCGAG
>Ga0315273_10003304_pt1 | contig 19391 bp, 14 predicted proteins | sample YL17G02_0_MG_FD_205753 | JGI IMG/M metagenome (GOLD analysis project Ga0315273, IMG submission 205753) | Sediment microbial communities from Yellowstone Lake, YNP, Wyoming, USA - YL17G02_0 | ecosystem: Environmental > Aquatic > Freshwater > Lake > Sediment | place: USA: Wyoming | collected...
GCCCCCCCCCCGCGCCCCCCCCCCCCCCCCCCCCCCCCCCCCCCCCCCCCCCCCCCCCCCCCCCCGCCCCCCCCCCCCCCCCCCCGACGCCCCCCGGGCGCGCGGCGTCGGGTAATTCCGCCTCCCTTCTTCTCTACCGCCCGCGCGGGCCAAAGGCAGCCTTTGACGCGCGCGCATGGCTTGTCTATGTCCCGCTCACGCGGTCGCCGCCTCGTCGTCGCCCAGGCGCTGCCGCCGGCGACCACGCCACGCTCCAACCACCCACGCCACCCCTCTCCCGCCCACCTCCCACGCCACCGTGGACAGCCAGCACGCGTACCCAATCCCAAACCCGATGCCCGCGTCGTCGGCCGCCAGGATGGACGCCGCGGTGAGCGCGGCAAACGCAAACCCGCGCGGGCCGGCCTCGCGCCGCGCGGCGGCGGCGAGCTCGGCGCCGGAGCAAGCGAGCAGGCCGCCGAGGAGAACGTCCGGGAAATGAGCGAGGATGGAGGCGAGGGAGGAGCCAAAGAGGAGGCCCACAAGGATTTTGACGGCGCCCAGCATGACCGGCGCCCCGCCGGTGCGCGCCCCGAAACGGTGCTGCGCCGCCAGGCCGCCCGATCCCGAGCACGACGGCATGGCGCCAAACCAACATCCCACAGCGTTCATGGCGCCGACGGCGAGGGCGACGCGCGAAGGGCGCCAGCGCGAGCGCAGGGCCGGCGCGCGCGCGGCACCCCCCGCCCCGGCCCCATACAGCGAGTCGGCCAACGCCGACACCGCCACCACCGAGTTGAGCGTGGTGAGCGGCAGCTGGGCGGCGCCGCCCGCGGTGGTGACGCCGGCGGCCCAGTCAGCGGGCGAGGGCACGCCGACAGTCACCCGGGAAGGGCCCAGCCGCATTGCCGCGCGCGCTGACGCCGGCGTGCGCACGATGGCTAGGATGAGGCCGAGCGCGACGGCGACCAGGGCGGCGGGCAGGCGCCGCGGGGCGGGAGGAGGGGGAGGGTCGGCGTCGGTCGGCGGGCCGGCACTCCCTGCCCCCTCTTCCCCGCCTCTCAGCGAGCCATCCCCGGCGCGCTTGTCCGCGACCTCGACCGCGACGACGACCGGCAGCGCGTCGACCGCACTCTCGCCGCGTCGCCGCCGGCGCAGCGCTGCCAGCGCGCGTCTCTGCAGCAGCGGCGCCGTCGCCGACGACGCGCCGCCCGCGTCCGCGGGGTCGTCCCCCGCGCGCGACGCGGAGGCGGCGACGAGAAGGAGGAGGCAGGTTGCGCCGAGGGCGGAGCCGTCGACGCCGCCCGGCGGCCGAAACTTCATCTTGCCGCCGCCGCCCTTGACCAGCAACGCTTTCGACACCCCCAACGCGGCCAGCTTGAGGCCGACGCCGAGCTGCAGCCCGCGCACGACGCATGGCGGGATGGCGGCGTTGAGCACATCCACCGCGCGCGTGAGGCCCAGGGCCAGGGTGACGAATCCCACAAACAGCCCTGCCGCCAGCGTCTGGGCCAGGGTCACGCCGCCGGCGGCGCCGAGCGCGGCGATGGTCTTCATGGGTTGGACGGGGAGCGGGAGGTCGAACGCGAGGCCCAGGGCGATGTTATATCCCCCCGTAAACAGCAGCGTCGTCCCCAAATCCAGCCCCACCCCGGCGACGAGGCCGAGGGTGAGCGGGAGGAAGGTGCCGAGGTCGCCGGCGGCGCCGGAGGCTTCGGCCAGGGTGACGCGGGAGCGGGCGGCGGCGGCGAGGCGGCGCAGGCGGGAAGGAGGCGCGGGAGGCGCCTCGGGCGTGCCGGCCGCGGGCATCGCGGCGGGGCCGGCCGCCGCAGAGTGGGGCGCCGCCCTGGCCGGCGACGCCGCGCAGTCCTCTCTTCCCTTGGAGCCTCGGCCCGCGTCCGCGCGCGTCTTTGCGTTTTCTGGTCGACCAAAGATCGCCCTGCGACCATGGCGGTGCGGCGGAGGGGCGGGCGGGGGACGCGCGGCATGCGGGCGAGCGCATGCCGCGGGGGTTGGGTGCGCTCGCCGGGCCTCGCCCTGCACGCGCATCCCCCCTCGGTGGTAGATGCGCGTTGCGTCCGACGGGTGGAAGGCCGAAATAGAGCTCTTCCTGCTCGGCCCGCCCTGCACGGCAATGGCGCCCGCCGCGCGGCGCCCCTTTCCACCCCCACACCTCTTCCCCAGCCCCGCCACGCCCTGCTGCTGGTGCTGGCGGCGTGTGCCATGGCTTGCGCTCAACGCCTGGACGACCGCACCAAGCTGACGGCCGGCCTCGACGGCGCCGCGCGCTCGGCCCCTCGCTTCCTGCTCGGCTGGAACGTGGGCAACGTCCGCTTCCTCCCGTTCAACAAAGCCCCCCTCAACCACACCGCCTCTGCACTGCGGGGCATGCTGGCGGACGCGATGGACGACATGGCGGCGAGCGGGGCAAACGCGCTGCGGTTTTGGCTCCACGTCGACGGGTCCACCAACCCCTCCTGGGACGCCGCCACCGGCCTGGTGACCGGCATCTCGGTTGAGACCGTCAACGACCTCAAGTGGGTGCTGCAAGGGGCGCACGACCGGGGGTTGGCGGTCGTGCTGTCCCTGTGGTCGCACGACGTCCTCGCCGTCCGCCGCACCAACGGCGTGGCCAACAGGGACCGGGCGCTGAAAATGATGACCGAAGAGAGCGCGCTCGAGGCCTACATCTCCAATGCTCTCGTCCCCCTGCTCCAAGACCTCGGCGGGTCGACGCTCGCGCGTGCGCCGGCCGGCGCCACCATGCTTGACGCCGTGTGGGCGTGGGAGACGCTCAACGAGCCGGAAGGGATGAGCGAGAGCCTGGAGTTTTACAAGAATTACCAGGTAGGGAAGAGGGGAGAGAGGGAGCGAGAGAGGGGGTGCGGGCGGCGGCGGCGGCGCGCGGCCCACCTCCTCCCCTCCCTGCCCCCCTTTTTAGTACAACCTGGCGCACGGCCCGTACGTGTACGAAAACCCGGCGAGCTACGACGCGCAGCCCAAGCGCGCGGTCGACTTTCAGTCGATCGCGTTTCTGGGCGCCGAGGGCGGCTTGATCGGGCCGGTCCCCAACGACCCGTCCAAAGCCAACTACGACGGCCCCCACTTTGTCAAAAAGGAGCGCGGCGTGGACGCGGGCGTCAACGATTTCATGTACCGGGACGTGTTTGCGCAGTTCAATTCCGACTTTTCGTTTTTGGTCGAAGCGTGCGCGCGCCAAAACCTGACGACGCGCGGCGTGACCGAGGCCGACCTCGCCCGCTTCCACAACCGCCTCGCCGGCGCCATCCACCGGGCGGCGCCGGGCGCGCTCGTCACTGCGGCCGCGCACTCGATGCTGTACGTGACGGATGAGAAGTTGCACCTGGAACCCTGGCGCTCCCCCGCCCGCAACCTGTACCGCGACGCCCTTCTCGTCGCCGCGGGCGGCGACGCGGACGGCACGCTGGACCTGTACCAGGTGCATTCCTACCCCGTGTGGCACGACGCCAAGGACGAGTTCAACGCCGACATGATGCCGTTTGCGCGGTCCAAGTCTTTCTGGGGCCTGGACAAACCGCTGCTGGTCGGCGAATTCTGGAACGCGGTCGGCGGGGCGGGCGAGGGGAGCCTGACCGCGGACGCGTGGTACAGCCTGTTTGAAGACGGGTGCGAGTGGGGGGGCGGAGGGGGGTCGGGCGAGGGCGGCGAGCGCGCCCGGTGGTCCGCCGACCCACTCCACCACCCCACCTCGTCTCAACAGCTACGCGGGCGGCCTGGGCTGGGCCTATTTCGAGGTGACCGAAGAGTTTGGCGCCGCGCTGCCCCACCCGCGCCGCACCGTGGCCAAGCACCAGATGCGGGACGTGATGCGGCCCCTGATTCGGGGGGTGGCCGATCGGTTGGACAAGGATGAAAAAGCGGCGGCGGAAGCGGCGGCCGCGCGGCCGGCCGAAGAAACCTCGCGTTTCGGCGGCGTCGACCGCGCGGTCGCGCCGCGCCCCCCTGTCAACGCGGTGCGCGCGGTCGTGGACAAGAGCGGCCGGACGCAGCCTGTTGCCGTGCAGGCGGCCGCGCCGGCGGCCAAGCAGGCGGCCGCGCCGGCGGCCGCGCCGGCGCCAAAAGCCGCGCGCGCGGCCGCCGCGCCCGCGCGGGCGCCGGCCGCGCCCACGCCGACCGCGGCGGCCATCTTGGCCGCCCAGGACGCCGCCAACAGCGCCGCCCTCCTCGACGCGGCGCTCGCGCTCGCGGCCGCCGAGGGCGCCGACGCGGCGGCGGCCGACGTGGTGGCGGCTGCGAGCGCGCTGTCGGCGCGGCAGGCGGTGGAGGAGGATGGGAAGGCGGCGGAAGAGGTGGGTGAGGACGCGTCGTCGTCCGAGCTGCAGGCGGTCGTGGACGACAGCCCCGTCGCCAACGCCGTCGCGCCTCCGGCGTCTGGCGCCGGCAGAACGGGCCACCACGCCGCGTCGGCGGCGTCGGCCGGCGACGAGGCCGCCGCGGTGGCGCCCGCCGGAGACGCGCCGCTGCGCGCGCGCAAGGGCCCCTCGTACAACGACAGGGACCTGGTGTGGACGGTGCTGCCGTGAGAGAGGGGGAGTGGCGACGAGAGAGCGGGACGGTAATTTTGACGCGGTGAGCAACCACCTTTTTTCTTCTTCTATCAGTAAGCAGACCCGTTTAACCACACGCACACCAACCAAATCAGGCAACCTCGCCCGCGCCCAGGCGCCAGGCGAGCACGGCGCCCGCGGCGGCGACTCCCGCGCCCGCGCGCAGCAGCACGCTCCCGCCTTCCAAACAGGCCCACACCGCCACCGCGGCCACCGCCGCCCCCGCCGCCGACCGCGCGTCGGCCGCGACGACGGCGCGCGCGGCGGCCAAGGCTTCGAGCGCGACCGCGTCGGCGCCGCCCGCGAGAGCAGTCGCGGCGGGGGCTGCGGCGAATGAGCAGAGCACTGTGACGGCGGCCAACGTCGCGGTCGACGCCGCGCTCGCTCGCGCCGCGGCTGCCAGCAGGGCGAGGGCGGCCGCGGTCCAGGCGCGCTGCGCTGCGGCCGCGCGCGGGCCGAGGCGGCGGTAGGTCACGGCGGCCACGGCGCCCGCGACAGGAGCGACAGCGGCCGCGGCCCGGCGGATCGCTCCCTCGACCGCAGCGGCGACGGCGGCGTCGGTGGTTGGAGGGGCGGGCGCCGAGACAGCCGCCGCGCGCCGCGGCGGCGGCAGCAGCCCCCACGACCGGCCGACAAAGCACGCGGCCGACAGCGCGGCCAGCAGGGTCGGGGCGACGGTGTGCCAGGCGAGCACCGCCCCCGCGGCGGCGAGCGCGGCGCCGGCGGGCGCGCCCGCGGGGGCGTGCGAGGCGGCGTGCGCGCAGAGCAGGGCGTAGAGCGTGCCGGCCAGGACTTTCAGGGAGGGTCCAGGGCGCTCCCAGGCGAGCAGGGCCTCCAGGTCGTCGGCGGAGAAGGGAGACGGGGGAGCGCCGCCCGCCGCCGCCGCCCGCCGAAACAAGGCCGTCGCCACGCCGCCCAGGCCTGGCTCACACCCTGCCTCGTCACCCGCCACCGCGTGCGACGCAGGGAACGAGGAGAGTTGGTTGAGCACGCGCTCGCGCAGCGGGCGCGGGGGGGCGTTTTCGCCCGCCCGCGCAGGGCAGGCCCTCTGGTGGCGCCGCAGGCCGAGAGCGGTCGCCGCGCGGTGGCCGCAAGTGCAAGTGCGCGCGATTGGCGCTGCGGGAGGCGCGGCCCGGGGCGGCTCGCGCAAGGCGTCGCCCATGGTGGTGGTGGCGTGCACGGCGCGACGCACGCGGCAGCCGGCGCCGCCCGGCGCGGGAGTGGTGGGCGGGCGGGGCGCGCGTCGCTGGTCACTCTGCGGCGCGCGCGCCGGCCCCCTCCCCCCCACCACCCAACGATGCGGTTCACGCTCCTGCTGGCCACCGCCTGCGCGGCGGCGGCCGCGCAGGCGCCCGCAGACTGGGCCACGCTCGCCGCCGGCGCGCCGCGCGCCGCGCACCACGCCGCGCTGCAGGCGGCCCAGGTAAGTGGAAGGGGGGTGCCGGAGGGGCTGGCAGGGGGTGGGGGTCGCTCCGCCCGCCGCACGGCCGGCGCGCCCCGCCATTGCCCACGCGCGCCCCGCCATTGCCCACGCACGCCGCCCCCTCCCCAGGCCGACCCGCGCGCCGCGTTTGCCGCGTGGCAGGTGGCGCACGGCAAGCAGGCGTCCAACGCGGTCGAGGTAGGAAGGGGGAAAGGGCGGGACGGGCGCGCGCGGCGCCCGCGCCAGCGGGGCGCGCGCGCGCGGCGCAGCGCAGGTCGCCGCCCGCGCCCACGCGCCCGCGGGCGCCGGACGAGGCCCTCACGACCGAGCGCGGCCGCCGACGGGGGCGCCCCCTCTTGCCGTCTCTTCAGGACGCCGACGCGCGCTTTGCCGCGTGGCTCGACAACCTGCGCTTCGCCCTGGACTACAACTCGCGCTCCGAGAGCCACTGGGTGAGGGAGGGAGGGAGGGGGGTTGGGTGGAGGGCGCGGGGACGAGCGGGCCGCCCACCCGCCCGCCGCCGCCCCCTCCCCAGCTCGGCATGAACGCGCTCGCCGACCTCACCCACGCCGAGTACCGCGCCCGCTACCTGGGCGGCTACGACCGCGCGCTCAAGCCGCGGGGCGCGGCGGCGCCCCCGGCGGCGTCGCTCGCCGACGGCGCGACCCCCCCTCCGCCCTCGGTCGACTGGCGCCTCAAGAACGCGGTCACCCCCGTCAAAAACCAGGCCCAGTGCGGGTCGTGCTGGGCGTTTTCGACGACGGGCGCGGTGGAAGGCGTCAACGCGATCGCGACGGGCGCGCTCGTGTCCCTCTCGGAGCAAGAACTCGTCGACTGCGACAAGGAGCACGACAACGGGTGCCACGGCGGCCTCATGGACTTTGCGTTCGACTGGATCCTGGCCAACGGGGGGCTGGACACGGAGGAGGATTACCGGTACAAGGCCGAGGAGCACAAGTGCCGCGTCGACCGCGCGCACCGCCGCGTCGTGTCGATCGACGGCCACGAAGACGTGGCGCCGAACGATGAGGACGCGCTCATGCGCGCCGTCGCTCGCCAACCCGTGTCCGTCGCCATCGAGGCCGACCAGCGCCCTTTCCAGCTCTACGTCGGCGGCGTCTTCGACGCCGACTGCGGCGTGGCGCTCGACCACGGCGTGCTGGCCGTGGGGTATGGATCCGAGGCGGGGCAAGACTTCTGGGTCGTCAAAAACTCGTGGGGGCCCGCGGTGAGGGGCTCAGCGCGGGAGCGGGGGCAGGAACGAGAGGGGCGAGCGCGCGGCGCCGACCGACCCACCCCTCTCCTTCCCCTCCTCCCTTTCCAGTGGGGCGACCGCGGCTACATCAAGCTGTCCCGCAACCTGGATAACTCGTCGTCCGGCCAGTGCGGCATCGCGATGCAGGCGTCGTACCCTCTCAAGTCGACGCCCAACCCGCCCGAGCCGGGGCCGCCGTCGCCCGACCCGCCCGCGCCGCCCAAGCCGCCTGGCCCCGAGCCGGGGCCGCCGGTGCCGCCCGGGCCGACCCCTCCTCCGGGCCCCGCGTGCGACGACGCCACCACGTGCCCCGCCGGCTCGACCTGCTGCTGCGGGCGCGACTTTTTCGGCTACTGCTTCACGTGGGCCTGCTGCCCGCTGCCGGACGCGACGTGCTGCGAGGACAAGGAGCACTGCTGCCCCGCGGACCTGCCGGTGTGCGATGTCGAGGGGGGGAAGTGCACGGCGGCGCAAGGGGCTGGCGCGTCGGTGCCGTGGGTGGCCAAGGTCGAGGCGGCCCGCGCCCCCGGCGCGCCCTCGCCCGTCGCCGTCGTGCTGCGCGCGCTGGCGCGGGCGGCGGTGGGCGGGGTGCCGCGGCGCGGGGGGGAGGCCGACGGCGGCGGCGTCGCCGCCGAGTGACCGAGGCGGCCCCGCTTTTTTTTGGTGCCCTGCCTCCCCCCGCCCCCCTTCTTGCCTGCCACCCGCGCGCGCGCGCCGCGCCCCCGTGTGCAACGGCGGCGCGCCGGCGTCTGCCTTGGCGCTCCGTGGCGGGGCCGCGGGTGGCACACACGCCGCGCGCGCTCCTCCCCCCCCTCTCTCACCCGGGCGGCCGGATGACGTCCAGATAACGTCCACCCCCCCCATGAACGGCCGCAGCGGCTCCGGCGCACACGCCGCGCGCGCACCTCCCCCCCCCTCTCTCACCCGGGCGGCCGGATGACGTCCACCCCCCCCATGAACGGCCGCAGCGGCTCCGGCACGGTGACGCAGCCGCTCTCGTCCTGAAAATTTTCCAGGATGGCCACCACGAGCCTCGGCACCGCGGCCGCCGTCGCGTTGAGCGTGTGCACAAACTGGGGCGCGCCCCGCCCCGACCCCGCGGCGCCGCCGGGGCGGTGGCGGATGTTGAGGCGGCGGGCCTGGTAGTCGGTGCAGTTGGAGGCGGACGAGACTTCCCCATACCTCGCGAGCCCCGGCATCCACGCCTCGACGTCGAATTTGCGGTGCGCGGGCGCGCCCAGGTCGCCGGTGGGCATGTCCAGCAGGCGGTAGTGGAGGCCCAGGTCGCGGAAGAGGGATTCCTCGAACGCGACGAGGTCGGCGAGGAGCGCGTCGGACGACGCGGCGTCGCACAGCACAAAGAGCTCCACCTTGGAGAATTGGTGCACCCGGTACAGCCCGCGCGACGCCGACCCCGCCGCCCCGGCCTCGGTGCGGAAGCAGTGGCCAAAGGCGGCCATGCGGATGGGGAGCGCGGCGGTGTCGACGATCGCGTCCATGTGCACGGCGGCGAGGGGGACTTCCGCGGTGCCGGTCAAGCAGAGCGGCGAGTCCTCGATCGAGTAGACCTGCGTGTTATCCGCCCTGGGCTGGAAGCCGCATTTCTCGAGCACGGACGCGCGCACGAGGTCGGGCGTCGTCATCGGGACGAAACCGGCCGCCGTCGCCCGCCCCAGCGCCCACGTGCACAGCGCCAGTTCGAGCTGGGCGGCTGCCCGTTTGAGGTAGACGAACTTGGTGCCGGCGGCGGCGGCGCCGGCGTCGAAATCGATGAGGTCGAGGGAGGACGCGAGGGCGAGGTGGTCGAGAGGGGGGAAGGGGAACTCGGGGCGCGAGCCCACCTCGCGCACCACCACAGCATGCTCCTCGCCACCGACGGGCGCGTCCGGGTGGGCCAGGTTGGGCAGCCGCTGCGCGGCGGCCTGGAGCGCGTCGTCGGCCGCCGCGGCGGCGGCTTCCAGCGCCGCAGCCCGCTCTTTCGCCGCCCGCCCGGCGGCAACTAGCTTCTCCCGCTCGTCGGGCGGCACCGGCTTCTTCATCGACGCCGCCAGCTCGTTGCGCTGTGCGCGCGCCGCGTCGGCCGCGTCGGCGGCCGACCGCCAGGCGTCGTATAAAGCCGCGACGGCGTCCGGGTCGGCAGGGGACAACCGGGCCGCCACGTTGGCGCGGTGGGCGGGCAGGGAGGCTTGCAGGGCGCGAAAGTCGATGTGCGCGCGAAAGGAAGGAGGAGAAGGAGGGGTGGCGGCGTCGTCCGCCGTCGCCGTCGCGGCTTCCGACCGCGCGGTCGACCAGGCTCGAGGAGATGGCCTGGAGGAGGACGCGGCCGCGCGGCGCACGGCGCGGCCGACTGCGGCGCGCATTGGGGGGGCGCCCGGGTGGCGCAGGGCCATGAGGGGTGGCCGCCGCCAGGGAGGAGAAGGGCGGGGTGCGGGGTGGGCGGTGGTTGGGCCCGCCGCGGTGGGAAAGGCGGCGGCGGTGTGGCCGGCGAGAGACCGAGCTCGTTCTGTCCGTCTCTCCCTGCAGCGAAAACCAGGCGAGAGACCGAGCTCGTTCTGTCCGTCTCTCCCTGCAGCGAAAACCAGGCAGCGATCCCACAACCTCTCCATCTCTCTCCCTCACCGGCGGGCGCCCCGGGGAGGGGCGGCTTTCGGCCCTCCGCCGCCCCCGCGTCGGGGCTTGCGCACTGCGGCCGCCCGCGTCCGCCTCAACGCCGCTGCAGTGGCCGCCACGGCGCCGCCCGGCGCGCGCCGGCCAGACACGCCGGACAGGAGGGCGCCGGCCGCGGTGTCGCGGTCGGCGCGCGCGGCGGTGGCTAGTCGGCGAGGGGCAAGGGGGGCGGTCGCGGCGCCGGCGCGCTTGGCGGCCGCCGGCGGCGAGCGCGCCTTGAGCGGGTCGCGGGCCGGGCGCGAGGAACGCGCGGGGCGCGACCGAGGACGAGGAGGGGTGGGCGCCGGCGCCGACGACCCCCCCAGCACCCCCGCAAACAGCGCGTTCGCGGCGGCGACGCGGTCGGCCAACGACAGAGATGCCGTGTGCGTGGCGGCGGGTAGCAACGGCGGCGTCGGCGAGCGCGGCGGCGGCAGCGGCGACGGCGCCGCGGCCGCCTCGGGTCCTCCTCCACCGCCCTCGCGCGCGGTCAGCCGGCGGGCCGCCGCCAGCAGGGCGGCCAGCTGCGTCGGGGCGGCGGCGGGGCGCGAGACGTGCGGCGTCGCAGGGCGCCGCCTGCGAGGCCGGCCCGAGAGCACGCGCGCGACGTCAGAGCGCGACGCTGGATCGGCGGCGGCAGGGTGGGCCGGCGTCGGCGTCGCCCCACCCCCCTCGCCTCGCCGCAGCGCGACCCGCCGCCGAATGCTGGCCGCCAGCCGCCCCAGCGACCCGGTCAGCGTCGGCACCAGCCTGGCCGTGTCGGTCGTCACGCCGGCGGGCGTGGCGAGGGCTGAGGAGAGAAGAGGGGGTTGGCGGTTACCGCGCGCGCGGGGGCGGTCGATTCTGGGCCCCGCCCGCCCCCATGGCCCCCGCAGCCAGCGCCCTCTGCCTCCTGCCACCTCTCTCCTCCACACTCACAGGCCACCTCGTCGCTCAGCAGCCAGCCGTCGTCCGGGGGGGGCGGGCCGCGGGCGAGGTCGGCCCAGCGCGGAGCGGCAAACTCCCAGTCAAGGTCGTGTGTGTGGGGGGGAGGTGGGGAGGGAGGCATGGGGGGGGAGGGAGGGCGCGGCCGTGCGCGCGCGGTCGGCCGCGGTCGGCCGCGGTCGGCCGCGGTCGACCCGTTGGCCGCGCGCCTCTGGCGGCGGGCGCGGGCGGGGCCGCTGCCGTGTCGGGGGCGGGGGCCGGGGGCGGTGGCGCCGGCGTGTGTGGTGTGAGCGAGCGCGCGCGCCGCCGCAGAGAGAGCCTCGCCCCCACACCGTCACTCGCCCCCTCTCTCCCGCCCTTGCCGCCATGGCTAAGGGCGGCAAAAAGGGCGGCGGCGGCGGCGGCGCAAAGAAAAAGGCGGGCAAGAGCAACAAAAAGAAGCCGGCCGCGCCGACCGCGGCCGCCGCGTCCAGCGGCGCTGCCGCCGCGCCCGTGGGCCTGCAGAATCTGGGCAACACGTGCTTTTTCAACTCGGTGCTGCAGGTAGGAGAGAGGAAGGAGGGACCGGGGCGCGGATGGCGGCCGGCGGCCGCGCCGGTCCTCGCGGCCCGCCGCGGGCGCCGTGGTGGTCGACGCGGCGCACGAGGGCTTCCGTCGCCCTCGATCGGGCCCGCCGACCCCCCTCGTCCCTCGTCCCCAGATGCTGGCCGCCGCGCCGCTCGTGCGCGGGCACTACGGCGCGCCTTCGCCGGCCTCTGGCGGCGCCATGGCTCGCGCCCTGACCTCGGTCGTCGCTGCTCTGGCGGCGGGCGGCAGCGGCACGCACTCGCCCGCGCCGCTGCTCGCGGCGGTCGTCAAAGCCGCGCCCTCCTTTCGCGGGCGCCAGCAGCAGGACGCGCACGAGCTGCTGCGCGTGTTGCTGGACGGGGTGCGGACGGACGAGGACGGGAAAAAGGGCCAAGGCCAAGGCAAGAAAAAGGGCGCGCCCGCGATGGGTCCTCCGCCGCCGCCGCGCGCGTCGGCGTCGTTTGCCGAGCGCGTGTTTGGCGGCCTGCTCGCGTCCCGGCTCGTGTGCGGGTGCGGGGAAGCGTCCGAGAGCCTGGAGGCTTTCATGGACCTGAGCCTGCCCGTGCCGGTGGTGCCCGACGCGTCGTCGGCCTCGGCCTCGGCCCTCCCGCCCCGGCCCAAGCCCAAGCCGACCGCTCCTCTCACCGCCAAGCAGCGCAAGCGGGCGGCCAAGGCGGACGCGCAGCGCGAAAAGGCGGCGGCCGACGCCGACGCTGACGCCGACGCGCCGTCGTCCGCCTCGTCCGCTCCTCGCCCCACCACCCCCGCCCCCACGGCCCCCATCGACGTGCCGGCGCCCGGGTCGCCGCCGCCCGACCCGTTTGAGGCGGCGGCGGCGGCGGGGTCGTCGCCGGGCGGCGGCGAGCTCGGGCCGGAGAGCCCGTTTGCTGGCGCGCGCGCGGGCGACGAGGGCGGCATGCTGCTCCAGTGAGTATGATGAGGGTGGTGTGGGAGGTGGAGGGGGCGGCCGCGACCCGACCATTCCCTCCTCCTCAGCCCCGCTTCCTCGCCCCCGCGCGAGGCCGCTGTGCCGCCCCCGACAGACCCGGCCGCGTTTGACGACGTGGGGCGGCTGTACGCGCCGCCGGCGAGCGAGAAGGAGGGGGCCGCCGCGGAGGCCGCGCTCTCGTCCTCCTCTTCTTCTTCCTCTTCCTCATCCTCCTCTGACGACGAGGCTGCCGCCACGCCCGGCCTCTGCGGCCTCTTCGACGGCATGGGCTTTGGCTCCGCGTCCGCCTCGTGGGACCTCGTCGCGCCGGGCGCCGACCTGGCCGCCTGCCTCGCCGCCTTTTTCGCGGCGGAATCGGTCGAGTGGGCGTGCCCGGCCAAGGTCAAGGAGCGGGAAGGGGACCGCGTCGCGACGCCTCCCCAAACCTCGCCCCGCACGCCCGCGCGGCCGGGGTCGGCGTTGCGGCGGTCGGTGTCTTTCTGCGGCCAGGCCCCCTCCGTCCACGTCGTCCCCGGCTCGGCCGAGCAGCGCGGCACCGACTTTGGGCGCGCGGCGCGCGGGGAGGAACCGTTCGTGCGCCCCCTGCGCCACGAGGGCGTGTGCATGCTGGTGACGGCGGAAGCGGATGCTTCCTCCCGCGGCGAGCTCCACGTCGCCCTGCACCCGCAGGACGACGATGAAGCGACAATAGCGCTGCTCCCGGATTCGGTGGCTGTTGCGTCTGTGCCCATCGACCCCGTGCTCGATTCCGACGACGAAGCGGAGCAGGCGCGCGTGCGCGGCGCGGCGCAGGCGCTGATGGACTGCACGGCGGACATGGTCGCCGCCGGCGGTGTGCCCGGCGTGCGCCGCATGGCGGGCGCGGGCCTGGCGCTCGACCGGGACGGCGCGACCGGCGCGTGGCGCGTGCGCGGGTCGACGCCGGCGGGCGCGTGGGAGTGGCCTGGCGGCGCGGGGGCTCTGAGCCCGTCGCCGTCGCCGTCGCAGCGCGCGTTCTTCGGGCCGGGGAGTCCTCCGGTCAAGGGGCGGTGGATGGAGAACGCTGGCGGGGGCGGCGACGCGGCCGCCGCGCCGCCGCCGCCCGCGCTCCCCACTCCTCCGCTCCACGGCTCCTGCACCAAGCGCTACGCGCTGCGCGATGCTCCTCCTCTCCTCACCCTGCACCTCAAGCGCTTTGCGCGGGATGCGGGCGGCCGCCTGCGCAAGCTGGGCGGGCACGTCGCGTTTCCCGCGTCGCTCTCGCTCGGCTCCGTGGTGCCACCGGAATGCTTGGCGCCAGGGTTGGCCGGCGCGGAGTACGAGCTGGCGGGCGTCGTGGAGCATTTGGGGTCGATGCGGGGCGGGCACTACGTCGCGTACCGCAAAGGGGGGCCAGGGGACGCAGGCGAGGGGGGCGGCGACCGCCCCGGCCACCACCCCTGGCACCGCGCCTCGGATGCGCACGTGGAGCGGGTGGACGAGGCGGCGGTGCTCGCGTGCGAGGCGTACCTGCTGCTCTACTCGCGGCGCGGCGGGGACGGGGAGCCAGGCGGCGGCGAGTGACGGCTTTCGCTTTGTGTGTGTGCGTGTTTGGGTCGGCGGGGGCGGGGGCGGGCGGGCGCTCACTTGTGCGACTGTGGCTCCAGCGGCGGGCCGTTGGCGGTCGCGGGGCGGCGGCGCGCGCGGCGCGCGCAGCGCCCCTCTCACAACTCCTCCCGCCTCCACCCCGGTGCGTCCCCCGCCCGCCCGCCGCCCCACCGCCCCTCGACGCGTGCGCCTGCAGCGGCAGCCCGCCCCTGGGCGGGCGCGCCGGCGCGCGCGCGCGCCCGCGACGCCCGCGACGTGCGCGCGCCAATCGCGCGCGCCCGCGCATCGACGCCCCCCTCCCACCCTATTCCTCAGCCCCTCCCCTCTCCTCTTCCACCATGGTTGCCTCCAAGGCCTTCCTGCTGCTGGCGCTGTTCGCCGTGGGCTCGTTCGCCCAGGTGAGGAGGGGAGAGGGATCGGGAGGGATGGGGATGCGCGCGGCGCAGGGTTTGGCGCGGCTCCCCGCGCGGCCGCGGCCCGGCCGCCGCCCCACGGCGTCGGCGGCATCCATACTCGGTCGTTGGGCGCGGCTGCGGCGGGCGCGGGCGGGCGGGTGGCGCTTTTCGTCCGTGCGGTTCGTGCGGCGCGCGGCGCGGCATGGGGGCGGTGCGCGCCGCCCGCGGCTTTGCATCCGCCCCGGACGGGCGATCGCGTCGCTCTCGCCCCTTTGGCGGCGACGGCGGGCGCGCCGCAGCCGCGGCCGCCCCGGTCTGTTGGTCTCGTCGTTTGAATGGGGGGGGCGCTTGTGGCTGGCTGGCGGCCGTTTGGCCCCCGACCCGCCCCACGGCAACGCACCGCCCATCGTCCGGAGCGCGGGGGGGGTGAACTTGGGGCATCAGAAGCGGGGGCGGGCGCCGGGTCGAGCCCTGTCCGGGCGCGGGCTCGCGTGTCGCGCGCCCCCCCCGCGCCCCGCCCAGCCGAGGTCGTGCGCCCAACGTCAACAACTCACCCTCTACCCCCTTGTTCGCATCAGATGGAGTCGGCCAACGACGCCGCGGTCGACGCGGTCTCCGCCGACGCGGCCGACTCGGAGTTCCTCCTGTCGTCCATGCTCGCCACCCTCACCAAGTGGAAGGCGGCCAAGGTGGGTGCCCATTGAGCGAGGGGGGGGCGGTGGTCGAGGGGAGGCGGCGGCGCGCGCGATCGCTTGGCCCACCCCGTCGCGTCCGTCGCTCTGCCCAGTTCAACAAGACCGTCAAATACTCTGCCTCGGAGTCTGCCGACGACGAGACCTTTGCCCTGCTCAAGGCCATGCTGGCGGCCAAGAAGAACATGACCCATTTCGCGGCGCCCGAAGCGGCGTCCAACGACGAGACGCTCCTCCTCCTGAAGGCCATGCTCATGGCCAAGAAGAACGCCACGCGCAAGTGGGACGCGCCCGAGGCCGCGGATGATGAGTTCCTGCTTGCGGCCCTGAAAGCCAAGGTGAGGGCGGGGGAATGGTGGTGGCGAGGGCGCGGCCGCGGCAAGAGTCGCTCACTCCCGCCCTCCAAACAGCTCGCCGCCAAGAACCTGACTGCCACCAAAAAGTGGGACGCGCCCGAGGCTGCTGAAGACGAGTTCCTCATGTCGGCCCTGCTCGCCGCCAAGGTGGGCAAAAAAGTGGCGCGGCGAGGGGGGGGGGTGGGGGAGTGACCGATACGCGGCGAGAATCGCTCATTCCCGCCCTCGAAACAGCTCGCCGCCAAGAACATGACTGCCACCAAAAAGTGGGACGCGCCCGAGGCGGCTGACGACGAGTTCCTCGTGTCGGCCCTCCTCGCCAAGGTGAGCACAAAAGTGGCGCGGCGAGGGGGTGGCCGGCGGTGTGCGGAGGGGAGAGAGAGAGCGCGGGGTGGCGGGAGCGACCGCGGCCCGACGACCCCCTCCCCTCTCCCGCCCTAGCTCGCCCGCTTCAACAAGACGAAAAAGTTCGAGGCCGAAGGCGTCATGGACGACTCTGCCGATTTTGAGGCCGCCAACGAGTGGACCGCGAAGATCAACAAAACCGCGATCGTGAGTGGAGCGAGCAAGCGGCGGCGGCGAGGCGTCGACGGCGGCCGTAGGGGGGCGGCGCACGCGCGGTTGCCGCGCTCACACTCATGCCCTTCCCCCCCCCCTCCCCCCAGATCGCCTCGCTCAACTCCCGCTTCAACAAGACCGCGCTCCTCGCCAAGAAGGTGGGAACGCCATGGGGATGGGCGGGCGGGGCGCGCGTGGGGTTTTGAGCGCGCGCGAGTTTGCGCGCAGTCCGCCCAACCTCCCCCCTCCCCTCACCTTGTTCCCCAGAACGTGTCTGCCTGGACCGTCAAGGGCTGAACGCCACTTGCCCTCGGGTAGCGAGTCAAGGAAAGAACCACCACAACCGTCATGGGTGTGCCGCCGGCGCTGCGCTACGCGCGAGCCGCGGCCTCGTCGCGCCGCGACCGAGGCCTGCTTTCGGGGACGCTGCGTGCGCGCGCAGAGCGACGCCACACAACACCAGGGATGTCGCGACAGGGGGGGCGGGCTGCGCGGGCGCGCGCTGGGGAGGGCGGCGGGGAAGGTGCCGGCCTTTGTGAAATAAGTGTCCCCCCAAGAGTCGTGGCGCAGCGGTGGCGGCTGTGGGGGGTGGTGCCGCTCTAGCTTGCCGCCTGCACACTAACAAACCTCGTGTCAGGCCCCAGGCGATCGTGGCGGCACCCCGCGCCCGCCCCATGCGCAGTGCACACGGCTCTCCTTTGGGTGGCACCACCACTATGCGATCGGCGACGGCAAGCGGGCTTGTGCAGTTGTGGATTATGACGATTTGAGGGTGGATGCGGGCAAGTGGGCGGGCGTGTGAGATGGTAGAGGCCGGCACGCCCGAGAGGGTGGGCTGGCGGGAAGGGCTCGTCCGCGCGCCAGTCGGTCGCCGCGACAGCGGCAGCGCCCATCGTGGTCGGGCGCCCTCTCGTGCGTGTCCCGGTTCAGAGATGCGCGTGCGGGAGAGGGAGGCAGGGTTTTTGAGAGCGGGAGGCAGTGAGTGCTTTCATCAAATAGTAACCCTTGAACAATGCTTCGAGTCTCTCTCGGCCGATAGCAGATGACACTGACCCGCCCCGCCCCGGCAACCCATTTGATGATGGATGCTTCCTGGAGGCTGGAGGTGGCCTGCAACGCGCGCGATGGAGAGAGGGGTCGGCTGAGCGAGTGTGCGCCGCGGCGCCCGCGCCCGCGCGGGCCACTGCTCGTCGGCGAGCTCGCCGCGGGCGTGCTGGGCGTGGAGGTCGCCGCGGGCGTGCTGGGCGTGGAGGGCTGGATCGCGTTTGCGTACGACGCCGTGCTGAGAGAGGGAAGGGGAGAGGGAGGGGGCAGGGGGGACGGCGCGGCGCGGCGCTCGCCACGACCCCGACCACGCCCCCGACCGCTCTTCTCTCTGAGGCCGCCGCCGTGCTCTTCCTCAAAGCCGGCCGCGCGCCCGCCGCCTGCTCGCCGGTCTCCCTGCTGGCTGGCGAGGCGGTCGGCAGCGCCACTGCCGTGGCCGCGCGCCCGCCCGCCGTCGCCCGCCGGCCCACCGCGTCCCGCCCGCCACCATCGGCACGCCCAACGTCGACGCATCCAGTCCCTGCGCGCCAGCGGCGGCCCGATGGGCGATGCCGCGCGCACGCCTGGTCGCGGCCGGTCGGCCCCTGCCGCGGCGCGGCGGCGTGCCCCTCCGAGTTTGCGGGGGGGGGCGGGCGGCCGCCAACCGCCACGCACGGCGCGGAAAGCGGTGGTGGTTTGGTTTCAACATGCGCGCTGCGCACACCTCACAACATTCCCAACCGGTCCCGCTCTCCGACCACCCTCCCCACCTCGTCGGTGAGTCCGCGGCCGGGTCGGGCGCCACCGCCGGCGGCGGCACGGGGGGGGTGGGCACGCGGTCCCCTTCCGCCGCGGCATGCGCGCCCGCGCCGCGCCGGCACGCGCGCCGTTTCCTCACGCCTCCGCGCGTACCCCAAATCGGCCACCCCCGCACGGCCACGGCTGCGTGGCCGCCGCGCGGGCGCGGGCGCGGGCGCGATTTAATTCTCGACCGAGGCTGTGGGTTGTTGCGTTCGCCCCAGTGGCCGCCCCGCAGCCTCGACCCCGCGCACCCGCCACGGCGCCGCTCGCGTCTGTTGACGCCGCATGGGGGCGCGGGCGGGCGGCCCCGGGCGGCAGGCAAACTCGCCAATGGCGCCAGGCCGCCGCGCGCCATCGAGGCGGGCGGGTGGCGGATCGGGTGGGCTGCGCAGGAGAAACGCCTTGGCGCGCAACCGCTGCCGCGTCGCTGCCGCCCGCACCGACCGCCACGCCCCGCGACCCCAACCTCGCGCGCCCCGTCCGTCGGTTGGCGGTTGGCTTGGTCGCCCCTCTCATCACCCTAACGCCAACCCTCTCTCCCCGTTGCCCGTCTCTCTTTCGTTCAGGCGGCGCCCACCGCCATGACTCGGACGACATGGGCGCGTCTGTTCGGTGCGCTTTTTTTGCTTTGCCTGTGGGGGAGGGCGCGCGCGCCCCCCCTTCCGGTCGCAGGACCCACTCGACTCTCCGTCTCCTCCCTCGTCCTCACACAGCATGCCTCGGCTTGCTCGTTGCTGCATCCGCCGTACCGGTTGCTGGGGTGAGAAGCAAGAGCGAAGGGGCCATCGCTCGCACTTGTTTCGATGCCAATGGCAGCGTGGGGGAGGGGCGGCCCCTTTTTCCGGTCGAGTGGGCGCTCCTGGGAGCGTGCGCGATCAGCGGGCAGAATCGAGCGAAAAAGAAAGGGTGGAGTGTCGGCGCGTCCGTCTTTGGTCGATGTCGCGCGTGCACGCTGCCCACCCGTCCTCCCCCCGCCCTCCCCCCCTTCCCCCCAGCTGCCCGCCCTCAACGCCACCACCGCCCTTACAAAGCTGGCAGTGCTCAAGCCCAACGCGGCCATGCTGGGAGCCAAGCCCAACGTCACCACGGCAATCGCGTCGCTGCGCGCGACAAAAAACATGACGCTCGGCGGCTCGGCCTTTGTGCTGCAACCCGCGCCCGTCGGCGGCGTCTCGAGCCAGCCCACGGGCGACATTCTCTGCTTGGTGAATGGCGACGGCATCGTTGCTGGCATTGCGTGCACCAACGGCAATTACGCGTGTGCCACCGCGGCCAACGCGGCGTCTGTGGTCACGATTCCTGTTGGATCCGGCTTCATCAGTGGCCTCTGGATCGGCATAGCAAAATCGGGACCGCCCTCGATTGGCAAGCTCGTGTTCGAGGTGACGCCCCCGGGCGGTGGCCCGCTCGACGCGAAAAAGTACGAGTGCGGCACGGCGGGATGGCCTGCCGCCCCTCTGTTTACGTCCGTGGAGCTGTTTTCCGCGGGCGACATCAAGACTGGGTGCTCCACTGCTGGGGCCGCGACCGGGCGTCGGCTTTCCCAGGCGACCCTGGTGCTCGACGCGAGAAAACTAACCGTCGTCGCAACGCCCGCGCCCCAGGCAGGCGACTCGCCGGCGACCCTGAGTCTCAACAGCGTTCCATTGGGGGTCGTGTTGAGTCCAG